>Ga0310909_10002403_pt1 | contig 11470 bp, 12 predicted proteins | sample GREbulkMGT000H_FD_203449 | JGI IMG/M metagenome (GOLD analysis project Ga0310909, IMG submission 203449) | Lab enrichment of tropical soil microbial communities from Luquillo Experimental Forest, Puerto Rico - GRE.bulkMG.T000H | ecosystem: Environmental > Terrestrial > Soil > Tropical forest >... | reverse complement strand
CGGCTGGCAGGTCCCGGTAGGGCATCAGGTGGAACATGCAGACCTTCACGGCAGCACCTCGTCCTTGGGCGATGTTCGGGTGGAATGCTACGCTTAGCCGTGCTGCGGCTCAATCTGGTCGTCCGACTGTCGACTGCGATATTCGACAACAGCCATGGCGCCTGCAGGCATAGCGCGGGAAACTCGCTCCGGAGGTTGCAGGCCTGGTGAGCACCACGCCGGACTTGCGACCGTCGGAGGTTGATTTCGCAGACCTGACATCGGGGTCGGTCATAGCCGCATCGCACTCGTCAATCACTGCTTGCAACACAACCAACATCGTGTTGATCTCAGTCGACATCAGCTCCGCGAGCGGCCATGAGCGATTCTCCTCCGCGCATTCGCGTCATCAATCCGAATTCCAATGAGGACGTCACCCGCGGTCTCGACGCAGCATTGGAGCCGCTGCGGTTTCCAAACGGTCCGGAGATCGTGTGTTCTACCCTCGCGGAAGGTCCGTTCGGCATCGAGACCCAGGCCGACGTCGAAAGCGTGGTGATGCCGTTGGGGCGCATGGTCGAGGCGGACAATTCGTCCGACGCCTTCGTGATCGCGTGCTACAGCGATCCGGGGTTGCACGTCTGCCGCGAGGGCACCGCGCGGCCGGTATTCGGCATCGCCGAATGCGGCGTGCTCACCGCGCTCGCCCGCGCGGGCCGCTTCGGCGTCATTGCCATCAGCCAGCGCTCGATCGCCCGGCACAGGCGCTATCTGCTTCAGATGGGGCTTACCGACCGATTCGCTGGCGAACGGCCGCTCGAAATGTCGGTCGCTGAGACGGCGAGCGGCGAACACACGCTGCGGCACATGATCGACGTCGGGCGCCAGCTGAAGGAACAGGACGGCGCGGAAACGGTGATCATGGGTTGTGCGGGAATGGCGCGCCACCGTCGCCCGCTGGAAGAGGCGCTCGGCATCCCGGTGATCGACCCGACGCAGGCCGCGGTGACCATGGCGTTCGGAGCGCTACAGTTCAGCCGCGTTTGACGCCGCGCGCGGCGAGCCACTCGGTATCGGTCTGCCGCATCACGCTCCAGCGACCGGGTGCGGAAGCTTATCCTGAGCCGACAGCACAGTGAAAATCCGCCTCGAACTGCGCGGACTCAAGACCGCGGCGGGAGAATGACGCCGGTCTGGCTGGTGATGCGGCCATAATGCTCGATGCGGCGGTGGCGCTTGAAGTCGAAGATCGTCTCCTTGCCGAAAATGGTGGCGTCGAGGTCGCAGTCGGCCACAATTAGTTCGTCCCCCTCGGTCTTGGCCTCGGCGACGATCTCGCCATCGGGATTGACGATGATGCTGCCGGCGATCATGGGGAAGCCGTCCTCAGCGCCGCCCTTTGCCACCGCGACGACCCAGGTCGAGTTCTGATAGGCACCGGCCTGGAGCGTCAGTCGGTGGTGGAACATGCGCTTTTCCGGTCCCTCGTCTGCTTTCTGCGAATTGACCGCGGGCGTGTTGTAGCCGAGCACGATCAGCTCCACGCCTTGCAATCCCATGACCCGATAGGTCTCGGGCCAGCGCCGATCGTTGCAGATACACATCCCGACGATGCCGCCCATGGTGCGCCAGACCGGAAAGCCGAGGTCGCCCGGCTCGAAATAGCGTTTCTCCAGGTGCTGGAACGCACGCTCCGGATCGAACTCGGAATGGCCGGGCAGATGCACCTTTCGATACTTGCCGACGATGTTTCCGTCCCGGTCGACCAGGATCGAGGTGTTGAAATGATGGCCATCGGCGGTGAGCTCGGCATAACCGAACGATAGCCCGATGCGATCGTCAGCGGCCTGCTCGAACAGCGGACGCGTCGCAGCGCTCGGCATCTCGCGTTCGAACCAGGCGTCCACTTCCGCTGGCTCGGTCATGTACCAACGCGGGAAGAAGGTGGTAAACGCAAGCTCGGGATAGACCACGAGATCGCACTTTTGGGCTTTGGCCTGATCGAGAAGATCGAGCATCCGCCGCACGACCGCCTGCCGGCTGTCCGCCTTGTGGATCGGGCCCATCTGGGCGCCGCCAATCCGAAGAACTCGGCTCACGAAGTTCTCCTGCTCCTCACGCGGCGACCCGCCGCTCCAGCCGGCTGATCAGACGCACGATCGGCCATAGCATAACAAGGTAGATCGCCGCAGCCAGCACGATTGGCGACGAGTTGAAGGTCACCGAGCGCGCCATGTCGGCCGAATAGAGCAACTCCGGCAGCGCCACCACGCTCGCAATCGACGTGAGCTTTACCACCTCGACGGTATTGGACACGAGATCGGGCAGCACGTTGCGTACCGCTTGCGGCAGCACGACATAGGCCAGCGTCTGGTAGCCCTGCAGCCCGGTCGAGCGCGCGGCATCCCATTGCCCCTGGCCGACGCTTTCAATGCCGGCACGATAGATCTCGCCGTAATAGCTCGACGTGTTGAGGAAGAAGGCGACGGCGACGGCCGTCATGGGCGACGGCCGCAGGCCGGCGAACGGCAACCCGGCATAGATAAAGATCAGAAGCACGAGCGGCGGAATGGCACGAAAGAAATCGATCCCCGCCATCGCCGCCCAGCGCACGGTGCGCAGGCGCGAAAGCGAGACGATCGCGAACGCGAGCCCCCCGGCCAGCCCAAGCGGAATGACGATGAGGCAAATAACGATCGTCTGCTCGAGGCCGGCAAGGACGAGCGGGAGCGCTCGCTCCATGATGGCCAGGTTGAAGAACTGCTGGACGATCGATTCCATCACAGCCTGCGCCAGACGAACCGAGTCTCGAGGAAGCGGCCGAGCACGACGACCGGGATGAACAGGATCACATAGGCGATCGCTCCCATCATGAGCGGCGTGGCATTGCCGGAAAACGATTGGGCGGTCGTGGCCTGATTGAGGATTTCACCGACCCCGATCACGGTGCCGAGGGCCGTGTTCTTGGTGATGGCGATCGTGCGGTTGGTGAGCGGCGGAACGGTCAGGCGGATCGCCTGCGGCAGCACGATATAGGCGAGCGTGCCGAGAAAGCCTAAGCCCGTGGAACGCGCCGCCTCCCACTGCCCCTTCGGGATCGACAGGATGCCGGCCCAAAAAATCTCCTCGGCAAAGGCGGCCAATACGAGCGCAAGCACAAGCCAAAGCACCGCGAAGGACGGCAGATTGATGCCGATGTTGGGCAGGCCGAAATAGACCAAAAGAACGAGAACGAGCGGCGGCAGCGCCCGGAACATGTCGACGAAGACCACGATCAGCGCATTCACCGCGAGCAGGCGGAACGTTCGCACGATCGCGAGCGCAAGCCCGAGCAGCGTGCCGGTGACCACCACCGCCGCCGCGATCTCGATCGTCACCACAACGCCCTTCATGATGGCGGGGAAATAGCGCTCGATCACGGCCCAGTTGAAGAACGTGTCGAGAAAACGCGACCAAGGCTCCATGGCAGTCTCAGCGCGCGAGTTCGGCGATGAAGGCGCGGGTGCGCGCCTCGCTCGGCGCCGAAAACATCTGTTGCGGCGGTCCCTCCTCCACGATGACCCCGTGATCCATGAAGATCACGCGGTCGGCCGCGTCGCGCGCGAAGCGCATCTCGTGGCTCACCACCAGCATGGTCATGCCGCCGCGTTTGAGTTCGCGCATAACGTTGAGTACGCTGCCCACAAGCTCGGGATCGAGCGCGGAGGTCGGCTCGTCGAACAGCATCACCTTGGGTTCGAGCGCGAGCGCGCGTGCGATCGCCACCCGCTGCTGCTGTCCGCCCGAAAGCTCGCCGGGATAGGATCGCGCCTTGTCGGCAAGGCCCACGCGTGCGAGCGCGGCCATCCCGATTCGCTTCGCTTCGGCACGTGGCTTGCCCAGCACCTTGGCGAGAGCGAGCGTGACGTTTCGCAGCGCCGTCATGTGCGGATAGAGATTGAACGACTGGAACACCATGCCGATCTGGCGCCGCATGGCGTTGATATCGGTGGCGCGCGCCGTGATATCGACGCCGTCGACGCGGATCGAGCCGGCCGAGGCCTCTTCCAGGCGGTTGCAGCAGCGTAGCAAGGTGCTCTTGCCCGATCCGGACGGTCCGATGACAAAAACCAGTTGTTGCGGCTGCACGACAAGGTCTATCCCGCGCAGCACCTCCACGTCGTGGAATCTCTTGCGCAGGCCGCGGATTTCCAGGATGGGCGGCGCGCCGGTAGTCATCAACAATCGCCGCGCCCGCGGCACCGGCCGCAAGACATCACGCCACCCCGTTCAGCTGCACGACGGCGTGTGCACGGTCGGATCGTAGCCTGGCATGTCGGGAACGCCGTAGCCGGGGAAAACTGTCACCGCGGCGGAACCCGACGCAGGCGCCACGCCGAACCACCTTTCGTGCATATTCGCGATCGTGCCGTCGAGTTTCATGCATTCGACGGCGACGTCCAGCGTCTTGCGCAGCTCGCCCGAATCCTTGCGCAGCGGCGCAGCCCAGACGAGGCCCGTTGAATACAGATACGACAGTTCCAGCTGCGGGTTGTTCTTGACCGCCCATGCGATGACGGTATTGCCGGCAACATTGGCGTCGGCCCGCCCGACCAGAACCGCCTGCACCGCGTCGGTCTGCGTGCCGAAAGATTCGACCTTCCAGCCGATCTTGCCCTCGAGCTCGCGCGCCCAGGAGTCGTAGGCCGATCCCTTGTTGACGGAAATTGTTTTACCCTTGAGGTCTTCGAGCTGCGCCACCTTTGGCGACCCTTTCCTGATCAGGAACTGAAAGTCGGTGTTGAGATAGCCCTCGGTGAACAGCATGTTCTCGGCGCGCTCCTTGGTCACGGTCGTCGGCGCCGCGAGGAAGTCGTAGGTTCCCGCCTGCAGCGCCGGCACGAGGCCGGAGAATTGCGCGGCGTCGATCATGATCTTGCGCTTGAGCCGCTTGGCGATCTCGTTGGCGAGATCGATGTTGAAGCCCTGATAACCGCCGGAAAGATTTGGAAAGGCATGCGGTGCGAACGTGCCATCGACGGCCGCGCGCAGCGGCGGCGGCTCCTGAGCATAGGCGGACGTGGCTAGAAGCAGTGCGGCACCGGTGGTCGAAACCACATATCGAATCATGGAGCTACCCTCAAACCCGGCCCAGCGAGCATTCATCGGACTATAGCAACCGGATCGAACCGGACAAGACGAATGCGCGGGCAATATGCCGAGATGCGTGCTCAATGCCGATGCAAGCGACGCTGGATTGGTTGCCCTGCGGCACGCGTCAGGTATAGATTTGTTCCAACGACATTCTCGGCAAAAATCGCGATCCCAGAGAAGTCAAAACCATGAGCCAACTGCTCGATGCATCCGCGAAGGGCGTGTACACGATCTCGGCAACGCCGTTCACCGATGCCGGCGACATTGATTGGCCGAGCGTCGACAGCCTGGTCGAATTCTATCTGCAATGTGGCGTACAGGGGCTGACCGTTCTGGGCATGATGGGCGAAGCGCAAAAACTCAGCGACGAGGAGTCGGCTGAGTTCACACGCCATTTCCTGCGCCGCGTCAACGCTCGTGTGCCTGTCATCGTCGGCGTATCGAACGCGGGCACCACAAACCTCGTCAAGCTCGGCAGGATTGCGATGGACGCCGGCGCCTGCGGCGTCATGATCGCGCCGCTCACCGGCCTCAAGACGGAAGCGCAGATCGTCGCCTACTTCGCGGACGTGATCGCGGCGCTGGGCGAGAACATTCCGGTGGTCTACCAGGACTATCCGCAGTCGACGCAAGCCGATATCTCTGCCCAAAGCTTCCTCAAGATCGTCGACGCGCATCCGAGCGTGGTGATGTTCAAGCATGAGGACTGTCCCGGCTTGAAGAAGCTCACGCAGATACGCAAAGCCTGCGATGGCGTCGCGCGGCGATATATCAGCATCCTGGTCGGCAATGGCGGACTGTATGTGCCGCAGGAGCTCGCTCGCGGCGCCGACGGCATCATGACCGGTTTTGCCTATCCCGAGATGTTGGTATCCGTGTCCTCCCTGTTTGCGGCTGGCCGCAGCGACGAGGCGGAAGATTTGTTCGATGTGTATTTGCCACTCGTGCGCCATGAGCAGCAGCCGGGTTTCGGGCTTGCCGTGCGCAAGGAGATTTTGCGCCGGCGCGGCGCCATTCGCTCGGCGGCGGCGCGCTCCCCCGGTCCCAGGCTCGACGCCCACGACCTAGCCGAACTCGACCGGCTGCTATCCCGCCTCGAGACACGCTTGAGGGAAAGCGTCAACGGCCGCCGACTCGCCGTCGCCTAGCAGGAATCGTCACGCGATCTGATCTCGAGGCGGAGGTATCATGGCCGACTACGATCTGGTCGTACGCAACGGAACGCTCGCGACCGCGTCCGACGTCTTCCGCGCCGACATCGGAGTCATCGACGGCCGCATCGCGACGATCGGCGCGAAGCTTGGCACCGGCCGCCGGGAGATCAACGCCGAGGGCCGCATTGTCACGCCGGGCGGCGTCGACAGCCATTGTCACATCGAGCAGCGATCGTCCATGGGCGTCATGACGGCGGACGACTTCTTCACCGCCACGCGCTCGGCGGCTTGCGGCGGCACCACCACCGTCATTCCCTTCGCCGCGCAATACCGCGGCATGTCGCTGCGGCAGGTGGTCAAGGACTATCACGCCTGCGCGGAGCCCAAGGCCGCGGTCGACTACGCCTTCCACCTGATCATCTCCGATCCGACCGAGCAGGTCACCGGTCAGGAGCTGCCCGCGCTGATCAAGGCCGGCTACACGTCGTTCAAGATCTACACCACCTATGACGCGCTCAAGCTCGACGACCGGCAGATTCTCGAGGTGCTGTCGACGGCGCGGCGCGAGCGCGCCCTGGTCATGGTCCACGCCGAGAACCACGATGTGATCTCGTGGCTGAGTGAGAAACTGCTCGCGGCGGGGCATAGCGCGCCGCGCTTTCATGGCATGGCGCACGCGCCGATCGCCGAGCGCGAGGCGACGTCGCGAGCGATCTCGCTGGCCGAGCTGGTCGACGTGCCGATCCTCATCGTGCACGTCTCTGCGCGCGAGGCGATGGAGCAAATCCGTTTGGCCAAGGCGCGCGGGCTCAAGGTCTACGGCGAGACCTGCCCGCAATACCTCTTCCTCACCACGGACGATCTCGACCGGCCGGGTTTCGAGGGCGCGAAATACATGTGCAGTCCCCCGCCTCGCGACAAGGCGAACCAGGAGGTGATTTGGCAAGGGCTTGTGACCGGCGTGTTCGACGTCTTCTCGTCCGATCACGCGGGCTACCGGTACGACGATCCGGAAGGGAAGATGAAGCACGGCCGAAATGCGCCGTTCAAGAAGGTGGCGAATGGCGTTCCCGGCCTCGAAGTGCGCGCCGCGCTGCTTTTTTCCGAAGGCGTCGGCAAGGGGCGCATCGATCTTCCAAAATTCGTCGCGCTGACCGCGACCAACGCCGCCAAGCTCTACGGCCTTTATCCGCGCAAAGGCACCGTCGCAGTCGGCAGCGACGCCGATCTCGCGATCTGGGATCCAGGCAAGGACGTGACCATCACGCAATCGATGATTCACGACGCGATGGACTACACGCCCTACGAAGGCAGGACGATCAGGGGCTGGCCGATCACCACGCTGGTGCGCGGAGAAGTAGTCGCCGAGGCGGGCGAGTTCGTCGGCGCCGCCGGCAAGGGCCGCTTCCTCAAATGCGACATTTCACCCGCGACGGCGCCCCTCGGCCGCCGCACCATCGGCTTCGATCCGGCAACGGGGTCGGCAGAGCCGAGCAGGAACGCGGATCACCCACATTGAGTCACGGCCGTCGACCGTCATGACCGCGATCACAATCCTCGCGATCGTCTCGTCCGTGACGTATCTCGCGATTTCCTGGCTGGAGAGCGCCGTAATGCATCAGCGATCACCCGAGCTTGCGCCGGCCGGGGAGAAGTGCGCAGAACGGGCGCGGTTTTTCGAAGATCAGTCCGGCTTCGCGCCCGAGAACTTCACGACCTTCGCCCACTTCTCGGTTTCGTCCGCGATGAGCTTTCCAAATTGAGCCGGGGTCATTGGCATGGGCACACCGCCGAGCTGCACGAGCCGCGCCTCGAGCTTCGGATCGGCGAGCACCGCGTTTACCCCCGTGTTGAGCGTGTCGACGATCTCGGGCGGCGTGCCCTTGGGCGCAACAATACCGTACCACACCACCGCCTCGTAGCCCGGGACTGTTTCTGCGATCGTCGGCACGTCCGGGATCGCGGCCGCGCGCTTGCCCGCCGTCACGCCCAGCGCCCGCAGCGTGCCCGCCTTGATGTGCTCGACCGAGCCGGTCCAATGATGCGTGCCACGGTGTCGTTTGGTCCGCCGGCAGTGAACGACACGATCCAATGTACCGGCCGCGTCGGATAGGTCTGCGCCCACACGGTGCGCGAGACGGCCGGCAGCGCGGCAGCAACAGTTGCCAGACGCAGAAATTGACGGCGGGGAAGTTTCATCGCGCTCCCTTTCGAAGGCTGAAGGCAGCCCGCCAAGCGGGCTGCCGCAAGGATGCTGCACGATCGATCGGGGTCAGTAAAGGAAAACGGATGCAGCGTGTATCCGCGAAATCAATCCGCCTTGGCGCCCGAGAACTTCACCACCTTTGACCACTTCTGCGTTTCATCGGAGATGAAGGTGCCGAAGTCGGCGGATGATCCGGTCAGCATCATGCCCCCAAGTTCGGTTAGCCTCGCCTTCAGCCTGGGATCGGCAAGGCCGGCATTGATCTCCTTGTTGAGCTTGTCGATGACTTCGGCGGGGGTGTTCTTCGGCGCGCCGACGCCATACCAGGTGCTTGCCTCGTAGCCCGCCACGGCATCGCCTACGCTTGGCAGCTCCGGCAGCGCCTCCGAGCGGGTCGCGGTCGTGACCGCCAGTGGCCGCAACTGGCCGGCTTTGACGTATCCGATAGAGGAAGGCATTGGGTCGAAGGCGACCTGCACCTGTCCGCCGAGCAGATCAGTCAGCATGGGTCCCGCGCCGCGATAGGGCACGTGAAGCATGTCGACGCCCGTCATCATCTTGAACAACTCGCCGGAGACGTGAAGCGTGGTCCCAATCCCGCCCGACCCCATGTTGATCTTGCCGGGGTGGGCTTTGGCATAGGCGATGAACTCGGCAACCGTCTTCACCGGGACCGATGGATGAACCTCCATGATGAGAGGCACGCGGATGATGCCGCAAACCGGCGTGATGTCCCGGATGAAATTGAAATTGAGCCTCTCGTAGAGCGTCGCGTTGATCGCGTTGGTCGCACCGACCAGCAGAAGCGTATAGCCGTCCGGCGGCGCATTCACGACGCCTTCGGCGGCGATATTGCTACCCGCGCCCGCCCGGTTGTCGACGACAACTTGCTGACCGAGTCGCTCGGAGAGCCACTGCGCCATCACCCGCGCCGTAATGTCGGTCGGACCGCCAGCCGGAAATCCAACGATCAAACGCACCGGCCGCGACGGGTAGGCCTGCGCTGTTGCGACGCGTGAGAGAGACGGGAGCGCCGCGGTACCTGCTGCCAGATGCAGAAATTGTCGGCGCAGAAGCTTCATCGTGCTCCCCCTTCGGGGCCTGAGGGCAGCCGGTTAGGCTGAGCCAAGGATGCTGCACGATCGATCCGGATCAGTAAAGGAAGACGGGGCGAGCCCGCGCCTGCGAGCGCACACCGTTTACGCTAGCGTTAGGTTTGTTACGCTGGCGTTAGGTTTGCAGGAACGGCGTACCGTCACGACCTCGGTGCAATGATACTTGAAAAGCACCGCATCGCGATCTTGCATCCTGTGAAAGGTCGTTCTGAAGGATTGGCATTACGCCTCGCCGCTCTGGCGAACGTCGGCCCCTTCATCCTATGCTCAAAACCGATGCCGACATACGGCCGCAGGCGCAGCCGCCTGCCACCCGCGACGGGCGCGCGGCAAGGCGTGATCGATTTGTAGGAACGGACAGATGAAAGCTTACGTGCCATTACTGTGTCTGACCATCTCGACGGCGCCATGTTTCGCGGAAACGAAACAGTCAGCGCCATTATCGATCCAGCCGGAAACGAAACAGTCCGCACCATTATCAATTCAGCCCGGAACGACGATGCTGACGCTGAATAAAATGTGCCAAGAGAATGCGAACACTCGGCCGTATGCGGTCTGCATGGCCTATCTTCGAGGCCTGTTTGACGGCATGCAGCAGGCGAAGATCGTGGAGGACACGAAGAGTACTTTTTGCCCGCCGCTAACTCCCGACTTGGAGCAAATTCGGCTGATCATCGAGCAATGGGTCCGAGACAATCCCAAAAACGCGGGCGTGTCCGTAGGGTGGGCTGGGCCGCTGGCTCTTTCTCAGGCATTTCCCTGTCGATAGAACCCTCAAAGCGTTGGAAGCGGGCGAGGGGAATCGAACCAACAAAGCCCACGTGGCGCGGCGGGATGTGCGGGCGGATGAGACAAGCGGATATTACAGGGCGCAAAACGTAAAATATTCACGCCCTACCGGGAGTCATCTCAGGAATTCCGCGCTAGACTGCGGCCCGCATCGCCCGACCACGCGGGAGGCGACTAAGATGATGAGAGCGCTGCTTGCGGCATCGCTGTGCGCCGGATGGGCGCTCGCGGGCACCGGCCTCGCGCACGCCCAAGCCTATCCCACCAGACCGATCAGGATCGTCGTGCCCTTCCCGGCGGGCGGGCCGACCGACGGCATGGCGCGCATCGTCTCAGACCGGCTCGGCGCCGTACTCGGCCAGACCATCGTGGTCGAGAACCACGGCGGCGGGGCCGGCGGCAGCATCGGCGCCAAGGCGGTCGCGACGGCCGATCCCGACGGCTACACCATCCTGATGACCCCCGGAGGAGCGCTAACGACCGGCCCAGCCGTGCACCGCAACATCGGCTACGACCCGGCCAGGGTGTTCACGCCGGTCGGCCTGCTCATGGTGACGCCGAACATCATTTCCGTGCACCCGAGCCTGCCGGTGAAATCGCTAGCCGAGGTCGTGGCCTACGCCAAGGCCAATCCGGGCAAGATCAGCTGGGGCTCGCAGGGCTTCGGCACCGCGCCGCATCTGCTCGCCGAAATGTTCAAGCTCGAAACCGGCGTCAACATCGTGCACGTGCCCTACCGCGGCACGGCGCCACTGCTCGCCGCCGCGGTGGCTGGCGAAGTTCAGATCATCGCCGACCCGGCCACCAGCAGTCTGCCCCACATCCAATCCGGGAACCTGCGTGCGCTGGCGATCGCCGGCGCCGAACGCTTCTCGAAATTGCCCGACGTGCCGACGACGCCGGAGGCGGGCTATCCCAAGCTGCAAGCGCCGTTCTGGCTGGGCGTGGTAGCTCCAGCCGGAACGCCTCCCGCCATCATCGACAAGCTCAACGCCGCGTTCCGCGACAGCCTTGCCCAGCCTGAGACGCGCGCGCGACTGGCGACGCTGGGCGCCGAGATCAAGATCGGCACGCCGGCCGAGTTCGGCAAGTTG
>Ga0310909_10002394_pt1 | contig 11486 bp, 11 predicted proteins | sample GREbulkMGT000H_FD_203449 | JGI IMG/M metagenome (GOLD analysis project Ga0310909, IMG submission 203449) | Lab enrichment of tropical soil microbial communities from Luquillo Experimental Forest, Puerto Rico - GRE.bulkMG.T000H | ecosystem: Environmental > Terrestrial > Soil > Tropical forest >... | reverse complement strand
CTGAGGGCAGCTGTTCCAGCGCGGCTTCAAGCACCGTGATGTGGTCGGCACTATTGAACGGCGAGGCCTTTCCCGAGCGCAGGTCCAGCGCCAGAGTTTCTCCGGTGCCGTGCTCGCCGTGGTCGACAAAGGCGCACATCGGGGAAAACCCATAGGACATCTTGTAGGTTGGCTCGGCGCCCTCCTTATCCGAATGTGCCGTCACCACGGTGGCATCGATATCGACGATGACCTGCCCACCATCGCGTGTTCCCGCCGTTCCCGCCAACGGCCGACGCCGTGACCAGGCGCGCTCACGCGCGGCAGCACGCGCCGAGCGCAGCGCCGCGACCGCGGTATCGGTGGTGGCTGCATCGACGGCCAACGCCGCAAATAACCGAGACACTGTCGGGTCGGAGGCCACCACGCCGAACAGGTCACGCTGCGCACGGACCGCGGCCACATCGGCCACACAATCACCGCCAAGCGCGACCGCGATCGCCACATCCAGCAACACCTTGCCCGGATCGTGGCACGCCCGCCTGGCCCGCCACGGGCGTAGCGCTCTCGACAACGCCGGCCGCAGACCCGCGACCCGAATCGTCTCATTCATCATCACCGCTCCCGACGACGTCACCAACGACTCGCGGCCATCATCGAGAACCAGCCCACCAACTGCGTTACGCTTCACCTACGGAGTGCCTTCCAGCTCGGAGATCTTGAGACTTCAGCAATCCAAGAATCTCCTGCAGGACAGGCACTTCCGTGCATTACACGCCGTCAAAACCCCAACGACATGAAACTTCGAGGCTAGGGCGATCTGGTTCCGCTCACAACTGCCGGTGGCAGTTCGAACTACCTGCCGCGGCGTGACTGGATGACCTCGAGGCGCTCCCGGAGCAGTTCCTCGAGTTGCTCGATCGAACGGCGTTCCCGCAGCATGTCCCACGGTGTGCGCGGCACCTTGACCTTCCTGGGCTCGGCCAGCTCACCACCCTCGATCAGCCTGCCCTCCATGCCGTTGCGGCACTCCCAGGTGCCGGGGATCTCGGCATCGTCGGCCAACGGTATCTCGAACTCCTCGCCGTTCTCGGTGCGGTACCGCGCGATTTGACGCGGCGCTGGGTTGTTGCGGTCGGTCTCGTAGCTCAAGGCTCCGAGGCGACTGCCGACGCGACTGCCCCTCATGTGGCGATCAGCCATCATCGACACTCCTCATCGCACGTATCCCGGCATATCTGTGCAGGCTACGCCCCGGCCATGCTAGCCATAGTTCTAACCCGACAACGCACAGTCGGGTTAGAACAGCCTAGGTCGGACCTTTGACATCGCGTTGGCCGCGGCCGTGCTTTCGGCGCAGCGAAAGACTGCAAGTCACCCCTTGGCCAACTGCGAGAGCTTGTCGGCTATGGCGGCATCCCGCTCCTGGGCGGCAATCTGATACCGCATCGCCATCGCCGGGGTGGTGTGCCCGATCCGACTCATCAGTTCCTTGGTCGTCGCGCCCGCCTGGGCCGCCAGCGTCGCACCGACATGCCGTAGGTCGTGGACGCGCATATCCGGCTTGCCCACGCTGGCGAACCCGTTCTTGACCGTTTTGGTGAACGCCGTCTTGGACAGCCTTTGACCCCGCGTGGTGGTGAACACGAACGCCTCCTGGCCCGCTCTGGTGTGCGCCTTCATGTGGGCCTTGAGCTGCTGGGCGACGTGGGGCGGGACGGTTACGTCACGAATGCCGGCATCGGTCTTGGGCGGTCCCATTTCCAGTTTCTTGCCGACAATCGTTGCCGCCCGGCGGATTTTGAGCACCATCCGATCACCGGATACGTGAACATCCTTGCGGCGCAACTCGATCAGCTCCCCGAACCGCAGCCCACACCACGCCGCGACAGCCACCGCACCCCGGTAATGCTCGGGCACCGACTCGGCGACCTTGACCAGCTCGGCGGGGGTCAGCGGTTGCACGTCGCGCGGCTTGGGTGGCCTGCCTGCCGACTTGATCTGGCAGGGGTTCTCCGTCACCAGCTTGTCCTCGCGGGCAGTGTTGTAAATGGCCTTCAGAAGCTGGTAGGCGTGCGTATTCCGCGTGGGGGTTTCCTTGCCCAGCCCGGCCCACCAGGCCCGCACGGTGGCCGGTGTGACGGCCCGAAGGGACTCGTCTCCCAGCACCGGCAGAATCCGGCTGTTAAGCAGGTCGAGGTACAGGGCGCGTGTCTTGGGGGTCAGGTCGCGCTGAGACAGCCATCCTTCGGCAAACTCACGCAGCGTGATCCCGGCTAGCGCCTTGATTTGTGCGCGGCTCTGCGGGGGTGTCCACTCCCCTTGGTCGATGAGCTTGCGTTCATCGCGCAACCAGCCTTCGGCGTCCATCGTGGTTGAAAAGGTGTGCGGCGCAATGTAGCGGCGACCATCGTCGTGGACGTAACTTGCTTGTGTGTATCCGCTGGGTAGCTTGCGCAGGTATCCCCACGCCCGCCGTGCTGTCCTCTTGCGCGTTCGTGCCATGCCGGTCAGCGTACTCCCGTGCGATCAGCGTGCGATAAGTGTTCCAGAATATTCCTGGTTGTCAGGAGTTTTGTCCACTTAAGTCCCTGAAGTTTGCTGACAGGAAATAGATTTTTAGCTGCGCAAACATGCCTTTTTTACTCACAGGTTGTGATCCTGGGGGTCGCGGGTTCGAGTCCCGTCACTCACCCCACAGCCCAGAGGGGTTTTTGGGCCCCTCTGAGCCCTTTACACCGAGGCGAGCGCAATGGCGTCACTTATGCGCGCGAACCGGCGTCGAGAGATGTTGCGCGGCAAGGGATCTTTCCGGTGACGGTAGGGGTACGGTCGCCTCGCTGCGCTCATCCAACAATGCGTCCACAACGGAAGTGGACGGCAGTGGTCCACCCCACGCCCTTGCCGCCTGGCGGAGCAACGCCACAAACCGGAGTTCGGAGTCGATGGTCTCCTGGTTGCGCATGGGCCGAGGCTAGGCGCCCCGGGATTGGCCTACAAGTCACCCCGCAGCCTTCAGTCCCCTTTTCGTAACGCCCGCCTGGGCCGCCAGGGTGGCCCCGATGCGACGTTGGTCGTTATCCAGGCAGGAGAGGCCGCTTCAAGGTACAGACGATGCTCCATTCGAAATAATGGTCCCCGACGTTGTCATAGTCCTTGAAGTGGCGGGCGACTTGAACACGTTGCACCCCGGAGTTCACGATCTCCCACCCCTGATCGCCGTAGCCTTTCATCTGGCGACTCATCTCATCTATTACGGCTTCCAGAGACTCATTTGTGTAATGGATGAAGGTGGTCTCCCACCGCTGCGGGTACCACTTGCCGTCTGACGCCAACCACCAACCAGGCCCGGGTGAAGGAGTGCTCATGTCCGGGCACCCTACAGCGTCCACACTGCGCACAAATGAATTAATCACCGATCGACGAGGATGATGAGACCGTCGCCAGTGTGCGGGCCCGCGGCTGCTGTATTGCCGGGGAGTTTCAACCCCTGTCCCGTCGCCGACCACATAGGCGGCCGAGTGGTGATCCGACCCTGACCCAACCCGAACAGCCCAATATCAAAGAGAGGCAAGACGATGTCGAGCAACCTGACCGAACAAACCATCACCGGGGCCGTCCAGCGCACCTTCGACACGTCGACCGACGAACGCTTCCGGCAGCTGTTCGTCTGCCTGGTACAGCATCTCCATGATTTCGCGCGTGAGGTGCGGCTGACCGGTGACGAATGGTTCACCACCATGGATTTCATTGAGCGCCTGGGCAAAATCTCCAGCCCAACCCGTCAGGAGGTGGTGCTGCTGTCCGACATCCTGGGGTTGAGCATGCTGCTGGACAAGATCAACCAGCACGAAGGCTCATCGGCCACCGACTCGGCTCTGCTAGGACCGTTCTACGTCGAGGGCCGTCCGACGGCCGCCAATGGCGCCGATATTTCCGACGGCGTGGCGGGTACGCCGATGTTCGTCACCGGTCGGGTTGTCGACGAACGGGGCAACCCGATTGCCGGTGCCCACGTTGACACCTGGCACAGCGATGGAAAGGGGCACTACGACGTCCAGCTGACCGAGGAGCCACACGGCGAGTTCGCCATGCGGGCGCTGCTGACCACTGACCACGACGGCCGGTTCTGGTACCGGTCAATCACACCTCGCTATTACCCGGTGCCCACCGACGGCCCGTGCGGGGAGATCCTGCGCGCCGCAAATCGATCCATCATGCGCCCGCAACACGTGCACTTCTGGTTCCGCGCCGAGGGCTATCGGCCGCTGATCACCCAGCTGTTCTTGCGCGACGACCCCTACACCGACTGCGACGCGGTCTTCTCCGCGCAGGACTCGCTGCTGGCGGATTTCGTGCGCCATGAGCCCGGCATTGCCCCGGACGGCACGGCCGTCGAGGAAGCCTTCGTCACCCTTGACTGGACCTTCGTCCTGGCCGCCCAGCCGGCCGGACGGTAGCGGATAGCAAGCCCACGTCGCGGTCAGGTGTTGGCGTTGCCCGCTTTCCACACCGGCCAGGGGACGTTCCAGTCGCCCAACCCCTCGGTGCCCGGGAGCGTTGGCCCCACGGTGTTGATGATCTCGACGATGTCGCCGCTCTTGCTGTGGTCGTAGAACCACTCGGCGTTGCTGGGGCTCACATTCAGACACCCGTGGCTGGTGTTGGTGTGGCCCTGGGCGCCGACCGACCATGGCGCGGAGTGCACGAAGACGCCACTGTAGGAAATCTGCGTCGCCCACTCGACGTCGGTTCGATACCCGTTGGGCGAGTTGACGGGCACCCCGTAGGTCGAGGAGTCCATGATGATGTGCTTGAACCGCCCACCGACGATGTAGACGCCATTCGCCGTCGGGGTGCTGTTCTTACCCATCGACGTCGGCATGGTCCTGACGACTTCGCCGTTCACCCGCACCGTCACCATCTTGGTGGTGTCGTCAGCGGTGGAGATGACCTCATCGCCGATGGTGAAATGCGTCTTGACGTTGTCCTGGCCGAACATCCCCTCGCCGAGGTCGACGCCGTAGGTGTTGACCGCCACATCGACGGCCGTGCCCTGCTTCCAGAAATGCTCTGGGCGCCAACGTACTTCGCGGTTGTTCAGCCAGTAGAACGCACCCTCGACGGGTGGGTTGGTGGTGATGACGATGGCCTTCTGGGCCGCGGCGCGGTTCGCGATGTTCTCGTCGAAGCGGATCGCCACCGGCTCACCGATGCCCACCACCTCGCCGTCTGCCGGATTGACGTAGGGCATCGTCAGGTGAGCCGGTGAACTGGTCTCAAAGGTCATCTGCCGGTTCGCCGCGCCGCCCAGCCCGAGCGCCTTCGCGTTCAGCGTGTAGCGCCTGTTGTAGCCGAGCTGCTCAGTGGTCGACCAGCGCAGCCCATCGGGGCTCAGCTGACCGCCTATCGTCTTGCCGTTCTCGTTGACCATGGTCACCGACGCGAGCACGCCGTCGGCGACGCTCACCGTCACCGGCGCATCGACCGTGACACCCACGGCCCCGTCGGTCACCGAGGAGGCGAGCTTGGGCACCAGCAGATCGGCGAACGGCGTGCCCTTGTCGAAAATGACCTTCGGCGGCGCGACGCTGTGGGTGCTGCTGCAGGCAACGCCGATCACAGCAAACATGATCATGCCAACAGACAGCGATGATCGACGTATGCGCAAAGGCGTTATCAAGTGACCTTCCCCGACGCTCTGGTTACTTTTGGTCACCGCTGACCTTGAATAGTTGAGCATTTTAGTAGGTTGAGCCCGCTCACCGTGGCAACATCGCCTGGTTTATCAGACCCTTTGCCAGGATAACGATCAATGTCACACCGAAGCGCGAGCGGACGGTGACCTAAGCCCCCCGCCTCGCACGCTCTAGAATGGGTAAGTTCTAGGAATTTCGTTCTGCGGCAGAACGCCTGTTATTGTCGCAAACGCGGTCTCGGGACCAATGCGCCGTTAGCTCAGTTGGTAGAGCAGCTGACTCTTAATCAGCGGGTCCGGGGTTCGAAACCCTGACGGCGCACTTCAACGCTTATTTTCGGGGACTTACCGACTCCGCGGGGCATCGACCACATGAAGCTGTTGCTTTACGGCGCAACGGCTCTCGTCGGCGGCGACAGGAATGCTCTGTTCGAAGCTGAACACATTGCAGACCGGCCACCACCGTCGCCGTACAGGCACCTCGACTATGCCGGAGGTTGCGAGAGGACCTGGACGACCTCGCGCAGCGGTTCCGGGGACGTCGCCATTTCGCCGGTGAACGGGAATGAAAGTTCCAAGACGAGGAACACTGCCGTGGCTACCAGCGTGGCCACGCTCGCAACCATCGCGTAGTGCATCGCCGGTTGCTTCACGCCGTAGAGGATCGTGCAGCCAAGGACCAACCCGCTGGTCAACAAGATGACCACCCACAGCGACCAAGGCGGGCCGACGTCTACATGGGCCTCGAGTAATCGTTCTCTGCGTGCCTGGCGAATGTTGTCGAGGTTACTTAACGAGGTATCACGGGATTTCGTTTGAATATCGTCACGCGGCCGGACATCTCTATAGGCGCCGTAGACGCGTGCCAGAGCGTTATCGGTCTCGGGGAAGGAACGGCCGCTCGCGGCTTCTGGCCACTCGACTATGGCCGCGCGTTCGTACTCGAGCAGGCTCTGCCGAATCCGGTCGCTATCGGCTTTATCGAACGCGGTGAGGTCCCCGGCCAGCTGCAGCCCGGTCGCGCCTTCCGTCCGCGCCTTGGCGTCTGCATCGTTGATCTGACCCCACAACGAGTTGCTGAAGAAAGTGACCAGGATCGCGAACATGAATCCGACGAAGCCGAAGGCGAACACCGTGACGTCGTTGTGCGTGCCCTCCTCTAACTGCGGGAACCGATGCCGGACAAAAAACAGGAGCAGCAGTGCCCCGCCCGCGACGACGACAACGAGTCCGAGCAATAGCAGCCACGACGGGACGTTGCTCACCAACCAATGACTCACAAGCCACACTCCTCACGCACCGCGCTCACCCGCTGACAAGGGGCAGGCTCTGATCGAAGCTGAATACATTCTGCGGGTCGTATTTCGCCTTGATAGCGCGTAGCCGGTCGACGTTGGGTCCCCAATAGGCGGTCTCCCATCCCGGCATACCGGCGTTCGGGACGTTGGAGTAGGCGCCATTCACATAGGGCCGCAACGCTTCTGCGAAATCCGCGATCCAGCTAAGACACGTCGCGGTCAGCGGATCGTCCGAGCCGAGTACCCCAGCGCGACTGCCCCACCCTGCGCCAGGCTCGGCGTAAAAGAGGGCGTCGCGGTGCGCGAAGGCCGAGCCGCCGGAGGGTTCGCTGCTCTTGACGGCTCCGCCGAATGCGTTGGTCATGTAGTTGCATTCCGAGGTCGGCGCCTTGGCCATGAGCGATCCGATCACGCCGACAGCTTCGGGCGGAAAGGGCTCGGAAATGAACTGCGAGAAGAACTTCCAATTCGCGGGCTCTTCGTCGCTCGGTATCTGCAATCCGGCGTAGTTGTCGGCCCAGTTCGCGTCCTTCGTCGTGACGTGGGGCTGTCCGATCGACAGGATCGGCTCCAGCATTTGCGTCGCCTCGGCTTCCGGTCCTGAGGCAAGCACAGCAATGAGAACAATCTCGTCGCGGTGTACCTCGATCTGGCTGGTGAGGCGGTTGTCCAGATGCGGGGCCGTGCGTTGCCACGCCTCGAAAACTCCCTGAAGGTCGTCCAGCCCGGGCCACGTTGCGCCGAGATGGATGGTCTGCGTCAGCGGATGGATCTTGTAGGTGAGTGCGGTGACGATCCCGAAGTTGCCATTGCCCGCGCCTCGCAGCGCCCACAACAGATCTGAGTTGTTCTCCTCGTCGGCGATGATCGCTGTTGCTCCGCCGTCGGCCGACGCCACGACGACCTCTGCCGCGACGAGATTGTCGGATGCCATGCCGTAATTACGGGTGAGCAGACCGAAGCCACCTCCGAGCGTCGCGCCGACGAGTCCGACCGTTCCTTCACTCCCGGTCGGCGCCGCAAAGCCGGCTTTACCGAGTGCGATTACGGCTTCCAACTGGTTGAGTCCGGCGCCAACGGTGGCGGTGTTCGAGGCCGCGTCGATCTCGGCCGACTTCATATGGCTCACGTCGATGACGAGGCCGTCGTCGACGCCGGACCAACCCTCGAGACAGTGCCGACCGCTTCGCGCCCGGACGGGGATATCGTTCTGCCGCGCCCATGCCAGGGCGTTGATGGCATCTTGCGTGTCGATGCAGAACACGATTGCCTGGGGATGACTGGAGTACAACCGGTTCCAGCCGAGCCGCGCCGCCTCATAACCGGCGTCGCCTGGACGCACAACCTCACCCGTCAGTTTCGCGGTGTTAGCAGTCATCGGTCACCTCTCAATCAATGCTTGAAGACATCTACGTCGCCGGGCTCGGTCTCGAGCGCCTGGCGGTCGAATATCAGCAATGCGAAGAAGAACAACCCGCCCACCACGATCAAGCCGCGCGCCCACGCGCGGCTCGGTGCCACACGTGTGGCACGCGGTCGCTCGGGCATCCGACCCTCCGCCGCTTCCGGCCCCCGATGTTCCCGGTTTACAAGCATAGGGGCGCTAGGCCCTGTGCAGATACAGTTCAATCGGCCACCGTCCGCGGCACGCCTCGCGCGTTACGAGGACACGTCGCTGCTGCCCGCATCCTCGGCGAGCAGGCGACACGCCGTCGCCCTGCCAACGCCCAGCGTGCCAGCGATGGTGGCGACAGGTTCGCCGCTTGCGTGCATCCGCTGCACCAGCGCCCGCCCTGGGTGGAAAGTTCCGCGGAGGATTTCCGTTTGGCTGCACGGCCAAATCGACCAGACCCGAACAGAACTCGTACACCTAGTTGAGCTGCGCGAGTCGTGTGTCCAACGCGCTAGGCCGATACTTTCTTCCGCGACAACGCCGACTAGTAGTTTGGACACAGATCGGCCTTGGCATAGTAAACGAGTTCATTGGCCTGGCCAGGGGTGAGCCCATGAGTGCCCCGGATCGTGTCGGAGCGTTGCAGCGCCATGTCTGCTAGCTCGTCGGGAGGATAGCCATACCATGTTTCGTCACACATTTTCTGGCCCACCTGCAATAGCGCCGCGTCACCGTTGGAATCGTGGATCCCGACGTTGTGCGTGTCGTTGAGATAGGACGCGGTGTCAGCCTGAGCCGGGCTGGCCCAGACGATCCCGGCGACTAGAATTGGGCCACTTGTCAGCGCTAAGCCCGTAAATCGACGATAGTGCCCCTGTGCCGCCATAGCCCTTCTCCTTTGCCCGCGGGTGCGACTCATGCCCTCATCGTTGCCATCCGGCGTGGCCTTCGGCAGGGGTCTTGATGTTGTGGGGGCACAAAGCCCGGTTGTGCGCAAAGTCCGAGAGCGCCCCAGCACTGTCGGCAGAGCCGTTCATCCCGAAAGTGTTGGTATTAGCCGACTTTGGCGGGCCGCGATGCGGATTCTGAACGGGATGTCGCCCTATGTGTGGCACCGGCAGGGGCCTCTGGGGAGCTTCGGAAACTACGGTTCTGGCCGCACGACGCAGCGAAAACCTATGTGGCTCATGCCCGTATCGATCATCTGCGGTCGCCGCGCGGCGGGCCGGTAGCGGCGGCAGTAGCTGTCGGCGCACAGATAGGAGCCGCCCTTGATCACTTTGCGGGAGATGCGGAACTGCGGCTGCTGCGGGTCGTAACTGCCTGCGGCGCAGCACGGGTCACCCTCTCGCGTGTCGGCGTACCAATCCGTTGTCCACTCCCACACATTGCCTGCCATGTCGTAGAGCCCGTAGCCGTTGGGTGGATAGCTGCCGACCGAGGCGGTGCGGCCGTAGCCGGGTTCAGGACGCCAGGGGAATTCGCCGTGCCAGTAGTTGGCCAGCTGCTGCCCGGGCCGTTCGGGTTCGTCGCCCCAGGTGTAGGTCGCCCGTTCGAGGCCGCCGCGCGCAGCCACCTCCCATTCCGCCTCGGTCGGCAGGGCTCGGCCAACCCACGCCGCGTAGGCCTCGGCGTCCTCGTATGCGACGTGCACGACGGGGTGATTCGCGCGCTTGTCCACCGACGAACGTGGCCCGACCGGATGACGCCACGACGCGCCTGGCGTCCACGTCCACCACAGACTCAGGTGGCGGAGGTCCACAGGCCCGGTGGTGCGGGTGAACACCATCGACCCCGGCTGCAGGTTCTGCGGCGGTGCACCGGGATGCTCCGCCGGATCGAGCTCGCGTTCAGCGACCGTCAAATACCCTGTGGCATTGACGAATTCGGCATACTCGGCATTGGTGACCGCATAAGCCTGGATCCAGAACCCGTGGACGCTGGCCGCGTGCGCCGGCGCCTCCTCCGGATAGTGCTTATCGGAGCCCAGTGTGGCGTTCTGCGCGGGAATCCAGACGAGGTCGTCAGTCACCGAAGACGGTCACCCAGTCGTTCTTCATGCTGGCAACCGTCCAGCCGGATATGGCTGAGGTGTCGAGCGCGTCCTCGGCGCCGGTCGTGTAAGCGAATTCGCGCTCGGCGTCATCGTGCAGAATCAGCAGCCGCAACGACGGCATCGTCGGTGTGCCGGTGTACTCGAGCATTTGGATGTCGCCGTTGGAGTTGCCGGCGGCGAAGATCGGCCGACGTCCGATGCGGCTCCACAGCCGCACCGGCTTCATCGGTCCGTCGTCGAGAAACTCCGGCTGAGACGTCGTAAACAGGTGACCCACGTCCTCATGAGGGCGGTAGATCAGGCCCACCGAACTGCCGACCACCCGCTCCGGGGGTATCCCGTAGAGCAGGCTGGTGATGGGACGCATGAAATCCCGCGCGCCACCGGACACGATGTAGTTAGTGAAATCGTGGGCCTCCAGGTAACGCAGCAGGTCGACCATCGGTCGATAGCCGCACAACGTATACGGCCGGCCCAGCGTCGGATGCTTCGCCTCGGCGAAGAACGCGCGCACCCGGCGGCCATGTTCCTCGACGGTGATCGCCTCATGAGCGCTAAACACCGCTGCCAGAAGGGTTTTGAGGTCGGTGTCATCGCCCCGGTCGTGCTTGGCCATCGCGTCGGCCAGCCATGTCAGGTCTTCCTCGTAGGCCGCCTTGTACGGCTGGCGCTCGCGGAACCGGCGCACCAGGAAGTCGAGCTGGATGTACATCGGCTTCTCGGTCCACAGCGTGCCGTCGTTGTCGAAGACCGCGACACGGGCTTCTGGCGCAACATAATCCGGACCGCCTTCGCGGGTCACGCGGTCCACGAAGTCGACGATCGCCGACTTCGTGGGCCCGTCGTTCCAGGTGTCGAGCATCAGTCCTTTGCGAGGAACTCGTGCAGTTTCTGCACGGCGTGGTTGATCGTGAACGACGCAGCCTCCTGCCGCGGCGGAAACTCCTTGAATGTCTCGAGGAACTGCGTCACGATCGCACCGGCGTAGAACACCAGGTAAAGGCGGTCGATGAACCAGTCGAAGTAGGTGTTCGACGTGACGTCGGCGTGCTCGAACGGATC
>Ga0310909_10002392_pt1 | contig 11492 bp, 8 predicted proteins | sample GREbulkMGT000H_FD_203449 | JGI IMG/M metagenome (GOLD analysis project Ga0310909, IMG submission 203449) | Lab enrichment of tropical soil microbial communities from Luquillo Experimental Forest, Puerto Rico - GRE.bulkMG.T000H | ecosystem: Environmental > Terrestrial > Soil > Tropical forest >... | reverse complement strand
CTCTGCGGGTTATATCGAACCACGCTATCGAAATACGATATAATAACACAGCTCCCATTTGTCAAAGGGCGGTTGGCGTCGAACCCGCCAGCGATCCCGCCCGTTACGATCAGGAGCTCCTCGCGGCGCACCATTCGGGGGGGCTCCTGGGTCAGCATGCAGGACCTGCGGAAAGGACCGCCGCCGGACAACGGTCTCGAGGTCATGTACGCTTCGGCGTCATTCAACGACCATATGCTGGGCCATGGCGAACCAATACGGGTCCGCCAGGGTGAGCGCGTTCTCTTCCGCCTGCTCAACGCGAGCGCGACCGAGAATATAAGGCTGGCGCTTCCCGGACATCACTTCACGATTCTCAGGCTTGACGGCAATCCCGTGCCGACACGACAGACGGTCGACGTGCTCTCACTCGCCGTCGCCGAGCGCGTCGACGTGGTCGTGGAAATGAACCACCCCAGTGTGTGGATCCGCGGCGAACACCCGAAAGATGGGACTGGGCGTCGTGGTCGAATACGTCAGGACGATGTTGTCGGCGCTGCACGGACGGCCCGTGCGACGCTCGAACCGCGCGCGACCGCAGCGCGCCCTGCGGATAGCCGATGATCGGCGAGTAGTGGGTGTGCGGCCTGGTCGGGATCGCCGACCGTCAGAAAGATCACGTCGTGGCCGGCTTCGCGGCGGCGCACGCGTTCCTGGTGGGACGCGCCAGGCTCCGGTCTCTTCGCCGGCAATGCGGTCGACAAGCGGCGACAAACGCACAATGATCTCCTGATGGTGATTGATCCGCCGGTCCAGCCCGCTATTACCATACCGCGTCGACGGCGAGCCAGTTTACGGGCCGAATTGGTGCGCCTCGGCGGGCGCTGGTTGCTCAAGCACAGCGGCCGCAACCATGTGACGATCGATCAGAAGCGGCGGCGCGTGGCGGCGGTCCAGCGCCTTGTCCCGAAACCGCCGGCGGACACGCGGACGCTCGCGGTCGATGCCGGCGGGGTCGGGGCGGATCGCGTAAGCACCAGGCTCTCCGAATGTTGTCGCGAGATCTTGTTTCTGCACGGCGGTGGCTTCATCGTCGGCTCGCCCGCGCTTTACCGCCACTTCACTTGGCGCATCGCGTCGGCGGCGCGCGCCCGCGTGCTGTCCGTCGACTACCGGCTCGCACCGGAACATCCGTTCCCCGCGGCGCTCGACGACGCGGTCGCGGCCTACTGCTGGCTGCTGGCGGACGTCGCCGACCCGCAACAGATCGCCGTGATGGGCGATTCTGCCGGCGGCGGCCTCGCATTGTCACTGCTGCTGAGGCTGCGCGATGAAGGCATTCCGCTGCCGGCCGCCGCCGTGGCGTTGTCGCCCTGGACCGATCTCGCACTCACCGGTCTCTCGTTCGAGCTGAACGCCGGCGCCGACCCATTGATCTGCCCGGAACAAGCGCGGCGCTTCGTCGACTGCTATCTCGCCGGCGCCGATCCGCGGTCGCCTTACGCCTCACCGCTCTACGGCGAACCCGCGGGTCTTCCGCCAACAATCATTCAGGTAGGAAGTGACGAGGTCCTGCGCGACGATGCAGTGCGAATGGCCAGTCGGATGCACGCTGCGGGATGCCGCGTCGAGCTGGAGATCTGGCCGCGCATGCCGCACGTCTGGCATGTGTTTGCCCCGGTAATGCCTGAGGCCCGGCACGCGATCGAGCGAATCGGGGCGTTTGTAATGGAGGCTGTCAGGCCGCTGCGCCGTGGGGAGCGCCCTTCGGCCGATCGACGCCGATGACCTGGGCAGCCGGGGGAATCCGCCGGACCGCAGCGATGGTGCCCCAGCTCAGCAGCAATGTACCAGCGAATACGATCGCCCCCTTGACGACCGCAAAGAGCGCGGCCCCGAGAAGGGCATATTGCAGCCACACGACAAACCCATAATGCACCAGATACATGCCGTAGGCGTCACGCTTGAGCGCGTCCAACACCGGTAATCGCTTTCCGGCGAACCGCAAGACGAGCGCAAGCACCGCAAAGCAGTTGCCGAAGCAGGCGAGAACAAAGCTGAGATCGTCGAGGATTTGCAGTCCCAACGACGGCGACCCCGCGTCTCCCATCGCCAGCGCGGTGAGCGCCATCCAAAGAAGCAACGACCCTAGCGCCGCAATCGGCCAGATGACCCATCCCCGTACCAGCACACCATCGGGTGCGAACAAACCACGCTCGATGCCGCACGCCCCGAGGCCCATACCTGCGAAGAAATAAACCGCATAGTGCAACGGCCGGCTGAGCTGGAATCCGAACGGCCCGATAGCCACCCACACTGACGGCGTGAAAGCAACCGCCAACGGGACGTAAGCGAGGGCCGAGGCCATCACAAAAGCCGCAAAATATCGCATCGGCCGAGCGCCGGCGAAGGACGAAAACCTGATCAGGGCGTCACCCCATTCGGGTGCGAACCGGTGCAGGGCGGCAGCAGCAAAATCGGCCACCAGCAGCAACCATAGAAACCACATCGGCCCACATGGCCAGAACGGTAACGCAAGCCAATCGCGCGAAAAGGCAATGAAGCTGGGATCGGCCGCGGTCTGAAGATAGGTCGGATAATTGGCCAGCGGCATCAGCAGTGCGACGACGAAGGCAAACGGCACACCAAGCCGGACGATGCGATCATAGAGAAATGTTCGCGTTCGCTTGCGCTCGAGGCTTCGCCAAACGAAAAGCCCCGAGAGGAAGAAGAACAGCGACATCAAAAAGACGTCCTGCCATGCGCAAAACAGGTCGAAGCCAAACCACCGCGCGGTGTCGACGATCGGAAAGGCGCGCCAGAGATAAGGGGGACTGTCGAACGGGAACGGCGAGGCGGGCAGAAAATTTAGATACGCCAGCACCGAGTGGAACGATAGCACCAGCAGGATGACAAACGCCCGCAGGTTGTCGAGTGCCAAGCTGGCTCTCGACGCTAGCCTTTGTTCTCCTTCTCCCCGCGAACGCAGGACTGTCCGGGGGACACTTTTCGATTGCAAAACTTGGTGAACCGACTCGCCGTTATCGTCATGGCCGGCCTCCGCGCCGTGGGCCTTCCGCCCGGAGCCTGCCCCCGGGCAGAGCCCTGGGCCACGCCCCGGGACCAGACCCGGGGGGACGAGTTCCGAGGGCATCCGCGTTTTCGGCGCACCAAACCAAGGCGTCGATGCGCGGAACAAGTCTGCGCATGACAACCTTGAAGTGTTCGATCCTCCGCGCGAACTCGGTTTCATGGCGGGGAGAATTTCTTCGGACGGCGTTGCCGCGAGCGGGGCGAGGCGATTATGCGCCGTGGCCGCGCGATCGACTCGGGTACAGTAGTCACCGATCGACCAGTTCGTCGGCCGGCTGTTGGGCTGCGCTGCGCGCCGGCTGGTCAAATTCGACCTGCGGCTCGAAATCGAACGCCGCCGTGGTCGGCACTGCGCGAGCCCGCGGCCGGCCCATCAGGGCCGGCTGGAACAGCACCGCCGCCGTCATCGTGCACAGCAGCGACAGTGCCATCAGTTTTCCCATACTGGAGGTGCCGGGATCGCTGGACAGCCATAGGCTGCCGAACGCAGTCGCCTGCGTCATGGCGCTGAAAATCACAGCCCGCGTCAAGGTCGATTGCACGAGCGCCGTTTTCCCGCTGCGCCAGGCCATGATGTAATAGATTTTAAAGGCGACACCGACGCCGAGCAGCAGCGGCAGCGCGATGATGTTGGCAAAGTTCAGCGGAAGATCGAGAGCAACAGAGAGCTCCAATGTCACGACGACGGCAACGAGAAGCGGCACGAGCGTCAGTAGGACATCGGTAATCCGGCGCAACGTGATCCACAGCAGAAGGGCGATGGCGGCGAGCGCGAAGATCCCGGCTTCGATAAAGGCCCGCACCACGGTATTGCCGGCTTCGAACAGCAGTACAGCGGGGCCCGTGGCATGCGGGTCGATCGCCAATACGGCAGAAACGAAGTTGCGCAGCACCTTGGTGTCGTCGGGATCGCCCTTTGGCAGGACCTGGACGCGCACCCGCCCGTCCGGGGTCACCCAGTCTCTTTTGAGATCGGCCGGGATGGTGTCGGCCGTGACCTGCTGAGGGTCGAGCTCTTGCCGCAGCTGATCGAGCGAGACCCGTAACGGCGCGACCACCGCTGCCTCGACTGCCTTACGAACGGCCGGCTCCGACTTCGCCAGCTGTCGCAAGAGCTTCGAGAGACGCCGCGCCGCCTCTGGTCCCGGTCCGTCTGCGTTCCCGGCGGCTGCCGACAAGCTGTCGGCGGTCGATGTCAGCGCCTCGACGTTCTGCCGGTCGGTCGGAGGCTGCGACATTTCCGTCGGGTTGATCGATGTTTTGAGCGGCTCCGCCGCATCTTGGATCAGCGTCAGTTTTTTGTCCTGATCGGTCGGGACGAGCCGGCTGAGCGTGTCCGCCTGTGCCACCTGCGGCACGGACGTAAGGCGGTTGGCGGTAGCGTCTGCGGCGCCGAGGTTTGGTGCGACGATCTCGATCGCATTGGCTCCGGTCTGCGGGTTCTTTCTCAGCTCGAGGAACGTCGCAACTGATTCGACCTTTGGATTTCGCAGATGCAGCGGATTGAAATCGAACGGCAGATACAAGAGCACCGGCGAGGCGAGCACAACCACGAGGATCGTCGTCACGATCACCGGCATTCGATACCGCTGTAGAAAGCGGTCCACCGGAGCAAGCGCAGCAAAACCCATCGGATGGGGCTCGTCGGGTGGGTTCAACACCATCAACAGCGCCGGCAACAGCGTGATCGATGTAAGGAAAGCGAGGATCATCCCGCACCCGGCGATCTCACCAAGCTCCGCCAAACCTCGATACGAAGTGGGCACGAAAGACGCGAAGCCGACCGCAGTCGCCGCCGCGGCCAGGGCCAAAGGGACGCCAGCTTTTCTGACGGCGCTTCTCAGCCCGGCGCGCAGATCGCCGTAATCGTGCCGTTCGGCGCGGTAGCGCACGCAGAATTGCAGCCCGAAATCGACGCCGAGGCCGATGAACAGGACAAAGAACGCCACCGATATCAAATTCAGCGCCCCGACCAGCAACAGTCCGGCAGCTGCAGAGAACGCTAGACCGACGATCAAACTCACGGCGACCGCAAAGATAATCCGCAGGGAATACAGCGCGAGCCACAGGATGACGAGAACCGCAAGGATCGAAATGGCAGCATTGAGAGCCGCATTCTGCTTCAGGGTCGCAAACCCGTCGTCATTGATCGGCACAATCCCGGTCAGGCGTACCCGCGCCTGATAACTGCCCGCGAGATCGAGATCCCGGGCGGTTTGCGCGATCGCATCCGTCGCTCTGCGCCCGGGCTCGAGCGCGCTGAAATCGAGCACCGGCTCGACCTCGATAAAGCGGCGCAATTCCTGCGGCTCCGCCGGTTTTCCGCTGGCGAGAACGCGCCAGGAAAAGCTTGCGGGCCGGCCGGCGAGTGCCTCGCTTACCGTGTCGGCGGCCATCGTCATCGGCCGGGTCAGGTCGTCGAGCTTGATCTGCCCGTATTGCACACCCAGCAGGCCGAACGACAGCGAGCTGAGGCCTCCTCTGAGGCTCGGATCAGCTGCGAGCTTCTGGAGGAGGGGATCAGCATTGAGAAGGCCGTCGGTCAGCCGGGCAACCTCGCCGGTCGGCATATACAACAGCCCATTCCGCTCGAAAAACTCGCCGCTTTGCGGTTGGTGGACAGCGCGTATGACGTCGCGACGCGCCGTGAGTGCCTCGACCAGCTTGGTGGCCGCCTCTTCGACCAGCTCCGGCGTCGGTGCATCGACGACGACGAGTATGTCCGGTGGGGGAAAGGACCTCTGGTATTCGAAGGCCCGCTGCGTCCACGGCAAATCGCGCGGAAAGAGGTCGGTGACGTCGGTCTTGATCGCGAAATGCCGGGCCGCGAAGACGGTGGATGCGGCCGCCAACACCAGGGCAAACACGATCACCCACCAAGCGCGTCGGGTACAAAAGTCGACCGTGCGAAAAACGGCTGATCTCAGCATGACGCTGCCGTTGCCGGCCCGACTCGCCTCACCCCGCACACTGCGGCAGCGATGGCGTCCGACCGCCTTAGCTACCTGCTACAAGAAAACCCCTAACGAAATCCTTTGGTTCCCAAACGCGAACTTGCGAGGCGAGCTCTCCTGTTGAGAGCAATCACCTCAGTTTCGCGCAAACGTTGACCCGCGGGCCTTTTGCATGAACAAATCGACGTTGCGGGGATCAGCCTAGTTAATACGGGGAAGATGAACGACGTCACCGAACTGGTCGAAGTCACCTATGGGCTCGACCGCCAGACCATTCCACAGGGGAGGTGGCGGCGTCGGCTGCGCAAAGCGATCCACTTTTTTTCCTATCATTTGATCTTGAAGCGGCGCACGACGCGGGTAACGCGGGCGGCCGGCTTTCGGCTCGTCGTCCGACCGACGGTCTTTCACCCGCGCCGCTTCATCACCAGCGAATTCTTCGCATCCTTCATCGGCCGGCTCGATTTGAGCGGTAAGCGGGTGGCGGACGTCGGGACGGGGTCAGGGATCCTCGCTCTCGCCGCCGCCCGGGCCGGCGCGGAGCGCGTTACGGCGGTCGACGTAAATCCCAACGCGGCGTTGACGGCGGCCGAGAACGCGCGGGCAAACGGCCAGGGCGAGCGCTTCGTAGCGGTGTGCTCGAACCTCCTCTCAGCACTCGCCCCCGTTGCATTGTTCGACGTGATCATCTCGAGCCCGCCGTCCTTCCCGGGCGAGCCGCGCGATATCGCCGACCGCGCGTGGCATGCCGGTCCGAACTACCGCGACATCGTTCCACTATTTGATCAAGCGCGCGACCGGTTAGCCCCGGGCGGACGCGTTTACTTCTTGGTCTCGTCCGATTCCGACCTGGACTTGTTCAGCGCGCTGATCGTCAGGGCGGGCTTCCGAGCGTGCTTGGTGGCCGAGCGCTCGATCTTCATAGAGTCCCTGATCATCTACCAGCTCGAAGCGCTTTGACGCATAAGTGACACACTCAATAGCCGACGGCGGCACCGGCTGGCCGCCGGGGGTCGCTCACGCCGTAGAGCCGGCCGTTCGCGATCTCAATCAATTCGACAGCACCCCACGGCCGCTGTTCGACGAGCTTGTAGCCGATGCCGCTGAGCTCGGCGACCGTATCGGGCGTCAGTCCTACACGTTCGTAGGCAACCTCGTCGGGCAGCCACTGGTGGTGAAGGCGCGGTGCATCGACCGCCTGCTGCGGGCCCATCCCATAATCGAGAATGTTCATGATGGTCTCGAGCACCGTCGTAATGATGCGCGAGCCGCCCGGGCTGCCGAGCACGAGGAAGATCCGGCCGTCCTTCTCGATTAGGGTCGGGGCCATCGAGGAGAGCGGGCGTTTGCCGGGCGCGATCGCGTTGGCCTCGCCCTGGACGAGGCTGTAAAGATTCGGCGCGCCGGGTTTGACGGTGAAGTCATCCATCTCGTTGTTGAGAAAGAAGCCGGTGCCCGGGGCGATCACCGCGGCGCCGAAACTGCCGTTGATCGTGTAAGTCACCGCAACCGCGTTGTCCTCGCCGTCGACCACCGAATAATGCGTCGTCTCGGCCTTTTCCTTCGATGGTGAGAGTGCGGCGCCCCCTCCCCTTCCCTCCCCCGCGAGCGGGGGAGGGGTAGGGCGGGGGCCGGCATCGATCGCTGCGCGGATGGAGGCGGCGTAGTCCCTCGATAAGAGGCGCTCCAGCGGGTTCTGCACGAAGACCGGATCGCCGAGGTAGGTGTTGCGGTCATGGTAGGCGTGGCGCATCGCCTCGACCAGCAGGTGCACAGACTGCGCCGAGCGGAAGTCGAGCGCCTTCAAATTGTAGCCTTCGAGGATCGTGAGGATCTCGCAGATCGCGGTGCCGCCAGAGCTCGGCGGGGGTGCTGAGACGATTTGGTAGCCGCGGTAGGAGCAGACGAGCGGCGGACCCTCGGTCACCTTATAGTCGGAAAAATCTTGCGCGGTCAGGATGCCGCGGTTCTGCGTGCTGACCCTCTCGATCGCCGTCGGGATCGGGCCTTTGTAAAAGGCGTCAGGGCCCTGTTGCGCGATCTGTTCGAGCACTGCCGCGAGGTCGGTTTGCACCAGCCGGTCGCCCGCTTGGAAGCGGCTGCCGTCGGGCTTCAGAAAGATCTTTGCCGCGACCGGGTCCTTCCCGAACCGCTTGCCGTCGAGAATTTCGGTGTCGGCCCGGCTCAACACAAAGCCGTCGCGGGCGAGCGCAATAGCCGGCGCCAGCAATGCGCGGCGCGCGAGCCTGCCATATTTCTTTCCCGCGCGCTCGAGCCCCATCACAGTGCCCGGCACGCCGGCGGCGAGATAGCCCGAGCGGCTGAGATCGTCGACCGGCCGGCCGGCGTCGTCGAGATACATCGCGGCGGTCGCGGCACCGGGTGCCGTCTCGCGGAAATTGATGAAGGTGTCGCGTCCGTCCTTGAGGTGGATGGTCATGAACCCGCCGCCGCCGATGTTGCCACAGCACGGGTCTACAACGGCGAGCGCATAGCCGACCGCGACCGCCGCGTCGATCGCGTTTCCGCCCTGGGCGAGGATCCCCGCGCCGACCTCCGAGGCGTAGTGTTGCGCCGAGACCACGATACCGTGCTCGGCCTCGACCGCTGCGGGCGAGGCCGCTTCGGCTTCGCCGATCAGCACCGCGGATACGGCCAGCGTGCCGAGCACCCAGCAATACTTCATCACTCTCGCAGGCGCGAGGGGAGGACGGAATGCGCTAACGGATCGGCTGGTAAAGCCGCTCGTCATAGAGCGCGCCTTCGAGCGGGTTCAGCTTCTGCCGGAATTCCTTGGTATGCGCGGCGGTGATGCTGGCGTCGAAGGCCTTACGGTCGCGCCAGCCCCCAAACAACGTGAAATGGTTCGGGCGGTCGTTCTGCTGCAGCACGTCGAACCACAGATTGCCGTCGTCCTTTCGTGCCGCCGCGGCGAGCGCTTTCTGCAGCTCGATGGCCTGATCCTTCTGCGGCGGCGGGACGTCGACATGGGTGAGGACAACTACCGCCTCGGGGCCGGGCTGCGCGGTCGGCGGCGCAACCGAGAAGCCGCTGAGGACGCGCGCCCCGGTCCCGCTGATCAGCAGCGGCTGGAGCTTGTCGCGGAAGGCGGCCGTGGACGGCGCAGCGCTGTGCGCATCATAGGCGCTCTTGTCGCGCCAGGTTTCGAGGATCGCGAGCCGGTTCGGCCGACCGATCTCGGCAAGCATCTCGAAGCCCGCATTGCCGGCTTCCTTGCGGCTCGCCTCGGCGTGTTGCCGCGCGAGGGTAGCCGCCTGACCCGCCGCCGGCGGGGCGACGTCGAGATAGGTGACGGCATAGACCGGAGTGTTCACGGCTTCCTCCGCATTCACAGGCTGCATTGTCGCGAGCGCGAACGCAGCCACGCCGTAGATCAGACTGGAAAGGCGCATAGATAGGCTTCCTCCGGCTGCGGCGCTTTGAGCTTACGAGGCGAAACAGCGAAAAACAACCAGCGCCCTTGCTGCGCCCGGAACTCGCTGCCCGGTCTTTATTCCAATGGGTGTGAGCCAGTTCACATACGACCGGCTGATCACGGGTTAACCATCGCAACGGTTGGATCGGACCGGCCGATCAGGCCTCTGAGAAGCGTCCGGGGAGAACCAGATAATGTACGCACCAAGACGGTCCCAGTGCTCAGTCGAGCCAGGCTCCAAATCCTACGAAGGAGACGATCCCGACCCGGTTGCGTCGATGTCGAAATTTCCGAGGAACTCTCGAAGGCCGGTCGAGATCGCGATAGACTTGGCGATCGATGCTGCCGTGATCACGGCGATCGTCGCAACTGTCCTATTGGCGAGCACGCCCTGGCTGCTGCGGTGACGGCTTCCGAAGTTCTTCATCCCAGCGGCATCAAGCGAAAGCGGCAGTCGGCGTCGCGCGCGATCTGGTTGACGAGGTCGACCTCCCAGGCGAGGTATTCGCGCATATAGCGCTCGCGCTCGGCCGGCGGCCGGTCGCGCGCCGACACCGAGACGTCGTCGGGCTCGCTGGCGAGCGGCCCCATGCCGGTTTCGAGCGGCAGCCCGGCGGCTTTCCAGGCCGCAGTGCCGCCGGCCAGCACCTTGACCGGCCGGCGGGTGCCGATCTCGGCCGCGGCATAGCGCGCGATCGCGCCGTCCTCGCTGGTCAGCACCAGCTCGCCCTCGGCCGGAAGCTTCTCGAGCGCCGCCCCCAGCCGGGCGCGGACCGCGAACCACGCACCGGGGATGTGCCCCTCGCGGTGGTGTCGGCTCAGCGCCAGATCGACGACGACGGCTGGGCTCGACTGCAGCTCGGACGGCGGCACCGCAGCCGGTTCGGGGCCGGCGAGCGGGAAGATGTCGTTCCTCGGCGCCGGTGTACCGCGCTCCAGCCGGGCGCTATCGAGCCCACCGTCGAGCACCGCCGCGTCCCACCCCATGCGGCGCAGCCATGAAGCCGTCATGCGCGCCCGCACCCCAGTATCGTCGATCAGCACCACACGCGCGCCCCAAACGGCGAGCCAGCTGTCGGTTTCCTGGACCAATTGGCCACCGGGGGCCATGACCGATCCCGGCAGATGGCCGGCCCGATACTCGGCCGGGTCGCGGACATCCATCACATAGAGGGTGCGGCGGTCGGCCTCCCGTCGCCATTCGGCGAGCTTGGCATGGTCGATGACCGGCACGCCGTAACGCCGCGCGACGGCTTCGGCGCGCTGTCGCGCCACGGCGATACCCTCGGCCGACACCTCCGGGGCGCGCTCGGTGGCGCCCGAGGCCACCTCGAACCCGGCAAGGTGCCAAGCCATCGTGCCGTCCTTCAGCGAGACGACCCGGTTCGGCACGCCAGCATCGATCAGCGACTGCGCGCCGATGATGCTGCGCGTCCGCCCGCCGCAATTGACGACGACAAAGGTGTCGGGCGACGGGACCATCTCGTTGAACCGATAGACGAGCTCGGCCCCGGGCACGCTGATCGCACCGGGGATGCTGTTCGAGTGGTATTCCTCGTAGGACCGGCTGTCGAAAATCGCCAAGCCAGGGCCGCGCTTCTGGTGCTCGGCCAATTCCTCGGCGCTGATCCACGGCGTGCCGTATTCGTGCTCGACGACTTCCGCAAACGCCTTGCTCGGCACGTGCACGCCGCTATAGACCGGAAACCCGGCCGCCTCCCACGCCTTCACACCGCGGGCCAGCACCGACACGTCGGTATAGCCGCCTTCGGTCAGCCTTGCCGCCGCACGCTCGGCCAACCCCTCGCCCGCATCAAAGACAATGATCGGCGCGGAGTGTCGCGGTAATAGGCCCGGCGCCAACAATTCGAGCCGGCTCAATGGCAGGCACGACGCCATCAAGAGATGCCGCTCGTGAAAGCTTCCCTCCTCGCGGGCATCGACGATCGCGATCTCACCGCCCGAACGAAAGCGCTCCCGCAACTCCGTTGGCGTCATGCTGCCGGCCATCCCCGCCCTCCTCCGATGCT
>Ga0310909_10002389_pt1 | contig 11495 bp, 13 predicted proteins | sample GREbulkMGT000H_FD_203449 | JGI IMG/M metagenome (GOLD analysis project Ga0310909, IMG submission 203449) | Lab enrichment of tropical soil microbial communities from Luquillo Experimental Forest, Puerto Rico - GRE.bulkMG.T000H | ecosystem: Environmental > Terrestrial > Soil > Tropical forest >... | reverse complement strand
GTTGAGCACGGACGCCATTTCATCGACAAGGCGCATGTAACTTCCGGATAGCAGCCCGCCGACGATGCCGACCGTCCATGCATTCTTTTTATCGCGCAAAGCAGCCTCAGGACCGCCCTCGCGAATTGATTTCGGCACTACCTGCGCGGCGAGATTGACGCTGAATAAAGTTACGACTAAAGCCGCGATACAACAGAAAATGAAACGATTGCGCATTCACTGACTCCGACGGGCTGCCACCAAGTGGACGCGGCCGCCATCGCCTCTCCTTGGCGCATTTAAGTTTGGGATGCATTTTGTCAGAAACGCTTCTTCAACGCGGTAACAGCGATGTAACAGCGATGTAACAATTTCGGCACCGCTGCCTTAGCGCGCTATCAGAATGCAACAACTTGTCTGCAATACGTGGAATAAACCTAGCTAGACCGCAATCCCTACCAACGGAATGGATTGTCGAACGATTACCAAGTCGCCAGCGCGCGAATCGCCACCGCATCCGATCGAACAACTACATCCGCGCCATCGGAACGTTTACGATTACGACGGCGAATGACGGCGAATATGACTTCCACACCGTGCGGCATTGGACCGCGCCAAAGCCGGCACACCGCGACGAGTTTGAACGGCACCCTAACGTTACACCCAATACGGAGGTCCAACAATCATAGCAGACGAGGTAACAGAAATAGACACTCGAGTCCCACAGCCGCGCGGCGGTCAATAGGCGCTTGCGACTGTCGGACCGCGGAGAGCTAAAATGAGAACGAGATGGATGGTCCTCTGGACGGTCCTCGTGGCAGCCCTAATTGCTGCCGGGGTTACGTTTGCGTCCATAAAACTTCCCCAAGCCGACCAGTGGCCAAGCCGGCCGGTTACCATGGTGGTGCCGTTCGCCGCCGGCGGCCCAACCGACGTCGTGGGTCGAATTCTGGCGGATCGGCTGAGCGATGTTCTCGGCCAGCAAGTGATCGTCGAGAATATCGGCGGCGCCGGCGGCATGAACGGCGCCCAGCGCGTCGCACTGGCCAATCCCGACGGCTATCAAGCTCTGCTCGGCACCGTTGGCACGCAGGTCTACAATCAGACGCTGTACAAAAAGCCGCTCTACAACGCGGTCGATGATTTCGCGCCGGTGGTTCTGATCGCCGAGCAGCCGTTGGTTCTGGTCGTGAACAAAGATTTCCCGGCCGATTTCCTGCAAAGCTTCACCGATTATGCCAAAGCCAATGCGGCGAAACTCTCGTTCGGTTCGGGAGGCAGCGGTTCGGCGACCCATCTGGGCTGTGTGCTGCTCAACACTGCGATCGGCGTAAACGTGCAGCACGTGCCGTATCGCGGTTCGGCGCCGGCCTTGCAGGATCTGGTCGGCGGCCGCATCAATTACCTCTGCGACGCGGTCTCAACCGCGCTGCCCCAGATCAAAGCCGGAACGGTCAAGCCGCTCGCGGTGCTCGCGCGCCACAGAGCCGCAGTGCTGCCGCAGGTGCCAACGGCGCAGGAGCAGGGGTTGGACGGCTTCGAGGCGAATAACTGGATCGGACTGTTCTTGCCGCGCAAAACGCCGGAACCGATCATTCGCCAGCTGCATGATGCAGCGATCAAAGCCATGAACGTGCCCGCGCTGCGCGTTCGCATGGAAACGATCGGGACCGATTTGGTGACCCCCGATCGGACCAGCACCGACTATCTCAAGCATTTCGTCGGCAGCGAAATCGAGAAGTGGGCAGCGCCGATCAAGGCGAGCGGCATATCGGTCGATTGACTTGGTTCGAAACCGCTACCCAGAATATTTAGGGGCGTGAGTTTTCCCGACATTGCTGCGGACGTGCCTTATTGGCGCTCGCCGTTCGCGGGTCAGTATTCCACTTGGTGATCTCGAGCCATGCAAGACCACCCTAAACATCCCGTTGATCTTTCCGATCAAGGACACTGCGTCGGCGACTCTGATGCTTATAAAAGCTGAGTGCTCCACAAGGCCGGCCTAATCAGTGAGGGGGAGAATTAATTTCAGCGCGTCCTTCACCACCACGGCGTTCACCGGCGCCGCATTTGGCGGACATTATCTTTCGGCGAATTGACGATCCGCTCGATCTGGAATGCGTGCCGGTCATAAACGCGGCGCACGCCAGCAATGACATGGCCTAAGCAGCGTTCAGCATGATCTGAATTTACCCCAGCCCGGCAATCGCCGACAAAGGCAGAGAAGCAAGCTATTTTGGGGTGTAACAGCTGGAAATCTGTCGTCGTCTGTCGTTACGTGTCCGGGTGCGGCACGCCTTTCACGATTGCGGTGTACTCTCGTCCGTTACCCACAGCCTGATTTGGAGTGTTACAAATATTTTACACTGTTGAAGTCGAACTCCCGGTAAAATTAGGGCCGGTTCTCACCTCGAGAGCCCCGGCCCCAACCTCAGTCCCCATCCCCCGACACCCCCAGGTTGGGGCCGTTATTTCCTAGATCAACTGTGGCATTCAGCGGGCGCATTCTTCTGCGCTGTTGCGCTCAGGCACGTGTGCAATGCCGGCCATGGCGGCAAAGTCGGTCTGCTTTATCTTCTGACGGATCACGATCCGCCCTGGTCGACTTCTTGCTCAAAATGATCCGCCAGCTCGAGCAATGTTTGGGCAATCCGGCCTTTGAGCCAAAGAAAGCTTGTGGCTGCCACCATCTTGTATCTGTCGCGCACGCGTTTAGCGAGAAGCCTGAGCAGCGATTCACAGAGCTCGGGATGTCTTTCTGCAAAGGCTTGAACGCGGCGCGGCTGAGAAAGCTCAATGCCGCATCACGCACCGCCACCGCCGACATCGAACGGGGCATCAATTATCGAAAGCTCACCGACGATGGCGCCTCGAGCGAGGAACGCAAGAATGCGTTCGGCGCCGGGCTTTTGCTGTCGATCGTACACAGAAACTGGGCGCCACGCGAACCAGCGATACCAGTGCGTAGCTTGCGTTGGGCGACTAGACGGCATTTCTTAATAACAACAATGGGTCTTTACATTTCGCCGGCACCGCTATCATTACCAGCGGCCACGAGCATGCCAAGCAACGCAAGTGGCGATCGCTATTGCGACCAGCATTATGAGGATGGTCGCGTCCATGCTACCTCGATCTACGCTGGCTCGATGTGCGATACGCCACACGCCCGGCAGTCAAAGACATAGAGGTCGGGCAGTTTCCCAAATCGCGACGTTGTTCGAGCGAGCCGCATAATTCGAGCGCAGCTTGGCCAAAGTGGCGGCCTTGGCATAGATTCAAAAGAGTGTTCGTTGCGCATGGCAGAGAGCGGTCCTTAAGCCGCAATGTCGCGCGAAACGCAGAAACGCGGCAGCGCCAGTGCATCCGTAAGCTGCCGCCGTCCCATTGCCCTCGATCGAGGCTGGCCGGCAGTTGCCGGGGGCAATGCAAGAGGCGCGCCGAACCCCCGAGTTGGACTCCCAAGTGGCAAGCCCCGGACCGGCTGCCATCGCCTCTCCGGGCAAACGCATTTTGGCAGAAACGCTCTCTCAACGCGGTAACCGCGTCGTAACAAACAAACAACGTGGCATCAGATTCGTATTTTTGGTGATGACCAACACATGGGCGATTGGCCGTTGGGTGGCATACTATTGTGCTGGGTTTTAGCTGAGCGGTACCCCCATCCCCCCAACGCCCTGCCGCCCAGCCAAGAAGCCCTAAGTTTAGGCGACAACTCAGCAGCCCCAAGCGGCATCCTGCTTGGGGCTTCCTTTTAGTGACAATCCGATCCGTACGCCGGTCAGCGCAAAAAAGGACCGCCACTCGAGAGCAGACGGACGGTCCTGAGGCTGGGATTTCCTGACCCGCGGACTTGAAATCTGACATCACCGGACGAAGGGCACTTTGCCCCTAGTCAACCTGCGGTCATTACCTGGTCACAATGCCATAACTGCGACCATGGGCGATGGTCTTCGGACAGAACTTGCGCAGCTTGCATTAGGGGACCCCGCAATTTCTCGCGCTTTCGGATCCTTGGCGGGTTAATAGTTTTCCCGCGAGCTCTATACCTAGGGATAATTGTCGCGGCGCGTCTTAGCTCTTTTAGTGACGGGTGCAATCAATGATATTTGGTGGGCAGAGTGACTGCTATGCCCCACACCATCGCCAATTATAGCCACACTCTACTGAGTCATCGCCCCAATCTATTGGCCGGATCCCCAAGGCTCCTGGCTAGCTGCGACCGCGGCGCCAATGAATAGCAGTGATCCGATTATCGCTGCGATCGAATCCCATCGGCGCGCATGCGCTGAGACGCGAGCCGCCTACCAGCGGCAGATCGCCATGGAAGAAGAGCTCGGCGCAGGGACTCGAGTGCCGGCCGGTGATGTCGAGAATGATCCACGGTGGATTGCTGCCAATGATGCGGCAGCAAGGGCGCTCACTGTGCAGGATGACCTTGCGGTGAAACTGTTAGAAACCCGACCAACCACGATCGCCGGCGCGGCCGCGCTCCTAACCTATTATGTCGACGTTACGGCAACAACGCGAGCGGAAGTGATTTTTCCCGACCTCGAAATGATTGACCGGCTACCTGAGTCCCGGTGGATCGATGAGCCGAGGAGAGATTTTGGGTATTTGATCGTCCGCAACGTGGCTACGGCACTCAGCAATATGACTGCTAACGTGGCCGCTCAAAGCGTCGCCACCTACGACGACTCAGTGCCGGTTTCCGTGCTCCGGTCGGGTGTACTCGATGACATGGCCTACACGCTGTATTCGGACGGGTCGATCGAAGCGCAATTGCCTGAAGGAATCCTGCGCTTCGGCTCGCTCGCCGAATTGCGCAATTACCTCGAGCAGAGTGCCTGAAAGCAATTTTGCCGAGATTTTCATCCACAGCCGGGATTTTCATTCGGAGCCGGGAAGTGAGGCTATTGAATCACGGGGCCGGCGAATTACCGACCGGCCCCGCACATCGCCAGAACGGGCACGCGACTACTCCACCCTCACCTGGCCGATCGGCACATAGCGGAACCGCCGCGTTGTAGACGCCCTGGCAGTAGTCAACGGCAGGTGCGCTTTGGCCTGCTTCATTCCGGCCGGGTCGTAGCCGCGCACACTTGCACACACCGGTGCCCACCGGCACCGTCGACTTGGTAATAACGACCGCAGCGCCGGCGAGCAGCGGGGCGATCACCCGGACCGCCTCGGCCGTCGCGCCGCGGCGACGGCTTGAGCTTGGTCTACGTAAACATCGCCTTGCCACCCCAACTGTGACGACTCCACGCTCACCTTTTTCAAATGCGCAATAGCGTTAGTGTAAGGTATTCCGGTGCGTCACGTCGCATGGCCACATGATCCAACCAGGAGATCCCACGGTGCCGTCCAAATTGAAATATGGGACTGTGCTCGTCACATTGATTTGTATCTCATGTTTGCTGACGGCACAAAACGCGTGCGCCGTCAGTGTCGAGGTTGCAAAGAAATGTAGGGCTTTAACCAATACGGCCTATCCGTTTCGCGTGCCCGGCAATCCTGCGGCAGGTCGCACATTGGGAACAGCACAAGATGTCCGAGACTATTTTAACAAATGCGTGGCGAACGGCGGCAATGTGCCAGGACAGGCTCTCGAAAGGGAGAACCATCAGGACACCCAAGCTCCCAAAACGAGGTGACAAGAGGTCAAGCCGCCAGTCTCGCTACGCTTGCCGCGATCCGCGGCGCTTCGTCTTTGAAGACCTTGGCCGCTGACCGCCGGCAAGCTGCGGCGTCAAACGGATGAATGCCGTTTTGTGACAATGCTTTAATTTCCATGGTCCGGCAGCTTTGCGATGTTTGCCGAGATGCGGCCTGCCGCAGACGCGCTTCAAAGGCCTGTTTCTGGGCTAGCAAATGCTTATGATGCTGAAATGGAGAGGTGCGGGCAGCTTCAGGAGAACGCCATGCCTTCTTTGATTCCTGCGGTATTTTTTCTTGCTGCTTTGCTGTCCGTCAGTTCTAGCGCTTTCGCTCAAGGCGCTCAGCCGACCCCTCAACTGACACCTCAGCCGACCCCTCAGCTCACACCTCAACCGACCCCTCAGGGCACACCGCAGCCGACCCCTAGCCCAACTCCCAGCACGGCTTCCTCTCAATCTACGACGCCACCAGAATACGAAAGAGCATGGCCCGAGCCCGGACCACGTTACCATCCGTGCCCAGCCAGCGTCGGATTGCCCAATGGCCGCGTTGTGTGCCTTGGCTGGGATGATGAAAGGCGAAGGCCGCGTACGCAGCGTCTGGTAAGACGGGTTGCAAGCTGGGGCCCGGGCTGGGGCTGCCGGTGCTGCTGGTAGCCTGGTGCGTTTGTTCGTCGATGAAAAACCCGCCCGCCGGGTTTGAGCTACTGAAGAAAGATCAGGAAGTATTTGCGCCTTCGGCACTGTGGCCGTGCTCCAGGGGAAGCTAATGCCACCGGCCTAGTCGCAATTAGCCCTGTTTCAAAAGCTCCGGCAACTTCGCCACGTTCCTCGCTAAGTGCCGCGCCTCGTCGCGGGTGAACAAATGGCGCTTGGACTGATCTTCGAAATAGACGTCGCTCAGCGCCTGTCCATTATTGTCCCGCACGACAAAGCAGTCGCCCTGTTCTTCGACACGCCAGGGTAACGGAAAGCGGTTTGTCATGGCACATCCCTCCTCTCTCGCCGTATGAACGGTGGGGGAAAGTACGATTCACCGGCCCCCACTAGCGGCGAGAGTTTATGTGAGTTCAGTGCATCCGCATGTGACTGGCGTCACGCATCGACCCTATTCGCTAGTCGCCCACGTGTTGGTCATCACCAAAAATACGAATCTGATGCGACAGTCGCGCGCTCTCAAACCGATTGTCGCTGGGATCCTACTTAGGCAACGTCTTGTAACAAAGTTGTAACAAAGGAACTTTCTCCCAAAATGCGTGCTCCTAAGGATGGCGCCTTCGGTGCAGCGATATTTCTTCGCGATCCGCGAGCGGGACCGGGCCGAGGATGATCCTGATTCCTTGCCGGATGTTGCGGCAGGTCGAGTGCGCAATTCGGGAGGCTCGCCCGCAGCCGTGCGACCGCGACGGATTGGCGCGCGCGGCCTTAAGGCACGTTACTTGCAACGCTGTCTCGTGATGGTCACGGAAAGTGCTCAAACTTTGGCGGGTCCCAAATGGAAACGAAAATGAAAACGGCGTGGCCGCGCCTCCGGAACAACGCATTCGGTCAGGGCAGCATTCTGGTGCGTAGGCCGAGAAACCTTCGCCTGCTGTCAGAATTGCCTGCGGATCTTCCGACCAAGCTGTTTGCCTGTGCCAAGCTGGTGCGGCTCGCCGCGGGTAAGGTCTTGTGCCGGGCGGGCGCTCCCGGCGACGGCTGTTATCGCATCGAGGACGGACTCCTCAAGGTTACGATGGTTTCGAGTTCCGGCGCCGAGCGCATCCTTGAGTTCTTCGGCCCTGGCGCCATTGTCGGTGAGCTTTCCACCATTGACGGGCTGCCGCGTTCGGCAACGGTGGTGGCGGTGCGCGATGCCACACTCAGCTGGCTAAGCCGAGCCGAGTTCGAGGCTTTTGCAGAAGAATATCCCGAGGTCTACAAATCGCTGGTGAAGCTTCTCGCTCATCGGCTGCGGTGCACAGACACCGTGGTAGCAGCCAGCAGCTTCCTTTCGCTCAAAGGTTGGGTCGCGCGGACGATGCTGGAGCTGGTGGATCATTTCGGGCAAGAGGTCGCGCCCAGTCGGATCGTCATCCGTCAGAAGATCGGGCAGAACGATCTTGCCGCGATGGCAGGCATCGCACGCGAGAACCTGACCCGCGTCCTCAATGACTGGCAGCGCCACAAAATACTGAGCCGCCCGTCTGGCTATTATTGCCTTGAGGACAAGAGACAACTAGAGCATCAAGCTAAGCTTTGAGCTGGCGTACATCATGAAAATGATCCGGCCCTAGCCGCACAACAAACTGAAGCGACGAGGGGGGGTGGCCATGCGGCCAATCCGTCGCGTCTAATATCGGCGGGGCATCGGCCGTTGCCGTGCCCTGGAGGCGCGCCAGCGTCGGACGCGTTGCTTTTTTGGCAATGTCGCTCGCCACGCCTCGATTGCGTCGGCTTCGCATGCAGCCTCAACGCCTTGAGCGGAAGCGCTAGAGCTGACGAAACTGCAAAAATCAAGAACGCATGGGCGTTCCTCCCGGAGCTCCCCAAAGCACCTCAGGTTGCTAGTCCAGGAACCGGCTCTTGAAGCCGGTCTGCGCCAATGCGGATCGCGGCCGAACCAAGCTGCGGGGCTGTTAGGGAAGGCTCCAAACAGTTGCCAGTTTGGCACAGTGAATGGAAAAAAAGGGGGCGGCACGCGATTGCGATCGTAAAGCGGCCGAAATACGGTTAAACTAAGAATACTACATGGCGCAACGGGGGGTTGGGCCCATGAGACATACGCAATCGAGCGCGAGGGAACCGGGTCAAGACAAAATCAGATCGTCGCATCCCTCCCCTTGGTCCGTGGAAGAGATGGCTGCATGTTTTGTCGTGCGGGACCGCAATGGACAGGCGTTGAGTCACGTTTATTTCAAAGACGAGCACCGCCGGCGATCGGCCACCACACTATTCACGCGCGATGAGGCGCGGCAACTTGCTGGCGCTCTAGCAAAGCTGCCAGAGCTGTGGCGAGCGGGCTGATCGTTGGCTCTCAAAAAAACGTCTGGTTTCCCTATGCCGCGGAGCGTCCGTTTGAGATCGGCGTACTCGGCAAGCCCTCAGCCTAGTATATTTTTTCACTTCATGGTGGCCGGTCTAAGCCGGTCATTTTCAGGCTACCGCTTTGTCGAGACCATGACTTTGGAAACGAAGGCTATGACGCTTCGGACGTGGCAAGGCCGCACTCTGATGCGAGTGCACCGAAATCCTCTGTCGTGTAACTTGCATAGTACGGTTCGTGATAATTTTGCGCAAAATACCTATCAAAAGCCTCATAATCCGGCCGATTCTCAGGGAGGTCCTCGAAGAAAACTCGCGAGCGATTAATCAGCGTACAAGCGACGCGAGCCTCGTTTCGGTCCCCAAATTATAGTCAAGTGGCCCCTTGCAGCCAAAAGCGTGGCGGTACGTGTATGTATAATGTGTCTTCCGATATATGAGTGCCTTGTGTCCTCCCGACCGATGAACCTTTCACAGCTGTTCCATCCCGCGGTCGCGCGGTGGTTTACTGGCCTTCAGAACAATGGATTTCGCTATCGGGCGCGGATCCGCTAAATTTAGTCGGCGTCCTCACGCCCGGCCCAAGGCTGGCTGCTTTGACCGACAATCGTTTGATTTACCGAGACGGGATTCCGGTTGCGACTGCCGCGCGAGGCTTGCTCTCCCACCTCAGTTGAAATCGTTTCAATATGGGCGCCGGCTGACCGAATCTCGCTTTAAGCCTCGTTGGTCAGTTCTGTGACTCCGTCAGACGTTTTCCCGGGCAATCAGGAGTTCGTATGGTGTACACCAGCTCCATGCCGCAACGATATACGACCAGCGAGTAAGCTTAAAACGCCGTCGAAGAGGATTTTGCTGAGTGCGCCGGCGAGAAAAATTGATCCAAAATTTACCGCACCTGCAGGCTTGTCCTTCCGGCAAGGCGTTCGTCTGTCTCCTGAAAAGGCCCAACATAGCGTAGCCGCGCCGGAAGGAGCGGATACAATTGCCGCGTTAACGCGACAGCATGACGGATCTCCCGCTTCTGTGCGTCACTCAATGAAAAACCAAAACGCTCACGAAGTGGCGGGGGAATGAGCGCCACAGTGAGATCCTGATATGATGTGGCCACGGGAAGCCATAAGTCAGCACCGGCAATAAGGCGCCGCGCCATCGTGCGAGCTTGCTGGCTGACGCTCAAAATTTCGGAGTGCAGCATTGCCGAGAAGTAGTTTGCAAATGCAGTCCAGTCCTGCGGCAAACATTCCTGTGGAATGCCGAATAGACCGCCAAAGAGTTGGCTTTCCCGGTAATACCGGTCGCGTTGTTGTGCTGTGAGTGGCGGCAGGACCAGCTCATAGGCGACTAGCGCCGTTTCGATCAGGGTCGCGTAAACCCAGCGTAAAGCAGGAATCGCGTTCGCGCGGTATGTTGGTACCAAGAGCACAAATTCCTTATTGGTCCTTTCCTATTGGTTCGAGACTGTCCGACCGAAATCGTTGAATTTTCCGACCGCCGCCCATGTTTGGCTTGCTGCACGGAAGATGTCAGATTGATTCGGTGTCGGGCGTGATCAAAGTGATACCCGAAAAGTAGCTCCGGTAGCGGCTTGGATCGCGTGTCAACAAAGGTAATTGCGCCACAGCTGCATGGGCGCCGATAAAAAAATCGGGCAGCACTCCGGTCCGGCTACCACCGTGGGCGCGATAACGCTGAAACACCTTGCCGGCGAGAAACAACGGGGCCGCGCATTGCGGCGGCATCGAGCCGACGTAAGGACCAGCGCGCCCATTTGGGATCATCTGTTGCAATATCGAGGAGTACATTCGTGTCGACCAGCGTCATCGAGTTTCGCCGCGGCTGAGCGCCATGATCGCATCGGTGGTCAGCCCGCTGGTGGCCGTGCCTCGCATCCGCTCAAAGCGGCTCGGTTTGACAGTGCGCTTACCAACCTTGCGCAGAAAGGCTCGACCGTCTTCGGCGACTTCAAAATCCACCTTGCTACCGGGCTTTATACCGAGGCGATCCCGCACTTGCTTCGGGACGGTCACTTGGCCCTTGCTCGTTACTGTTACAGTCACTATTGCCTCCTCGGTAATACCTAGCCGGTTACTGGTATTACTTAGCTTCGGAGGCACTCTTTTGCTAGTCAGCCTTAGCGGCTCAAGATGGCAGGGATGAAGATCTGCTCGGCACTAGAATCGGCAGGCATCCAGTTCATCAACGAGAACGGCGGTGGGCCCGGCGTGCGGCTGCGAAAGAGGCACCAGAAGAAGAGTTGAACGCTAGTCTTCCCGGTTGGCGATTGAAATCTGGGCCAAGGAGCTAATATCATATTTTGAGATATGCGCTTGGTGCTCGACACCGCGGTCATGGTGGCGGCGATCCGCAGCGATGCCGGCGTCTCGAGATGGCTACTGAGGGCAGCCCTTGAGCGACGGCGTGGCCTGACGCTTCTGGTGTCGGTTCCGCTGTTGATCGAATATGAAGCTGTGATGACGCGAGCCGAACATCTCAATGCGTCTACGCTTTTGGTTGGGGACGTCGAAGCGCTGCTTGATGCGGTGGTGGCAGTGGCCGAGCCGGTGCAATTGGCCTACCTGTGGCGACCGACGCTGCCGGACGCCGATGATGATATGGTTTTAGAAGTCGCGGTGAATGGTCGAGCGGATGGAATCGTTACGTTTAACATCAGCGACTTCGTGCGTCCCGCGAAACAGTTCGGCGTTAAAGTTATGCGTCCAGGCGAAGCAGTAAAGCGATTGGAGCAGAAGCCATGAGAAAAAGTAACTTTGCACTAAGGCTGCAGCCATCGCTGCTGCAGGAGGCGCGCAAATTGGCCGAATCAGAGGGCGT
>Ga0310909_10002379_pt1 | contig 11533 bp, 8 predicted proteins | sample GREbulkMGT000H_FD_203449 | JGI IMG/M metagenome (GOLD analysis project Ga0310909, IMG submission 203449) | Lab enrichment of tropical soil microbial communities from Luquillo Experimental Forest, Puerto Rico - GRE.bulkMG.T000H | ecosystem: Environmental > Terrestrial > Soil > Tropical forest >... | reverse complement strand
AAAGTCAACGGGATCAATTTCGACGAACCTGATCGCCTGCGCCAACGGATCAACTTCGACAATCTGACGCCGCTCTACCCGGAAGAGAAACTGCAGCTCGAATTCGACGATTCGGCGCGCAAGGACCTGACGACCCGGGTGATCGACCTGATCACGCCCCTCGGCAAGGGCCAGCGAGCGATCATCGTGTCGCCGCCACGCGCCGGCAAAACGGTGATGCTGCAGAACATCGCGCACGCGATCGCCGCCAACCACCCCGAGGTCTATCTGATCGTTCTGCTGATCGACGAGCGGCCGGAAGAAGTTACCGACATGGCCCGTTCGGTACGCGGTGAAGTGGTCAGTTCGACCTTCGACGAACCTGCTCAGCGCCACGTCCAAGTCGCCGAGATGGTGATCGAGAAATCCAAACGGCTCGTCGAACATAAGCGAGACGTGGTCATACTGCTCGATTCGATCACGCGCCTTGCGCGTGCCTACAACACGGTTGTGCCTTCATCCGGCAAGGTGCTGACCGGTGGCGTCGACGCGAACGCTCTCCAGCGGCCAAAGCGCTTCTTTGGTGCAGCACGCAACATCGAGGAAGGCGGCTCCCTGACGATCATCGCGACCGCGCTGATCGATACCGGCTCACGGATGGATGAGGTGATCTTCGAGGAGTTCAAAGGCACCGGCAATTCGGAAATCGTCCTCGATCGCAAGGTCGCGGATAAGCGAACTTTCCCATCGATCGACATTACGAAATCCGGGACACGCAAAGAGGAGTTGCTGGTCGATCGTGGCGTGTTGTCGAAGATGTGGGTGCTGCGCCGTGTGTTGACGCCGATGGGCACCGTCGACGGACTTGAGTTCCTGATCAACAAGCTCAAGGAATCGAAGAGCAACTCTGAGTTCTTCGATGCAATGAATACTTAACCCTTCTCGGTCTTTGTACTAGGTCTCGCCCCTTCTGGAGATAGTCCCCATAAATCGGTCGCCTGATTCCCTCACCCTCCCGCTTCGCGGGTCACTCCCTCTCCCCGCGAGCGGGGGTGGGTTGGGGTGAGGGGTTAAGAGCGCATGCTCAGATAGTCAGGACCGTCTGGCCGGTGGTCTTGCGGCCTTCGAGGTCATGGTGGGCGCGAGCCGCCTCGCGCAGCGGGTAGGTCTGGTTTATCGCGATCTTCACGGCGCCGCTCTGCACCACATCAAAGAGCTCGCGCGATGCGGTCAGCAGATCGTCCCGCGTCGCCGTGTAGTTCACCAGAGTTGGGCGAGTCAAAAAAAGCGAACCCTTGCCCGAGAGTATGCCGATGTCGACAGGTCCAATCGCTCCGGAAGACTGGCCGAACGACACCATCAGCCCAAGTGGCGCCAGACAGTCGAGTGATTTATAAAAGGTGTCCTTGCCGACCGAATCGTAGACGACAGGCAGCTTCTTACCCTGAGTGATTTCACCCACGCGGGCGACGAAATCCTCGCGTCGATAGACGATTGGATGATCGCAGCCGTGCTTTTTGACGAGCGCCGCCTTCTGCTCATCGCCGACCGTGCCGATCACCGTCGCCCCTAGATGCTTTGCCCACTGGCAGACGATCAAACCCACTCCGCCAGCCGCGGCATGGATCAGAATCGTCTCGCCGGGTTTCACGGGATGGGTGCGCCGTACCAGATACCAGGCAGTCATGCCTTTCAGCATCATCGCTGCAGCTTGTTGATCGGTGATGCCCGCGGGAACCGGCACGAGCCGATCAGCCGGAACCACCCGCTCGTCAGCATAGGCGCCGATCGGCCCGCCGGCATAGGCGACGCGGTCGCCCGGGTTGAGCCCGGTGACACCCGGCCCAACCTCCTCGACGACACCGGCCGCCTCGGAGCCGAGCCCGCTCGGCAAGGGCAGCGAATAGAGACCGCTGCGTTGGTAGGTATCGATATAATTCAGCCCGACCGCGTTGTGGCGGAGCCGCACTTGGCCGTGCCCCGGCTTGCCGACCGCGACTTCCTGCCATGCCAGAACTTCGGGGCCGCCGGTCTTCTCAAAACGGATCGCGTGAGCCATCCTCTGCCTCCCTCGGGTTTACCACCGATAACGATAGCCGCGGCGGAGCTTCGCGTCATCATGGCCTGCATCTTTGCCGGGTTGGCAGAAAATCTTGGCGCCAGGCTTATGATGCGCGCGTTCCCCCGCCCAGATCGATCGCATGCTCTTCAGGCAGCAGTCGGAACACCTCGCGCCAGCCGGGAAAGCCCTTCAACCTGAGCAAGCCGATGCTGGCGACTCCCCACTGCTTGGTGCGCCGCGACAGGATGCCGGCGACCTCTTCGCTGCAAAGCACGTAATTCTGCAACGGAAACTGCTCCGGCGGGATCGGGTTTAGTGCCGCCGGGAGCGAAGCACGCGAGATTTCCTCGAGCCGGAAGGCCATCGAGACATGCGGCCCCTCGCGGTCATTTGGTACGACATCGACCTCGCCCAGATGAACCGCACAGCGAAGGTTCAAGGCGCGCTCCTCAGAGACCTCTTGGTTTCGCATCAGGATTCGGCGCAGCAATTCGAACACGGCCTCGACGGCGCGGATGGCGGCCATCTCGGCAGACTGCGGATGATAAAAAGTCAGGAGATAACCATCACCGGTGCTCCTCATGCATCGCAGCCCACGGCTCTGGCCAACCTCACCGATCAGGGATCGAAGATCGCGAAGCGAATGGCGGCCGACGGCGTACCATCCGAACAAGTTGCTGGTGAGCGTCGATTCGACGAGGTCAATTACAACGATCGCCTCCGTGACGACCTCCGGCATCGCTTCGGCATCGCTCGCGGCCATTGCTGGAACCTTTACAGCCCACACAGCTTTAGGCGCCGGAATTCGACCTCTCCGACCCCCTTGAACGAGCGAGACTCGCTCGCTCCTGCGCGGGTTCGGTAATCACTGGGCATCCGCTCCAGCGCAGCCTGTGAAATAATTATCTCATTTAGCACCTTGAGCTCGTTCAAATGGGCAGCGACGTTGACGGCCTCGCCCAGAACATCGCTGCCGTAGGAGGTTTCGATGCGCATAACGTTGCCGTAGTGTAAGCTGAAGTATAGCCCCGCGAATCGTCCGACGAACGTAGAATTTCGCGACAACAAGCTCTTTATTGAAATTACAAACGGCATGACATCGTCGATATTCTCAAACGCCGCCAGAAAACTGTCGGCGATAAATTTGATCATCAGACCGTGATGTTCTCTGCTCAGGCGACCGGCATGCTCGAAGAATTCGCGGAACACGGCGGAGGCCACAAGATCGCCTTCCTGGGCAGTCAGGTGGGAGCTGCCGGCGATATCACAGAACACAAGGGCCAGGGGTTTTCTGAGGGGAGCCGGTGCCTGCATCCTTCCCTCTCTCAATCACGATGCTAGGCGGGCTCGCATTGTATCTAGCCCGCCGCCCGCATCGCATCACTAGCGTACTCGGGCGAGAGTTTCGAGCAAAGTCTGAGGGTCGGTGATGGGCAGAGAACAAATCGGCCCCTCACAGACATAAGCGGCCGGCATGCCGTCGACGAGACCTTTGCCGAACGCTGGATGATTGCTTGGGAGCGCGCCTCCCGATGAGAAGCTGAGGACCATCCGGTTCGGCAAGGACACGCCGTATACGGCGCGCCGCAGCGCGTCAAACTCGGCCGTGCCGCTCTCTCCAACGAGGACGATCTGCAGAGGCTTTGTCAGCAGCTCGACATTGTTGAGCAAGGTGGCGAGCGGAAAAAGGTTGCGGCCCATCTCGCCGGAAAACGTCCCGAGGATCTCCTCGGCGCGGTGCCGATACGCTTCTTCACCGGTCAACATTGCCAGTCGGCACAGCACACCGACCAGAGTCCCGTTGCCGGCGGGTACGGCGGAATCCGCTGCTGTCTTGGGGCGCGCAACCAGGCCTTCGGTGTCCCTTGCGGCGAAAAAGTAGCCGCCTTCCGCCGAATCCCAATAATGGCGATCGAGGATCGTCATCCAGTTGCGGGCCTGGCTCAAAAAATCGTCATCGCCGGTCGCTTCATAAAGTGCGAGAGCCGCCCGACAGAGGTTGGCATAGTCATCGACGCTCGCCGGATGCCGGGCCCGGCCGGCTCGCCAGCTGTGTGACAGACGCTGATCGGGCTCGACCATATGCCGGTGAATGAAGTCGAAGGCGCCGCGCGCGAGCCCGATCCACGCCGGACACTCAAAGATAGTCCCGGCATTCGCCATGGCGGCGATCATCAGCCCGTTCCAGTCGGCCAGCACCTTGTCGTCGAGACCCGGACGAACCCGGCCGTCGCGCGTCCGCAACAAGAGCGAGCGGCACTGCGCGAGCTCGCGCTCGGTCTCGGCATCGGCGAACGACGGTGTCTTCAACCGGTTGAGAATGGTGTGCCCTTCCCAATTACCTCCCGCGTCGACGTCGTAAAAGCGCTTGAATAAAGCGGCGCGATCGCCGAGGACGGCATCGATTTCGTCTTCGGTCCAGATATAGAACTTGCCTTCTTCATGCTCGCTATCGGCATCGAGGCTGCTGGCGAACCCGGCCTCTCGCGTCAGCATCTCCCGACCTACCCAGTCGAGCGTCTCATCGATGCGCTGCCGATAGAGCGGGCTCTTGGTGTCCTGCCAAACCAGGGTCAAGAGGTCGACGAGCTCGGCATTGTCATAGAGCATTTTCTCGAAATGCGGCACGAGCCACCGCGCGTCGGTCGAGTAACGGGAGAAGCCGCCACCCAAATGGTCGTAGATGCCGCCTTGGCACATCGCGTCGAGCGCCTTGACGACCGCGTCGCGATAAGGCGCCTGACTGGTTCGCCTCCAGGCACGCCACAACAGCTCGAGGATGCCGGTCTGCGGGAATTTCGGCGCAGTGCCGATACCGCCATGAAGCTGGTCGACCTCGCGCAATAGCCGCTCGGCAATCCGGTCGAGCAGCTCGGGCGCGAGCGGGCCACCGCGCTCCGGTCTTCCGAGCCGCTGCAATGCCTCGCGCAGCGTGGCGACGTTCTTGGCGACCTTGTCGTCGTCGCGCGTATACGCGCTGCTCATCGCCTCGAGAACCTCGGGAAAGCCCGGTCGCCCCCATCGCGATTCGGGCGGGAAGTAGGTCCCGCCCCAGAACGGCTCGCCGTCCGGTGTCAGAAACATTGTCAACGGCCAGCCACCCTGCTCTCCCATCAATGCCAGCGCGTGCTGGTAGATCTGGTCGAGATCGGGCCGTTCCTCACGGTCGACTTTGACGTTCACAAAAAGCTCGTTCATCCGCTCAGCGATTGCGGGATCTTCAAAGCTCTCATGCGCCATCACATGGCACCAATGGCACGCGGCGTAGCCTATCGACAGCAGGATCGGCTTGCCGGCAGCCTTGGCCGTAGCGAGCGTCACGTCGTCCCATGGCTGCCAATGTACGGGGTTGTCCTTGTGCTGGAGGAGGTAGGGGCTCGTCTCCTCGCCGAGGCGGTTATGGTCCATTTCGCTTCCTGCAGTGCGGATTTGTCGGGTGTGCCGGGCGGTGCGCGCATTGCCCGCGGCGCCGCGACAGGTTAGGGTTGCAGTCTACTCTAGAAACCGGCGGTTTGCGTCACCTGCTCCGCCGTGCAGCACCGGAACGGAGAAAGAAAATGGCCGATTCCCCCGCCGACCCGCGGCTCTTTTACGCGCGGCACATCTTCATGTGCACGAATGTTCGCCCGGATGGGCATCCGCGCGGCTGCTGCATGGCCCGCGCTGCGGAAGGCGGGGGCGTCGACAAACTGCGCGGCTATGCGCGCGAGAAGGCGCGGCAACTGGGCATCGAGAGCATCCGCTGGAATGCCGCGGGCTGCCTCGACCGCTGCGAGTTCGGCCCGAACATGGTGATCTATCCCGAGGGCGTGTGGTACCGGTACGAATCGCAAGAGGACATCGACGAGATCCTGCAAAAGCATCTGGTCGAAGGCGGCCGGGTAAATCGGCTGATGCTGCAGCCCGAGCAGCTGCCGCCGAAGCACTGAGCGCCGCGGCCGCTTCCGACACGATTTTCGCCCCGGCGACGGCAGCGGGCCGCGCCGCGGTCGCCATCCTTCGCGTTAGCGGGCCCGAAACCGGGCGCGCCGTCTCATTGCTTTCCGGCAAATTGCCGCCGCCACGCTTGGCGCGGCGCGCGTATCTGGTTGACCCGGCCACAGGAGAGCGGCTCGACGACGGGCTGGTGTTGTGGTTCCCGGCGCCACACAGCGCCACCGGGGAGGATGTCGCCGAGTTTCACGTGCACAGCAGCCGTGCCGTGCTCGCGGCTCTCATGCAGGTGTTGCGCCGCCTTGGGCTGCGGCTCGCCGAGCCCGGCGAATTCACCCGGCGGGCTTTCCTCAACGGCAAACTCGATCTCTTACAGGCCGAGGCTATCGCCGATCTTGCCGCGGCCGAGACCGAGGCGCAGCGCCGCCAGGCGCTCCGCCAGCTCAAGGGCGAGCTCGGCGCTCTCTACCGTGGCTGGAGCGAGCGTCTGACCCGCATTCTCGCCCATCTAGAGGCCGTCATCGATTTTCCCGACGAGGAGCTGCCCTCCGAGATCGAGGATCGCATCCTCGGTGAGACTGAGCTGCTGACCACCGAGATCGAGCGTCACCTCTCTGACGGGCATCGTGGCGAGAGGCTGCGAGACGGCATCATGGTCGCGATCATCGGTCCGCCGAATGCCGGAAAATCCACCCTTCTCAATCGGATAGCACGACGCGACGCGGTCATCACCTCGCCGGTCGCCGGCACCACGCGGGACATCGTCGAGGTCGCGGTCGATCTTGAGGGGTACCCCGTTGTCCTTGCCGATACCGCCGGGCTACGCGACAGCGACGACGTAGTCGAGCAAGAGGGGCTGCGGCGTGCCCTGCGCCGCGCCGAAGAGGCCGAGATCAGGCTCTTTGTGTTCGATGCGCGGTGTCCCGATCAGGTGCTGAGTGCTGCGGCTTGGCCCGGACCCGACACGATCTTGGTCGCGAACAAGATCGACCTCGTCGCCGCCCGTGGTGATCCTCCAAACGCGGCGCTGCCGATCTCCGCCCTGACGGGCCAGGGCGTCGACGGGCTGTTGGCGGCACTCGGCCAGCGGGTGGCACAGACCTATCAGATAGAGGCGCCCGTTCTGACCCGCGCCAGGCATCGCGAAGCTCTGGAGGACGCCGCTGCGTCATTGCAGCGCTCGCTCAGCGCTCCGCTGCCGGAACTCCGCGCCGAAGATCTGCGCTTGGCCTTGCGCAGCTTCGGCCGTATCACCGGCATGGTCGATGTCGAAGATCTGCTCGACGTGATCTTCCGCGATTTCTGCATTGGCAAATGACCGGACATATGTTGGCTTCTCACCAAGCCCAGGGGAGCCCGGAGATCCAAACAGACCCTGGACATCTGAACAGAGGCCACGATGTCTAGCGGCGAAGCTCGTCATCCACGCCCCGAAGATAATCAAGGACGCGTCAAGCCGAAACCCAAGCACTGGCTCGATGTGCCACATTTCTTTTCGTCGTAGCCGCTGCAATCGCCGCTGGATTTGCCGCGTGGTATACCCGCAATCAGTGGCTTACCGCTGCCGATACCGAAAATCGCCAATTGCGAGCATATGTTTCTCTGCGAGACATTCGGATTGAAAATCGAAACGACTCTACTTTCGACATCATCCCACAATGGGAGAAGACAGGCAAAACTCAGACAAAGAAGATGTCGGCCTATATCAATAGGCACATGGCCGAAGCCGAATTGTCTTGCGGATTCACTTTCGTGCACATTCCAGGTAACTGAACAGTACCAGTTCTTCTCGGGCCAAGAACGATTTCGACCATAAGCTTCACCGCCTTTGATCGCGGCTGGCGGCTTATGTACGAGAGTCCGGTATGTCTAAATGTTGTGTACGAAACAGGAACACAGAGGTAAGGTCCTTCCGTCTATGATGGACGGGGGGGGCGATGTCTGGGTCCGAGGGCCGGTTTCCAAAGTCGTTGATCGAGTTCCAGGGGCGCTTTGCGACCGAAAGCGAATGCGCGGAATACCTTTTCGAGCGCCGTTGGCCGCACGGGTTTGTCTGTCCGGGCTGCGGTGACGGCCGGGCCTGGCTTCTGAAGACCAAAGCCTTCACCTATGAGTGTGCCGCCTGTGGACGGCAGACCTCGGTGACGGCGGGGACCATCATGCACGCTAGCAAGCTGCCGCTGACCACGTGGTTCTGGGCGGCGTTTCTGATGGCAACTCACTCCAACGGGATCTCGGCACTGCAGCTGCAGAGCCAGCTCGGCCTGGGCTCCTACCGGACCGCCTGGATGCTGTGCGCTAAGCTGCGCCGGGCGATGGTCGACCCGGAGCGCGAGCCGCTGAGCGGCGTGGTCGAAGCCGACGAGACGATCATTCCGTTCCGCACCAAGAACGATCCCGTCGTCGTGCCGGCCGGCCGCAGTGGGGTCGGCAAGATGCTGGTCGCCGGCGCGGTCGAAGTCGACGGCGGCTCGCCGCGACGGGCCCGGTTGAAGGTGATCGAGGGCTTCGGCAAGAACGAGATCCACGCTTTCGTGTTGGCTGCCGTGGCCCCCAATACCAGGCTGGTGACCGACGACTGGCCCTCCTACAACGACATTCCCGACATCAAGCACAAGGCGATCACGGTCGGTCCGATGGCGGCGCACATCGCCCTGCCCTGGACCCATCGCCTGTTCTCAAACCTCAAGCGCTGGGGTCTGGGCGTCTACCACGGATTGCGGAAGACGAACCTCCAGCACTACCTCGATGAGTTCGTGTTCCGCTTCAATCGTCGCCGGACGCGGCATGCCGCGTTCAATACGCTCCTCGGCATCGGTGCCCGTACCGCCCCAGCTCCTTACCACGTGCTGATCCGCAAGACCGCCTAGCAAAGCGGCACCTGACTACCACAGCATATAGAGCTACCGGAACTTCGTGCAGAAGCCTCCGCGGCTGTTTTGTACAATTTAACGCCAGAGATATTTTCAAGAAATTTTATATTTGGGGATGGGCGAAATACGATGACCTGATGACTACAGAGCCGCATACCACTCGATTCTGTTGGGACATAAACCAAGTAGTCTTCTCCGATGATGGTAGAAGCGCTAGGCTTTCTCATGCTTTGTGCGACGAAGGTAATTGCACCGAGCAGAACCCAGACTGCATGGAGCCCAGAGGCCAGATTACAGTACAGTTTAGGGATATAATCTGCAAACCGACTCCGTAAGATTGGTAGTTATTTCCGGAAAAATGAGAGGCCCGGACCCAGCCTCCGATCGTTGCCGCCGCGGTGTTTCACGTGAAACCTCGACACCGCGTGGCGCGCTCCATACATTTCGCCACCATGATCGGGACAATGGGATCTTACGACGTCGTCGTGGTCGGCGGCGGGCATGCCGGCTGCGAAGCAGCGGCGGCCGCAGCTCGGGTCGGCGCCCGCACATTGCTGCTGACCCACAAGCGAGCGACGATCGGCGAGATGTCGTGCAATCCGGCGATCGGCGGACTTGGCAAGGGACATCTCGTGCGCGAGATCGACGCGCTCGACGGCGTCATGGGCCGGGCGATCGACCGGGCGGGAATCCAGTTCCGCATCCTCAACCGCAGCAAGGGAGCGGCGGTCCGCGGGCCACGCGCGCAAGCCGATCGCAAGCTTTACCGGCGGGCCGTCTCCGAGCTACTGGCGGAGATACCCCGGCTCGACATGGTCGAGGGCGCGGCGGAGGATTTGCTGCTCGATCAGGACAGGCGCATATCCGGCGTCTCGTTTGGTGATGGCCGGCACTGCGCGACAGGTCGCGTGGTGCTGACGACCGGGACCTTCCTCAACGGACTCATTCACATCGGCGAGGAAAAGACGCCGGCCGGCCGGGTCGGCGAGCGGCCCTCGCTCGGTTTGTCGCGCACCCTTGCTCGCTGCGGCTTTGCCCTCGGGCGGCTCAAGACCGGCACGCCGCCGCGGCTTGACGGCCGAACGATCGACTGGGCCGGGCTCGAAATTCAGTCGGGTGACGACCCGCCGCCGCCTTTCTCCTTCATGACAGATGCCATCACGACACCGCAGGTCGCCTGCCACATCACGACGACAACCCCGGCGACGCACGCGGTCATTCGCGCCAATCTCGCCCGCTCGCCGATGTATTCGGGACAGATCGCGAGCATCGGCCCGCGCTATTGCCCCTCGATCGAGGACAAGGTCGTGCGGTTCGCCGAGCGCGAGCGGCACCAGATCTTCCTCGAGCCAGAGGGGCTCGACGACCGCACGGTCTACCCGAACGGAATCTCGACCTCGCTACCGCGCGACGTGCAGCAAGCGTTGCTGCAGACCATCCCCGGGCTCGAGCGAGCTGCTATGCGGCGCCCGGGCTATGCCATCGAGTACGACTTCGTTGACCCGCGCGAGCTCCATCCAACCCTCGAGACGCGACGGGTCCCTGGTCTCTATCTGGCGGGTCAGATCAACGGCACAACGGGCTATGAAGAGGCAGCGGCACAAGGTCTCGTCGCCGGGCTCAATGCAGCGCTGGCGGCGGCGGGAGCCGAGCCGATCGTGCTCGACCGAGCCGACGCTTATATCGGCGTGCTGATCGACGATCTCGTCACGCGCGGCATCAGCGAGCCCTACCGGATGTTCACCTCGCGGGCCGAATACCGGCTCACCCTGCGCGCCGACAATGCCGATCAGCGGCTGACCCCGATCGGGCTGCGCGTCGGCTGCATCGGCGGTCCGCGAGGCCAGCGTTTTGCAACGAAGATGACGACACTCACCGGGGCCCGCCAATGTCTCGCGGCATTGCGGATGACGCCCCCAGCTTTGAGGCGGCACGGTATCACGGTCAACGAGGACGGCATTACGCGTAGTGCGGCCGAGCTGCTGGCCTACCCCGGAATCGACCTCGCGCGGCTCACTCAGGTATGGCCCGAACTCTTGGCATTCGCGCCGGAGATCGCCGAGCAGCTCGAGATCGATGCACGCTATGCCGGCTATCTTGAGCGGCAGGAGCGGGATATCACCTCGTTCCGCCGCGACGAGGGGCTGTTGCTGCCTTCCGACCTCGATTACGCGGCGGTGGGCAGCTTGTCGCGCGAGATCTGCGATAAGCTTGCGTCAGCGCGGCCGTCGACGCTCGGCGCCGCAGCGCGCATCTCGGGGGTGACACCTGCGTCATTGGTCGCGTTATTGAAGCACGTGAAGCGTCGTGCGGCATGAGGCGCCGCTTGGGCCGCAAGGCTTTGCCGAGATCGTCCCTGTTTCACGTGAAACATTGGCACAGCTCGAGGCCTATGCGGAGCTGCTGACCCGCTGGTCGGCGCGAATCAACCTCGTCGGACGCAACACAATCCCCGATGTCTGGCGGCGCCACATCCTCGATTCGGCGCAGCTTCGGGCATTCGTGCCGGACCGGATGCGCAGCGTGATCGATCTCGGCAGCGGGGCCGGCTTACCCGGATTGGTTCTAGCGATTCTCGGGGTGCCCGGTGTCGAGCTGGTCGAGGCCGATTCGCGAAAATGCGCCTTCCTGCGTGAAGCGGCACGCGTTACCGCGACCCCCGTGACGCTGCGCCCGTGCCGCATCG
>Ga0310909_10002373_pt1 | contig 11554 bp, 10 predicted proteins | sample GREbulkMGT000H_FD_203449 | JGI IMG/M metagenome (GOLD analysis project Ga0310909, IMG submission 203449) | Lab enrichment of tropical soil microbial communities from Luquillo Experimental Forest, Puerto Rico - GRE.bulkMG.T000H | ecosystem: Environmental > Terrestrial > Soil > Tropical forest >... | reverse complement strand
GATGATCCGGCCATCTGGATCTCGCTATCGAGCGAAACTGTGGTCAGGGCCCGCGCCCGCGCTCTTGACGCTGAGGCGGCGGCCGATCCGAGCACCGTCGCACGTCTGCCGCTTTTCGGCATTCCCTTTGCCGTCAAAGACAATATCGATGTCGCCGGCATGCCGACCACGGCCGGGTGTCCCGCCTTCGCCTACACGCCAGCCGAGACGGCGCCGACTGTGGCCCGCTTGTTGGCCGGCGGCGCCGTCCTGCTGGGCAAGACCAACCTCGATCAGTTCGCCACCGGATTAGTCGGCACGCGCTCACCCTACGGGGTGCCGCGCAATCCCTTCGACGCTCGTTTCATTCCTGGCGGATCGAGCTCGGGGTCGGCAGTAGCGGTCGCCACCGGGCTCGTCAGCTTCGCCCTCGGCACTGATACGGCGGGATCGGGGCGCATTCCGGCCGCCTTCAACAACCTCGTCGGACTGAAGCCGACCCGCGGACTGTTGAGTACTCGGGGAATAGTGCCGGCCTGCCGATCGCTCGACTGCGTGTCGATATTTGCGCTAACGGCGCAAGACGCGTCGGCAGTATTCGACGTGGCCGCATTCTTCGACGCGGACGATCCGCTGGCTCGCGCGCCCGATGCCGCGGCCGCCCTGCGTTTTGGATCGCGCTTTCGGTTGGGTGTCCCAAAAAGGCGTGACCTCGAATTCTTCGGCGACAGGGAGGCGGCGGAGCTGTTTGGTGCTGCGATCGGCATCCTAGAAGAAGCCGGTGGAACCAGGGTGGAGGTGAGTTTCGCCCCGTTTCGGAACGCCGGACAGCTGCTTTATGAAGGCCCTTGGGTCGCCGAGCGCCTGCACACCACCCAAGCACTGTTGAACGAGAACCCCGGCGCCGTGCTGCCGATCACCCGCTCGATCCTCGAAGACGCCCGCCGCTACAGCGCGCTCGACGCGTATCGCGCGCAATACGAGCTGGCGGCACTGCGCCGCGCCGTCGACGGCGCGTTCGCGACGGTCGACGTTCTGCTGCTACCCACCGCCGGCACCAATTACCAGATCGCAGCGGTGGCAGCCGAGGCGTCGCGACTCAACACCAATCTCGGCCTCTATACCAACTTCGTAAACCTGCTGGACCTCGCGGCAATCGCGCTGCCCGCCGGCTTCGGCGAAAGCGGCCTGCCCTTTGGAATTTCGCTGATCGCGCAGGCCTTTCGTGATTCTGCAATGCTCGACCTCGGAACGCGCTTCCAACAGATCGTCGGCTTGCCATTGGGTGCCGCCAAGGTCTGACATTTGCCTATTTCTTGTGCGATGCATTAAAAATGTTCATAAGTTTCTTGTGTGGCGCGATCTTTTCGTGTTGCGCCGCAACAATACTGACGGATAATCACCCCAGACAAGGTGCAGGGTGGGGACGCCGCACTCCATGAGGCGGAGAGAAATGAGCCAAACGACATTCAGCCATCAGAAAGCGAATTCTCCCGAGGCGGGCTACACCGACGGCGGATTACGCTCGTTCTTCGTCTATCGGGACACCGGGGTTACTGCGGCCACCAACGGCAAGGTTCGCGTGCAGCTGGTGCGCGCCGCGCACAAGAGCTCGGAGGCCAAGGGCGGCACCGGCGTTCACTTTCACACCGCCGACGTCCATGTCGTTTACATGGTCCGCGGCTGGGCTAAGTTCGACTATGACGGGGTCGATACCCGGGTCGAGGCCGGTGACTGCGTCCACCAGCGTCCAGGGATCGTCCACAGTCTCTACGACTGGTCGGACGACATGGAATTCATGGAGATCATCATGCCGGGGGATTTCGTCACGACCGAGATCACGCCGCCGGCGGCGGTCGCAACGGCGTCCGCGGAGGTGAACCGCTAAGCGAAACCCCCTTAGTCGCTGGCGTAAATGATGCTCCTCATGATCGGATAGATGAAATTGCTCCAGCGGCGCCCGCTGAAAACGCCGTAGTGGCCGACGCCGGTCTGGACATGGTGCCGCTTCATGTAGGGCCGGAGGTTGCTGCACAGATCTTGGGCAGCCAATGTCTGGCCGACGGCGCAGATATCGTCGCGCTCGCCTTCGACGGTGAAGAGTGCAGTGCGTTGGATCGCGCTTGGAGCGACACGCCGGCCGCGCCACTCGAATTTGCCCAGCGGCAGCGCGTGCTCCTGAAATACGGTGCGCACCATCTGTAGATAGTATTCGGCCGGCAAATCCATGACGGCGCAGTACTCGTCGTAGAACGCCCTGATCGCGGCCGCTTTTTCGTCGTCGCCATTGGCGAGATGGCAAAAAAGATCGATCTGGGCTTTGACATGACGATCGAGGTTCATGCTCATAAAAGCGGCAAGCTGCACAAATCCGGGGTAGACGTGCCGCAGGGCTCCGGCGTAGCGCAAGGGCACGATACCGATCAGGTTGCGCTCGAACCACTCGATCGGCCGGCTCGTCGCCAACCTGTTGACCTCCGTCGGATTGACCCGTGCGTCGATCGGACCCGCCATCAACGTCATGCTGCGCGGCTGCGCAGGATCGGCATCTTCGGCCATAATCGCGGCAGCCGCGAGCACCGCGACGCAGGGTTGGCACACCCCTACGACATGCGCCCCCGGACCCAGCACCTGGAGAAAGGTGATGACGTGGTCGACAAAGTCGTCGAAGTCGAAGCGGCCATGCCGCAAACCGACGTCACGAGCGTTGTGCCAGTCGGTGAGGTAGACGTCGTGATCGACAAGAAGTGTGTGCGCTGTACCACGCAGCAAGGTCGCAAAATGCCCCGACATCGGGGCAACCAGGAGGACTCGAGGTTGCGCCATAACCAGGTCTTTTTCGAGGTGCAGCAGGGTGCAGAAAGGCGTTTGATGGACCGCCGTCTCGCGCACCGCGACCGGCCGATCACGGATATTGACGGTGTCGATGCCAAAGGCAGGCCGGCGGTGGCTCAACCCCGCGCGGGCAATCAATTGGCAAAGGGCTGCGACAGCCCGTTGGAAGGCATTGCGTGACAGGCCCGGCAGTGGTTGCACAAGCGCGGCAGCAGCCATATCGGCAATCGCCCGCACCGGCCCTGCGATGTCGGAATAGGCTTGAAAGTTCTGATAGATCACCAGGTGTCACCGGCTATCGGCGAGGACCCGGAGGAGGGTAACGGGTTTTCATCGTTCAAGTCGGCGCATCCTCTGCACAGCAGCATATGGCATCCCGGCCCGAGATGGCACGGCGGCTGCATATGGGCGCAATCAAGGAGCTTGCCGATGACCGAGACCATTTTGACCATCAGCAGCAAGAATTATTCCTCCTGGTCGCTGCGCGGTTGGTTGTTGTGCAGAATGGCAGGCTTGAAATTCGTCGAAGAGGTGGTGCCGGTCGATGACCCGGCCAACCGTGCCGAGTTGTTGCTGCTGTCGCCGTCGATCCTCGTGCCGTGCCTCACGCATCAGGGCACCAGGATCTGGGACACTCTAGCGATCGCCGAATATCTCAACGAGGTGCGGCCGAAGGCGGCACTGCTGCCGGCGGGTCGCGCCGCCCGCGCCCGCTGTCGCTCGATTTGCGGGGAAATGCACTCGGGATTCACCAATCTGCGATCGGCCCTACCGATGAACCTCAAAGCCCATCACCCCGGCTTCAAGGTCTGGTCGGGGGCGCAGGCGGACATCGACCGCATCACGTCGATCTGGAGCGAGTGCTTCGCCGCTTACCATGGCCCTTATCTGTTCGGGAAACTGACCATGGCCGATGCGATGTACGCGCCCGTCGTCACGCGTTTCTTGACCTATGATGTAAAGCTCGACGCCGATTGCGCCGGCTATTGCGATCGCATCACCGCACTGCCCGACATGACTGCATGGCGCGAAGCAGCGATGATGGAGCCCGAAGAGCTCGAAGAACTCGACATGGAGTTTTGATCGGCTCTTCAGTCTTCCGCAGCCGCTTCTTCGAGAAGGACGACCGCCGCCGGATAGCTCTGCCGGCTGAGCACATAGCAGACGCCGGCGACAAGCAGGTAGCCCACCGCCACCGGGGTCGAGCTGCCGATCCCGAGCGCGGTGCCGTGGATAAAGCCGAAGAATGACAAGACCGCACCCGCGCCGGCGAATAGTGCCGCCCACTCGAACTTGCGGTCGATGATAAAGGCGGCGATCGCCCCGAGGATCAGCCCGGCGAGCACGGCACCGCCGCCGAGCAATGCCATGCCGTGATAGACGACCCCGGCAGCGCCGAGCTTGGCCATACCCACTTGTTCGGCCGAAGTCCCGGCCGCGTCGAGCACGCCGTCGATCAAGGTCTGCGCCCAGGCGGCGATGTTCGGGAGGATCGCGAGAATGATCGCGGGGGCATGCCGCGCCGGCGTCGCCTGAAACGCTTGGGCGCCGATGACCAGGCCGATGTACAGCAGGATCGGCAGGATCGCGACCAGCGGAATGACCGCGAGCAGAGACGCCGTCAGCCCGAGAAAGCACACGATCCCGATCACGACGCCGGTCGCCAGCGAGTAGCCGATCCGGCCGCCGACCGCCTTCCACCCGGGATGGCCGATATAGACGGCCGGCGGAAACGGGCTGCCGAGCACCGCGCCGACGATAGCCCCGGTACCATCGGCTAGCAGGATCTTGCGCAGGCTGTAATCGTCGCCGGCCGCCGCAGCGCTCTCGACGTTGTTCATGCCCTCGGTGAAGTTGTAGATGCCGAGGGGTACCGCGGTAACGAGCAGCGGTCCGATGTCGCCGAGCGCCTTGGCAAAGTCGCTCGACGGGTAAGGGAGCCGCAAGCCGAACTGACCGAGGGCAGAGACGACTTCCCCCGGCTGCATTAATTCATCGAGGTGAACGAGCTTGGCCAACCATGCGAGCACCGTGCCAAGGACGACCGCGGCGAGGCCGCCCGGCAGACCGAAGGGCAGGCGGATCCCAGCCATCCAGCTGACCAAAACAATGGTCAGCGACAGCATGAACAGCCAGGGGTCTTCCCAGCCTAGGAAGGCCGGACGCATCGAGATGAAGGCGATCGAGATGCCGGCGAGGGTGCCGAGCATCGCCGCGCGCGGCGTGTATTTTCGCACCGTAGGTCCAACGAAGGCGCCGAGCAGCACGATAACGCCGATGACAAGGCACCAGACAAGGCCGGACTGCCAGGCCAGCATCGGGTCGTGCGTCTTCAGGTAGATCGGCAGCATGATCAGGAAGACGACGATAAACATGTGCGGCACGCTCGGCCCGTAAGGCATCGCCGTCACATCGCCGCGCCCCCCGCTTTTGGCCAGCCGCCAGGCAAGGTAGGCGTAATAGAGATTGCCAAGCGGCAGTGCGATGCCGAGCGCCGGCAGGATGCGGCCGTAAACGATGTCGGCCGGCAGGTTGACGACGTGCAGGCACAGCCCGGTCAGCACAATGACGTTGAGGACGACGTTAGTGAACAGACCGAAGAAGCCGTTCCAATCGCCCGGAACCCACCAGCGCGGCGCGGTAGCTGCGGTGTTCATCACGTCGTCCTCAACGAGCAGATGTCTGAAGTGCTTCGATGACGGCCTCGGACGAGGCGACCCAGCCGAAGATGCCGCCCTGCGCCTTGATCATGCGCAGCCCCATCTCCTGAAACTCCGGGAAGTACGAGCCGACGCAATCGGCGACGACGAGGCAGTCGTAGCCGCGGTCGTTGGCCTCGCGCACCGTTGTATTGACGCAGACCTCGGTGGTGACCCCGCAGACGATCAGCTGGGCGATGCCGCGGTTCTTCAGCATCGCGTCGAGGTCGGTGGCAAAGAACGCGCCCTTGCCCGGCTTGTCGACGACCGGCTCGCCCGGCAGCGGGTAGAGTTCGGGGATGATGTCGTGCCCGGGCTCGCCCCGCACCAGGATGCGGCCCATCGGGCCCGGGTCGCCGATGCCGGCGGCGAGCCTGCCACGGGCCTTCTTCGCCGGCGGCAGGTCGGCGAGGTCTGGACGGTGGCCCTCGCGCGTGTGGATGATGGTCAGCCCTGCGGCCCGCGCGCGCTCGAGCAAGGATCGGATTGGCGCGATGGCGCGGCGCAACACCGAAACGTCGTTGCCGAGTGCCGCGCCAAATCCGCCGGGCTCGAGGAAATCGCGCTGCATGTCGATGATGACGAGGCTCACCCGTGCCTGATCGAGATCAAACGCGTAGGGTTCTGCCTCGATGATCGCCATGACACCCCGCTTTAACCGTTGACAAACGGAAGCAAGCCGCGTGCCACAGCTTGCCGCGGGGGTTCATGACGGGCCTCTCGGTTGCCTGGACCTATCGAGGCGCTCGACTTCGTCTACCGGCTCAAGGCGCTGGCGGCGGATTGAAGCGGCCGGGACCGGTTCCCTGGTCGACGGGAATATACTGCGAAAAACCCGATTCCGGTCCGTTTAGCGGCCGCGCCCTTGACCGCAGGTCGTTGATATTGCGAGATGCTCAAAGGCAAGTTCCCTAGCCGACCGATCAGGGAATTAAATCGGCCGAACAGGGAGACAAATCGGGCGAACAGGGAATTAAATCGGCCCAGCACGGAAGGCGCGTGTAGGACACACGGGCTAATTCGGGTTGCCCCGGTCGTCGGTCGCGGTCGACTGCACGCTGAAACGGACGAACAAGGCGACGGTTTCGCCGCCGGCGAAGCGAATGAACAGCGCGCCATCACCGTTGATGCGATTGTCGTTGGCGAAGCTGCCGCTGTTGCCTTGCATCATGTGGATGTCGTGCACGCCGCGTTCCGGCGCGAAGTCGAACGTCTCGTCTCGGCCCGGATCCTGAAAGAATTCGCCAAATGCGATCACGACGGCGGTTCGGTCGGCTTTGGCGCGTTCGACCTGACCGTCCAACAGATTGCTGAGTGTGACACCCTGACCCTCTGGCGGGATCGGCGCCATCGCAGCGATCGGGAAAAGATCATCGCGCAGATAATCGAGCCCCGCCCCGCCGGGGCCGGTCATCAAACCCCTGAAGCCCTTTGCGCCGGCAGACAGCCCGGCGAGATCGAGCTTTGTCGGTTTGGTGAAGTTGGGATCGTAATGAGCGACGACATCACTGCCGTCGACCGATCTGACGTTCACCGCGATCCGATAGTTTTGGTCGGCCTGGACCCAGATTTCGTAGTGCGGTGAATGCCCGGCAGGATCTTCCCGGCCGTCGCGAATGGTGCCGACCAGAACACCATAGCTGCGTTGCTGGGCTGGCGGCTTGGTGCGCGCATGAGTCATGATAGCTCACCCCCTTGAAAAGTGCCGGGGCAGGTCTTTACAGCACAGGGGGTCATCGTCTTGTACAACGGATCGTTGGCGCGATGATGTGAACGGGCTCACACTCGACCCGTAATTTGTAGGGAAGCTCCGATCGTCGCGGCCTCCGGCCAAATTTCAGCCGCCGATAGCGGCATCAGGAAGCCCCTGGGAGGGGCGGGTCCGGCACGGTATGATGTAAATCATCCACGTCCCGAACGTCGTCATGGGGGTGTCGCATGGGTAAGCTCGACGGGAAAGTCGCCCTGATCACCGGCTCCGGCCGCAATATCGGACGTGCTACGGCGTTGAAGCTCGCTGGGGAAGGCGCGCATATCGTCGTCAACGCCCGCACCAACCAGGCCGAGGCCGACGCCGTCGCGCACGAAGTCCGGGACCGCGGGGTCAAGGCGATATCAATCCTCGCCGACCTCGCCAAAAAGGACCAAGTCGACACCCTGGCGGCGCGGGCCTTGTCCGAGTTCGGCCGCGTCGACATCCTGATCAACAATGCCGCAATCCGGCCCCACAAACCCTTCACCGAGGTGACGGTGCAGGATTGGGAGCACGTCAGGGGCGTCGTCCTCGACGGCGCGTTCTATCTTACGCAGGCGGTCATCCCTTCGATGGTCAAGAACGGGTACGGCCGCATCCTTTTTTTCTGCGGCGAGGGCGCCTTCACCGGAGGCAGCGGACGCGCGCATGTCTCGGCGGCGAAGATGGGTCTGATCGGACTGGCGCGGGCGCTGGCCTCCGAGTTCGCCGGCCAGAACATCCGCGTCAATGTGGTGTCCCCCGGCAGCATCGACACCCGGCGCGACAATCCCGAATGGTATCAGGGCCGCGTGCCGAGTGCGACCGGCATCCCGCTCGGCCGGCAGGGGCATGTCGATGAGATCGCCGCCACCTGCCTATTCCTGGTCAGCGACGACGGCGGCTTCATCACCGGCCAGACGATCCACGTCAACGGCGGCGCCGGCCACCATTGAGTTTTCTCTATTAACTCGGATATCCGGTCGACGAAATTTGCGGCGGCTTTCGTCGCGCCGACGGCGTTTTGGGCACCTTGGCGCTTCGCTCCAAGATCAGTGCCCTGCGCGGCGTGAAACGTGGCAACGTAGGCAGCCCGGCCAGCGGCTTCGGCGAGTTCGATACCGGCGACTGCACACGCTTCTCTGAGCGCTTGTCGCGCCTTGTCCGGAAATTGCGCGGCTTCCGGCTTCACAGATCGACGCCGTCGCGCCGGATCTCGTGCATCAGCGGTGTGCGGTCGCGGCAGGAGCCCGCCGCCCGGAACGGCCGTGCCTCCAGGAAAGCGCTTGTCTCGGCGAGAATCTCGGTTCTTAGGTCTGCGAGCCGGTGGAACTCGCGCCAGCGATCGGTCAGGTCCTCGAGAAACACTGCGATGTCGTAGTCGGAATCCTCGTGTGCATCGCCACGCGCACGCGAGCCGAACAGGACCGAGCGCTCGATGCGATCGCCGTAGATCATGCGGAGCGACGTGCGGATGCGCCGCAAAATCGGGCCGTCGGATAGTTCACCGGACATCTAACGTGTTCCGAGTTGCTGCCGCCTTATGCCAAATGGGGCCGTCGATCAAGATTTCGATCAACACCCGAGGAACCGAAGATGGCTCCTCGATCCGCCTCTCTTCTGTCATAGGGGCGTTGGGAGACCGGGATGGATGGCATGCGCGTTCTTTTCAGCGCGGCGGAGATCGCCGCACGGGTCGACGCGCTCACCGCCGAGATCGCGCGCACGATCCCGGCCGATTTCGTTTTGGTTGGCCTACTCAAGGGTGCAGCGGTGTTTGTTGCCGACCTCATCCGCGCGCTCGACCGGGCGGGCGCCCGTCCCGAGATCGAGTTCATGCGGCTGAGCAGCTACGGTCTTGCCAAAGAGACCAGCCGTGCGGTGCAGCTTCTCGGCGATGTGCCGGTCGGTCTTGCGGGGCGACCGGTATTGCTCGTCGACGACATCGTCGATACCGGCCGATCTATCGCCTATTCCGCCGCCCAATTGCGCCAGCGCGGGATCGGCGATCTCTGGACATGTGCGTTGCTCGACAAGCCGCAGCGGCGGGAGATCGAGGTCACGATCGATTTCGTCGGCTTCTCGATCGGCGACGTGTTTGTGGTCGGTTACGGTACCGACTACGCCGAGAAGTATCGCCATCTGCCCTATATCGGCGTCGTGGAGTGATAGGGGCGAGACCGGGCAACCGCGCCCTTTGCCGCTCGGGACGAGATGCAGTAAACCCCAATGCGTTGATTGCGTTGATATCGCGATCGATGTAATCTCATTCGAAGGCTCAGATATTGATCCGCAACATAGACGGCGCGGTGATCGGCGCCTTGCGCAAGCGCGCCGCTCTGTCTGGTACCTCGATGGAGGAGCAGGCGCGTCGTGCTCTGGCGAGGGCGGTCGGGCTCGATCGCGAGGCGGCGCTTCGGCGGCTCGACGAGATCCGTGGCGCAATTGGTCGCCTGGAAGGAGACTCGATCGTCGACGATATGAGGCACGACCGTCGCCGCGACATGCCGTGCCGTCGTTATCGATGCCAGCGTCGCGCTCAAATGAGTCATCGATGAGGATGGATCGGAGGCTGCCAGGGGACTGTTGTCGATCAGCCCGGCGACAATACGCGGATCGACATATTTGCCGAAGGTGTCGCGGATCTGCGCCTTGACCCTCAGTTCGTCGACAAGAAGTTGAAAGGCTGCAAGATCCACGTCTTCGTCGACACCGAAGAACTGCCGATGCGGGTCGTTGCCCACTCCGCCGCCATTCAGGACCGCGACTGGGCAGAGCTGGTCCTAGACAAGATACGCTGGCGCCCCAGCCGCCCTATGGCACGCTGAATGGAGGCGATGGTACGAAAATCGCCAGGGTTTCGGCGAGGTTTTCGAAGCCCTTGGCGAGGCGATGATTTCGGCCGAACCATGAGAAGGTGCGCTCAACCACCCATCGCCGGGGCAGGACGACGAAATTGCACCTGTCGTCCGACCGTTTGACAATTTCCATGCGCAAGCGGCATCTGGGCCGATCGCCGCTTCAACCTGCGAGGCGTTGTAGCCGCCATCGGCCCAGATCAATTCGAGCCACGGGAAGGCCCAGGCCAAGGCCGTGAAGTATTTGAACTGCCGGTTGCAACGTGCCATGGGGTCCGCAATCCGAGGGACAAGGTCGCTCGTTCCGTGATCGCGAATGACCGGGGTGGCGCCACGTCCGGCCGTTGGGATGGCCGCCAGTTAACGGGTCAAATCGACCCTTCTCGGCCACTCAAGCTTGGTGCTCGGAATGGGTCTTCATGCTCCATTCCGATCGTTCGCCCGGCCAAACTCGGAGCGGCCCCAGGTGGGTGAAAAACCGTCGTCCGCTTTCTGTCCTGTCGGGGACCGACGCACCTCCGGCTTCGGCAACATCACCGAGCCGGGCGTGCGAGAACCGATGGCTGGCCTCATCAAAAAATCATGGACAGAATCTCTGGCATTGCCACAATCGTGGTCTGCCTATGGCCGGATCCAACGTGCTCAGGAGCAACAGCAGCGGGGCTGGCAATACTGCTCTCGGCTTGAACGCGCTCAAGTTCAAGACGGCCGGCGGCGACAACACAGCCCTGGGAGCGGACGCGCAACAGTTCAATACGGCCGGCGGCAACACTGCCGTTGGAATTGCCGCTTTACAGTTCAACACGGTCGGCGGCAACAACACCGCCGTTGGATCCGACATGCTCGAGAAAAACACCACCGGAATCCAAAACACCGCTGTAGGATCCGGCGCGCTCCAGAGCACTACCACTGCCGGCGGCAACACCGCGATCGGATCCTTCGCGCTCCAGAACAACAACACCGGCGGCGCCAACACCGCCGTTGGAGACGGAGCGCTCGAGCAGAACACTACTGGCGGCTCCAACACCGCCGTCGGGGGCGCGGCGCTTCTGAGAAACACTAGCGGCAGCGCCATCACCGCCTCCGGAGCTTTCGCGCTCCAGAACAATAATACCGATAGCGGCAACAGCGGCGGCTGAAATGAGATCCAGCCGCCAGCGGTCGCTGCTATTCTCTCTCGAGCACGGCGCCCCTAGCGAGCTCGGCATAGAAATGGAACGAGTCCTTGGGCCGCCGCTCGAGCGTGTTGTAATCAACGTGGACGAGGCCGAACCGTCGGCTGTAGCCGAGCCCCCACTCGAAGTTGTCGAGAAGCGACCACACGAAATAACCGCGTACCGGTACGCCCTCGGCGATCGCGTCGAGCACCGCCCCGAGATAGTCGCGCAGATAGGTGATACGTTGCCGATCGCGGATACGCTCGTCGGCTTCGATTCGATCGGGGAACGCGG
>Ga0310909_10002370_pt1 | contig 11559 bp, 9 predicted proteins | sample GREbulkMGT000H_FD_203449 | JGI IMG/M metagenome (GOLD analysis project Ga0310909, IMG submission 203449) | Lab enrichment of tropical soil microbial communities from Luquillo Experimental Forest, Puerto Rico - GRE.bulkMG.T000H | ecosystem: Environmental > Terrestrial > Soil > Tropical forest >... | reverse complement strand
TGTGAAGACTCTGCTGCAGGAATTCGGCAAGCCAACGAATCGCCGCCAGTTCATTTCTGGCGCTGCGGCACTCGCCCTGTTCGCTAAGACCACTCCCCTTGCGAGTCAGCAAGCGATGGGGTCGCTCCGTGCGAAGCTCGCCACCGATTTGCAGAGACCTCGGTACCATTTCCTGCCCGCCGCGAACTGGATGAATGACCCCAACGGGCCGTTGCAATGGAAAGGTGAATACCATCTGTTCTATCAATACAACCCCAACGGCGCGTTCTGGGGAACGATGCACTGGGGTCATGCCCGCAGTAGGGACCTCGTGCACTGGGAGCATCTTCCCATCGCCCTGGCACCCACTCCGGGTGGGCCCGACAAAGGCGGTGTCTTCTCGGGCTCGGCTTTCGTCAATCAAGGGGTGCCCACGCTCGTGTATACCGGCGTAGACCCGGAGGTCCAATGCCTGGCGACAAGCGCCGACATAATCCACTGGAGGAAATTCAGCGCCAATCCCGTGATTGGCGGCCCCCCGCCGGAACTTAACGTGACCGGCTTCCGCGATCCCTGCGTGTGGAGGGAAGGGGATACCTGGCTGATGACCATCGGCGCTGGATTCCGAGGCAAGGGGGGCGCAGTTTTACTATACGGATCCAAGGAGGCGATCCACTGGGACTACCTCCACACGCTCTGTGAGGGACCGGCCTTCGTGTCCCAACCGTCGAAGGACTGGCCGGCTGGCGATCCTGTGGCGACGGGCGAGATGTGGGAGTGTCCGGACTTCTTTTCCTTGGGTGAGAAGCACGCCCTCATCATCTCAACGCAAGGCTTTGTGTTCTATCTCATTGGTAGCTATCGTGACCGCAAGTTCCATCCCGAAGTACAGGGGCGGGCCGACTTGGGCGGGCATCTTTACGCCGCCAAGAGCATGCCGGACAGCAAGGGCCGCCGGATTCTCTGGGGCTGGATTCGGGAGGCGCGCAGCGAGGCGGCATATCGGGCTGCCGGCTGGGCAGGAGTAATGGCCTTGCCCCGCGTCCTTACCCTGGGTCCGGACGGGCTTCTGAGGATGGAGCCGGCCGAAGAACTTAGGGTGCTCCGCCAGAATCACCAACGAATGGCGACTGTTTCCGTCACGTCGTCGACTTCCGTGCCGCTGGAACACGTTCGGGGAGACGCTTTGGAGATCCTCGCAGAATTTGACCCAGGCGATGCGGAGGAATTCGGCCTTCGAGTGCGCTGCGCACCTGACGGAAGCGAGCAGACCTTTCTCCTCTATAGCCGCAGGGAGAAGCGTCTGTACGTTGATGGTCGGCAGTCGAGTCTGAGTCCTGACGCCCAGCGAGACGTTCAAGGCGGGCAGTTCGACCTGAAGCAGGACGAGCCGTTGAAGCTGCAGATCTTTCTGGATGCATCGGTCATCGAAGTCTTCGCCAGCCGCCGGGCGTGCCTGACGGAACGAATCTACCCCACGCGTGCCGACAGTCTGGGCGTAAGCCTGCTCGCCCGGAGGGGCACCGCCAGACTCCTCAACCTGGACGCCTGGGAAATGCGCGCGATCTCTCCCGACCGGCTTACGTCGTAGCCTGGGCGACCGCTGAAATCAAGCCTTCTGGAGACGGATCGCGCTTCTTGGCGAGAACCTGGAATCACTCCTGGACCTTGGCGGCAAGACCGGTGCTTGCTCGAAGCGGCGTTGCAGGCACATGAAATGCCGCCAAGGGTTGTCAGCGTCGCATAGAAAGGAGGAAAACTAAGCGGCGCTGGCAGGCTATTCAGTTCTTCGGCAGGAACCTCACTCGACTTTAACGGGCTGGCACGTAGGACGTTAGCCTGCTAGGCGAACATGGTAACCCTTTAGGTCAAGGGAAGAAAGTCGACAACGGGGACAAAGGTGAGGCCGGCTTGGCGGACGCCGTCGATGATGGATGGCAGAGCGCTGACCGTCCGTGACTGATTCACCCGGTGGGGCGGGTAAACCCGTCTGCCGTCGTGCAGGAGGATGATCGACCCAGGCCGCAAATGCTTGAGCGTCTCCCGAGCGATATCAACCCCTTCCCGCCAGTCGTAGCCCGTATCGGACCAGTTGATCAGAGGCAAGCTGCGCTCGCGCAGCACTGGGTACATCCCCAGCCAGCGGGCACCAAAGGGCGGCCGGAAGATCCTCGGCCGGTGCCCGGTAACCGTCTCGATGACATCCTGGGCGCGGTCAATTTCGGCAGCGATGAAAGATCGGCGGCGGAAATAAGGAAAGGGATGAGAATAGGTGTGGTTGCCGACGGTGTGTCCCTCGGCGACAATGCGGCGTGCAATCTCGGGGTGGCGCTCGACGTTTTTGCCGCAGAGGAAGAACGTCGCCATCACTCCTCGCTCGCGTAGAAGGTCGAGGATCTGCCCGGTGTAAGGAGAGGATGGGCCGTCATCGAAGGTGAGCGCCACATTGCCGCCATGGGCCGGACCCCGCAGCAGCGCAGGGCCGAACACCTGCAAGGTTGGCACACTCCAGGCGTATACATAGAGGCCGCCCAACGCCACGATTCCAACGCCGCCTGCCAACGCCAGTCCGGCTTCCGTCATCGACCCCTTAACCTTCCACTTACGATTCTAACATCGTGCCTTCTACAAAAGCACCCCCAAACTCCCCCAACCTGGTATCCACAGAACCCGCCAGAACCCACACTTCAGATTGACAGCTTCTCGAACTGCACTTAGACTCAATGGCGGTACTACGGGAGGGATATAGGCCATCGACCTGATCAACCTTCAAGATCTGACGGCAGCAGCCTGCTTCGATTCACAAGAATGTGCTCTAAGGCATTGCGAGCGGCTGGAGAGTGGCGACATCCTCTTGCTGAAAGAGTCGCCGTTGCCCCCTCCCAGAGGTGAGTGCGAGTTTCTCTTCAATGTGCGGCAGACCGACTCTCGCTACCACAAGAACATCGCGTACCGACCCAGCCAGGACCGACTTACCGGATTCTCTGGAAGCGGCGCCGATGCTGGCACTCTCCGCCGGGTGTTGCGCGCTTACTCGCAACGAGTGCTCCAGGTTGTAACCCGACTTTTCGCTCCATACGCTCGGCTCTGGCAACTCGACCTCACGAGTTTCCGGCCCCTGGAAGAAGGCGGTAGGCAACTTCCTATGAAGTCTCGCAACGATTTACTTCACATCGATTCGTTTCCCACCCGGCCTACCAATGGCAACCGCATCCTGCGAGTCTTCACGAACATCAACCCCACCCGGTCCCGGGTGTGGCTCACAGGGGAGGACTTTGAAGTGCAGGCGAAGCGCATGGCCACGGCGGCGGGGCTTTCCGATTTCGCTCACCAAGCCTGCTCCCCCTGGCATCACCTGCTCCGCCGGCTGACCCGGATGGCGAACTCCGTAGGCGTCCCTCTGCCAGACCGGTCAGCCTACGACCGCTTCATGCACAGATTCCACCATTATTTGAAAGCTAATCGGGACTTTCAGGTCAACGGCCCAAAGTGGCAATGTAAATTCCCGCCTGGTTCCTCCTGGATTGTCTTTACTGACGCGGTTCCACACGCCGTGCTGTCCGGCCAGTTTGCGCTGGAGCAGACGTTTATTGTTCCCCGCGCGGCCCTGCTTGTGCCGGATAAGGCACCAATTCACATCCTCGAGGAGTTATGCGGGACTTGCTTAACCCCTTGAAACTCGTGCAGCCTTTGAGGCCATTTGACGGCGAAAAGGAGGCACTGTCACTGAGAGTGACTCAGAGTATTTAGAGTTCATACAGCATCTTAGAGCCTTAGAGCGGAAGGCCTTTACTTCACCCGGAGCACGTTCTATACTGCGGTACAAGGATCCCTTAGTCGGCAAAACTCGAGTCATGCGCCTTGGTACGGCGCATGACCAAAGGAGGATGGCATGAGAAGAGCGACGCTTTGGCTGGTGCTCGCTATTGTCGCTTTTGCAGGATATGGCAATAAGTTTGGGGTTGCTCAAGAGACGCAGGCCCCTGCCCCCAAGGACCAACTACGTTGGCACGGGGTCATCGTCAGGTGGAGCAAGGACCAGTCTACCTTGGATGTGCGTAAGGGGACCATCACCAAGACGATTCACTACGACAGTTCCACAAAGTGGACGCAAACCGCCGGGGGCAAGGTTAAGTCTGCCGAAATGAGTGCATTCACGGAAGGATCAGACGTGATCTGCATCGGAAAGGCTGATGAGAAGGGTAACTTTATCGCGACCCAGATCGACCTAAGGACCCAGGCGCAAAAGCCCTGAAGTACCATTGCAGCGGGCGCTTTCTTGACGCACAACCCGCCCGTTTGGCATGACTGTCGCCTAGCAGAGTGTTTTTCACCTGCGCGAAAGAGGTGTGTTATGTGGCACCCACGTAGTCGGCTTCTGATTACGGTGTCAATGTGCCTGGTTTCGTTTTGTCTAGCTCAAAAGCCTGCCCTCGGCGGGCCGGACGACGAACCCAACCTGACGGAGGACCAAAAGCAACAATTCCTGCTGGATGCCAAGGTGGTGGCCAGCAAACAACTGGGCAAGGGCATTACCCATCCATGGCGATTGACGCTGAGTGACGGCCAGCTGACCCACGACGCGGCCTTTCAGTCCATCGATGAACACAAGTCGCAGATGAGGTTCGACGACGGACGCACGGAGCTCAACTTCGTCGACTCCTACCACTATGACATCGCCGGATATCAGCTGGCCAAGTTGGTGGGCATGGACGACATGATTCCGGTGACCGTAGAGCGTAAGTGGAACGGCCAGGTAGGTGCGCTGTCCTGGTGGATCCCCTGGAAGTGGGATGAGGTCATGCGCCATCAACAGAACTTGCACCCGCCGGACGTCGACGCCTATAACAAACAGATGTACAAGGTGCGGGTCTTTGATCAGCTCGTCTACGACACCGATCCAAACCTCACCAACGTTCTGATCACCGCAGATTGGAAGATCTGGAGGATAGACTTCACCCGCGCCTTCCGGCTGCAGCACGACTTACAGGACCCGAAGGACCTGGTGATGTGCGACCGGCAGTTGCTGGAGAAGTTGCGCCAGTTGGATGGTGACACGGTCCTCGAGAAGACGAAGCCCCACCTCAACAAGGGTGAAGTGAAGGCTCTCATGGCGCGACGGGACAAAATCGTCGGCACCTTTCAGAAGCTCGCGGCCCAGAAAGGCGAGGGCGCGGTCTTGTACTGATATCCGCGCCAGGTAAGGTAACCGATGACGTCTGGGTACGAATCCTAGCGGGGCCTAAGGTTAAAGGGTACGGGATAAAGGCTGACTTTTGCCCTTTGCAACTTACACTTTAACCCTTCCCTCCGCGACCGACTGACTGGTTCACCCCTCGCCACAGTTATGATCCCTTACCTAGAGCGGGTGCTAAATGTAAGGCGTGGGGAGTTCACGCCCGCGTCGCTGCTGTTCCTCTACCTGTTCCTCGCCCTCTTCTGTTACATCATGGGCCAGTCGGTGGGAGATGCAATGTTCTTGAGCGCCTTTCCCACCTATCTGCCCCATGTGATTATTTCCACGGCATTAGCGGTGGGCATTTTCACTTCTATATACATCCGCCTGTCGCGCCGAGTGCGGCTGGAACTGCTGATCATCGGCTCGCTGCTTTTCTTTGCCTCCAGTTTCACACTTTTCTGGTGGTTGGCTCACCTGGTAGGGAAGTGGGCCTATCCGTTCATTTACATCTGGGTTTATATGACGGGCGCCTTGGCGCCTGCCATGGGCTGGACGCTGGCCAATTACGCCCTCACCACGCGCGAGGCTCGAAGGGTGTTCGGCTTTATCGGCGCCGGCGCCAGCCTGGGCGCACCGTGCGCCGGTTTTCTGACCGCGGACCTAACCCGCCACGCTCACATGAGACCCGAGGCGCTTCTGCTCGTGATCGCGGCCGGGCTGGGATTATGCGGCCTGTCGGTCAGACTATTGTTCCGCCAAGCGCACCGGCGGCTGGCGGGCTTCAGCCAGGCTCCTGGCGCCGAGCCGGACATGCCGAAAAACCTCCGCCAAGTCTGGGCATATATCCGTGGCTCTCGGTACTTGCTACTGATAACCGCCCTCATCATGATTGGATGCGCCAGCACGACCATTATCAGCTACCAATTTAGACTCATTGCCTACTCGAGCTTCCGTGGTAATAAGGCGGCGCTGGCTACCTTCTTCGGCCGCTTCAATGGTTACATGGGGCTGGCCTCGTTCATACTGCAAATGCTCCTCACCGGTCAACTGCTGCGGTCCTTGGGCATCCGCGTGACGTTGTTTGTGATGCCCACGGTGTTCCTCGGAGGCAGCGTGGGTGTATTGCTGGCCCCCGTGCTGCTCAGCGCTTGCATCCTGAAAGGCAGCCAGGGTCTGCTCCGCTATTCCTTGGACAAGTCTTCTACCGAACTGCTCTATTTGCCCGTAGCGCCTCCGAAAATGAAGAGCCAGATCAAGTCGTTCATTGACGGGTTCGTTTGGCGGATGGCGGACGGATTGGCCGGCGTAGCTCTTTTCCTGTTTGGAAACAGGATGAGGCTCGGCCCCGGCCGCATCAGCCTGGTTAACTTCGCATTTCTTTCCGGCTGGATCGCCATCGCCTACGGGGTGCGACGAGAATACCTCCGGGTGTTGCGATGGGCCATCGAGCGACGCACCCTGGATCCTGAACGGACGGCTGCTGGAGTGCTGGACTCTACCACTACGGAAGTGCTTGCACAGGCCTTGGAGCGGGGGGGAGAGCAACAGGTGCTCTACGGGCTCAGCTTGTTTGAAGTGGGGCGCGAGCCGGCCTGGCATCCGGCACTGCGCGGCCTACTGGAGCACCCGTCCGCTGACGTCCGCCAGCGCGCGTTGCACCTTCTGGCCGACGCTGGACAACGCGATGTGCTGCCTCAAGTGGAGAAGATGCTAGCCGACGAATCGGTTGAGGTCCGCGCGGAGGCGTTGCAGTACGTTGTTGTACACACAGGGAGGGATCCCCTCGATCTGCTGAAGACCGCGACCGACGTCCCTGCTCATTGCCTGCAGAGCGCGGTAGTCATCTACCTGGCAGGGATTCAAGATCCGAATTACTCGGCTGCGGCCCCTCTCATCCTGCAGACGATGCTTTCAGCCGCCGGTCCTGAGGGTGTCGATTCGCGACGGGAGGCCGCGAGGGCCCTGGGGACGATCCCAACTCCGTCCGAGCTTCACCCGGAGTTGTTTAAGCTGCTGAGAGATCAGGACGCCGGGGTTGTGGAGCAGGCTCTCGTTAGCGCGGGCAGAATCCGAGGCAGCGAGTTTCTGCCCTTGGTGGTTGAGAAGCTTGCCCAGCCACGTTTATTGGGAGCAGCGCGGGCGGCGCTCGCCCAGTACGGCGATCAGGCGGTGGGCACCCTTCAGGACCGCTTGAACGATCCTTCGGTTCCTATTGCCGTTCGCAAACAAATTCCGGGCGTGCTGGCGCGCATAGCGACTCGCCGTTGCGCCGCCGTTCTCACCGACAGCATCGTGCAAAGCGATCCGGAGTTGCGCTACGAAGTTATCAAGGCGCTCAACAAGCTTCGCACTCGGGATCCCGTCCTGCTGCCGTCTGCCATCCATATTGCCGACATGCTGGACTCTGAGCTGATCGGCTACTACCGTTCTTTCCAGATTCTGGCGGCCCTAGACCAGCAGGGCGATGGGCTGCCGCGGTCACCCGAAAGTGAAACCCTGGTGGCGAGCGCGCTGCGCGAGCGCATGGGCCAGGAATTTGAACGCCTCTTTCGCTTGTTGGGCTTACTCTACCCGCCGCGTGACATCCACAACGCTTATGTAGGGCTGTTGTCAGAGCGCCCGCAGCTCCGCGCCAACTCGCTGGAGGTGCTGGAGCACCTTCTCGCTCCGGACCTTTACCGCCGGCTCGCGGCCGGAGTCGATCCCGATAGCACGCCAGCGGAAAGGCTGGACTTTGCCCGGCGCTTGTGCCGGACGGGAGTCAACTCGCGGGTTGAGGCTTTGCGCATTCTCCTGCATTCCGAAGACGGCTGGCTACGCACGTGCGCAGTGTACGCCATCGGCCAAGGTCGTCTGGCGGAACTGTCCGATGATCTCTCGCGTGTGCCGCACGAAAGCGACCCTGTCCTAGGCGGGACATGGGAGTGGGCGACCGCCCGTCTGGCAGCCGTCGAAACAGCCAAAGGAGCAAGAATGCTCACTATCCTCGAAAAGGTTGACCTCTTGCGAAAGGCCCTGATGTTCCGCGACATACCTACGCCGGGATTGGCCCGCGTCGCGGCGATCTCGAATGAAGTCACCTTTGCGCCTAACCAGATACTCTACGAAGAGGACAGTCCGGCGGACTCGATGTTTTTCATGCTGGAGGGTGAGGTGGAGCTGGCACGCTCGGACCGCAAGACCCAGATTGACGGACAGGGCCCACTACTGGGAGGCCTGGCTGTCCTGGCCGGTGAAATCCATGCGGAGCGGGCTATAGCCACGCAACCGACACGAATCCTTCAGATCGACAGGCAAGATCTTCTCGACGCCATGGCGGAAGACTTCAGCATCACCCGCGGCGTGCTTAAGGCGCTGGCCAGCATGGCAGCCGGGGCGAGTTGAATTCACCCCGGCTCGCTGCCATCTGTGAAGCTCTGACGGCGCCTACTGCTGCAGGATGATCTCGGCAGCCATGAACTTATCACCGACAGACAACGGCATCTAATGCGCACCATAGGGCGGCTGCACGATGACCTCGGCAGCGATGAACTTGTCACCTTCATTCTTGCCGATGCAGACGACCCGATCACCCTCTTTCAACGTAGTAGAATCAACCGTCGCGCCGGCCTTGTTAGTCCACTTGGTTGCGGTGGTGTAGGAAATGTTCTTCGTCCTTCCGTCGGGCTTACGGACGGTCAACGTAGAATTGTCCTTGTCCACTCGCTGAATAGCGCCGCTCCACCGCGCCGGGCTCGTGGCCTTTTGCTTCTCTTGTGTTGTATCTTGTGCGGGGACGAGTCGAAGGGCAGGCCCAATGTACGCAAAGACAGTCATCAGCATAACGACCAGGATTCTCTTCATCTTATCCTCCGTAAAGTTCGTAGTGATGCGAATGCGCTCACCGCAATCTCCGCGGCGGGCATTATCTAAACAGAGTATAGACCTTAGTTCGAGCAGAGTAAAGTCGTCGTCTCGTTAGACTGGTTAGAATAGCCACAGTGAGTCAGGGATGGATACGTTTCTAATCGAAGGCGGAGTGCCGCTAGAAGGCCGGGTAGCGATCAGCGGCGCCAAGAACGCGGCGCTGCCAGCGATGGCCGCGGCGCTGCTGACGGAAGACCGTGTCGTCTTGCGAAACGTTCCCCGCGTGCGTGACATTGGCACGCTGCGGAGCGTGCTGGACGAGCTGGGCGTGGATTCCGCCGTCGTGCACGAGGAGCACGGCAACCGCGTCGAGATTGAGGCCCGCCAACTCCTCAATCCGACCGCACCCTACGAACTGGTGAAGCAAATGCGCGCATCGGTGCTAGTTCTCGGCCCGCTGCTGGCGCGCTTCGGTCATGCCCGCGTCTCGCTGCCCGGTGGCTGCGCGATCGGGGCACGCCCGATTAATCTGCACCTCCAAGGTCTGGAGCGGCTGGGCGCGACCATCTCCATGGACCACGGTTACGTGGATGCGCACGCCAGCCGTTTGCGAGGTATTTCGTTCCGCTTCGACACCATCTCCGTAACCGGCACGGAGAACCTGATGATGGCGGCGACGCTGGCCGAGGGTGAGACGGTGCTGGAAAACGCCGCAAGCGAGCCGGAAGTACAAGACCTGGCAGCGGTGCTCAACAAAATGGGGGCTTCGATCGAGGGGGCGGGGACGAGCACCCTCCGCATCCGCGGCGTCTCGCGCCTGAGCGCCGCGGATCACATCATCATTCCTGACCGCATCGAGGCCGGTACTTTCCTCGTGGCCGCAGCCATCACCGGCGGCCACCTTGTGCTGGAGCGTGTCGAGCCGGCGCACCTCAAGGCCGTGCTTGCCAAACTGTCCGAGCTGGGCGTGCAGGTCTCCGCACCCGCACTCGCGGACAAACAGCCCATGGCGCGGCTGGAAGTGTGCAGTCCGGGTAAACTGCGTGCGGCGGACGTGGTGACGGGGGAGTTTCCAGGTTTTCCCACCGACATGCAGGCGCAATACATGACTCTGACGACCCAGGCCGAGGGGCGGTCGACAATCATGGAGACGATTTTCGAGAACCGCTTTCTGCACGCCCTCGAACTGGCGCGCATGGGAGCAGACATTCGCCTAGACGGTCGGAGGGCGATAGTGCGCGGCCGCACGCCACTCAGTGGGGCCCAGGTGCAGGCCTCTGACCTGCGCGCCAGCGCCTCGCTGGTGCTCGCCGGCCTGGCGGCCACCGGCGAGACAGTGGTCAACCGCGTATATCACATCGACCGCGGCTACGAGCGGATCGAAGAAAAACTGGTCCGGGTGGGCGCACGAATCCGCCGCATCACGAAAACGAGCGACTGATTCCCCATCCCTTAGCCTCTGACTCTGGGTCCCCGCCTTTTTTCCCGGCCGTTGGCTTTAGTGACACGCAAAACCCGTGATCGGCGTGTAGGGACTGGGCTGGCCCTGGGAGTTGGCAAAGCGGTTCAGGTCGCATCCCACGGTATTGGCGGCAGCCTCCCCAATCAATGCGGCTTCGACGGCCGCGGACCCAGCCGCTTCCGCTGTTATCCCGGCGGCGATAGCCGCGCTCGTGGCCGCGACAGCCGTGTTCGTAGCGTCGACAGCCGCGCTCGTCGCCACCTGCGCCGCCGAACTAGCCGCGGCAGCGATACTCGCCGCCGTTTGCGCCAGCGCGGCGGCGGTCGTGGCTGCGGACGCTGCAGCCACAGAGGCTGTAATGGCTTGATTCGCCGTGTTGCTCGCGTCGTTGCTGTTCGTGTACCCCACGACTCCAAAGATCGTGCCTGCTACCCCTGCGCTTAAACCTGCCCACGTCAAGAGGCTCGACGAACCGCCGCCGTGCTGTGGCGGCGCCCCTGCTCCGGCCGAAGGTGCTCCCTGCGGCGCGCTCGCCACCTTCGCCGACAAGGTGATCGTCTGGCCTTTACGGACTTCCATCGTTGATCCGTTCTTCTCCAACCTTAGTTCTCCCTCCTTGGCGGTGACCACGACCACACCATCCAACATTGCGACATCGCCGCGGGTGTTGAAGCCTCTTACGGATCCCACGGACAAAGCGCCCAGCCGCACGCGAAGCGGCGTGGCGGAAGCCGGGTGGTACATCGAAACATTGCCCTGCTCCAAGACCACTATGACCTCATCGGACCCCTGGAGGAACGAGGCAGCGGTGCGCTGCCCCAATATCACCCGGCTGCCCGTTTTCATCGCTACCACTGCAGCGCCATCCGCTACCCGCAACGAGTCGCCGCTGAACACCACGGTGTTGGGCTGAATCGCCTCGCCGCCCACCGTTGCGTGCAGGCCGCCCGCTATCGTGCCTATCGCGGCCGAACCGCCCAGGGCGCGCCGAGGAGTCAGCGTCGCGAAGAAAACTGCAGCTAGCACCACTTGCGAAACAAAATTCTTCCCAGTCATAATGTAAGCTCCTTGATTGGTTTTTGAAATGTGTCGA
>Ga0310909_10002355_pt1 | contig 11587 bp, 13 predicted proteins | sample GREbulkMGT000H_FD_203449 | JGI IMG/M metagenome (GOLD analysis project Ga0310909, IMG submission 203449) | Lab enrichment of tropical soil microbial communities from Luquillo Experimental Forest, Puerto Rico - GRE.bulkMG.T000H | ecosystem: Environmental > Terrestrial > Soil > Tropical forest >... | reverse complement strand
CTGGAGAGCCAGTTCCAATACAGGCGAAAGCCAGCGCGATGCCATTCCACCACGGTTCGTGGCGTGACCAGAAGAAGAGGCGTTTTCCATCCCGACCAAAGCCGTCGCAGAAGAACCCAGAACAGCTTGTGCCTCACCGATAATCGAGGGCGGCAACGTTGGGCGTGCAGGGCTAAGAGTTGTTGACGAAGTGCGAGATTTTCTAGGATGAGGTCCTTACGCGAACCCAAGGCGCTGACAATCCAGCCGATGAGGTGCCGGAGCGACCAGAGCATGGCCCAAATCTTATCGAAACGCCCGCAACAAAACAGCTTCCAAGTCGTTCATTTTACGAGTGCACGACGTTTTGATGACGGACGCCTCTGGTGTTTGGAGGTCTGGCTGCGCCAGGATTTCCGCCAGCTCCTCTTTGGAAAGGTAGTTGACGGTTGGCCGAGCATGTTTCCGCAGCGGGATTGCGAGGATTTTTTGACACTGCAGCATATGGGCCGGCTCTTCCGCCTGAACATATCGGAAGAATGCGTGCAAGGCCGTAAGGCGTTGATTGCGTGTGCGGGGTGAAGACTTTCTTTCTCGCTGCAAGTAGTCCAGGAATGCTTCGACGAGCGAAACATCAATCTGTTCGAGACGCAGCCTTTCCGGAGCGATTCCCTGCACATCACGGCAGAATCGGAGAAGTAGAGTGAACACGTCGCGGTAGGCCTTGATGGTGTTCGGGCTGAGATTCCGCCGGGCAGCCAGATAGTGTGTCAAAAAGTTCGTCACGTGGACGGAGAAATCGGTCGGTTTCATGGTTCGATCCTCTGCGGAATGACGTCGCCAAAGGCTGCGTCCGCTCGCGCCGTAATCTCCGGAAAAAGTTCGGCGGTGAGATGAAGGTAACGCTGAGTTCCGGAGCGCACAAGCGGGGAATTCACTTTGCCTTTCGGAATGTAGCTACTATGAGGATGCCGGAGACGCTGACGCACATCCAGGCAACCCAGTCATTAAGTCTGGTGTAGAAGGCCTTGTCGGCGCGAAAATCGTAAGGCAGGTCAGCAGCACCTCGGGTGTCGCGCTGCAGAACGCGCGTCATGTTGCCGTAGGGATCGATCGACGCAGTGACACCGCTATTCGTATCGCGCACCAGCCAGCGGCGATTTTCGACCGCCCGCACACGCGCCATGCGCAGATGCTGCTCGGCGGCTTCCGACGCGCCGAACCAGCCATCATTCGAAATATTGATCAGCAATTGCGCCCCGCGATTGACAAACTCACGCACCTCCCCGGGGTAGATGGCCTCGTAACAAATGAACACCGAGAAAGTATTGCCATTCGAAAAGCTTCCTACACGGCGCGCCCTGCCTTTGTGGAATGTTCCGGAAATGTTATGGACTAGCTTGTGGATCAGGGGAAACGGCTCATATTCCCCGAAGGGCACAAGGTGAATCTTGTCGTATACAAAAGTCCGCTGCCCGTTCTCATTCAGCATGGCTGCGCTGTTGTACGGCACCAGCGACGAACCCACCTGATCAGAGTTCCTCTTCCATTCGATGACGCCCGCGACGATGGGGCGATGAAATTCGCTGGATAGATGTCCTATGTACGGGCCGAAGCGCGGATCTTGGAAGGAGAATGGCGCAGGTGCCTCTGGCCAAATCAATAGGTCCGATTGTTGGCCAGAAGGCGAAGGCTGCAAACTTAGCTTTTCCAGTTGGGCCAGGTCTGATTTGTGCTTCGTATACCAATCGTCTACATTCGGTTCATTCTCCGGACAGTTAGGTTGAACAACCCGCACGATGTGATGCGCTTCGGCCCTAGGCACGAATCGAGGGCCAATCCATTGGACCAACAAGAGAACGGCAAGTACTCCGGCGGCAGTGGTCATCCTACCTCGCAGCTCATGCTTGCCACCGCTGACACTCCAAATCAGTAGCGCGTTGAAAGAAGCAACCACGAACGAAAGGCCGTAGATTCCCGTGATCGTTGTCAATTGCACGAGTGCCGGATTTCCGGCGGTGGGATATCCCAATAGGCTCCAGGGAAAACTAATCTCGGGCAAAAAGGTACGAAACGCTTCGGTCGCAACCCACAGAAATGGCGTGGCAATCAAAGCGAGCGCCATGCTGTGTTGCCCTGTGCGTTGAAGCGTCACCCCGAAGAGCCCAATTGCGCCTCCCCAAATACTCGCAATCAGCAGCAGCACGCCCCAACCCGCCGCCAGTGACATGTCCCCATGCACGGATAGAACTTGTGCTATCCATGGAACGGACGTGACGACGAAGAAGACTCCGTGCAGAAAACCACAGCCAAACGCCACTAAAGGCCGCGCCCGAAGAATGCTGGCTATCAGTAAAGCCAAACAAAACCATGAATAGAGGCTTAGATAGGCGCCACGGTAAGAGAACGAAAGAATCACGCCGCTGAGTCCGGCCAGAATCAAACGGACAACCGCGGGAGTGTCGTGCGAGCGGTGTGGAAAGAGATATGTTTGCCACGCCGGGGAGGGCATCAAGGGAATCTCCTGTGTTACGGCACCCCGCGTCAGGGGGCTCGTTGTGAAGGCGTTGATCCGTCGCGAACATTGTGGGCAAGCGGCCAAAACTATTTCGGCCCCGCAGTTTCGAGCAAACGCGCCACCACCTGCGGATCAGTAGTCGGGAGCTTGCAGACGTAGTTCTCGCAGATATACGCGGTCGCGTGATCCTTGGTACGACGTGCACCCTGCACAAACGGCAGCCAGCGGGCCAACTCCTGCTGCCCCGCACCGCCGTCGGCGAGAATAAGAATTTTGTTTGGGAGAAATCGCGAGTTGACCTGTCTCAGGAGTTCGCGGGTGTCCTGCGATTTGGGATCGCCCGCAATGAGGATCTGTTTTTTCGGTGCAAGGTGAAAATCAACAGCGGAGGCAAGGGCTGGTACCGCTTCCGGATCAGATTGAAGCCGAGCAGCGAAGGCGGACATCGTTTTTTGCGCTTTAACCCGCCAATCGGAGCGATCCGTGAATTGTGCGAGGCGCAACAGATTCATAGCGGCAGTCGAATTGGGTGCGGGTTCAACTCCGTCGTAGCCTTCGCGCGTCCGGCTCAATAAGGAAGAATCCGAGGCACCTACGTCGAAGTAACCGCCGCTTTTGTCATCCCAAAACAAATGATCCTGCTTTTCTTGAAGAGTGATAGCCCAATTTAGCCAATTCACATCGAATCCGGCTTGGTACAAATCCAGGAGGCCGGATATGAGGTCGGTGTAATCGTCGAGAAATCCGTCCACGCTCGGAGCGCTTGCGCGGTAGCTCCGCCAGAGCTTGCCCGTCTTCGGGTCATAGAGACTCGCTTTGAGGAATTGCACTGTGGCTTGCGCGCGTTTGAGATAACGCGGTTCATCGAGACCCTGGCTTGCCCGCGCCAGGGCAGAAATCAACAGGCCATTCCAAGCAGTGATGATTTTGTCATCGAGCGGAGGGCGCGGGCGTCCCGCACGGGCAGCGAGCAACCTTTTCCGCCCCGCGGTGAGCTTCTCTGCGGTCAGTTCTACGCTGATGTGGAATTTCTTCGCCGTCTCTTCTGTCGAATGGGCTTCGTATAAAACGTTTTTGCCCTTCAATTCACCGCGAACATCCTGATGCCTGGGGACGTTCCCATTCGGCTCGATTCCATAGGCATATCCGAACACTTCGTTATCGGGAGTACCTACGGTGTTTTCGACCTGTTTAGCGGACCACACGTAGAAGGCTCCCTCGCTCGTCTCCTCCTTTCCCACAGCAATTTGGCTGTCCGCGTCCAGGGCCGAGGCAAAGCCTCCGCGAGGCTGCTCCATCTCGCCGATTACGAAGTCCAGAATGTTGCGTGTCGTGTTCGCGTAGAAGGGATCATGAGTGATCTGGTAGGCCTCAGTGTAGGTGATTGCCAATTGCGCCTGGTCATAAAGCATCTTCTCGAAATGCGGAACAAGCCAGCTCGTTCCTGTCGAATAGCGATGGAACCCGCCACCCAGTTGGTCATGGATGCCGCCTCTCTCCATGGCCTGGAGCGTGTTCAGCGTCATTCCAAGAGCCTCTTTCCTCCCGGTTCGCACGTAATAGCGCAGCAGAAAACACAAGCTGACGGGCCGGGGAAATTTGGGCGCCCCGCCAAACCCTCCGTTCGTCGCGTCGTAGGTCGACGCGATCCGTTCGTAGGCCTTGTCCAAAACTGCAGGCTCCAAATCTGCAGTTGAGAAGGATTGCTGATTCACAATCAGCATAAGTTGCTGGGCGGCGCGTCCAGCGGTCTGGGTTATCGCATTCGGCTCTTTTTTCCAAGCATCGACCACCTGTTGCAAGAGCGATTTCAGCTGATCGGGGGTGTAATACGTCCCCCCGAAGAATGGCTTTCGGTCAGGCGTGAGGAGTACATTCAGCGGCCAGCCCGCGCTACCCGTTGTGGCTTCCACATAGGCGATGTACAGGCGGTCTATGTCGGGACGCTCTTCCCGGTCGACTTTGATTGAAACAAAATCGCTATTTAGGATCGCCGCAACACTTTGGTCGGAGTAGGACTCCCTCTCCATGACGTGACACCAGTGACATGTGAAGTAGCCGATGGAGAGGAAGATAGGCTTGTTTTCCTTTCGTGCCTTCTCGAACGCCTCGTCGCCCCAGGGATACCAATCGACCGGATTGTGTGCGTGCAGAAGTAGATACGGGCTCGTGCTGTGGATCAGTCGGTTCGTGTAACGGTGGTTGGCCGCGTTCCGTTGAATCTCCGCCCCAGTGATCTTCGATTGACGAGTGCCGGCCGCGCCAGCCGAGGATTCCTGGGCGTGACCCCTGGCTACCAAGACGAGGCCGATAAGAATCGCTCCGAGCGGGCGTCGAAGGAAGAATTGTCCTCGCATTCTTGCTTGGGTTATGAGTCTTCGTGGAATCATGTATGGCTTCGCTCCATGCATTCGCGACTCAAAGCATTTGATAGTCGCTAACCGCGATTGATCCGGCCTTTCGATACATGCGCCCTTGGATCTTCACCCTGTGGCCGAGGAGCGAGGAATTGTGGATTAACTCGCGAGACTTATCGCCTTCGAGAATGTTCCAGATACGACCGTCCGCAGTCGCGATGGCCCCGTGATGGCCCGTCAATGGGCACATGGCATGGTAGCCGTATTGCTTTTCGAGCCGGCAGTCCCGGCACAACAGCTCCCCCTCTAAGACAACCGGCCGGGAGTCGTCGAGCCTCAGCGATAGAAAGTCTAGCGCTGTAGCCGCTGCCCCACGAACACCCGGAACTAAGAACGTCAGGGTCGCGACCAAAACCAAGGCAGCCGCCATGGCTTGAATCGCTCGCATGCCATACCACTTCGGCCGCAGGACCTTTTGTATCCGTTCAACGAGGTGCGCGGGAGCTTCTGGTTCACCGGCCGCAGCTCGCACCGCCGCCCGCAATCCTCGTAAGCCTTCCACAGCTCGCCGGCAAGCCTCGCATTCGGCAATGTGCCCTTCGGCCTGCCTGGCCGCTTCAGGTGACAGTTCACGATCGAGATACGCGTCCAGCACTTCTCGCAGCTTTTTGCAATCCATCATAGTTTTCTCCGTGTGGACTGTTCCGTCTGGGGAACATCTCGCCCCGCATTGCCCGCCTCGCGCTCGGCGGAGACCAACTGAACCAACATACGGCGTGCGCGATTCAAACGGGACATCACTGTCCCGATCGGGCATTCCATGACCCGAGCGATCTCCTCGTAGGTGAATTCCTCAACATCAGCGAGGAGCAGTGCCATCCGATAATCCCCGGGCAAGTCCGACAGCGCACGCTTCATGCCTGCGGAGTATTCACCCTTCAGGAACTCCGCTTCCCAATCGTAGTAAGGGTCGACGGTCTCGGATTCCACCTCCGCTAAGGGCAGTTCTAAGCGAGTCTTTCGCCAGCCGGAAATCCAGGTGTTTCTTAGAATGCGAAAGAGCCAAGCCCTACAATTTGTGGCAGAATCGTACGACTCGAAGTATTTCCAGGCGCGGAGAAACGTTTCCTGGACCAAGTCATCCGCTGCCTGGCCTACTAATTGGCGTGCCATTCGGTGCAGAGCACCAAGGTGAGGCAGAGCTTCCTTCTCGAAGCGCCGTGATCGGGATGTCCAGGGCAACGGCATGACTCACCCTCTACTGTTTTCAACTCACTGGAAGCGCTAATTTATTCCTTTCCAGGCTGGGAATAAATCTCGCCATGCTGTGTGTTTTAGTAATTAGGGGCTAGGAATCAAGTGCACCTCGGACGCGGTGTTTCTGCGTCCGGATGCCATCCCTCTGGGCCCCCGACTGAATCTGGATTCGCGTTGCGGAGATGGAGGATAAGCATGAAAAGACGAATGGCTGCGTTGTTCGTGTCCCTGTTCGTTTTAACGCTCGTTGTTCACGCTGGTCAGACGCCCAAGACAACCACGCTGAAAGGTTGGGTCAGCGATGCGGAGTGTGCTGCCCATGGCGACAAGAAGTGTTCCAACAAACAGCATGTTGCCAACGGCTCTAAGCTGGTCATCGTGACAGACGGGGATAACAAAATATGGGTTGTGACGAATCCTTCGACCGTCGCCGATCACCAGGGACACTACATTCAAGTAAAGGCCACCACCGACCCTGAGAAGTCCACGATCACGGTTCAAGACATCAAGATGTTGAAAGAACCCAGCTAAAGCTCGGAAGGCGATGGCCGTATCAGGATCGGGTGGAGCGAGGGTCGCCACACGCTCGTCCCTCGCTCCGAAACCGCGACTGGGGTGGGTCAAGAAGACTCCTCGCACGATAGAAAGAGCCGTGAATCTTTTGTCGCCCAACGACGGTCAAATTGTGTTTCAGGATGGAAAATTCGGTTCAGCGCGAGGTCAAGGGCGATAGATGAGCGACGTCTCCTTGTTTGCAGCACTTTTGGCCGGATTGGTCTCGTTTCTTTCTCCTTGTGTGCTGCCGCTCGTTCCCGGGTATGCCTCCATGATCTCGGGAATCGGGACCGACCAACGGTTAAAGGGGGAGCAGGCTCGCTCCGGTTTGTTGGCAGCCTCGCTGTCGTTTGTCGCGGGGTTTTCAGCAGTCTTCATTACTTTTGGCGCATCGGCGAGCGCGGTCGGACAATTCCTCCGACAAAACCGTGGATTGCTGGCGCCGGTCGCGGGTGCGCTGATTCTGCTTTTTGGCTTGCACCTCCTTGGGTGGCTGGCGAAGCTGAGTCTTCGAGAAGGCGTGGCCATCGGCGTGGTTTCGGTTTTGCTCGGGCTGTATTTAGCAGAGGGCGGGAAATCCACACTCGGCGGCCTCCGCGCCGAGCACTTTCTGTCTCTGTCCCTCATTGGCTTTCTCGGGCCCACAATGGCCCGCTGGTTGAATCGGGACATTCATCTCCGTAGCAAGAGTACACGGCCAGGCCTTTGGAGCGCCTTCTTGCTCGGGGTTGCTTTTGCATTTGGATGGACACCCTGTATTGGACCGATTCTAGCGACCGTGCTTGCTCTTGCGGCGGCGACGGATACCGTCGCGCGCGGTGTGCTGCTGCTCGCGGCCTACTCAGCTGGGCTGGGGATTCCCTTCGTGCTTACGGCCCTCGGTATCGGTCAGTTTTTGCGCTTCTACAAGCGGTTTCGAAGCTATCTCCACGCGGTCGAGGTGTTCAGCGGTGCGCTCTTGCTGTTAGTCGGGGGCCTGATCTTCGTGAACAAGCTAACGTGGCTCTCGGGAAAGCTGTGGTTTCTGAATCGATTCTCACTCTAGGGAGAAGAAGACAGCGGGTGGCAGGAGTTTTCAAATGAAACGATGGGGAGTGATACTAGCAGCGGCCACAGCGATTGTGATTTTCGCCTTTTGGGCGAATCGGATTACCCGGCTTCCTGCCGCGCGAGCCGCTAAGATGATTCAGGAGAACAAATCGAACACTCCTGATTTCAAGCTGAAGGATTTGGACGGTCATGATGTGACGCTTAGCCAGTTTAGGGGAAAAGTTGTCCTAGTCAATTTCTGGGCCACATGGTGCGGCCCGTGCCATATCGAAATCCCCTGGCTAATGGAATTCCAGCAAAAGTACAGCGCACGCGGATTCACCGTCCTGGGTGTGGCCATGGATGAGGAAGGGAAAAGCGCGGTTACTCCCTTCGTTCAAGCGAAAAGTTTCAGGGTCGCCGGGGCAGCTCAATCAATGAACTACCCAATCGTGCTGGGTAACGATGCAACGGCCGACAAGTTTGGAGGGTTGGTTGGGTTTCCCACGTCGGTCCTGATTTCGCGGGACGGACGGGTGGTGAAACGTGTGGATGGGCTTGTGAGCTACGATGAAATCGAAAAAACAATCCAGTCTCAGCTTGAGGCTGGGCAGCGATGAAAGCACCTTGAATCAACTGCAACGGGTGCCGATTTGAAGGTTGGCTCCTTCCCGAGCGATCGGATGTGACAGCAGTGTTTCAGTAGTTGACACTGACATCGCCGATCTATCGGCGGAAAAAGCAAACACCCTTCTCGTTGGCAACAGTCCGCTCACACCAGCTGGCACGTGAGGCACAACGCCCTTCCTGGATTTCATCGCTACGCCATCAGTCGGGGGCTTGTCGCGACATCGCCTCTACCGCTCACCATTCCGAAACGGCCACCGGTATCCCAACCTTTCATCTATTCGCCTGCTTAGCTGCGGCGCATCTCGGATTCAGCAGAATCGTGTTGCCGACCTTGCTAAAGGTCGCTGTCCGCTCTCCTTTGCAGGAGTTCCAACCTACCGTAGCGCAACGCGAGTGTGGGCAATACCAGTAGATTCAACAGAGTTGAAGTCACGAGCCCCCCAGAATGACTGTGGCCATTGGCCCCTCGATCTCCCGCCCTGGGTCGCCGCTTCCAATCGCAAGCGGTAACAATCCAAGACCAGTAACCAGCGCAGTCATGAGGATCGGAGCAAGGCGCTCGGAAGCGCCGCGAAGCGCAGTATCCAATCCCCAGGTCATGCCTTCCACCTCAACCAGGTGCTCATAGTGCGAAATCAGCATGATAGAGTTACGCAGGGTAATTCCGAACAGGGTCACGAATCCGACGAGAGAGCCAAGCGAAAGATTTCCTCCGGTGACCAGTGCGGCGAGCACTCCACCAACCAAGGCAAACGGTAGGTTTGCCAGAACAGGTAGCAAATTGCGATAGTTGCCCATGACAACGGACAGAAGCAGCACGATGCCCAGCCCGGCAAGGAGTGAGTTCGGCAGGAGGTCTCGCCGGGATTGCGCCTGCGCTTCTGCCGTACCGGAGAATTCCACATATACGTTCGACGGAAGTCTCAATTGCGAGATCCGAGTCTTTGCTTCGGGCGCTTCTGTACTAAAACCCCGGTACTCTGGCTGGTGGCACCGCCGAAAGCATCTGGGGTTTCGGTTCAGCAGACTTGGACCGGCGGAGACGGCAGCATGACCGGTACCGTCATTGTCACGATGATCCCATACTCGGATATCGGGAAAATTCCAGTACTCCGTTTCTACAAACTGTCGACAGCCCGGAGCGCAAAACTGCCAGGGCTACCTTTCCGGCTATCCATGACACAACTACGGAAAGTTTCGTCTATTTCATCTTCGCGAATTCGGCCGAGGCACAAGACACCTATGCGTATTTCCTGTACCACAAGCAACTACGCTGGTAAAAGGTGACGCGGTCCTTATTTGACACAGCCCAAACGCACCCCGATGCAGTCTTGACAACTCCGAGAAACGGTGCAATATAACCTTCAGGGACCCAAGCCGCCGACTGCTTTCCCACAGGAAACCGAAAACTGAAGTCCCACAGGAGTCGAAACATGAGCGCCAAAATTCTGACATTTTCATCCGACGGTGATAAGACACTTCTTGAATACGATCCGGCAACGGCTGACATGGAAGAAGTGAACAGAGTGATTGCCGAATACGAAGCGAAGACCGGCGCCCAGCCGTTTGACATGACGACCGGCGAGCGCCTCGACAAGGTCACGCGCGAGCAGAATGAAGTCTTGATGGTTCATCCCATCGCGGGCGGCTAGTGGTGCACGGCCGCTGCCGACCCGGCAGGCGTAAGACTTGATTAGCATCGGGCCTGAACGCAACACGGGCGGTAACCCGTCTCCGACACAGAGTATCCGTATGGTGTCTACAACGCTTTCTATGGTGGCATTCTTTGCACTGATCGCGTGGAGGTTTGTGTTCAAGGGCCTGCGGCCCAGGCCGTTGGCGAGAGAAATTACCGCTCCGCGACAGCAACACACCAACGCCTTAGAGCAGGGTCTCCACATCTTAGACCCGGCCCGGGTAGCCGTAATTCCGGATTACCGTTTTGAGAATGGTTCGGATGGCGTACCCATCACTCCAAAAGATCGCGCGGAAAGTTGTCTGCACCGCATCGTTGCCCTCACTGGCGCCACAAAAACAAGTCAGGGTTATGTCCTCGACGTCGGCACAACAAGATTCTTTGTGCGCGATGGATACGTTCGACGACAGCGAGACGCCAGTGATCCCAAATGTGGATGCGAGAGAACTTGCTTTTCTCTCCCGTACAACAGCATGTCGCAAGCGGAGCAAATAGCTACCGCGCTGCTACAGCTCAGGAACAACCCAGCGCTGTTTGACCGGTGGGCTGCGCAGTGCGGGGCGTATAAGGCCGACGGCCAGGTGTTCACCCGTGCGCAATGATCGGCTGGCGATGAGCAAGCTAATCAAATACAGGCTGGCCCGGCGCGCAGCAGAATTCTTGAAGCGCGTCGCTCGCCTCACTGGAGCCAAACATGTTCGTGATGACACTTACTGGCTGAGAGCTGGGCGTAGGAACTTCCTCGTGGACCATAAATTCGTGCGTCTTATCTCCCGCCACGACAAGTCAACCTGTTTTTCCGTTGCGACGGACCCGGACACGCCGAGCGCGGAAGTGGTTGCATCTGCGTTACTACAACTAAAGAACAATCCCAAACTGTTTAAGAAGTGGAGAAAACATCCTGGATACATGTTCAAGGCCAACGGGAAGAAGTTTAGGAATATATATGTTAGCTAAGCGCAGATGAGACCTGATACTGCCGCGCTGGCTCTATTCGTAGGATCTGCTGCTGTCCTTAGGGAGGCCCGATGTGGCGTGACAAGAAACCGGATAGGTCGCTAGTTTTGAACCTGGAACCGAAACCTTTGCAAGCGAATCAACCGTCCAAACCCCCTCAGGCGACCTTGGAGGGAACAACGCTGATAAGCAAAGAGGCGGTGCGTCCAACGGGAACGATAGCGGACAGCGTGGCGGCACGTCTTGGGCCGAGCTTGCATGTGAAGGGCGAAATCTCCGGCAGCGAGGACCTGTACATTTACGGAATGGTTGAAGGACTCGTCCAACTCGACGAGCGGAAGCTGACAGTCGGAACAACTGCAAAGGTGACGGCCAACATTATCGCTGGCGAGGTGGTGGTGTGCGGCAACGTAAGGGGGAACGTGCGCGCGAAGAACCGGATCGAGATCAGGAAGGACGCTTCGGTGACCGGGGATTTGACAACGCGGCAGATCCTGATCGAAGACGGCGCGTACTTCAAGGGTTCGCTCGAGATTGACAGGGTTGCGGAGAAGGAAGCCGACAAAAACGTCTCCTCGCAGATGGCGTCTACACCGCCCAAGGTCACGG
>Ga0310909_10002352_pt1 | contig 11593 bp, 10 predicted proteins | sample GREbulkMGT000H_FD_203449 | JGI IMG/M metagenome (GOLD analysis project Ga0310909, IMG submission 203449) | Lab enrichment of tropical soil microbial communities from Luquillo Experimental Forest, Puerto Rico - GRE.bulkMG.T000H | ecosystem: Environmental > Terrestrial > Soil > Tropical forest >... | reverse complement strand
GCGCATGCTCAGAAGCGAAAGGGCTTCGGCTGGGAACGATGGAGTAGGCGGTGGCTGTACGACACTCTAGGGCTGTTCAACGGCTATCAAGTGCGACGGGACAGGCCGAAAGTCGCCCCGGCAGGATAGGTCCCATAAACCTCGACGTGAAGCAAATGGGGGAGCGCAGTGCGGGAAATCCGCACGCTGCGTTCGACGCGGCGGGGGCTGGAAACGTGGCACGGTCGAGATGGTGTGACACTCGCAGACGAAAGAGCGAGCCAACGGGGAACACAAACTTCGACCTAAAAACCGGCGCGCCAGTCCTCGACCCTACCAAGACTGTAATTCGACGTCGGCCGGCGGAAACCATGTTCAGATGTGTCAAAAGTCAACGGGCGAATGCTGCACCCCAGGTAGGGGGAAAAGCGATAACTGCCGATAGCCGACATCCATTCTTAACCGCTCAAGTGCTTGGCCAACTTCCTATTGCCGTTCTGCACGCAGACGTCCCGGCGGCATTGTCAACTTAACCGCCCGTGGTATGCTCGTCGTGTCGGTGGCACGGCGGCTCAGGTGGGAGGTCCTTTGCTCGCCTATCGTGCTGCCCTTTCTAACCGAGCGGGGCCGCATAAAGGCTCCCAATGCGAGGCCCTGTTGATGCCGCCCAGGCGATCTGCTCCTCCGCCGTCATAAAACATGGAACATCGTGCGGCACCAGCACGCGGTCGCGCCAATCCCAAATTCGACGCCCGAGATCAGCTCGGCTTCCACGGTGCGGCCCACCGCGTGGGAGCCAGGTGCCTTTTCTTAATAATGATCCGTGACGCCACGCACCAGCCGGGATCGAATCCCGCAATCCGTAAAGAACTTAAGCACCTCAGGTGAACGGGCGACAAACGCGGCCAGCCGGGCCTCGTCGACAGCGCCGCCACCGAGAAACCGCATGTAGGCGAGTACCTCATCGTGGCTGTCGCCGATCCCGGCGTCGTCCAGGCTTTCGTTTTGTCGGCGGCTAACATCGAATAGCATTAGCCATAATAAAGCGCACAGCCGCTTGCGTTCGAGCTGCCTCACTCGCGACCATTGCCGCCGGCCATGGCCTCCGCAATTGCTAAAGCGGCGGCGATACCCAAAAGTGTCGACAGCTTCGGATGGAAGGTTGTCAGGTCCTTGTTGGCAGCCATCAGTCCGAGGTCCCGCTAGAATACCGGCAATGAAGCCGATCATCAAACTAGGGGATAAATACGCGGCGTTGAACTGACTCTATAGCGTCGGATTCCAGCGGCCAAGATAGCTGTGCTCTTTAGCCCTGCCGCAGCTCTGATGCCCTGTCGAAGCAAGCCCAACAAGCCAAAAAGCATCAAGTTGACAGGCATGCTCACTGAGTACAGAAAGCCTCAGTTATTGCACATAACAACCTCCAAGAGATTCTAACTTTTATACTGGCTTCGAGTTCAACCGCCTTGGCTCAGCATCACGGCTCCATTGGGACACACCAAGGAGCTACTACCTACGGGCGGCCAAGTAGCAATCACCGTCCACGTCCCGTCCGCATCCTGAGTCGATGTTACTGAGGTCGGCGGGCGATCATTTGGTGGACGCCTACTGCGTAACTACAACGAGAAAGTGGGCTTGCTGTAGATTCTCTAGATATAACAACCGGTAATAATTGGTTCCCTCTTGGGTTGTGGGACGTTGAGATAGGGCGGTTGGCAAACGGGTGGCCGCGCCTCATATGCCCCCAAAATTGGCAACACAGCGGGACCGCGTTTTTCGCTTCGGCCCTAACAAGCAGCAGACCATTCCATCAATGAGCGCACTTACCGACGAGATTGCCCGCCGGCGCACCTTTGCGATCATCTCGCACCCGGACGCCGGCAAGACAACCTTGACCGAGAAACTCCTGCTGTTCGGCGGGGCGATTCAGCTGGCGGGCAAAGTCAGGGCGCGCGGCGACCGGCGGCGGGCGCGCTCGGACTGGATGGCAATCGAGCGCGAGCGCGGCATCTCGGTCTCCTCGGCGGTGATGAGCTTTGAGCATGAGGGGCTCGCCTTCAACCTGCTCGACACGCCGGGCCACCAGGATTTCAGCGAGGACACCTACCGCACGCTGACCGCGGTCGACAGCGCGGTGATGGTACTCGACGCCGCCAAAGGCATCGAGGAGCAGACCCGCAAACTCTTCGAGGTCTGCCGACTGCGCGACGTGCCAATCATCACTTTCGTCAACAAGCTCGACCGCGAGGGCCGCGACCCGTTCGACCTATTGGACGAAATCGAGCAGTCGCTAGCGCTCGACGTGACCCCGGCCTCCTGGCCGATCGGCATGGGGCGCGATTTTCTCGGCACCTATGACCTTTTCGCCGATGAGCTCCTCTTGTTCGAGCGCGGCGTCCACGACCGGGTCGTCGAGCCGGTCCGCTGCGATGGCCTCGACGACCCCGCGCTTGTTCGCCGACTGCCCAAGGTGGCGCTCGCCAAATTGCGCGACGAAGTCGAGATGGCCAAGGGGCTGTGCCCGCCATTCGACGCGCAAGCCTATCGCGAGGGCCATCTGACCCCGGTCTATTTCGGCAGCGCGCTCTATAATTTCGGGGTGCGCGAATTACTACACGGGGTCGCCGAGCTGGCGCCGGCGCCGCGACCGCAGCCGGCCCAAGGCATCAATGGGCCGCGGACGATCTCGCCCGAGGAGCCCGAAGTCGCCGGTTTTGTGTTCAAGGTGCAGGCCAATATCGACCCGCAGCACCGCGACCGCATCGCCTTTGTGCGGATCTCATCCGGCCGGTTCCAACGCAGCATGAACCTAAAGAACATTCGAACCGGACGCCAAATGTCAGTGCAGGCGCCGGTGTTTTTCCTCGCCCGCGAGCGCAACCTCGCCGAGGAGGCCTGGCCCGGCGACGTCATCGGCATCCCCAATCACGGGAGCCTCAGGATCGGCGACACCTTGACCGAGGGTGAGGCGATCCGCGTCACCGGTATCCCGAATTTCGCGCCCGAGATCCTGCAGCGGGTCAAGGTCGACGACCCGATGAAGTCGAAGCATCTCAAGCACGCTCTCGAGCAATTGGCCGAAGAAGGGGTGACCCGCGTCTTCAAGCCGCTCGCGGGCGGCGACTGGATTGTCGGCGTCGTCGGCGCGCTGCAGCTCGACGTGCTCAAGGCACGGCTCGCTGCCGAATATGACCTGGCGACCCGCCTCGACGGCGCCCCTTATCAGGCGGCGCGTTGGCTCGACGCCGACCCGGCCGAACTCGAACGCTTCCGCATCAAGAACCCCTCAGCCAGCGCCGAGGACCATGATGGCGTCCCCGTTTTTCTCGCCCGCAACGCGTGGGATTTGCGCACGACGATCGAGGAATGGCCCGCAATCCGCTTCAGCGAAACCCGCGAACAGCGCTGACAATCGTGTGCGCTGTCGTCAGGCCGGCGCTGGGGCGCCCTCGGTGACGGTTTCGAGCTGGCCGACGGTCTCCCGGCCGAACAGCAGCGGGATGAATGCGCCGACGGTCACGACCACCAATATCGTGCGGAAAAATATCGCCGGCGAGCCGGTGTGCGGTTCCATCAGGAAGGGCGCCAGCACTCCGGAGAAGACTCGCCCGGTCGACTCGCCAAAGACATGTCCGCGCCCGCGCAAGGCCGTAGGGAACTGTTCAGCAAGGTAGATCCGGAAGGCGGTCGCGGCCGACAGCGTCGTGAAGCCGGTCATCAACGCGCCGGCAATCATCATCGCCGTCGCGTAGGGTCCGCCTCGGTGCGCCATCATCATCAGGAAAAGGCCGGGCAGCGAGCCGGCGAGTGCGTAGAATATCGTCCAGCGCCGCCCGATGATCTCCATCAGGAAGCCGGTGAAACCTTTTCCCGGTATGCTCGCGGTGAAGACTAGTGTGCTAACGCCAAAGCTCAAACTGACGGCGGCGCCCTGATCGACCAACGCCTTTGGCAACAACAGCGAAATCAGAAAAAAGGCAGTGCTGCGGAAGACATAGCTGGAGATGCCGATTGCCGTCCAGCGCAGTTGGCCCCGACGGAACAACGCCCGATAGGGCGGCAGCTCCTCGCGCATCAGCTGCGCATTGCTCCCAAGCGTTGCAGCCGTCAACGCCGGAACTCGGTTCCCGGCCTGCCGGATGATCCGGTTGACGGTGTCGACCGCGGCGTGGCCTCTGCGCAGATACCAGCGCGGGCTTTCGGGGATCAGGAAATAGCTCATCGCCGGCACGACAAAGAAGGCGAGCCCGCCGGGCAATGCCATCAGCCGGAAGGCGCTCGGATTATCGGCGAGCAGAAAGCCGACGAGCGGAAGCGACGCGAACGAGCACGCCAGCGCCATCTCATAGACGGCAGCAAAAGTGCGCCGATGCCGCGCCGGCATCAGCTCGGCAACGATCGGGAACGGCGCGAAGACCGCAAAGCCGCCCGCGAGGCCGGTCAAGAGACGCACGATGATCAGCTGCTCGCCCGTTTGCACCAAGGTGAGCAGCAAGGTGAAGAAGGTTAATCCGGCACGCCGATCAGCATGATGGTCTTGCGGCTGTAATGGTCGGAAATTGCCGAGGCGAGGAAACCGCCGACCACGATCATCATTGTCGACGCGACAGCGAGAAACCGGATCTGGTCGGGTATCAGATGCAGCGGCTGCTTCGCCAGCACCAAGAGCGAGCCGGTCATAACCAGGTCATAGCCGTCGACGAACCCGACGAGCCCAGCACCGCGATCAGCATCAAGTGGTAGCGGCTGAACGGGATACTGTCGAGCTTGCGGCCCAACGCATGGCCGGCCGGTGATGTCGCACGGGCGATCGGCTGCATTTCTGCCATCGTTTCCTCCGGATTTAGCGGCGGCTTTTCCGCTCTCCCCGTCGCCGGATCGCCCCGCTTTAGGCCAGCGCCGGAACCGGCTCGCTCACCGTTTCCAGCTGGCCCACGGTCTCCTTGCCGAACAGCACCGGGATGAAGGCCCCGATCGCTACTACAGCCAGGATCGTGCCGAAAAAGATTGTCGCGGAGCCGGTATGCGGCTCCATCAGGAAAGGCGCCAGCACCCCGGCGAACAAGCGACCGGTCGACTCGCCAAAGGGTTGCCCGCGCCCCCGCAGAGCGGTCGGGAACTGCTCGGAGAGGTAGACGCGGCAGGCGGTGAAGGCAGACAACACCGTGAACCCGGTAATCAACGCACCGGTAACCATGACCACCGTCGCAAGATCTCCGGCGCGGTGCGCCGTCAGCATCAGGAAGAGGCCGGGCAGGGAGCCGGCAAGCGCATAGAAAATCGTCCAGCGCCGCCCGATGATTTCCATTAGGAACCCGGTGAAGGCCTTTCCCGGGATGCTCGCAAAGTACACCAGGGAGGTCAGACCGAAGCTCAAGCTGACCGCCGCACCCTGATCGACGAGCGCTTTTGGCAGCAAGACCGAAATCAGAAAATAGGCGGTTCCCGCGCAGACGCCGCTAAGAATGCCGACTGCAGTCCAGCGCAGCTGGCCCCGGGCGAATAATGCCCACAAGGGAGGAAGCTGCCCGGGATCGGTCCGCTCGCTACCGCCGAGCGCCTCGACGGTCAGCTGCGGCACGCGGTTGCCGGATCGTCTGATCATCTGATTGACGAGGTCGGCCGCCGCCCGGGTGTGACCCCTGCGCAAGTGCCAACGCGGGCTCTCCGGGATCAGGAAATAGACCAGCACCGGCACGACGGTTATCGCCAGTCCGCCCGGCAATGCCAAAAAACGAAAAGCTTCCGCGTTGTCGGTGAGCAGGAACGCGATAAAAGGCACCACAGTAAACGAGATCGCCAGGGCCATCTCGTAAACCGCCCCGTAGGTGCGCCGGTGCTGCGCCGGCATCAGCTCGGCGGCTATCGGGAACGCCGCAGAAACGGCAATACCGGCGCCAAACCCCGTTAGCAGACGCACAATGATCAGCTGCTCGGCACTTTGCACAAGCGGGATCAGCAGAGTGCAAAACGTGGTGGCGATCACCCCGACCAGCATCACCGCCTTGCGGCTCCAGTGGTCGGAAATTGCCGACGACGCGAAACCGCCGATGCACAGCATGAAAGTTGGGCCGACGGCGAGCCAGCGAATATCGGGCCCGGTGAGGTTTAGCGGCCCTTTAGCCAGCACCAGCAGCGAACCGGTCAACACCAGATCGTAGCCCTCGATAAATCCGACGAGAGCAAGAATGGCGATGATCAAAACGTGGTAGCCGCTGAACGGGATGCTGTCGAGCTTGCGCCCGAGCACAAAGCTGGCCGGAGCTGCCGACCTGTCAATGGGGCGAATTTCTGCCATGGCGACCTCCCAAATGGTCGAACCCGGAGGACCACGCGAAAACGCAAAATTTTCGAGGCAGTACCTCGCCTACCCGAGGAATGATCCACGCTTTACAGTTATGCTGGAGCGACGCCTCGCAATTCTGCAACCGCCTCAGATCCCACCTAGCCGACTTTTGCAGTCCATCCTTTCAGATCAAACTCAGCCTAGCCCCAACGGACACAGTTGTCATCGGGCAAGCACGAACTCTAGTGTCGCCATTCGGTCGTAGGCGCGTTTGCCTCGCCAAGGGGCAGGGTGGCGGGCCGGGGAAGCGGAACGATCTCGGGCTTCTCCGCCGGTTCGGGCTTGCGCGCTTCGGCGGCGCGCTTCAGGCGGTAGTACGAGCGGACCGTCAGTGGGATCGAACTTAGATAAACCACCCCGACGACCATTAGGGTCGGCCAAGGTGCGGTCGTCAGAAACGCGGTCGCGACGCCGAAGGCGAGCAATGTCGGGATCACCATATGGTGCGGGATACGAATCCGCTTCAGCGACACGGTCGGGACCTTGCTGACCATAAGCAGCGCGATCCCGGTTATCGTCACGGCGCTCAAATAGGGCGAGCGGAACAACCAGTCGCCCCATTCGAAGCTGAGGAACATCGGGATCATCACCAACCCCGCGCCGGCCGGCGCGGGTGCGCCGCTGAAGAATGGAGTCGCGTAGGACGGCACCTCGACTCCGGTGCCCGCATTGAAACGCGCCAGACGTAGCGCGCAGCACACCGCGTAAAACAGCACAATCACCCAGCCTAGGACGTGCAACTCCGACATCGTCCAGAGGTAAAGGACCGCGGCCGGAGCCACCCCGAAGCTGACGAAATCCGATAGGCTGTCCAGCTCCGCGCCAAAGCTCGATGTCGCTTTGAGCAAGCGCGCCATGCGTCCGTCCAGGCCGTCGAAAATGCCGGCAGCGATGATCGCAAACACCGCACCCTCGAAATTCCCACCCATTGCAAAACGCATCGCCGTCATTCCGGCACACAATGCGAGCAGGGTCAGAACATTCGGGACCATACGGTTGACCGGCAAGCCGGAAAGCCGGCGTACCCGCATCCGCGGCCGCCGCACCCTGGCACGACGCATCCTCACGGCCTGCCTCCGTTCACCGGCGTCGGGGCTCATTGCGCGAAACCCTGGCGGGCCGGCTCTTGCGCCAGGCAATCGGCAAATACCGTTTCACCGCCCACCATCCGCTGCCCTGCAATCACCATCGGTACATAGGCCTCCGGGCAATAGACGTCGACCCGCGAGCCGAAACGGATAATGCCGATCCGCTGACCAGTGACGACCTCCTGTCCCTCGCGCAGCTCGCAGACGATGCGTCGGGCGAGGAGACCCGCGATCAGCACAAACGCGATCTCGGGGCCTTCCGCCGGAGCGATGCGGATCGCCATGCGCTCGTTGTGCCGGCTCGCCTCGTCGCGGCTCGCATTCAGGAACCGCCCCTTGGTGTAGCGTAGCGCCATAATCCTGCCACCGAGCGGCGCGCGGATAACGTGGACGTCAAAAATATTGAGAAAAATCCCGATCCGCGTAAAGGCGGCCTGACCCATCGCCAGCTCTTGTGGCGTCGACGCCGTCGCAATCGACGCGACCGTGCCGTCCGCCGGGCTGATCAGCAGGCCCGGGCGGGTTGGGGTTACCCGCCAGGGGTCACGAAAGAAATAAGCAAGCCACAGGGTGACCGCGCCGGCGACCCAACTCACTCGGATCCAAAAGAGGAACAAGAGGAGGGTCACAACCGCTCCGGCCAGCACGAATTTGAATCCGTCCGGGTGGAGCGGCGCAATGAATCTTCTCAGCACCGAAGTTCGCCCGGCAATGGAGAGGCGAGCAGGTCAGCTGCCTTCGCGGCGCCAAGCCGCGAGCAGCCCGCCGACGATCAGCAGCAGAGACGCGATGCCCGGCAGCAGTGGCGTTTCGCTGAACCCGGTCACGGTATAGTCGCCGTTGGCGCGCAATCCCATCCAATTCCGCCCGGCCGCCGCCCGGTCGGGGGAGATCCGACGAATTTCCGGCATCTTCCCATTGCCCACCCAGAAGATTCCTCCGCCCGTGGCGGCAACCACCGGCGCCAGCTTCTCCGGGGTGGTGCGGACATCGGCGAATTCGACCGGATTGAGCGGTCCTGCCGCGGCGAGCGCCGTGCGGCTGCTATCGGTCACCCGGTAGAGCCCCATCTCGCCGATCGGCAGACTGCCGATACTGCGACCGCCGGTGTCGGGGGACAAGGTCAGGCTTTGGTTGGACCCGTCCGGTGCCGTTACGGTAACCGGGCGGTCGTCGGGCTCGAGCGATTGCCGAGTAACCGTTAGGCGGTCGCCTTCGACGGCGGCGCGCAGATCGTTTTCCTCAAGATCGGGTTCCTTCATTAGCCAATAAGCAAGCCGGCGCAGCAATTCCGCCTCTGGACCTCCGCCCTCGAAACCGCGCGCCCAGAACCACATCTGGTCGGAAAGCAGCTGTGCCACCCGTCCCTTGCCGACACGATCGAGCACGAGCAGCGGGTCGTCGTGATCGCCGCTCATCAGCGTCGTGCCGTGATGGACGCGCGCCTCGACTTGACGGAACCAGCGCCCCCATGTCGGTTCACCGCCTGGTGGGCCGGCCCCGGAAAGCCCCTCCGTCACCGGGTGCCGGCGACCCGGATCGGTGACCCTGGCCTTGAAGCCCTCCTCGAAGACATCCCCGGTGGGCTCGGTTGGCAGTATCGTTCCGAGCGGCGTGCGAGCCAGGCTCAGCGGGGTGCCAAAGCTCGGGCCGGCTGCTTCGAGAAAGGCGCCCCCATTGCGTACGTAGCGCGCGACATTCTCTAGATAGGCCTGTGGGATCACGCGCCGACTATAGCGATCAAAGATGATCAGATCGAATTCGTCGAGCTTGACATCAAACAGTTCGCGGATCGGAAAGGCGATCAGCGACAGTTCGCGGATTGGCGTGCCGTCCTGCTTTTCGGGCGGGCGCAGGATCGTGAAATGAACGAGATCGACCGAAGGGTCGGATTTGAGGATGTTGCGCCAGACCCGCTCGCCGGCATGGGGCTCGCCCGACACTAGCAACACCCGTAACCGGTCGCGCACACCGTTGACGACGACCACCGCGCGGTTGTTGTTGAGGGTAAGCTCTTGCGGGCCGGGTTCGACCTCGAGCTCGATGACGTTGGGTCCGCCATGGTCGATTACGACCGGCAGCGGGACATCGCGGTCGATGGGCACCATGACCGGATGCGGGGTACCGCCGTCCTTGCGCCATGTAACCCTGGCCTGGGCGGTCGGACCTCCTTCCTGCTTTTTCGGTAGAGGCAAATCCTCGACCCGGATCGTCAGCTTCAGCTCCTTGCCGACCAAGCCAAAGCTAGGCGCTTGATCGACGACGAGCCGTCGGTCGCCCTCATCGGGCTGTCCGGAGAGCAGGACATGGAGCGGCGCGCCGACCGCCTCTTTTAACGCGCTCGCGTCTCCGCTCGGCACGTCGTGCACCTGGCCATCGGTGATCATCACTACGCCGGCGAGGCGCTGGCGCGGTACCTCCGACATCGCCCGATCGAGTGCCGCGAACAACCTGGTCCCGTCGTCGCCGGCACCGGCTTGCGGCTTTCCCGCCCGGATTATGCGGAGGTCGAGGTCACGCTCCCGGGCGAGCTGATCTTTGAGTGCGGCGAGCGCGGTCTCGGTCGCGTGCTGCCGGTCGCCAATACGTTGGCTCGGCGACTCGTCGACGACGACGATCGCGATGTCGCGCTGCGGTGAGCGTTCTTCCTGGACCATGGAGGGATTGACCAGAGCGGCGAGGAGGATCGCAAAGGCAATCGCACGCCACGGCAACCCCCGCGCGCGGCGCAGCAACCCGAAGCCAAGGACCAGCGCAGAAACGGCGGCGAGCAGCCCGATCGCCACCCATGATAGCAGCGGTGCGGTTGCGAGCGTGAAGGCGCCTACGTTCATTGGCCAAGACGCTCCAGGATCGCGGGAACATGCACTTGGTCTGACTTGTAGTTCCCGGTCAGCACGTACATCACGAGATTGACGCCGAACCGCATCGCCATCTCGCGCTGCGATTCGTCGCCGGGGACTACCGCGAAGGCCGGACGACCTTGCCCATCGACAGCCCAGGCGGCCGCCCAGTCGTTGGCCCCGACGACGACGCTCGAGACCCCGTCATTGACACGATCCTCGACGGGTTCGACCCACAGTGACCCGGCGTTCCAGCGGCCGGGAAATTCGTGCAGCAGGTAAAACGATTTGGTCAGGACGTGATCGGGCGGGATCGGCACCAGGCTCGGAATCTTAATAGCGCCCACCAAGCGCCGCAGACGCTGAGCCGAAAGTGCCGCACCACCGAACGAGCCGGGGGTCTGGTCGTCACCGTCGCGTGTGTCGAAGAGAATCGTGCCGCCGGTTCCCAGATACCGATTGATCCGTTCGACCGCTGTCGAGGAAGGTGGCGCTTGGTCGGAAACCACCGGCCAATAAAGCAATGGAAAGAAGATCAGCTCGTCTCGCTCGATATCGACAGCGAGCGGATCGGCAGTCTCGACCGCAGTTCTTCGGTTCAGGGTCGCCGTCAGGCCAACAAGCCCGGCGTGGCTCACGGTATCGACTTGGTCGTTGCCGGTCCGCACATAGGCCAGCCGAAGCTCGGAAGTCGCCTGCACGACAAAAGCGTCGTCGGCACGCGCCGATGGAGCAGCGCTGAGCACGGCGAAGAGAAAGGCGGCGGCAGGCTGCGCGAGGCGTCTTCGCAACAAGCCGCGCAGCGCATAGGCGATCAGCAAATCGGCGAGCGCCAAAAGCAGTGCGGCGGTCAGTAGCGGCGGCCGAAGATCGATCTCGCGGCCTCTCGGGAAGCTTTCCCGCGTGGTGTCGGGCGGCAGGTTCTCGATCGGTTTCAATTCTGCGATCCCGGCCGAGAGGTTCAGTGCACGCTTGCTGTCCGTGGTACCGTAAAAGCCGGGCGGATGCTGCGGAGATGCGATCGCCGAAGCCACCTCCTTACCGGAAATCGGGCGAGCGGTCGGCGGGGCGCGCTGCAACCGCCCAAATCCGTCGAGGGTCTCGATCGGCGGCAGCGCCTCTTCGCTTGCCGTCGCCACCCCTTGGCTCATGGTCACGGTGCGGCGCAGCATCTCGACGAACAATCCCGAGAGGGCGAGGTTCGACCAATCGGCATTTGCCGTCGTGTGGAAGAGCACCATCCAACCTTGTCCCCGCTTCTCGGCGGTGACGAGGGGGGTACCGTCGGCCAAGCGCGCCCACGTCTTGGCCGCAAGGTCGAGATCGGGCTCGGCCAG
>Ga0310909_10002351_pt1 | contig 11595 bp, 7 predicted proteins | sample GREbulkMGT000H_FD_203449 | JGI IMG/M metagenome (GOLD analysis project Ga0310909, IMG submission 203449) | Lab enrichment of tropical soil microbial communities from Luquillo Experimental Forest, Puerto Rico - GRE.bulkMG.T000H | ecosystem: Environmental > Terrestrial > Soil > Tropical forest >... | reverse complement strand
GCCGGCGCTGGTTGATGCCTCCAAGGATGCGTGGATGATCGTCGTCGGCAGCCAGGGTCTGGGTGCAATGGGCCGACTGCTGTTGGGCTCGGTCACAACGGGACTGGCTCACCATGCCCACTGTCCGGTCGCTGTTATTCATTCCAATGAGAGCGCGGCCCCTGATTCAAACGCTCCTGTGCTGTTGGGCATCGACGGGTCACCCGCATCGGAAGGGGCGACCGCGCTGGCCTTTGACGAAGCGTCGCGCCGCGGAGTTGGGCTGCTGGCGCTGCACGTGTGGAGCGACGTGGGGGTGTTTCCGGTTCTCGGTATGGACTGGCGCGACCGCGAGAGTGAAGGGCAGGAGATTCTCGCGGAACGGTTGGCCGGCTGGCAAGAACGGTATCCGGACGTGCGCGTCGAGCGACTGCTCTTCTGCGACAAGCCCTCTCAGTGGCTACTTAAGCAGTCGGAACACGCTCAGCTAGTGGTGGTGGGAAGCCGCGGCCGCGGGGGTTTTCCGGGCATGCTTCTAGGTTCGGTCAGCTCGGCTGTGGTGCAAGCGGCGAAAGTACCGGTGATCGTCGTTCGCTGAGGACCGCCAGTGCTGGAGGTCAGCGCAAACCGGCTTCTCGCGGTGCTGACCTAATTCTGTTGTCAGAAAGGATAATTAAATGATTGAACTACTGCCGGACATGCCGGAAGGGGTGACGGGAATCCGGGTATCCGGCCGGCTGCGAGGTGACGAACTGCGCGACCTCAAGCCCACAATAGAAGAGTTGGTAAGAACTGGCGAGATCAGGATCGTGGAGGTCATCGCGTCCGATTACGAGGGCTTCGGGCCCGGCGGATTCGTCGAGGACCTCAAGCTGGGCTTCGGCACCGTCTTGCCACATCATTCGGCCATCAAGCGAATCGCCGTGGTGTCCGACAAGGACTGGGTCGCCCATGTGCTGCATGCGCTGGCGTGGATGATCCCCGGCGATCTCGCTGTATTCAGGCTCGATGAGCTTGAACGCGCCAAGGAATGGGCCGCCGGTTGAAGGGGTCAGGCGGCGCTGCTCACGTGTGCGGCCGAGTTGCCGATCTTGGCTTCACCATCGCCGATTATCGTGCGTAGGAAGGCTTTCTGCTGGCGTGCGCCGCGGACGGCGGCGCGATCCCGCCCGCCGGGAAGGCATAGCGCGGCGACGCTGCGCGTGAGGTTGATCGGGATTCGCATAAGTGGGTACCACGGCGGCACGTAGGCGGGCAGGCCCAGGGTGCGCATGGCTCGCGGCCCTAGATAGCCGCTCGTGATCGACAGGTGCTGGAGGCGGGCGATCCGGCGGCGCAACCCGGGGATTGTGCGGTAGTGCCACTTGAGCGGATCGTTCACCATCGGCATAGCAAGCTGTTTGGAGGATTCGTCGGGATTGGATAGCGCGGTCACCGTGTGGTAGAGCACGCGGATGCCGTCGCGGAAGCTGTGTGGCAGCCACTCGTCGTCCACGCCAATCAGCCAGCCGACGTATCGGGTGACGTGCGCGATGGCGTCGAGGTCGGCCGGCGCGGTGAGAAGCCCCATCCCCATCGCGCCCAACGGCGGGGCAATCAGCGCGCCCACCAGGGTGGCGGCCATATCAGTTTGATTGACCGGCAGTCCCCATTCGTCAGCGCGCCAATCCGCCATCGCACTGACGTGCCTGCGCACGAACGCGTGGATCAATCGGACGCGGATCGTGGACTGGTAACCGACGCCGTGCGGGATCAATTCGCCGTCGGCGATAACGTCCAGCGCCCACTGATTCGTTTCGGCGAAACGGGTGTTCGAGCCCTTCTCCAACGCGCCCGTCCGAAGCAGGGTCTTGTTGAATCCCGAGAACTGATAGCCGCCGAGCAGTGACACATCACGGGCGACGTACATACCGTCCGCGCCGCCGGCGCGCAGCGCGCGCTGACCCCGGCGCAGCAGGTCGGCGTCAACCCAATCCGGAACGGCCTCGATTCGAACGAAGAACGCGCGCAGGGGTTCCGGCGCATCCGGCACGCTGTCGATGCCGTGTGCGAGTGCCCGATCGAACATCGGCCGGGTCCGGTCAATGCCCTCTGCGAACATCCACTCGACCAGGCGATCCATCGGTTCGTCGCCCACGGTGAGATGCTCACCGAGGTTGCGCCACTGCTCACTGGTGGGCAGTCCCAACCCCAGCAGCGAGGCGGAGAGGCGGATGCCACCGGGAACCGCGCGGGGCCGGTCGGGGTGCCGCGTTGGTATGGCGACGTTCATCGAGCCTCCGCCCCGGCTGCAATGTGACAACGTACGTTGTCATAACACTAAGCGAGCCGACGCTGTGGTGTCAATCGCGCACCACGAGCACCGAACATCCGGCGACGTTCCCGGAACCCACCAAACAAACGTTATTTGGTGACGCCGACTTTTAGCGGGTCGTTCGACCCTCGTTTCCGCAGCGATGGTCACCTGCCGGTGGCGTTCAGGCGACCTCGATGGTGTGCCCGGGCAGGAGATGCTGTACGCGGCCGCGGCATTCGACCATGATCGGTCCGGCGTTGCCGGCTTCGGAGGTCAGGTCGCCGGTTCGTCCGCTGATCCGGAGGTGGAGGCGATGGCCGCGGTATACGAATGGAAACTCGATGGGGCCGAGCGCTTCCGGCCAGTGCGGGCCTAGCACCAGCCGGTCGTCGCGCGTCTCTAGTCCGGTGAAACACCGCTGCAGGAGATCGACACTGCCGGCCATTGCGGCCAGGTGTATCCCTTCCGAGGTAGTACCGCCCTGGATGTCGGCGACATCGGAGCCCAGTACCTGCACGAAGTACCGCATGGCGTGGTGCCGGTTGGCGCGGGCGAGAACCCACGAATGCACGATCGCGCTGAGCGTCGATCCATCCGAGGTGCGCGAGAGGTAGTAATCGATGGTCTCCGGGATCTGCTCCGGCGTGAAGTGATAACCGAGCCGGCCGAACAATCCGAGCAACTCTTCCGATGACAGCAGGTAGAACAGCATCAGCGCATCGGCTTGCTTGGATGCCTTGTAATTGTTCACGCTGTCATTTTCGGCTTCCAGGATGCGATCGAGCCGCTGGATGTTTTCGTACCGCTGCCGGTAGCTCTCCCAATCCAGTTCGGCCAGTTCCGAATAGCCTTCGAACTGACTGATCACGTCGTCGTGGAACGGGACGAACATGCGCCGCGTCACGTGATCCCACCGATCGAGCTCGTCTGCCGTCAGATCGACTTTCCCGACCAGATCGAGCCGGTCCCGCAGCGGCAGCAGATCCAGTGCGTCCATCGCCCGCAGGATCACCCAGACCGCCATTACGTTGGTGTACGCATTGTTGTCTATCCCCTCGTATTCCTTGCCGGGATAGCCCGAATGGAACTCGTCGGGGCCGATGATTCCTCGTATTGTGTAGCGGCCGCGGCTGTGATCAAAGTTGGCCAGTCCCACCCAGAAACGGGCGATCTCGACCAGCATCTCGGCGCCGTAGTCGATGAGAAACTGGCGGTCGCCGGTCACCTGGTAGTGCTGCCACGCGTTGTACGCGATGGCGAGGCCGACATGATGTGCGCGCGAGCTGGCATCCGGATTCCACCTTCCGGACTGCGGATTGAGGTGGAGTTCCTGGCTGACCTCGCGTCCGTCGCTGCCCGATTGCCAGGGATACATCGCGCCGAGATAGCCCGCCCTTTGTGCGGCACGTCGCGCCTCCGGAAGCCGGCGATATCGATAAAGCAGCAGTGACCGGGACACGTTCGGCATGCGCACGCTCAGCACCGGAGAGACGAACAGCTCGTCCCAGAAGATATGGCCGCGGTAGGCCTCGCCGTGTAGCCCCCGCGCCGGGACTCCGGCGTCGAGTTCGGCGGTGTGCGGCGAAATGGTTTGCAGCAGATGCACCAGATGCAGCCGGAGGACCTGCAATGCCCCCGTGCTCTTGTCGGCAAGGCCGACGCTGCACTGTTCCCACAGCCGGGCCCATGCCCGGGCGTGCTGGTGGTGGACATCGGCATACCGACCCGCCGCTTCGAGATATTGTTGCGCGGCGCTCGCCGGTTCGGATATGGCGGTGTCGCGGCCGGTGAAGATGGTCGCGACTTTCTCGCATGTGACCGACTGTCCCGCGGCGAGCGGGACCCTGATGTTGTGACCGCCGCGGTCGCCTTCCCGCACGACGGCGTACTCTGCGTCGGCACGGGCGTCGTCGCGCCAGACGGTCGTGCGCGCCGCGACCGCGATCGGGATACGCGACTGCGACGTTTCAGTCCGCAATATCACTGAATCGGGTGTGATCTCGTCTATCACCGTTGCGGTGAGATGGATGCTTGACAGGGAGCGATAGCGCTCGACCATGGTGTTTCGCACCGTTCCGTCCAGCAGCGATCTGAACTCGAGTGTGCCCGACCAATTTTCGGCGCCGATCGTCGTTCTCATAGCGAGCACGTGGGGCTGGTGCATGGACGCAAAACGATGCTGTGTCAGTGTGGTGATCTGGCCCGAGCCGTCCCGGAATCGGAGTCGGCGGGTCAGCGTCGCGTGCCTTAGGTCGAATGTCTGCCGGTAGAACAACAATTCGGTGTCGTCCACGTGAAACCAAGCCCCGCCGTTGATCCGAAATGTCAGCGACAGCCAATTGGGCAGGTTGACGAGGCTCTCGTTCTCGATGGTCCGGCCCGCGACCCGGTCGGTCAGTGTGTTGTACACGCCGGTGGCATAGGTCCCCGGGTAATGCGCGTCCGATGCCCCCGCCTCCGGCGCGCAACCACGGGTAGCCACGTAGCCGTTGCCGACCGTGCACAGCGCTTCACGCAGCGGCTCATACTTCGGGTCGTAGCCTTCGTAAACGAGTTCCCAGGCATCGTCCGACCTCGGGGCCGCGCGTTCCAGGTCGCGCGCCAGCCGACCGATGAATTCGACAACCGTGGAAGGACTTTCGAGGCTGAACAGGGCGGCCGACGGGCGATCACCATGCTCGGCGTGACGCACCACGATTCCCACGCCGTCGAATTGGACTGCGTCAAAGGCATCTTCATCGGTGATGTCGTCGCCGATGTAGATCGGCAGCACGCTTGCCGCGTCGGCGGCGCAATCGCTTGCCTGGATGCGCTCAAGCAACCAATTGAGCGTTGTGCCCTTTTCCCAGTACAGGTTTGGACGCAGCTCGATGACCTTGCGACCGGCCGTTGTCCGGAGACCCTCGGAACGCCCGAGGCTACGGACCGCCGCGGTCACGCGGTCGATGTCTGCCGGATCGGCATTGCGGTAGTGAACGGCAACGGCAAAGCGTTTGTGCTCCAACTCTATTCCTGAGATGTCACCGATCATCTCTGCCAATCGGCAGGCCGCACGCGCAAGGGTGCCGATGAGGTCGGCGGCGCCGGCATTCTCGTGGTAGGTGCCATCCGGTGCCATCAATTCCAAGCCGTGGCTGCCCGCATACCACACTTCGTCGACCTTGACCCGTTCGCGGACATCGGCCAGATCGCGGCCGCTGATCACCGCAACTGGACACTGTTCGGCGAGCGCACGCAACGCCTCGGCCGCACCGTCGACGAGTGTTGCCGAGTCCGGGTGCGCGGTGATGTCGGACAGTGTGCCGTCGAAGTCGAGGAAGACGACCGGTCGCCGGGTTGCCACCAGTTCTTTCACTTGGCTGTAGACCTGCGCGGCATCGGCGATCCTCGACATGGCGCTGCCACCGCTTCGCACCGAGATCTCGGCGAGGTCGGCGACTACGGTATCGGCCCCGCAGGACAGTAGCTCGTCGGCTTGTCCGTTGCGCTCGAGCCCAATGACGAGGCTGAAGCCGCCGTCCCCGCCGGCGCTTATGCCGGCTTGGTCGCGATCGATGACCACGCAACGGACGGGCCGGACCCCTAGGCGGCTTGCGGTCTCGGTGAGGACCGCCGGAACGGGCTCCACGACGTCGACACGAAGGTTGACCAGTTCGTCAATTCCCGCGGCGCGCAGGACTTGCGCACAGTCCCGGGTGGACGAGTAGATCGCGGTTGCGATGCCGACGTCTGTCAGCCGCCGCAGCAACGGGACGGTCGAATCGAGGGCCTCAGCGGCGCCCGGCGCGGTCTCAGTGACTACGCTGTCGATCCCGAGGATCACGGCGTCGTGGTAGCGCCTGTCTATCGTGGCGGGCCATTCGGTCACTTCTGTGACGATGCCCATCGCGGAAGCCCCGGTCAACACCTGCAGCCGCAAGAAGGTCTCATGTCCACGGGGTTGGGGACTAAAGCCTCATGATCGACGACCGTTCCGGCAATAGCGTTTTCGAATGACAGAAGGAGAAAAAATGTCTGCACCCGTCAAGCGCCATGGCATCGTCGTGGGAGTCGATGGATCGCCCGCGTCGAGCGCCGCTGTCTGCTGGGCAGCGCGTGATGCGGCGATGCGCAATGTCCCGCTGACCTTGGTCCATGCGTACAACACGTACGTGCCCACGTTTCCTCAGATACCGCTTCCGACTGGCGTTGCGCTCTATCAGGAAGAGGACGGCCGGCAAGTTCTCGAGCAGGCGGTCAAGATCGCCGAAGAGGCCGTCAAGGGAGACCCCAAGATCGCAATGACCAGAGCGCTGAAGTGTTCACCGCCTGTGCCGACGCTGGTCGATCTGTCCGAAGAGGCAGAGATGATCGTCGTCGGCAGCAACGGACGCGGAGCGGTGGGCCGGGTGTTGCTCGGTTCGGTCAGTTCCGGCGTGGTCCGGCACGCGAAGTGCCCGGTGGCGGTCATTCGGGACGAAGACCCGTTGATGCCTCACCCGCTGCAAGCCCCCGTACTGGTGGGCATCGATGGATCGCCCGCCTCGGAGCTTGCAACGGCCATCGCATTCGACGAAGCATCCCGCCGCGGGGTCGAGCTGAAGGCGTTGCACGCGTGGAGTGACGCTCAAGTGCTCGAACTCCCCGGATTCGATTGGCAGCTGGTGCAGGAAGAAGCCGAGCGCAGTCTCGCCGAGAGTCTGGCGGGCTGGCAGGAACGCTACCCCGACGTCACGGTGCACCGACTCCTCGTTAGCGACCGGCCGGCTCGCCAGTTGATCCAAGAGTCAGAATCCGCGCAGTTAGTCGTCGTTGGCAGCCACGGCAGGGGCGGCATCGCCAGGACGCTGCTGGGTTCGGTGAGCAACGCCGTCCTTCACTCGGTGCGGATGCCCGTGATCGTGGCGCGACCGTCCTAGTGGTCTGTCTGTGAAATAGTACGGTAGTTTGTAGTATGCCAGTTATGACTGCGGCCGCGCTGCCGGTGAGCGATGACCAACGTGCGGTGTTAGAGCGGATGGCGGCCTCGACATCATTGCCGCATCGGCAAGTGGTGCAGGCGCAGGGCTTGTTGTTGGCGTGTGACGGTGTGGCCAACGAAGAGATCGCCCGGCAGTGTCGTGTGGACTCAGATACCGTGCGGCGCTGGCGTTGTCGGTTCGCGGAGCAGGGACTTCCGGGAGTTGGCAGGATCGCCAAGGGGCGCGGGCGAAAGCCCAGTCTGCCCGCGGGTGTGGTCGAAGAGGTGCTGCGGCTCACGCGCGAGGATCAGCCGGCTGACGGGTCCACGCACTGGAGTACCCGCACGTTGGCCGCACGGGTGGGAATCGGCAAGGACTCGGTGGCCAAGATCTGGGCCGACCATGGTCTCAAGCCATGGCGGGTCGAGACGTTCAAGGTCAGCAATGATCCTCGGTTCGAGGAGAAACTCGTCGATGTCGTAGGCCTATATGTGGATCCCCCAGCACGGGCGGCGGTGTTCTGCTTCGACGAGAAAACGCAGTGCCAGGCGTTGGACCGCACCCAGCCGTCGTTGCCGATGAAACCGGGCCGGGCCGGAACGATGACCCACGACTACAAGCGCAACGGCACCATCGATTTGTTCGCGGCCATGAACATTGCCACCGGAGAGGTCCTAACCGACCTACGCAAGGGTCATGCCGGGGCTGACGTGCTGCGGTTCTTCAAACAGATCGACGCCACGGTGCCCGATGATCTCGACGTTCATGTCATCTTGGACAACCTGTCGGCGCATTCCACACCAGAGATCGTGAAGTGGTTGGCGCACAGGGATCGTCGTCGCTGGCATCTTCATTTCACACCGACATCGAGTTCCTGGCTTAACCTCATCGAGCGTTGGTTTAAGGAGTTGACCGACAAGCGGTTGCGCCGCGGCGCGTTCAGCAGCGTCGCCGAACTAAGCGACGCGATCATCACCTGGGCCGAGCATTGGAACCGTCACCCCAAACCGTTCGTCTGGAAAGCCACCGCAGACGACATCATCGCCAAGGTCCAACGTGGCCGTGACGCGCTCCACCAAATCAAATCGCAGACGGACCACTAGTAGCTAGCAGGCCGAGGCGGAACTCCTGAGGCGCCAGTTCAACTGTGGCTCCCCGAGCACCACAGGGCAGTCACGGAGAGCGGACGGGTGTCGCGCCGCCGCGCAGACCTGGTCTGCCTACAAGCACGGCATAGGCGACTTCCTGCGTGCGCGCGGGGCCCTCCCACGGATTGCGGCTCCCACGACCGTCCTGTTCGGCGCTCGCGACCTGTATTGCACTCCCGCCAGCGCCCCGCGTTCGCATGACGCATTCCAAACGCCCGCCCGCGCCTGCTTGACGCTGTCGGGCACTTCACTGCGACGGAGGGACCCACCGAGGTCGCCGATGAGCTGAACATCCTGCTCCAACGGGCGCGGTGATCACACACCAGCGGTGAGCCGGGCCAACCCCTGGAAGCGGTCAGACCGATACGAGACGAGATTGAGCAGCGCGTCCGGACAACCCTGCCCATCAGCGTCGTGTCGAGCAGGACGCCCTCGCCCGCGTTGAATTGCGTCGATTGCAGGACGTCCACGCCCTACGCCTGCTCGACCTGATCCGAACTCGGTTCTGGCGCAACGAAATACATGGCGGTCCCGGCTGCCTTCTGAGTCCGAATCGAATCCCACGTGTTCGGGTGCAGCACCAGCAAACCCGGTACGGGAACTAGATCCCCTCCGGCTAAGGCCGATTGCGGTCGTACCTCAACTCGTTGCTAGGCGAGGTGCACCCAGGTTCCAGGGGTTCCGCCCGTGCGGCAGTAGTACAGTGCCCCACCCGAGTCAACAAAGAGCTCACCCGCCTGGTGGGTACCAGCCTTTGGAGCGCCTTGTGTCGTGGCTGGCTCGAGACGTATTGCTGCTCGGCCACCGGCGAAGCTTCCTCCGTAGCCCTTTGGGCTCGTGCCGGCCACGCCCCAGTCACTGCCGAGCCCACGCACGCCAGCGCCGTTGAGGCAGGTGCCTTCAACACCGACGTCGGTGCCACTGTTGCCTTGGACGCCGGGGCCGTATGCGCTCTGCCCGGACACGCCACTGCCGTCAACTGAATCGCCCTGGACACCTACGCCACCGTTTGCGGCAACGCCGTGCACGCCAAACCTCCGGAGACCGTCGACGGCGTGCGTCTCTCCGTAGACGCCGGTGCCCCGCTCACTGTGGCCGAAGACGCCATATCCGGCGGCGTCGTTCCTGCCCACCGTGCCGCTCATGTCGTCGCCTGTGGAGTAGCCGAACACACCGTCGCCGGCTGGCGACTTTCCGTAGACGCCCCTGCCACCATCGGCCGATTCGGAGATCCCGAAAACGCCGGCACCGTTTGTTTCGGCGCTCGCGACGCCAACCACACCCGCGTCACCGAAGCCGTAATTGCCGGTCGCCGAGGTGCCTAGCACGCCGGTGCCGTCTTGCGTTTCGCCATTGACGCCAGTGCCGCCGTTTTGAGCTATACCGTGCACCCCGATCCTGCGGTCGCCTTCGACGGCGAGCGACTCTCCGTAGACGCCGGTGCCCCGCTCACTGTGGCCAAAGACCCCATAACCAGCGGCGTCGTTTCTGCCCACGGCTCCGCTCTGGTCATCGCCATTGGACAGGCCGAAGACACCGTCACCGCCCACGCTGTGGCCAAAAAGGCCGAATCCGTTGCCGTCGTTCTTGCCGACGGCGCCACTGTTGCTGTTGCCCTTGGTGTAGCCGAAGACACCGTCGCCCCAGTCGCTCTCCGCGTACAGGCCGGTGCCACCCGTGGTGGCAAAAGACTGGATGCCATCGCACGCGTTCTGGATCAGCCCGCTTGCCCGCACTGCAAGGACGACGCCGTCCGGATATTTGCCGTCGCTGTCGACGTTTCCAAACAATCCGGTTCCCGACTGCGCCTCATTCCCCTCTCCAACGACAAAGTCGTCGCCGCTGTCATCGGCGCCCATCGGAGTCCCGTCCCTTCCGGCTGCTGATGCTGTTCATGATGTGTTCCTTTCCTTCCGGGCGACCCCGGTGGGCCGCCGTCATAGATAGGAGCCGCCACGGACCGTCAACCGGACACTTTTTTTCAGATCCACAACCATGTACAGCTACCCGAAGGGTTGGAGGTTCGAGTCCTCCCAGGGGAGCAGGTCAAAGCGTATTCTCGGACCGCCACACGAGCGCCAGTCACCGTTTATTCGCCGGAAATGGCCGCAGACTCGTCGAAAACAGTAACGGCGCGGTCCAGCAACTCGGGCTGGGCATGGACGCGACCCCTTGTCATGTAAATGTTCTGGGTCATCGACACGTGCGGGTGGCTGAGATGGTCGGGGCCAATGCGGGCTGCAAGACCCTCGTAGTCGATCAGTGTCGCCACCGTCTTACGGAATGAATGACAAGGCGTCCATGCTGTAACGCTGCAAACAAACCGAATATGAACTGGTGCCGCGGTTCGCCGGAACCCTCCGTATCACTTGGTCTCGGCGCGTGACCCTTCAGACGAATAACCGCGCTAACTATGACTCGGTAAGCACCTTGAGGCATTTCAGGGTTTCGGCCAGCGCGCGGCCCACCTGACGCACGGCGATGCGGTCGGCGATGTAACCGAATATCCCACCGGGCGCCTGATATGACCGCCGGAACGTCACCTTCGTTTGGCCTTCCGCGGCGTTGCGCAGCCGGATCCGCCCTCGCAGGGTGACACCGGTGATGCCCACCCAGGCCAAGTCTCGCCCTTCGTCGAATTCGACCACCTCGACCAAACCTCCGACCGGCACCGAGCCGACCTTCCAGTGCCACGGTGTAGCGCGCACCCACGCCGCGGCGCAGGTCGTTCGACGACTCCCTGCGCTCGAGGCTCGGCATGAACGACGGATAGCAGTCGGGGTCGCTGACGACCTTCCAGACCGCGTCGCGGTCCGCGTTGATGACACATCGGCGTTCGACGCGCATCAGCCGATCACCGGGAATCGACGTTCGGCGGCCAGGCGGTCGACGCCGCCCTGCAGGCTGGCCAGCACCTTGTCGTGCACCGCTTGGTCCTGCATATGGAGGCCATCCACTTCGATCGGGTCCTGCACTTCGATCACGATCTTCGTCGGCAGTGGGAAGTCGCCCGCCAGGTCGCTGATGTTGAGGCCCCACGGGAGGGCCAGCGATATCGGAATGCTCTTGAGCCGCAACAACTTGTCGGCCAGCAGTAGCTTGGCCAGCCATTGCCCGCGGTTGAGGAACAGCGCGCTCTCCTGGCCGCCACGCTGGCGACCGGCACGATGGGCACGCCAGCCTCGCGCGCCAGCCGCACGTAACCCATGCGGCCGCCAAAGTCGACCTTGTG
>Ga0310909_10002348_pt1 | contig 11603 bp, 23 predicted proteins | sample GREbulkMGT000H_FD_203449 | JGI IMG/M metagenome (GOLD analysis project Ga0310909, IMG submission 203449) | Lab enrichment of tropical soil microbial communities from Luquillo Experimental Forest, Puerto Rico - GRE.bulkMG.T000H | ecosystem: Environmental > Terrestrial > Soil > Tropical forest >... | reverse complement strand
GGACGATCACCAGATCGTGTCGACTTCGGCCGCAGCGGGTACGTCTGGGAGAGATCGGTACATCAAGGCCAGGGTGCAGTCGTTCCGGGATAAGAAGGTCGCTATCAAAAGCTAAGCTGCCCTGCCGCCCAGCCGGGTGCCGGGCAGGCCGATGGGTAATTCGGCGTTCATTTTCGCGAGCGCCGCGTCTACGATCCCCATTTGCGAGCTGTGACGCAGATCCAACAGCCGGCGCACCGAATTTTCCGGGACGCTGAGTTCCTTGGCCAGCCTGGTCTTGGACCAGCTACGCTTACGCATCGTCTCGTAAACCGCCAATTTCGCGGTCACCAAAGACGGAAGCACGGCTCGGTCCCGGCCGGGACCTGGTGCAGACGGTCTCGGAATCGGCTTGCCTGCCTTCATGTACCCTTCGAGCGCCGTGATGATGCAATCAATCGCGCTGGTGCGGGCCTCCTCCTCGGTTTCGCCTTCGGTCAGGGCTTCCGGGATTCTCGGAAAACGCACGAGCCACCATCCGTTCTCCTGCCGCTCGAGCGCATACTCATAGCCTACGGCCATACTCACTCCTCCAGATCTCTTCTCGTCAACCCGAGTTGATGAAGCATCGCTGTCAGAAGGCTTGGGCCGATCTCCTTCCTGCGGTCCTTTAACGTTGTGAACCGGTTACCGTAATACAGCCGTCCGTGGCTGCCCTTACCAGAGCCACGATCAAAGGAGACAGTGACACCCCGACTGCGACCGAGCCTCCGGATTCTCCTCTCGAATTCGTGACCTGTCATATGGAAGTATCGCACAGATCTGTGCGATTCTCAATACGACGCAGGATCCGGTTTTGAGCGGCCAAAACGGATGGGTCAGGGTCCGGTCGGTTTCCGCAGCACGATCGCGGCACCGGCGGCGAGCTCCTTTAGGCTGGCGAAGGCCAAATCCAGCGGGATTTTTTCAGGCCCAATCCGGCGCCGGGATCAGGAGGTCGGACGGCAGGTGATATACGGGCGGCTCCCTGGAGACAGCCTTTGCCGGTCCCGACAGGCGAGTGGATCGACGCCTGCGCGTACTCGCTCTATTCGGCATTGGTCTACAAGCACGGCGAGGGCTGGCGCGAGCACCCTCCGGCGCGATCTCAACCGCCATCCCGTGATCCGCGCGATCTTCGACGACCATGACGACGCCGCGTTGCAGCGGCTGATGACCAATCTCGCCGGCCACGAAATGGCTTCGGTCCTGGCCGCGTTCCAGGCGGTTGAGAACGACCGGGCGACCTGCTTTATCGCCTATACGATCAAGGGTTACGGGCTGCCCTTGCCGGGCACAAGGACAACAACGCGGGGCTGATAAAATCTCGACCAGATCGCCTCGTTCCGGCGCGGCATGGCGGTGCCCGACGGCGCCGAGTGGGAGCCGTTTGCCGGCCTCGGCATACCAGCGCAACGGCTCGGCGAATTCCTCGACGGCGTGCCGCTCGCGGCTCCCACCGGCGCCGGCACGAATCCCCTGCGGTAGCGTGCCGTCGACCCTGCCGGTCCCCCGAGGCGCCCGGCTGTCGACCAGGAAGCCTTTGGCAGAATCTTGGGCGACATCGCCGCGAGCGATACCGCACTGGCTGAGCGCATCGTGACGACCTCGCCGGACGTTACGGTCTCGACCAACCTCGGGCCCTGAGTCAACCGCCGCGGCATCTTCGACCGCGCCGAACCCGCCGACATCTTTCGCGAGAACACGTCGTCTCGGCGCAGCGCTGGGCGATGTCGCCGCTGGGCCAGCAGATCGAGCTCGGCATCGCCGAGAGCAATTTGTTCCTGCAGCTCGCGGCTCTCGGTTTAGCCGGGCCGCCGTTCGGCACTGCTGCTGCCGATCGGGACACTCTACGAGCGCGGGCTGGATGCGCGCCTGCTATCAGGATGCGCGGTTTATTCTGGTGGCGACCGTTTCCGGCATCACCCAGGCGCCCGAAGGCAGCACCCACCAATCGGTCGGCGAGCCGCTCACCGGCCTCGCCCAGCCCGGGCTCACCAGCTTCGAGCCGGCCTACGCCGACGAGCGGGCGGTCCTGTTGCGCTGGGCCTTCGAGGAGATCCAGCGCGAAACCGGAGAATCGGTCTATTTTCGGCTATCGACAAGGCAGGTCGACCAGCCGCGTCGATCGACCCGGACCTCGTCGAGGCGATCGTCGCCGGGCTTGTCGGTTGCGCGAGCCGGCGGCAAGAGCCCAGCTTGCAATCGCCTATTGCGGTGCCGTCGCTCCCGAGGCGCTGGCCGCCTATCAGGCGGTGACCGAGGACATCCCGGGAGCCGGGCTCCTGGCGATCACCTCGCCCGACCGCGTGCACCGCGACGGCAGGCGGCACGCGTTGGCGGCGAGACCAGTGTCGCCGAACGACTGTTGGCGCGGCTGCGGCCGGGTGCGGCGCTCGTCACCGTCAGCGACTTCCACCCGGCCACATTGTCGTGGCTCGGCGCAGTCGCGAGCAATACGATCGTCCCGCTCGGCGTCGACCGCTTTGGCCAGTCCGGGCGACATCACCGATCTCTACCGCGCCTATATGGCATCGACAGCGATGCCATTCTCGATGCCCCCGCCCGCGCCTGCCTGACTACCTCGCGGCAAACAGGATGAGTTGCTGGCTAGCTCGGCAGTTGGGTTCGATTACGGCCGATCTTATTCTTGAAAAACCTGTCGCCACAGAATCTGCCGAGGGGTACCGTCCTCCAGGGACAACCAGTAGTGCAACATAGAGGACGTTATGTTTCGCCAACTTGTGTTGTTTCAAAAGAGTTCGATCACCGACAGAACGGTGAAATTGCGCTTCTGTTTTTATCCAGATTTCGACGGTTTGACTTCTCAACCTCTTGCTTCTTCTCAACTCCTCGACTTTGTCGTACTTCACACCAAAGATTGTAAAATAGATGTTCCCGTTGTCCTTTATTATCGTGATTATCCCCTGATGCACGTATTCTAATAACTTATATTTTTTGTCGGGAGGAAGTGCGGAAATGCCAGCCGACGCCATGGCGGTAATGACAACCCCAGCCGAGTTCGGCCATTTTCGGTTCGCGAGTTTTTTGAGTGCTTCGCGACAGATGACGCGTGCCTAGAGCACCTGATGGAGCTTCGCTATGGGCTACGGCATCCGCGCGATAGATGCCTAAACCTTTTGACGTTCCGCCGTCTCGCAGATCGTCCCGCTTATTCCTGCGCTCATTATGGGCATTATGTTTATCCGTGCGCCGGCACGATCTTTCAGGACACGCGCACGCCGGTGCAAATGTGGTTCTATGCGATCTATCTTTTCGTGACGACGCGGCACGGCGTTTTTCGGGCAAAGAACTACAGCGCGAACTCGGCGTCACGTACAAGACGGCATGGCGGATCGGCCATCAAGTTCGCAAACTGATGGAGCAAGCTGATATTCGGGGGTTGCTTATCGGCCATGTCGAGCTCGATGAGGCTTATGTCGGCGGGCGGGCAGGTAAGCGCGGGCGAGGCGCAGCTGGGAAGACGATCGTTATGGGGATGGTAGGCATGGCGGCTGAGAAGTTGCGATCCGCCTTGGATACCGACCTTGGCCGGCGACGCATTGAACAGGCATATAACCCTGAACATGGCGCCGCCGGCATCGGAGAAATAGCGTTACCTTTTGCGCTTGGTCGCGGCCCCTTCCGATAGCACACGGCCGGCTAGCGTCTTATTCGCCTTGCTTGCTGAGTTGCGGCTAAGCTCCTTACCCGCAATGCTCAATTCGCGCTTGCTTGGCGGCTTTTCGGGAGTCGTTCTCCGTCCTTTCACAACTGCCTCACTTCGGGACAATGCCCGTTCTGATGGACAATTCGAGGGGCTAGTGCTATAGGAACGGCGGGACCACACCGCAGCGAAGGCTAGTCGTCGCGGCGCGGCTAGCCGCTACGGCTTTAACATGCGGTCGTTCCGCATTGATCACCTGCTTTTCTCCGGCCCGCCCGCCGGTTTAGAGGTAGCGGTCGCCAACCGCCGTTAATCGGGCCACGGAAGTTGTTACTCTCCGTGGTCCGAGATCTTTAAGGCGTCGGCCAGTTCGATTTTGAAATCAATCGGCGTTGCCGCATTGTCGTAAACCTCCGACACGTTGACCGCGAATGTCTTGAACCAGCGGAGACGCTGTTCCTTCGGCCATTCTTTCCCTTGAGACGGAATGCGCCGCAGTAGCTGGAGCAGCAATGGATCAAGGTTTAGGCTGAGCGGCAGCGCTTCATCGCTCTCCCCTCCCTTTCGTTGTCCCGCTGTGCCGGCGCTGGCGCCGTTAGCCTTCGCGCCATCATCCGACTTCGGTGTCCTACGACGCTTGGGATTGCTCCCATTCGCCGCTCGCGTCTTTCTTCCGACAAGGACGCGATCGCGGATGACGATTCCGCTGTCCTTGGCGGCCCCGAGGAAGAACGCAATCGACTTCTGAGTTACGGAGTCAGCCGAACCGGGGAACGCCTTGCGGAATGTCTCGTTGAAATGCAAAGCCGTTGCGTTTCCAAGATCAAGACCAAACAGCGGCGCATATTCCGCCTGCAACACCGCGACTACCTTCGCGCCCCATTCGGAAGTGTTCGATGCCGCTACAAGTTCGACCAAGCGCTCCGTAGGATGGTTCTGATCGTCGATCAGGCCGAGAAAGCGCAACGTGGTCAGGAGTTGACTGCCGATGATTCCAGAGAACCGCCGCAACACCGAACGGTCGATCCGCGATGGCACGCCGTGCTCACGCAACTCCCCAATCAGCGTCTTGAAGCTTGGATAAGGAACGTAGGGTGGGGTATTCCCCCGACCCGCTATAGGCTGTGCAGCCATCTGGAACCCATCTTCGACAGTCTCGGCGAGAATATACCGCATCGCATATTCGTCAATATGCGCGATCACCGACCGACGCGGGATATTCTAAATAGGTGGTTGCCGGCGTCCAAATGTCGAGGAATCTAGCTGAAACGGCGAGGTTTTTGGCTAGATGCAAGAAGGTGTGTTGGTGATGGCGTCCGGCGGTAAACCGCTGCGCAGAATGTTGATGGGGATCAGCGATCGTGTCTTTTATCTCGCTAATCCCGAGATAACCGCTGCTGTCGAGGCCGGCGAGACTGAGCCGGTTGGTTTCCCGCAGGAGGACGTATTTGAGTTCGACGAGGCGATCTTTACCGCCCTCGCCGACCAGTGGGCGCGCCGGCGGGCTACCGATCCCGCAATATGGCGGAAACTGAAACGCTATGCCGTACCTGCGTAACGGGGATAACCACGTTAATACTTATAATGACAAGTAATTCGTCAATGTAATGATCTACCGCCCCCCCACATCGTAAAATTTAAGATCAGCATCAAACTCAATTCAGGCGTTTGGAACTTCTGGTAAACAGAAACCAATATAGTGCGGCGGCAGCACCCGCAGCTGTAGCGATGCTCTCGACCATGCTAAAAATATCTTTTATGTCGGTGAGCTTCATGGAGAGTTTCCTGCGGCTGCCAGACTCGCCTTACCGCCTCTTCCGCCGTATGAACGATACCGAGGCATTGTTCATATGACGGCTGCGCATGATAGCCCACACCGCCGCGCTGCGCTGATGGAGGCGGCTGGAACTGCCGGCTTACACATGTTCACCAGCCGGGGTTTTGGTTAGGCAGCGAGCAGGCAACCTGTCGGATGCCGGCTTACGGGCCAAGATCAGCCGAGAGCCCGGGACAGCGTCTCCAGCCTTAGTCTGGAAGATACATCTCCTCCATGGAGCGCAGACGCGGTTCGTCCAGGATGCGGCCATTAGTGGCGACGCCCCAGGGACTCTGAGCCGCCTGGGCACGGAGCGCATCCAGGGCCAATGTGCCGCGCTGCTGAAAATCGCTCAAGAAATCCCAGTTAGCCTGCAAGCCTGCCATCGTGGTCAGCGCGGGAAACCAGGCCGCGGCGGCCCCGGCATCCTGCTGCGCCTGTAAGGAGGGATACGGCGACAGATGGGCGGGAATGAGGGGGACGACGGGTCCGGGAATGAGGCGGATCGCCTCTTGAATTTCTTCCCAGGTGCGCAAGCCATTGGGGCAGATGACATCGACCTGCGCTTCGGCTTTGTAAGCCTGGCAGCGTTCAATAATCTCCGCAAAGCTGGCGCCCGGCACACCGCCAAGATCGCACCGGGCCATGATCACGAAGTCCGGGTCGAGAGCCTGTTTGGCATCCATCGCCGCCCGGAGCTTTCCGACCATCTCCTGAATCGAGATGCAGCGGCGGCGGGGGCCGGATTTCGGCGGAAACGTCTGGTCTTCAATGTGGGCGCCGGCGATGCCCGCCTGAATGTATTCCCGCACGGTGTAATGCGTACTGATGGCATCACCGTAGCCTGTATCGGCATCCGCGAAGACCGGGATCTGCACGGTCAGGACAATTTTCCGGGCGTTGTCGACCATGTCGCGCATACTGGTCCCGGAGTCGGGCCAGCCCAGTTGGTGCGCCGAGGTATTGCCCCCGGACATGTAGAAGGCGTCATAGCCCAGCGCTTCGGCCATCTTCGCGCCAATGGGATTGATCCCGCCCGCTAAGACAAATAATTCAGGCTGTTGAAACAGGGTCTTCAGTCGGGTCGTCATACGTTGACGCTCTGGCATACGCAGTCTCCTCGTGTGTGACCGAACCGTCCTGGCGTCGCGTTAGGCGCCCACCGGCACAGTGGCACTGATCCGCGGAACCCCCAACGAGCGCGTCGTGTGGCCCTGGCCTATGAGGTCGTCGGCAAGGACCACATCACCCGGTCCAAAACGGCGCGTGGTGCCATCGCCGATCCCGATTTCCATCTGCCCCGCGAGACTAAAAATGTATTGTCGCCGGGGTGCCGTGTGCCAATCGCTCCAATAGTCCGCAGGGAAACAGCGGAACACGAGGTTGGTACCCGCCTGAAGCGCAACGTTTTGGCTCCCCTCGGCCGGCAGAGGGAGATCTTCGAAATGGGTGTGGCCGTCGTCGCCCGTATATATCCGCACGATCATGCGCGTACTCCTTCCCACAGAGAGATCATCGTGCACGCCTCTTTATCTGAAGACGAAGGCGTAGTCTCGGAATCGATTGGGACCTGGGCTCAGGACAAGGTTCATCAAAGCGTCGTGTACCAGCGAACGCGCGAAAGTGTCCTTAAGCATAGCAAACTGACGCCGCATGGTACTGACTCGGACGCTCTCGCCCGGTTTTGCTTTCGCGGTCGAAAAATCAACAGGCGTCGGTTTTGCCGAGGCCACTCCGGAGTTTCCGGACATGTTGCAGGTGTGACCGCTCATCGGCAATTTCCACAGCTATCAGCGGCAATTCTGGCACGCGTCCCGCTGCGTCACCAGCCGCCGGACGGTGGACTTTCCTCTAAACCGCTTTCAGCCGCGACGTTCGGCGATGATGTGCCAGTGGTGCGAGCCGGGTCGCCGCTCCTGCAGTTGCTGGCTGAGGGTGAGCAGATCAAAGCCGGCAAGCAAACCGACGAGCGTGGCGGCATCACAATAGCAATGCGGGTGGCCCTTTCGCTCGACCTGGTCGATGACGAAAGTGTCGGGAGCGATCGCGCGGCCAATGCCATAATTCGCATCGCGGGTCGATAGCACCGTCACCTGCAGCAGCGCGGCAGGCCGCAAAACGCGCCAGATCTCGCCGAGCCGGCGGCCGAGGTCGCCCAGCGTACCGTGATGGATCACATTCCACGACAGAACATGCCGGGTCCGCAGTGACCCCAGGTATTCCGCGGCTCCGATTGGGGTTTGTTTGCTGTAGGGTCATTGTGGGGTAACAGCGCCGGAGTGGCCATGTTGCCCCGCGCTCCGAATTCGGCGCTGAGGCGAGTTCTTCGGGCTGCCGATTGAGTAGTCAGATATACATCCCGGCTAGGGAAATCGAGGCTCAAGGCGAGGTCTATCCGAAGGCAGTCCCTGCCTCGCGAAAGACTATTCTGTGCCGACTGCGTGGATATCTCTTGGAACGGTGCATGTGTTTACTTGGCTGTTAACCAACCACGCGTTCCGGGATATGGCCAGTGGCCATCTATAGTGTGCTGGAAAACTTTTCGTCTTGCGCGGGCGGCTCGGGGTGGCTTAACGTGGGTGCACTACTAGTTTCATAGGTGCGAAGACGATGAGCATCATGCGGCCGCCGCAACCCGATGACGAGCTGATCGGCGCGCAGGAGGTCCGCCGGCTGCTCGGTAATGTCAGCCACATGTGGCTGCAGCGGAGGCTCGATCGATCGAGCCCCCAATACGATCCCGAATTTCCCCGACCGATCCAATACCAGGCGCTCGGGGTGCGGCGCTGGACGCGTGCCGAGATTATCGCCTTTCGCGAGCGGCGCCGGGACAATCTACACATTGCGCGGCGGCAACAAGCGAGTCTCGCCACGGAGGCTCGGTGAGCCGCCGGTTTACCAAGGGCGATCTCGCCAATCGGCTCGGGTTGTTCATGGAGCAGCTCGCGTTCTGCGTCGGCGGCGTCGATGAGCATGAACGCTGGCGCCGTGCCCTCCGTACCTATCGGGCGCGCTTGCGCGGCGACATGTGGGAGCGGTTCTGCCGGCGCCGCGGTGACCCGATCGTCGTCGAGCGGGTGCGGGCGGTGTTCCACTTCCGCCCCACCCCTGCTCAGGCTGGTTCTCGATCTTAGCCCTGACGACATGGAGCTGATCGGCATGGCGCTGGCCGGCGACGATCATGGCTCGTCTCACCCGATAGCGCTTGCCGGCTTGGGCGCCGGCTTCGCGAAACTCGCGCGCCGTGGGGTGCTACCGCCTGGGGTAGTCCCTGGCCGCGGTGGCCTTCAGCACGGCAAGCAATGGCCGAAGCCATCGCCGGGTTGGTGGCGCCGGGCAGCCTGGGCGCTGTCCTATGAGCCGGGAAACCATCGTGATGACCCGGCTTAGCTTTGCGTTGTTGTCGACCGACGAGGAGAAGGGCGCAGAGGCGATATAGCCTTGAAAAGATGACGGCCGATTTCGCCAGGGCTGGAGTCACGATAAGGAGTGAACGAATTCCATGCACGACGTCCGCAAGGTCTACTTTCCCTACTGCCTGCAGCGCCAACCGAACGGCTGCCACGTCATTCTCAACCGGCTCTACAAGCCGCTCGGGTCCTCTACCACCGAGTGGGTCGACTATGAAAAATACTCAGTGACCCTCGTGGGGTTGGCGCCGCGGATTGCGGCGCGGCTTTCGTGGGCCGGCTCGAAAGATCTCGACAACATCTACCTATATGACGACGCGACGATTCCAACGAATAGCGCGAGAAATATGGCGGTCTATCTCGCGCGTCTCAAAGTATTGATGAGACTTAGGCAGCAGAGGGGCGGCTCTTCAGGAGACGGGCCCTCAAATGCTGGGGCCGCCCATGCTGGGGCCGCCGGGCTTGTCGATCAAGAGTTCTGACAAGACCACACAAATGTGCGGCTACACATTCAACGAGCCGACCACCGGTGCGGCGATCCGCTTTGCAGGTGACCTTTGGCTTGAGGGTCAGGACGCCGTTTCCGCCGCGCGCCGATCACATAGGCGGCGGGTCCTTGCGGCCGCTCAAACGATGACGATGTCCTCAACGCAATGGTGTGGTGCCAGCAGAAGGACCCCCTTTGCGCTGGGTCAGGAAGGGGTCGTCAAGGAGGCGCTGTCAATGCTGGCGCGCCGCTTACCCTATCATCCGGGAGGACAAGGAATGATGTAGATCGCCATAAACAAACACGGGCGTCATTACTGGCGCCCGTGCTGTCTAGAACCTCGCTGGCCGGCGAGGAGACTGTCGATCAACAGTACCCGCGGGGGCAAGTCGATGACGGAGGCGGATTCTAGCACGTCATCAGGGAACGGCAAGAATAATCCTGCCGCTGGGGGGGGCTACGACCTCGGTCTAGAAGAAATAGAACTGCCGCCACCTGGCTGGTTTGATCCGAAAGTTCTGACCCTCGCACATTGGCTAGAGCGAGATGTCCCGCCTGCGGATTTCCTGCTCGGCGAGCTGATCTCGACCACCAGTCGTGTGATGCTGTATGCGCCAACTGGTATTGGCAAGACCAATTTTGCGATAGCGATGGCCGTGGAGATCGCAGATGGCTGTGAGTTCCTGCATTGGCGCGGGCGCCGGAAAGCTCGTGTGCTTTACATCGACGGAGAAATGTCAGCCCGCCTGATGAAGCAGCGGTTGGTCGAAGCTGTCCGCCGGCGCGGGAATGCGCCGACGAATTTGTTTATTGTGAACCGCATCGATTTTCCGATTTGGCGCCGCTCAACACCGAGACCGGGCAACTATACATTGACAAAGTCATCGAATTATTAGGCGGCGTCGTTTTCGTGTTCTTCGACAATATTCAAAGCTTGCTTCTGGGCGACATGAAAGAAGAGGATGGATGGAGTGGCGTCCTGCCCTGGGTGCGTGATCTGACGCAGCGCAATATCGGTCAGTTCTGGATTCACCACACCGGGCACGACGAGGAGAAATCCTATGGGACCAAAACCCGCGAATGGCAGCTTGACACGGTCATCAAACTGAAGCCCGTCGAGCTCGGCGACGCCGACATCGCCTTCACGCTCAGTTTCCCCAAAGCGCGCGAGCGGACGCCGGACAATCGCGCCGACTTCGAGGAGGCGGTGATTACCCTGGCCAACGATCAGTGGAACTCGCAAAGCGGCGGCGGCGATCGGACCGGCCGCGGCCGCGTGAAGAAAACGCTTGAAGATCTCGCCCTTTGGGCGCTGGACGAGGCGCTCGCCAAAGCTGGTGAGACGCCGCACGGTTTTTCCAAGATCCCGCCCGATACCTGCTGCGTGAAGCTCGATATGTGGCGCGCGTTTTTCCGGCAAAGCTATATCGGTGAGGCTGATGAGGCCTCAATCGACAGGAAATTTCGATCACTATCCCAAAAGTTACAGCTCAGCGGCAAAATCGGGGTGCAGAAGCCGTGGGTTTGGAGGATTTTTCGAGCCGTTTCCAACAACTATTACGGGAATCGGAGAGTTTTTTGAGATGTTTTTCACAACTATTCCGGATGGACCAAAAAACGGACTCCCCGGACTCCGGCATCACCCCCTACGGGGGTGGTGAATGCCGAGTCCGGACTCCGACCGGACCGAGTCCGGACCGAGTCCGGACTCGAGTCCGCTTGTGGATATCGTAGGTTGAAGAGCAGGAAAGGGAACGCTGATGACAATCGAGTTTGACGCGACGAAACCGGCAAAAGGCTACCCTAGAGGCGTCGGCGCGATGGTAGCGGCAACGGCGCGATTGCAGGCCGGGCCGGCCCGCTCTCAGGCGCAGGTGAAACTCGACGCCGGGGCGGGCTGCGTCTAATCGGCAAGGCGCTGAAGGTGACGGTGGTTGTCGACCCGTCGGTGCTGGCGGAGTGGGTGGTGCCAGCCGGCAGTGCCCAGACCCCGGTTACGATCGAGGCCGGCGGCCGGGTGGTCAAGGCTCGTCTCAACAGCAAGACGTTGCGCCGGGCGATTGCGGCCGATTGCCGAGCATGGTGTCGCCCAGGTTACGGTGATCGTGCAGGGCCGTCTTGTCGGCGAACGTGTGGAAGAGGCCGGGATCGGCGCCCAATGCCGGGAACGCCCATGAAGCTGCAACGGGCGGGAAACTTCCTTTT
>Ga0310909_10002347_pt1 | contig 11604 bp, 6 predicted proteins | sample GREbulkMGT000H_FD_203449 | JGI IMG/M metagenome (GOLD analysis project Ga0310909, IMG submission 203449) | Lab enrichment of tropical soil microbial communities from Luquillo Experimental Forest, Puerto Rico - GRE.bulkMG.T000H | ecosystem: Environmental > Terrestrial > Soil > Tropical forest >... | reverse complement strand
TTCACCAACGCTCCGACCCGCCCGTTATCGACGGGGCTCAACGGCAGCGACAAGCTCGTTTCGGTGCAGGTGGCGAAGCCGGTGACTGCGAACTCGGTAGTGAACCTGGAGTTCGACTATCTCGATCAATCCACGCAGCTGGGTTTTTATACGAATATGAGTTATGCCGTGTCGGGCGCCTATCGCATTCGCTATGACGCTCCTTTCGGGGTCACCCGATATCCGTGGGAGAGCTCGGCGTTTCTCGGCCGCCTGTGGAGTAATTACGCAGCCCCTGACCCATGCTGCGTCACCGGCACGCACTTCGACCCTGCAACGGATTCCACGGTCGTGACCTTCAGCAGCCAACTGACCCAGCGCTGGAGATTTGGGCTGACCCAGACCTGGGAGGTGCTACCGAATATCGCAATCGTGCTGCAGGTCGAGCGCGACATCATCTCATCGAACCTGCCGCTCTACGCCTATAACAATACGTCGGTGCTGGTCGGCCCGCAGATTCGTTTTTAGTGTCCACCTAGGCCCAACACGACATGCGCCTCATCTGCTATTCGACATCAGGCGAACCGCCGAAAATCGTCGCCGCTCCGGTCGAGCGCGACTGGATGGACCGCACCGATCAGGGATTTGCCTATCGGTGCCTGCCGCTCAACATCGCCAACGCGCATGGTTGGCTTCTGTTGAACCCTGTCCCCTTTGTTGCACAGTGGAATGGAGGTCCCGAGGTCGGCGCGGTCGATCTTTTCGCGCATGCCGCAGACAGCCCACTGCTGGCGTCGAGCCATTTCGGCCATGGAGTGCTGACCTTCAATGTCAACGCTCTGTTTCGCACGGAGCCCGGTTACGATCTCTTGGTAACCGGCCCGCTGAACCGGCCCAAGGACGGAATCCAGCCGCTGACCGGGGTGGTCGAAACCGATTGGTCGCCATTTACCTTTACGATGAATTGGAAATTCACCCGCAAGCACAGCCCGATCGCCTTCGAGCGCGACGAGCCGTTTTGCATGATCTTACCGTTGAAGCGCGGGCTCGTTGAAGAGGGTCGAGCCAGAGATACGAGCAATCGAGACGGATAAAGAGGTCTCCGAGGCCTACTTCGACTGGGCCGATAGCCGGCGCGATTTCAACAAGGAACTGCAGTTAGCCGGGTCGCCAGCCCAGGCTCAGAAATGGCAGAAGGATTATTTCCGAGGCAGGCCGTCATTCGGGACCGCCCCGGACGATCACCGCACCAAGCTCAGGCTGCGCGAATTCAAACCTGCACAGTGAGGATGGAGTGTAATCCTAGGATTTCGTCATACCCGCGAAAGGGGGTATCCAGGGCCAAATGACCCCAGCGGCTGCCCTGGACCCCCGTTTGCACAGGGGTGCCAGACTAGTGCCAAGCCTTACCGGGTAGGGGTGCGCCAAATACCAGCGGCTTGGTAACCGCGGTCTCGCCTAGCGCCGGCGGGAATTTCAACATCTTGAGGCGGCTCACGAGATCAGCCCGCAACGCCCGCCGAGGCGTCCGCCAAGTTGTGGTTAGAAAGAGCGCTTTCGCAAAAGACCATCGTCTCACCACCAATGGTGCGGCGCTGATCGCGAGTAAGTGAATAAACAAAGCCAAAACGACCGTCGGCCGCTTCGTTGTGCAGCGCCTTTCGGCATCCGCCGACATAGAGGCAGAGAGAAGGCCAGGTCACATTGCCCATCCCGAGGGTGACGATTGACCAGGCTTGCAGCGCCCGAATAAAGGCGTCCACGCGATCGCGACGGATTATCTTTTCCGAAGCGGTCCGCAAATAAGTGGAGAGCTCCGGAACAAACCAATAATTCCACGCCTGATGGGTGTGGCCATGGGCATCGGGTGCGGCGAAATGCGCCTCGATATCCTCCCGCATCCTCGCGGCCAGTTCGAGAGGCAAGAAATCGTCGATAACCCCGACCGGCGCAACCCAAGGTGCAAGGGGCGGCGTCCCAGACATATCCGAATCCCCGATCGTGCAGTCCTTGCGACGAATTGTTTCTCATGCCTGCTGGCGACATGCGTCAACCCTGGTAAGTCGGGCTACCCGTCAACCGTGACGGGGACTGGCAAAGCCGGCATTTTAGATGTATATTATTTATCAGACCGCGATCGGTCTGCAGATCAGCTTAACGAAGGTTAACAATGCGGTTCGTCCCCCGACGCCCGCTGTGCGCTACTGCGCTCGCTCCGCTGATGCTCGGCATGGGGTTGGCGACCCCGGCCCCGGCGATTGCGCAGCAGCGTATCGGCGTCAGCAGCGCGGTCAACCCCGAGGCCACCGGGATCGCGCCGAGTGCAGCGCCGCGGACGCTGCTGGTCGGACAGGACATCGTCTACAACGAGCGCATCACCACTACGGCGGAGGGGCAGACCCAAATCCTTTTTGTCGATCAGTCGGCGATGACCGTCGGGCCGAACTCCGACATGGTGATCGACGTGTTCGTCTACGACCCGGCGGCCGGCACCGGCAAACTGGCGGCCAACCTGACACGTGGCGTGTTCCGCTTTGTTGGCGGCAGGCTCAGCAAGCAGGAGAACGCCGTCACGATCCACACCCCGACGGCGACGATCGGGATCCGGGGCGGGGTCATGCTGGTCAATCTAGCCGGCGGAAAGCTCGACGTGATCTTTGTCTACGGCAACGGCGTCACGGTGACCGGGCTGAACGGCGTAGCACAGACAATCACCCGGCCCGGGTGGCAAATCTCGGTGTCGGGTCCGGGTGTAGCACCCTCCAACCCGGCTCCATCGCCGCCGGGTGCCGCCACGGCGCTGCTCGCCCAGCTCGATGGCCGGGCCGGCCGCCACGGCGGAGCGACCACCATCCCGACCGAGGTCACCATCGCCAGCAGCGGCATCTCCCAGGCGATCCAACAGACCAGCGGGCCGACGGTCACATCGGCAAAACCGCCGAATGCCAATTCGGCCGTTCAGCTGGCTCAGTCGCAGCTCCAACTGCTCCACGGCCGAGCTCCGTCGCCACCACCTTCATCGCCACCGGGGCCAGCGCCATCGCCGCCATCACCGCCGGCGCCCGTTCTGTCGAGCTTGGTGCAAAGCCCGATCGCTGCAGCCCCGGTCTTGGCCGCGTCCCCGCCGCCGCCACCGCCTCCACCCGTTTCGCCGAGCTTGGTGCAAAGCCCGATCGCTGCAGCCCCGGTCTTGGCCGCGTCCCCGCCGCCGCCACCGCCTCCACCCGTTTCGCCGAGCTTGGTGCAAACCCCGATCGCTGCAGCCCCGGTCTTGGCCGCGTCCCCGCCGCCGCCTCCGCCACCGCCTCCGCCTCCGCCACCTCCACCGCCGCCACCTCCGCCCCTACACGTCGCGGGGATCTTCAAAAGCACGAACGGCAACGGCACCGCGCCGGGCTTTGGCGGCCAGAGGCCTCCTGCGCAGGTTTCCTTTACAAACGGGACATTGGCCAACGGCGTCCTCAGCGTTTCGCTCGGCAGGCCGCAACGCCTGCTGCGAATACCGCTGGTGCCGGGGACCCGGAGTTTCGAGTCGAGCGGGACGGTGAGCCCGCTCGGATCGGTCAGCGGCACAAGCTTCCTGTCCCCCGATGGGACCTTCTTCTATGCCAATCTGACGCCGGTGAATTTTCCGAAAGAGCGCGAGTTCGTCGCCGGCGGGCTGCCGGTCAGCGCCAGCGCCTTGGCGTCGGCGCCGATCGTCGCCTTCAGCGTCGAGCCCGACGCCGCACTGCAATCGAACATCCCGTTCATTCGCACCAATACCCGCGGCAATCTGCCGAACGCCTACGTCTCACCGCTCTTTGTTGCGCCGCAGACCTCGGCTGCCCTGCAATCCAGTCTCGTCATCAACGGACAGGGCGCCCATCAGCAATCGGTCCTGGTCACGGCGATCAGTAACAGCGCCACTTTGCAGAGCTCGGGCGCTCCGATGATCAACGGTGTGGTGCGCGGCACCTCGCAGCTGGCGGCGACATCGCCGCCGGTGCGCATCGGCTCGGCCCTGTCTTCCGTGGTCGACCGCAACGGCAATAGCCTTTATGGAGTAAAGTCCATCTCTGGCTTTGTGCTGGACCAGACGCAGTACAACACGACAGCCCCCGGCAGCGGCGTGCTGACCACGCGGGTGATCCCGTCGACCGCCTCCGAGGTCGCGTTGACCGGCTTGCCGACGAACTACGGCTTCACCCAGCCCGTGACCGCGACAAGCGTGCCGGCCGGGGTCGGGGCCACCCGCACCTCGCAGACCCTGACGGGCTATTTCGGCGGCGTCATGACTGCCAGCCCGCCGGCGCAGCCTTACACGATCACCGGCACAACCTCTCTCAGCACGGACGCCGCCAGCAACCGCGTTGCCGCGACCCTCATCAGCGACCCCTTGGCCTCCGCGACCGGCGGCGTCAAGATGCAATTCGGCCCCGCCAGCTCGGCTTTTATCGACGACAATATTTACGGCGCGGCCGAGAGCCAGACAGGGTCCGCACCGGCGACCGTGAACGGCAAGCTCGCGCAGGCCCAACTCTACCTGCTGAGCTCCGGCGCGGCACTGCCGCCGACTTCGCTGCTACCGCCGGGGTCGTCCTATTGCCAATGCCAATATCTGCAGTGGGGTTATTGGGGCGGCGACATCACCACGGCAAATGCCGGCCTGGGGAACACCCCACGGATCGATCGCGGCAACATCAACTTTTGGACGGCAGGACACATCACCCCGGCAGCCGACATCGACAAGCTCGCCGGGCAGGGCGCGGTCGGCAACTACACGGGCCACCTGATCGGCTCGGTGTTCAACAGCGGCGCGCAATACGTGGCGGCGGGCGGTCTAAACGCCATCTATAATTTCGGCACGAGGATGGGATCCCTTAACATCACGAATTATGACGGAAACACGTTTACGGTAAGCAACCCTATGGTATCGGGAACGGGAAAATATACCTTCAGTTTTAGTAGGGCAATTACCCAGCAGGGCCGTTCCATTGCGGGTGCGTTCAACGGCAGCTTCTACGGCCCGATGGCGGCCGAAACTGGCGGCAATTTCAGATTTCAGACGACCGCCGGCCCGACCTACCTGACCTCGGGCATCTTCGCCGCCGCCAAGCGCTGACGCGGGGAAAGGCCAGGGAAGGAGCGGGCGCAGCTCACAGGCAGCGGATCGTCCAGGTCGTAGAAATCGCCGCACTGCACCCGTCCGCGCAGCCCTCCTTGTGTCTGGTTGAATCGAGAACCCGATAACCCCCAGGGCAGACGCGCTCGGCCGTCCGGCGATTTGGCGCCTCGGCCCCGCCGGGTACTCCGGGGCCCTCGATCCTGAACGTGCGATCGTCGATCTTGGTCGCCGAGCTTTGGAGGGGACTGCAAGAGGTGAGCGCAGCGGGTACCAGCAGAAGGGTAGCCGCGAGTAACAGACGGATATCGGTTCGTGCGTTGCAGCTCATGCGACAGGAATTTACGACGCACGCGACGAACACAAAAGACCCGCCGGCAATGCCGGCGGGTCGCCGAGATCGAAAGTCCGGTTAGAACCGCACTCTGAACTCACCCTGGATTGTGTTCGCATCGCCCTTGAAATTCGCCACCGTGACGCGATGGCCCCAGGCATATTCGAGGCCGAAATCGACAAACGCCACCGGGCTCCAAAACAGATTGGCATGCGAGATCGCCAGCAGCTTGTTGTTGGTGTTAGTACAGGGTGAGCTGTTCTTGCAGAGAGTGCCCGTGTTCATGTCGTTCCAGATGCCGCTGACCTCCAAGGTCGAGCGCAGGTTTTCGGTCCACCAATGCTGGTACCAGATCTGGGCGCCGTAGCTGGAGGAGGTATTCGTAGTAACCAAGCGGTCATAAGCCGACCTGACGTTGACCCCGTTGACCAGGGTCCGGCCGTTGATGGCACTGTTCCACGCGGCACTGGTCAGCGGGTTAACCAGGCCAACACCACTGGTATTTATAAAGATCGGCGCGCCGAAATTCGTCACCACTCCAGTGCCGTTGGCGCACTGATTGGCCATGTCGACGCCGGCGCAGACCATATAGCCGAGATCGTCCTTGCCCCACGGCCCGGGATTGCCCGAGAACGGGTGGACGTCACCGCTGATCGTGCCGCCATAGCCGACGAAGTTCCGGTTGAGATATTGCCCGTCGTCCAACCTGTCATTGCGCACGACGCCCCCGATCTGCAGGTGCCCCCAGGGCTGGTTGATCCGGGCGGTCGCGATCCACTCCGGCATCGTCTGGCGCAGTGGGCTGAAAAACGCACCGTTGCTGAGGCAGGCATTGCTCGACGGGGTCAGCGCGCTCAGGGTCCCGCCGCTCCCGGTCACCGAGCACGCGGCGATCCCCGGGATCTGATTGTTGTCGATATTCACCTCACCGAACGGACCGTTGAGGCGCGGGACCGGGTTCTCGCCGCCGACGACGAACACCGTGCCGTAGGGACCCTGATAAGTGTATCTGACCTGTGACTCGCGCCCCCGGCCGTTGGATGTCGCCCCGCCACCGAAATCGGCCAGCTCGGGGTCGGCATCGGCGTCGTGCATGATGCCGTTATCCACACCTCCCTCAAACCCGTCAAAAGTTCCGTAGGCCTTGCGCAGCCGCGTAAAGAAGGATTGCGTGCTGGCTGACGCGCTGTTTTGGATCACATTGGTGTTGTTGTAGGCGAAATCCATTTCGAGATAGGCCTTGATCTCACCCCAGGCGCTCGGCGTCCGCGCATCGAACAACAAGCGCGAAACGCGCGGCGACATATCGAACGACTCGCCGCGCGACCGGTTGATCGAGTTGTTGAGCGGGATGCTCGCCAAGTTCCCGGTGCCGCCCTGCCCATCGAAGAAGGTCTGGTTGTTGATGCCGCCCTGGCCATTGAGCTGGCTGCTTTGAGAGGCACCATTGATGTACCAGAGAACATTCAGGTTGGCGAAGCCGCCGATGCGCAACGAGGTGTCGGTACCGGGGATCAGAAAGGACCGGGGGAAGCTGCCGCCACTGACCGGTAAGCCGGTCGGTTTCGCGATGGTCTCCGGACCGAACCCCGGCACAAAGGGGGCCGCCTGCGGCGGCGCCTGGGAGAGCTGATCGATGCGCTTCTGCAGGAGTTCCTGATTGGCCCGCAAATCGGCCAGCTCGTCTGCTCTCGATGCGGGAGAACCGATCAACAATGAAACAGCGGCGATGGGCCCACCGATCGCCGCCATGCTGCAGAGACTCCGCTTTCTGATCATCACTCCTCCCTGTTCATAGGGCATGAGCTGCCCGGAGGGACGCCCTTAATTCTCGGCTCAGAATACTGAACCGGGGGTTCTGATCAAGCGCGGTTTATCGCTTAAGTGGTGTTTTCATCTCAGCGTGGCCGAGATGCAACACACACAAATTCAGCGGCACATTTTATTCGTCAAGAGCCACCACCAATCGTCGCCCCGCAGGCGACCCACAAGTGGGAAGCTGTGGTCAGAACCGCACTCTGAACTCGGCCTCGATCGTGTTCGCATCGCCCTTGAAATTCGTCACGGTGACGCGGTGGCCCCAGGCATATTCGAGCCCGAAATCGACAAACGCGACCGGGCTCCAGAACAGATTGGCATGAGCGATCCCCAGCAGCTTGTTGTTGCTGTTAGTACACGGTGACGAGTTCAGACAGAGGATGCTCGTGTTCTGGTCGCGCCAGATACCGCTGACCTCCAAGGTCGACCGCATGTTTTCGGTCCACCAATGCTGGTACCAGATCTGACCACCCACGGTGCTGGAGTTCTGGGCGCGAACCAGCCGGTCATAGGCCTGCCTGACGATGATCCCGTTGACCGGGACCCGGGCGTTGATCCCTTGGTTCCATTGGACGTTGGTCAGCGGGTTGACGAGAAGCGGCGTCCCGCCGGGGCCCACACCCGGCACGAGGATCGGCGCGCCGAAATTCGTCACCACTCCGGCGCCGTTGGCGCACTGGTTGGCCGTGCCCTGGCCGCCGCAGGCCTTAAAGCCGAGATCGTCCTTACCCCACGTGCCGGGATAGCCCGAGAACGGGTGGGCGTCGCCGGACAGGGTAACGGCGCCGCCGAGGAAATGCCGATCGAGGTACTGTCCGTCGTCCAAAGTGTCCGTGCGGATTACGCCGCCGAGCTGGATATGGCCCCAGGGCTGGTTGATGCGGGCGGTCGCGGGCCACTCGGGCATCGTTTGTCGCAACGGGCTGAAAAACGCGTTGCTGCCGAGGCACGCATTGCTCGACGGGGTCAGCGCGGTCAGGGTCCCGCCGCTCCCGGTCACCGAGCACGCGGCGATGTTCGGGATCTGATTGTTATCGATATTCACCTCACCGAACGGGCCGTTGAGGCGGGGGACCGGGTTCTCACCGCCGACTACAAACACGGTGCCGTAGGGGCCCTGATAGGTGTATCTGACCTGTGTCTCGCGCCCGCGGCCGTTGCTCGTCGCCCCACCGCCGAAATCGACCAGCTCGGGGTCGGAGTCGGGGTCGTGCATGATGCCGGTATCCAGGCCCCCCTCAAACCCGGCAAACGTCCCGTACGCCTTGCGCAGCCGCGTAAAGAAGGATTGCGTGCTCGCCGACGCGCTGTTTTGGATCACATTGGTGTTGTTGTAGGCGAAATCTAATTCGAGATAGGCCCTGATCTGGCCCCAGGCGCTCGGCGTCCGCGCATCGATCAAGAAGCGCGAAACGCGCGGCGACATATCAAACGACTCGCCGCGCGACCGGTTGATCGAGTTGTTCAGCGGGATACTGGCCAAGTTCCCGGTGCCGCCCTGCCCATCAAAAAAGGTCTGGTTGTTGATGCCGCCCTGGCCATTGAGCTGGCTGCTTTGACTGGCGCCATTGATGTACCAGAGGACGTTCAGGTTGGCGAAGCCGCCGATGCGCAGTGAGGTATCCGTACCGGGGATCAGGAACGACCGTGGGAAGCTGCCGCCGCTGACCGGTAAGCCGGTCGGTTTCGCGATGGTCTCCGGACCGAACCCCGGCACAAAGGGGGCCGCCTGCGGCGGCGCCTGGGAGAGCTGATCGATTCGTTTCTGCAGGAGCTCCTGATTGGCCCGCAAAGCCGCCAGCTCGTCGGCCAAGGCCACAGGCAAACTGATTAGCAACGCGACCACCGCGCCGACCGCCGTCGCGGTGCGCAGATCCCGTCTTCTGACCATTGATCCCCCCCTGTTCAAGGGTATGGACTGCCCTTAGGGCGCCGTTTTTCTCAGTTCAGAATACGGGACCGGCGGTTCTGATCAAGTACGGCTTTTCGGCTCAGTGGTGTTTTCATCGCAGCGTGGCAGAGATGCAACAGGCCCCCTAGTGGATCCCGCCGAATAGGCGCAACGCCTTCCAGCGCGCCGACCAGCGGTGGCGGCCGAGCTCGCGCCGAACCACCGAAGGGTCGATTACCCAGTTGAGCTGCAGCGAACGGCGCTCACCGACATGCGCGCGATGACCGTGAAACGACCGCTCGCTGCGCCGAAAGGCCAGCATGGTCCCGGCGAGCGGCGCCACCTCCGCCGCATAATCATCAAGATCGCGCGGACCGCGCAGCAGCCGCAATCGTCCCTCGGCATGCTCCCACACCGGATTCATGTAAAGCAGCAGGGTAATGATCTTGCTTGCCGAATCGGTATGAATCTGCCCATCCTTGCCATCGCTTCTGCCGCGCACTGTCAGCAAGGTCGGCCGATCGGTCAGATCGATGCCGAACTTCTCCTCGATCGCGCCGCGTAGCTCGGCACTCCTCAGCGCGGCGACGAGGCGCGCGAAAGCCGACCCATATTCCAGGCTCTCGATCGGATAGCTGCCGTGACCGCGGATCCGCGGAAAATCGGCGAGAAGCGACGCCAGCACGTCGCGCCCCAGAAACTCTTCGACGACGACGAAATCGAACGGGTCGCGGACGAGCGGCGTTGCATGCAAGCGATCAAGATCGAGGACGCTCAGCCGAACCTCCAGTTTGGTGAAACTGGGGAATAATGAACAGGAATGGGATCAGAGTCGATTTGGCTGATTTGGCTGCGAAATCGACTCTAACCCCTTTTGCTTTTGGGTTACTGGGAAGCCATGGAACAGCGTTGGGGCCTGCCGCTCATCGCCTGGCCGTCGCGGCTGCGCCCAAATTACTGGGATCTGGTGGCCTTGCCCCTGGTGCTCGGGCTCGTGGCGCTCGTCGCCTGGGGCGGCATGGCGATGAGCGTGCGATACCATGTCGGCGAGGTTCTGCCGATCAGCCTCGACCCGTGGCGGCTGCCGGAATACGCAGTGCGCACGGTGCTGCGCATGGGTGCGGCACTTATAGCCTCTCTCGCCTTCAGCCTCGCCTACGCGGCACTCGCCGCCAAGAACCGCCGGGCAGAAAAAATCCTGATCCCGGTGCTCGACATCCTGCAATCGGTACCGATCCTCGGCTTTCTGTCGATCACTGTCACCGGGTTCATCGCACTCTTTCCGGGCCGGCTGCTCGGGGTCGAATGCGCTGCGATCTTCGCGATCTTCACCTCGCAGGCCTGGAACATGACGTTCAGCGTCTACCAGTCGCTGCGCACGGTGCCGACGGAGCTGATCGAAGCAGCGCGGATGTACCACCTCTCGCCGTGGCGGCGGTTCTGGCGGCTCGAAGTGCCGCATGCAATCCCTGCGCTTGTCTGGAATATGATGATGTCGGTCTCGGGCGGCTGGTTCTTCGTCGTCGCCTCAGAGGCGATCACGGTTTCCGGGCAGTCGATTCTGCTGCCTGGTGTCGGCTCCTACATAGCCACCGCGATCGGGCACCGTGACCTCGCGGCGATCGGCGATGCCGTCCTCGTCATGTTCGTCGTCATCCTACTCTACGATCAATTGCTGTTTCGTCCGCTGATCGCCTGGTCACGCAAGTTTCTGGGCGAACCGCCGGCTGACACCGCCAATCTCCGACCGTGGTTTCTGATCGTGCTGCAGCGGGCGCGCCTCTTCGATCTTGTCCAGGCCGGCGTGCTCGCGATCAACCGCATCATCGACAGCGCCATTGCTGCCTTGGCCCGCCGGCGCAAGCCCGCAGCGGAACGCCGACCGCAGGCGGCGTTCGATCGAGCTTTCGACATCATCCTCCTGGCGCTTGCCGCCGGTGCTTCCGCCTGGTTAGTCGCCTTCATCCGCGAGAGCATCGACCTTGCCGAAATCGGCTGGGTGTTTCTGCTCGGGCTGGCGACCGCGGCACGGGTGCTGGTGCTGATCGGCATTGCGTCAGTGATCTGGGTGCCGATCGGGGTGTGGATCGGCCTGCGCCCACAGGTAGCCGACCTGGCGCAGCCAATCGTGCAATTTCTCGCTGCGTTCCCGGCGAATTTGTTTTTTCCGGCGGCGGTGGTCCTGATCTTGCGGTTTCGCCTCGATCCGGAGATCTGGCTCAGCCCGCTGATGATTCTCGGCACCCAATGGTACATTCTGTTCAACGTCATCGCCGGCACGACAGTACTGCCGACCGAGCTGCGTCTCGCGGCGCAAAATCTCGCGGTCAGGCGGCTGCTGTGGTGGCGGCGAGTGATGTTGCCGGCGATCTTCCCGGCCTATGTGACGGGGGCGGTCACCGCGGCCGGCGGATCGTGGAATGCCAGCATCGTCGCCGAGGTTGTGCAGTGGGGCGACACGACGCTGACCGCGACCGG
>Ga0310909_10002345_pt1 | contig 11610 bp, 13 predicted proteins | sample GREbulkMGT000H_FD_203449 | JGI IMG/M metagenome (GOLD analysis project Ga0310909, IMG submission 203449) | Lab enrichment of tropical soil microbial communities from Luquillo Experimental Forest, Puerto Rico - GRE.bulkMG.T000H | ecosystem: Environmental > Terrestrial > Soil > Tropical forest >... | reverse complement strand
ATGGGGTGAGCGACCAGAAGATCCACACTGGGACCAGCGATACGACCAAAAGCGCCGCACGGACTACGGCTTCGTGTTGGCCGCTGAACCCGATGCGCTCGTGGGCGGTCATGATTCCCAGGTACAGGACGAACCAGGCGGCTCCGCGACCCAGCTTCTCGGCCACACCGAACTGCTGGCGGCGCCATGCTTGAGCGAATATTGTGGCGACCTTGATCGACATCGGGATTCCGCAAGCCAGAAATGGCGCGAGACCGAGGAAGGTCCAGACGTAGTGTACGCTGGAGGGTGTTCCGAACGCCTCGCGCACGCGCTCGTCGTACGGATGATGAAGGCCGAGATCGCGAATAAACAGGTCACCTACGCTGGCATTGCTTGCGAATCCGGAGAAGTAAGCGAAGCCGATAATGATCAAGGGAATGACGGTCGTGAATAGTTGGATCGACAACAGCCCGCTGAGCGTGAACCCGTTAATCTGTATAAACCGTTGGACGACCGGGACGAGCAGTCCGGTCGTACGCGACCGGTTGAGCTTGTCGTAGCGTTGTTTGAGCCGCGTGCGGGCCTCAGCGGCGGCGTCGGTGACTTTGAAGTCCGGGTCTGTCGGCACGGCAATCCTCTAGTGGGTGAGGGTTATGCTGTCCTATCCTGAAGGAATCGAGAGCGACTGTCCGGTTTATGGCCGTTAACATTAGGCCACAGACTTCCGGTTTTGCCGATAGCGGATGCGATGTCGAAGACTCGCCACCGCGACGAGCTGTCTGCTGTCGACCGTCAGAGTCATTCGGCGCTCCTCCGAAGCGGGGCAGTCGCATCAAGCGAAGTCACGACAGTTCGTAATCTGGGGGAGTAGGCTGCACCTGAGGCCGCGCTGCTGGATTCGCTGGACAAGCACGCCCAGCGAGGTGCGGAGTCAGCGCGGCTGTCGAGTCATAGGAGGTAGTAGCGATGTACGCGCCCGCTGAAAACCGATATCAACAAATGTCATACGCTCGCTGCGGCCGCAGCGGGCTGCATTTACCACGGATCTCCCTGGGATTGTGGCAAAACTTCGGCGGAACGGTCCCTTACGAGAGTAGCCGCGAGATGCTGCTTAAGTCGTTCGATCACGGTATTACGCACTTCGACTTAGCCAATAACTATGGCCCCCCGCCGGGTTCGGCAGAGGAGACCTTTGGTCGTGTTCTCGTACGGGATCTCGCCAGCCACCGCGATGAGCTCATCATCTCGACCAAGGCTGGCTACCGCATGTGGCCCGGCCCATACGGAGAGTGGGGCTCGCGCAAGTATCTCCTCGCCAGTTTGGATCAAAGTCTCAAGCGCATCGGCCTCAAGTACGTCGACGTCTTCTATTCGCACCGGCACGACCCGCATACGCCGCTCGAAGAGACGATGTGCGCACTCGACATGGCAGTCAGGAGCGGCCGCGCTCTATATGTAGGTATCTCCTCGTATGGTCCGGAGACGACTCGAGAGGCGATTCGTATCCTGCGAGACCTGAAAACCCCGTGTTTGCTCCATCAGCCGTCATACTCAATGTTTAACCGATGGATTGAAGACGGCCTGTTGCAGACGCTTGAGGAAGAGGGGGTAGGTTGCATCGCCTTCTCACCCTTGGCGCAGGGCCTCCTCACCGCCAAGTACCTCCACGGGATCCCCGAGTCATCCCGGGTCGCGCGAGGAGAAGAATTCAGCGAGAGCCTGCTAACTGAGCGCAATCTCGCCAACGTACGAGCGCTCGATCGCATCGCACAGCAGCGTGGGCAGAGTCTCGCGCAAATGGCCATCGCCTGGGTCCTACGTAAGTCGATCGTCACGAGCGCGCTCATCGGCGCCAGCCGCTGGTCACAAATCGAGGAATGCCTCGGCGCTGTTGTGAACCCAAATTTCACCGACGCGGAACTTGCCGCGATAGATCACTACGCGGTCGACGGGGGAATAAACATATGGTCGGAGTCGAGTGTCAACCGGTGAGCGGTGACTGAGACATTCACTTATCGCGACGCGAAGCGCCTCTTCGCCTCAACCGTGGCCGGCATGTACAGCGACACAGCCGTGCCTTCGGGGTCGCGGAACTGGAACGTCTTATTGCCCCACGGCATCATTTTAAGTTCGTGCACGAGCTGCACCTTGTCCTTCAGACGCTCGTATTCGGCATCGATATCCTCAACCTGGAACTCGATGTAGGCGGTGCGATTGGCGGCGGGCTCGCCACTGCGCTCCTTCCACAGAGCAACAGTTTCGGCGCTGCCTATAGCCAGCGTGGCAGCGGGGGTAACGATCTCGGCGAAGACCGGCGCCGGCCACTCCGCGGGTAACCCCGTCACCATTTCGTAGAAGGAAACCATCACCTTGATGTCAGCCGCGATCAGGCGCACGGATGCCAGTTTCATGTGTCCTCCTTCGTGTCAGCAGGTGAAAACCTTCATTTTAGCCTACGCGTCGCCGCTCGGCCCCGACCGGTGTATCTGGCTCTTTCCAGATGTGAGCCTGAAAGGGCGCCTCGAGAGGAGGCTTGGTGATACTGCCGGTGTAGTTCGTGATCGTGGACGCGGCAACGATGGCAATGACCTCGAGCGCATGGTCTTTGCCGAAACCAGCCGCAATGAATCGGTCGATATCCTGGTCATCGAGACGTCCACGTTTTTCGATCATTGTCTTTGCCAGAGCAGACAGCGCAGCAAGCTTGCTGTCCGTCGGTAATCGGCCCGCACGGATGGCCTGGACGTCCGCCGGATCGATCCCTTCTTTCAGCGCGAGCGCTGTATGGAACGCGACGGCCCAAGTGGAGGCGTTCGTTACCGCGTCGGTCAGCAGAACGGTCTGGACCTGTGCTTCTGTGAAGCTGCCGCCATGCACGTTGCCGAACAACCCGACGAGGCAGTTGACAAGAACCGGTGAGGTCGCCACGGCTCCTACGAGGTTAGGGATCATGCCGAACGCCGACTGCAATTGCTTCAGAGCAGGCTTCGAGCGCTCGGGTGCAGACTCAATCGTATGAACGGGAAAGTTGGTCACGTGCGTTACTCCGCTGTTGACGTTGTGGTGGTGTCGTCGCGACGCATGCTTGAGTGATCCGCCGCAAGTTGAATTTAGGACTGTAAGATGCGCGGAGCGCGCCAATAAACCCTCGAATCTCGCCAAGAGGGCTCACTCGCCGTTCGTGACTGGAGCGGTGATGCCGAGCCTCGCGGCCACGCGTCGTGCCGTCTCTTCCCGACGCGCCGTAATGGCCTGCAGCGACAGCCGCTGCTGTTGCAAAATCGCGGGCGGCGCCGTCTCAGGTGTGCCACTGTGGAAAGGCGGGTCGGGCGCGTACACCATGTTCAGCTGGATGGCCTGTGCGGTCTCCTCGCCGCGCAACTCCGCCGCCAAGCGCAGAGCCCCATCAATGCCAGCCGTGACCCCTGCGGCGAAGACCCACGCACCATCGATGACCACGCGTTCGTTGACGGGGATCGCGCCAAAGAATGGCAGGAGGTGAAGCGAGGCCCAGTGTGTCGTCGCCCGACGTCCCCTGAGCAGGCCGGCCGCGCCACAGAGCAGCGCGCCCGTGCACACCGAGAAAATGTGACACGCGCCTGACGCCTGCTGGCGGATCCAGCCCAGCACCTCGGTGTCTTCCATCAAAGGCTCCTGACCGAAGCCGCCTGGCACATGAAGGACATCCAGCGGCGGCGCATCGGCCAGCGCCGCGTCGGGCATGAGCCACAATCCTTTCAGATCGCGCACTGGCGCCGCCGCCTTGCCATAGATGCGGTAGGTCGCGTTCGGGATACGGGATAGCACCTCGAACGGTCCGGTCAGGTCGATCTGATCGATGCCCTCGAACAGGAGGGAACCGATGTGCAGATGGGTATCATGCGGGATCATGTGTATCTCCAGATCTTGAGCTCAGCATGGACAGGACAAACCTACGCGCGTATGGGCCGTCGGATGCGCCAAAGTCCCCACGCTCCTCGCCAAACGCGGTCCGCGTCATAGACGTGCTCACCTATCCGGCGGTACAGCTGCTCGATGTCACGGGTCCGGCTCAGGTGTTCGCTTCTGCCAACGATCGTTCCGCCGAGATGGGGGGAGCGCGGCCCTACGTGCTCAGAGTCGTGGCGCAAGGCGGCGAGGGCGCTACGTCCTCGGCCGGAGTAGCGCTGGCAGCGGGTCCACTTACACAACGCGGTGAGGAACTCGATACTCTCCTGGTCGCCGGCGGCGAAGGGGCGGAGGCGGCAACTGAGAATCCGGTTCTGGTCGATTGGGTGCGGGAGCGAGCGTCGCAGGCGCGACGCATCGCCTCTGTCTGCACAGGTGCTTTCCTGTTAGCCGCGGCCGGGGTGTTGGACGGGCGCCGCGCAGCGACTCACTGGAAGTATTGCGCCAGGTTTGCCCAACGCTTCCCCCTGGTGCGTGTCGAACCTGACCCGATTTTCGTGCGCGACGGTCCAGTTTGGACTTCGGCGGGCGTGACAGCCGGAATCGATCTGGCGCTCGCGCTCGTGGAGGAAGACCTCGGCCGTGCCGTGGCGCTCGCTGTAGCACGCTACCTGGTCGTCTTTCTGAAGCGTCCCGGTGGACAGGCGCAGTTCAGCGCCTCTCTGGCTTTGCAGGCAGCAGAGGACCGATTCAGCGCGCTGCATGACTGGATCAGGGGCCATCTCGCGGATGATCTTTCGCTGTCGGTGCTGGCCCATCAGGCGGGCATGAGCGAGCGCAGTTTCAGTCGACACTACGCCGAGGCGGCAGGGCAAACGCCGGCTCGTGCGATCGAGCGGCTGAGGGTGGAAGCAGCGCGGAATCTGCTTTTGGAGTCGCGTTTACCGGTCAAACGGATCGCACTACGGTGCGGATTTGGCTCGGAGGAAACGATGCGCCGCAGCTTCCTCCGCCTGCTGGGGGTCACGCCGCAGGACTATCGTGCTCGATTCAAGTCTTGATCTCACTTCGACAAAGGTCACGACACGTGAAAGGAGCCTTCGATGCCGCTGGATTTCTGGCAGCGTCCACAAGCGCCGCGTTCAAGCAAGAACCTGACAACGAGCTTCGTCGCGCCCGGTTTTACCCACCAGCTGGGCAATGCGCTCGGCAGCGCCTCGGACTCCGTGACGACGCTGGCGAACATCTACTCGCAAGCTGTTCAGCAGTCACAGCTGCTGTCGTACCTCGATGGCTTCAAGGCCCTCGCGCTGTTGTTCCTGGCGCTGCTGCGATTTCTGCTGCTCGTCAAACCCGGCAAGGGCGGTGCTGCTGCCGCCCCCGCCCATTGATCTAGGCCGGACCTAAAGCGGTGCCGCGATCTGTGAATCCATACTATTCCGGGCCACCGAGCGATCATTTCGATGGCCTGCGCTTTTTCAACCCAGGTCACCCCGAAACCGATCGCTCCCTTCGCGACCTCCTCCGCTGGAAGCTGAAGGAAAGATCCGCAATATGGCCGCGGTCAGTCCCGGGAAGGGAGACCGTTCCGGACGCCCGTGTCGCGGGACTTCGAGCGACGATCGTCGGACACGCGAGCGTGTTGATCCAAGCGGGTGGTCTTAACGTCCTGACCGACCCTGTATGGTCGGACAGGGCGAGCCCGTTCTCGTTCGTCGGCCCCCGGCGCGTGTGGGCGCCCGGAATCGCCTTCGAAGCCCTGCCGCAGATCGACGCCGTGCTGCTGAGCCACAATCACTACGACCATTTGGATCTGCCGACCCTTCGCCGCCTCAACATTCGGCATCATCCGCTGATGGTGACGACGCTGGGCAACGACACGATCCTGCGTCGGGCGATTCCCGGCGTGCGGGCTGTGGCCGGGGACTGGTGGGATCGCATCGACATCGGCAGGGGAGGCGAGGTGACTATCGTCCCGGCGTACCACTGGTCGTCGCGTACGGGGCGCGACCGCCGTATGGCGCTGTGGTCCGGGTTCATGCTGAGCACGGCCGGCGGCCGCGCCCATTTCGCGGGCGACACCGGCTATGGGGACGGGCGCATCTTCCGGGAGTTACGGCAACGGATCGGTCGGCCCGACCTGACTCTGATTCCCATCGGCGCGTACGCGCCGCGCTGGTTCATGAGCGCGCAGCATACCGATCCCAACGAGGCCGTGCAGATTTTGGAAGACCTCGAAGCGGCGCGCGCGGTCGGAATCCACTGGGGCGTCTTCCAGCTCACTGACGAGCGTCGGGACGAGCCGCCCGAACTGCTTCTCGAAGCCCTGGCGCGCCGAGGAATTGCGGAGCATCTGTTCCCCGCCGGAGAGCCAGGGATGAGTTACGAACCGCCGATCAGCCAACTGCAGTCTGTCGGTTCAAGACCATGAATCCGTCCCACAGTAGCCATCGGAAATCGCTGTTGACGCTGCAGCAGATTTCCTACAGTTGAATGGGTCGGATCCCGTGATCTCGTTGTCGTTCGCTGCTGACTCGGACGACGCGCGACCGGGCTGCACGCAAGGATCGAGGCCAAATCGGAATCGTTCCGCACCATTAATAAGAATGCGGCGTGCATTGAATCATCACTAAATGGCTGTCACCCGCCGGAGCGCGGCTCAGCTTGGTTGTCGCAGGCTCGGATGCGTTGCTCGATGAACCTCTGCTCCACCGGATTGCGCGCGAGCGGTAAGGCCACGGCGAAGTGCTCACGAGCGGCCGCGCGACGGCCGCATTGCAATTCCAGCTCGCCCAGGGCGATCGGATAGAAAGGATAGGTAGCCAACCGCCCGCGGTCGTCGATATCGCGCAGAGCCGCGAGACCCCGCGCGGGGCCCTCATGTTGTGCGACGGCTATCGCTCTATTCAGCGCTATGACAGGCGACGGCCGTATTGCCAGCAATGTGTCGTATAGCGACACGATCTGGTCCCAGTCCGTGTCCCGTGCGCTTGGCGCCGTGACATGACACCAGGCGATGGCAGCTTCCACGTGGTATTCGCTCAGTTCTTCACCGGTGGCAGCCAGCTCGAGCAGCTGCTGCCCTTGCGCGATCAACTCAGTGTTCCACTGCGAACGGTCCTGGTCCCCCAGGAGGCTTAGGGATCCCGATTCGTCCACGCGCGTTGACAATCTCGCCGCATGCAGGCACATCAGTGCCAGCAGTGCTCGCGTCGCCGGAATGGCGGCGAGTGGATGAGCGGTCAGCACTGCGGCAAGACGCATCGCCTCACGACACAACTCCACACGAATCAGCTGCTCGGCGCAGGACCCGTGATAGCCTTCGTTGAATAAAAGATACAAAGCACGCTGGATTGCCGACAGCCTTGCTTGGAAATCAGCATTTTCGTGTAGTTCGAACAGTCGTTTTGACCCGGATAACACCTGCTTGCCGCGCGTGATGCGCTTCTCGATGGCTGCTACGCTCGTAAGGAAGGCGTTGGCGATTTCTTTGACGCTGAACCCACAAAGTATGTGCAGGATCAGTGCCACCTGAGATTCCTCGCCAAGCTGAGGGTTCACGCATGAGAACATCATGCGCAGCTCATCGTCGCGGATGGCATGCGGCCCAAGCGCTTCCTCGATCGTAGGTGTGAAGGTCCACTCGGACTCCAGCAGCCGTTCCAGTTCGGGAGCGAATGCACGCGCTCGGCGCTCACGTCGCAGGACATCGATCGCTCGATTCTTCGCGGTGGTCATCAGCCAGGCCGACGGATTTTCCGGCATGCCGCGGTGCTTCCAGACCTCCAGAGCTCGGCAGAGGGCGTCCTGCACGACATCCTCCGCCAGCGCGAGGTTGTGAACTCCGAACACGCGAGTCAGGGCGGCGATCATCCGCCCCGACTCGCGTCGGAAGAGATGCTCGAGGGATTTGCGCCGCGCCGGGTCATTGCCTGCCGGCTCGTGCCAGATCGGATCGCGCGGCGCTGAGCCCATCGGTCACATCTGCATGATAGGACGTACTTCCACCGAACCGTCGCGTTCTAGGATGGGGCAACCTTTGGACAGCTCCGTCGCCTGCGCGAGGTCATGTGCCTCAATCAGGCTGTAACCGCCCACCAGGTCCTTTTCGGCGTACGGGCCGTCGGTGACGTTTTTGCTGCGGCCATTTACCAGCTTCCCGCCCGCCTCCAGCGGGTGGCCCCGGTCTTTGAGGTGCCCCTTCTCGGCCAGCCCCTGCATCCAGGTCATCCATTTCTGCATGGTCTGCTGCATCTGCTCTGGCGATAGGCCGGCACGGTTTCCGCCCCGATAGACGTAAAGGAATTCACTCATAAACTCTCCTCATGGTGTACCTAAAGACGCTTATACGACGTTTGGACCACGAGCTGGCGGACAACTATTTTGCCTCGGCCGCTGTGCTTTGACGGCTCGGTGTTCCGCAGAACAAAGTACGATCGTCGTAGTATTGCGCCGGCAACGACCTCGGTCCCTTGTACATCAATACGTTCAGGACTCCGTCCATACTGTCTAGAATGACGCTCCCTTTGCCTTCCTTCCAGTCGCCAGAGCACTCGATGCCTGAAATTCCGATTTGCGGGCTTGGAATGCGCGGCGCGCACGCCGAGGAGACAAAGGTTTCCTTTCCCAAGTTCAGGACGATGTGGAAGGCGCCCAAGTCATCTAAGGTGACCGTGCCATGTTCTTGGGTCGAACGGGAGCATGTCTTAAAAATGACATCAGCGAAGCTGGTCGCCCACAGCAGTGACAAAAGCGCGCAACGAAGTAGGAACTTCATGTTTCGCTCCTAGGCGTAGTCATGGAACCGGGCCCCCCTGGCGGAGCTCATATTCCTCAGACGTTCGATCGGCGAGGCTCCGGACATTCGATGGACGGGAGCGTCGCTACGGGGCGCGAGCGCGGGCTTTGCGAAGCTCTCCGGGTCGTACGAAGAAGAGGAGGGCGAGTTCGATCGCCCGCGGCAGTTCACCGAGACGCCGAGGATCAGTGATGCCCTTTGCCGCTACTGGCGAGCGCTTGCAAAGACTTCCGATCGATCCGGCGATGCTGCTTCGTACTTGACACACACGGGCTAATAGCGGCGCTGCCGTCGCGTCCCCGCGCCTCGCGCTCGAGTTGAGCGCGGAAATCTCGCGTATGCGATCATGCGCGCCCGGACGCAAGGCGTCCGACGCCTGCAGTGAGTGTTATCGCGAATTGCTGAAGGAGGGCTGGTGATGATCAAGAATATTCTTCTCGTCCATGGTGGTTTTGTGGATGGATCCGGTTGGCAGGGCGTTTACAAGATCCTGGCAGGAGAGGGCTTCAACGTCCGCATCGTGCAAAATCCGACGCTGTCGCTGGCCGACGACGTCGCGGTCACGAAGCGCGCGATCGCGGCCGCAGATGGACCTGTGATTTTGGTTGGCCACTCTTATGGTGGCGTTGTGGTCTCGGAAGCGGGAACGGACCCGAAGGTAAAAGGCGTGGTCTACATCACGGCGTTCGCGCCGGACCAGGGAGAGTCCGTGTCTTCGCTGATCGCCAATCCTGCTCCCGGCGCCCCTGTGCCGCCGATTCTTCCGCCGCAGGATGGCTTTCTGTTCCTCGATCGCTCGAAATTCGCCGCTTCGTTCGCTGCGGATGTCGAGCCTGAGCTCGCGGCATTCATGGCCGATTCGCAGGTACCGTGGGGTGTGGCGGCATTGGCAGGCACCGTGAGCAAGCCGGCCTGGCGTGTCAAGCCAAGCTGGTACCTGGTCGCCACCGAGGACAAGATGATTCCGCCGCCGGCCCAGCGCTCGATGGCACAGCGCGCAGAGTCAAAGATTGTCGAAACCAGCGGCAGTCATTCCGTCTATGTGTCAAAACCAAAGGCCGTGGCCGCTCTGATCGCGCAAGCGGCGCGCGACGCGAAGTAGGTCAGCGCTGGCAGTTGATCGCCAGCGGAGGCGGGTTGCCTCGCGCTGCTCGGGTTGCTCCTGGGCCAACCCGAGCAGCGCCTTCACATGTCTCCAGATCATTTCCCGGCAAATTGGTTATCGGGGGCACTGCGGACACTTGCGGTCAGGCCGCGGTAGCACGTCGGTCGAGGCTAATCGCGCCGGCGCCGTTGGCTACGAGCAGCAGAAAGCCCCCCGCGATTGCGACGTTCTTGAGAAACATGATCATCTGTATCTGGTCGGCGAAGTTGTTGTGGAAAAGGAACGCGGCCAGTAACGAGAAGCCGGCGAGTAGGGCTGCGGCAGCCCGCGTTTTCCAGCCGACAATGACGGCGAGCGAACCGAGCAGCTCCACGGCGATGACCGCGGGGAGCAAGGCACCGGGGACGCCGGCTGAAGACATATAGGCGGCGGTCGCGCCGTAGGCGCCGAGCTTGCTGACCCCGGAGAGAAGGAAGAGGGACGCGAGCAAGATGCGCCCAACAAGTTCGGCAGAGCTCTCGAGCGTAGTGCTGCGCTGGTTGATGGTGGCCGCCGCACTCAAGGCACGGCCGCTGGTCGCTGAGGGTGTGTTCACGGTGGACTCCATTGATGGTTTGTTGATGGGTCGTGCTTGTCAGTAACCGATGGAGAAACGCTGGCGCCGGTGTTGTGGCTTCTCGAGCTCATCTACGAGCGCGATGGCGTAATCTTCCATCGAGATGCGGCTCTCCTGTCGCTCATTGGCGATGAGCTCGTCCGTGCCCAGACGGAACTTACCGGTGAGCGTGCCGGGCTCGAAGTAAGCCGCCGGAGCGAGGTACGTCCAGTCGATCGTTGATGCTCTGAGCACGTTCAGCGCCTTGCTGTGGGCTTTGGCGATCGGGAGAACCGGCTCGGGGAGGTATCCCGAGTCAATCAATGTCACGCCCGGGGCCACGTTCAGGCCGCCCGCCCCGCCGACTACGATCAGACGCACCTTGGACCCGTGGTTAAGGGCCTCAACCTGACGTTGGGTGACACCCACGATCGCATCGACATCGTCCTGCGGGGGTGCATACGCACTGATGACCGCCTCCGCGCCATTGATCGCGGCGGCGATCTTCTTGGAATCCGATAGGTCATCCTGCTTGATGACCACGCCAGGCGCTGGTTGCGGCAGCTTTGCCGGGTTACGGACGATCGCGATGACCTGGTGCCCGCGCGACACGAGCTCTTTCAGAATGCGGCTGCCGGAGTTACCGGTGGCTCCATACAAGGCGACTTTCATGATGATCTCCTGAGGCGGTTGAAAACGGTGGAGCAAGCCTAGGAGGGAGCGACCTATAGTGGTAGTCTATATTTATCGATGCTAATCATCTCTGGAAGCGATAGATGCTGGATGCCGTGACGCTCGATCAACTGCGCACTCTGATTGCCGCCGCGGATGAGGGCAGCTTTTCAGGAGCGGGACGCAAGCTCAGGCGAGCTCAGTCGGTCATCAGCAAGACGCTCGCCAACCTGGAGGGGCAGTTCGGAGTAACGCTCTTTGATCGCACGCGGCGGCGGCCCGTGCTCACCCCGCACGGGCAGGTGCTGATTGCCCATGCGCGCACCGTCGTCGGCGATGTCGATCTGCTCAAGGCGCAAGCCAGGCGCCTGGCGGGCGGACTCGAGCCCGAATTATCGATCGTGGTCGAGGTGATGTTCCCCATGGCGACGTTGACAGCGGCCGTGACGGCGTTTCATGGCGCATTCCCGCTCACCCCGCTGCGACTGTATGTGGAGGCGCTGGGAGCTGTGATCCAACCGGTTGTGGATGGACGCTGCGCACTGGCTATCTCAGGAGAGCTGGCGTTCG
>Ga0310909_10002344_pt1 | contig 11610 bp, 9 predicted proteins | sample GREbulkMGT000H_FD_203449 | JGI IMG/M metagenome (GOLD analysis project Ga0310909, IMG submission 203449) | Lab enrichment of tropical soil microbial communities from Luquillo Experimental Forest, Puerto Rico - GRE.bulkMG.T000H | ecosystem: Environmental > Terrestrial > Soil > Tropical forest >... | reverse complement strand
TTCTAAACATCGCCGGCTCTGGGAAGTTCTCCAGCGACCGCACTATCGCCCAATACGCGACCGAGATCTGGAATGCCAAACCATGTCCGGTGCCGTAGGAGGAATCGCAGACATGACCATCTCACCGCTTGCCGGCAAGCCGGCGCCAAAGGAGATGCTGATCGATCCGGTGCGGCTCGAGCGCGAATATTTCGAGCGCCGCCCCGATCTCGATGACCCGAACCAGCTGGTCAGCTTTGGCACCAGCGGACATCGCGGCTCGCCGCTGCACGGGTCGTTTACCGAAGCCCACATCCTGGCGATCACCCAAGCCATCTGCGATTACCGCAAGGCTCACGGCACCAGCGGCCCGCTGTATATGGGCAAGGACACGCACGCGGTTTCCGGGCCGGCTCAGCGGACCGCGCTAGAGGTCCTGGCGGGAAACAGCGTCCACACCATCATCCAGCAGGACGACGGGGTCACCCCGACGCCGGTCATTTCCCGCGCCATACTCGTCTACAATCGCGCCCGTAGCGATCGGCTCGCCGACGGCATTGTCATTACCCCCTCGCACAACCCGCCGGAGGATGGCGGGTTCAAGTACAACCCGACGAACGGCGGGCCCGCCGACACCGACGTGACCGAATGGATCGAGGGTCGGGCCAACGAGCTTCTGCGAAATCGTAATACCGGCGTGAGGCGGGTGAGCTTCGCCGCGGCGTTCAACGCAGACACGACGCGCGAGCAGGACTTTGTTCTGCCCTACGTCAACGATCTGCGCAATATCGTCGACATGGACGCCATTCGCGACGCCGGGCTCAAGCTCGCTGTCGACCCACTGGGCGGCGCCGCTGTCCATTACTGGGAGCCGATCAATGCGATCTACAAGCTGGACATCGCCGTCGTCAATCCCCAGGTCGATCCGACCTTCTCGTTTATGACCGTCGACCACGATGGGGTAATCCGCATGGACTGCTCCAGCCCCTATGCGATGGCTCGGCTCGTCGGCCTAAAGGATCGCTATCGGGTCGCCTTCGGCAATGACGCGGACTCCGACCGGCACGGCATTGTTACCCCGATCGCGGGGCTGATGAACCCCAATCATTACTTGTCTGTGGCAATACTTTATCTGCTGACCCACCGCCCGGACTGGCCGGCGGAAGCTGCGGTCGGCAAGACCTTGGTCAGCAGCAGCATGATTGACCGCGTGGTACAGAAGCTGGGTCGCCGGCTATCCGAGGTGCCAGTCGGGTTCAAGTGGTTTGCGCCGGGGCTGTTTGACAGCTCCTACTGCTTTGGCGGCGAGGAGAGCGCCGGGGCGAGCTTCTTGCGGCACGACGGGAGTGTATGGACGACCGATAAGGACGGGCCGATCATGGACCTGCTGGCGGCTGAGATCACCGCCCGGACCGGCAAAGACCCAGGCGAGCATTATGAGGCGCTAACGGCGGAGTTCGGGACTGCCCACTACACGCGGATCGACGCGCCGGCAACACCGGAGCAGAAGGCAAGGCTCGAAAAACTGTCGCCCAAGGCGGTCATGGCACCGACCCTGGCTGGCGAGTCGATCATCGCGAAGCTCACGCGTGCGCCGGGGAACGGCGCCCCGATCGAGGGTCTGAAAGTCGTCACGCGCAGCGGTTGGTTCGCAGCGCGCCCGTCAGGAACCGAGGCGGTCTACAAGATCTACGCCGAGAGCTTCAAGGACGAAGCTCACCTGGAGGCCATCCTCGGCGAGGCCCAAGAGATGGTGGCCACTGCGCTGGCCGAATAAGACCCGGCTCACGGACGGAGCGGGGAAACGACATGAATGACGAAAGCCGGCGGTTGGGTCCCCCCTCGTTCCCACCGAGATATCGTGCCTCCGGCGTGCTGCTGCACGTCGCTTCTCTGCCCTCGCCATACGGTATTGGCGATGTGGGACCGGTCGCACTGGCATGGGTTGACCGCCTCCACGAGGCCGGGCAAACCTGGTGGCAGTCGCTGCCGCTCGGTCCTACAGGGTACGGCAACTCCCCTTATCAGTCCCTGTCATCATTCGCCGGCAACGAGCTCCTAGTCAGCCCAGACGGCCTGATCGAGGACGGACTTCTGCGGGCAAGCCACTGCGCGGGCAACGCGTTCTCAGCAACTACCATCGATTATGACACCGTCATCCCGTTCAAGCACCGGCTGCTCAAGACAGCGTGGACTACTTTCCGCAGCGGGGCGCGCAGAGACTTGCGACCCGATTATGAGCAGTTCTGCGACGTCCACCGACATTGGCTGGAAGATTACGCACTGTTCCGGGCGCTGAAGGCTGCGCATAACGGCGCCTATTATCTCGAATGGCCAGCAGAGTTGGTCCGGCGCACTCCGTCTGCGTTGGCAGAGGCACGTCGGAGCCTGGGGGACCAAGTCGATCAGCTTCGGTTTGCACAATTCCTGGCGTTCCGCCAAGCGGGGCGCGTCAGGGATCACGCCCATAACAAAGGCGTGCGCCTGATCGGCGACCTGCCGTTTTTTGTCTCCCCCGACTCGAGCGACGTGTGGGCCAACCCTGAGCTGTTTCTGCTCGACGAACAGCACAAGCCGCGCTTTGTCGCTGGCGTCCCTCCCGACTATTTCAGCGCCCAGGGGCAGCTCTGGGGCAATCCGGTATACGACTGGGACGCCGTTCGCCGGACCGGCTACCGGTGGTGCCTAGACCGCATGCGGGCGCGGCTGGCTTATGTAGATATGATTCGCCTGGATCATTTCCGTGCATTTGCAGCCGCCTGGCACATACCAAGCGGAGCAGCGACGGCGCAAACCGGGCAATGGGTGCCCGGTCCCGGCGCTGACTTCTTTGCTACCGCCGAGAAGGAGTTAGGAGTTCTGCCATTCATCGCCGAGGATTTGGGGCTGATCACGCCCGACGTATGCTCGCTCCGTGACCAGTTCCGATTGCCCGGAATGCGCGTGCTCCAATTCGCGTTCGACGGCAAATCGGATAACCCCCATCTGCCTCACAACTATGCGCCCAATACTGTCGCATACACCGGCACCCACGACAATCCCACGACTCGCGGCTGGTTCGAAGAACTGCCGGCTCAGCAAAAACAATACTTGTGGAATTATCTGAAACGGCCTTCGGGCGAGAGTCGAGATGCGGCCTCGATGTTGATCAATTTGGCGTGGTCATCCGTGGCTGCGCTGGCGATCGCTCCATTGCAGGATCTTCTTAACCTGGGCAATGACGCACGGATGAACCTTCCGGGCCGGGCCGAGGGAAATTGGCGTTGGCGGTGCACGGAAGACATGCTGACTCCGGCGGCCTTCCAATGGCTGCACGACTTGACAAAAACCTCAAACCGAGGGTTGTCCGAATACTCTGCCGGACCGGCACGGAGCATGATTATGAACACAGTCAGCAAGTCACTGACCGAGCACCCCGCTTGGAAGGCCCTTGAAGGCCATTACGACGAGATCCGCGGTCTGCACCTGCGAAAACTCTTCGCGGACGATCCGAAGCGCGGCGAACACATGACCCTCGAGGCCGCCGGGATCTACCTTGACTATTCGAAAAACCGCATCACCGCAAAGACCCTCAGGCTGCTGCTCGATCTGGCGGAGGCGGCCAACTTGCGCGCGCGGATCGATGCCATGTTCCGGGGAGAGAAAATCAATGTCTCGGAACAGCGCGCCGTGCTGCACCTGGCCCTGCGTGCGCCGATCGGAGCGTCCATACTGGTGGGTGGGGAGAATGTGGTACCCGCGGTCCACGCGGTGCTCGACCGGATGGCCGACTTCTCCGACCGCGTCCGCAACGGCGCGTGGAGAGGATATACCGGCAAGCGAATCCGCAACGTCGTCAACATTGGCATTGGCGGCTCCGATCTCGGACCGGTCATGGCGTACGAGGCGCTCAGGCACTACAGCGATCGCGCCATGACCTTCCGTTTTGTCTCCAACGTCGATAGCACCGATTTCGCTGAAGCGGTGCGCGACCTCGACGCGGCGGAGACGCTGTTTATCGTCTCTTCGAAAACCTTCACGACCTTGGAGACGATGACCAACGCGCGCGCGGCGCGCGACTGGGCACTCACCGGCCTCGGCGGCGACGAAAAGTCGATCGCCCGACATTTTGTTGCCGCCTCGACGAATACCGCCGAGGTGGCAAAGTTCGGGATCGACACCGCTGACATGTTTCCGTTCTGGGATTGGGTCGGCGGCCGCTACTCGATGGATTCCGCGATCGGCCTTTCGACGATGATCGCGATCGGCCCGGAAAATTTCCGCGCTATGCTCGACGGTTTTCACGAGATCGACGAGCACTTTCGTGCCGCACCGTTCGGGCGCAACCTTCCCGTGCTGATGGGCCTCCTGGCGATCTGGTACAATAACTTTTTCGGCGCCCAGACCGTCGGCGTATTCCCCTACGAGCAGTACCTGAAGCGGTTCCCCGCTTATCTCCAGCAGTTGACGATGGAGAGCAACGGCAAGCACGTGACTCTCGACGGCGACCCCGTCGCCGGCGACACTGGTCCCATTTATTGGGGTGAGCCCGGCACCAACGGCCAGCATTCGTTCTATCAATTGATCCATCAAGGAACTCGGCTGATCCCCTGCGATTTCATCGCCTTCGCGCAGCCGCTGAACCCTCTGGGCCAACAGCACGACATGCTGCTCGCGAACGTCTTCGCGCAGGGCGAAGCACTCGCCTTCGGCAAGACACCCGAGGAAGTGCGCGCCGAGGGTTCGCCCGACTGGCTCGTGCCGCACCGCACCTTTCAGGGTAACCGCCCGTCCAATACGATCCTCTTACAACGGCTGACGCCGGCAGCGCTCGGCAAGCTCGTCGCGCTCTACGAGCACAGCGTGTTCACTCAAGGCGCAATCTGGCACATCGATTCGTTCGACCAATGGGGCGTCGAGCTGGGCAAGGTGCTGGCCCTGCGTATCATTCCCGAACTCAGCGGCAAAGCAGAGCTTACGCTTGGCCACGACAGTTCGACGAATTCGCTGATCCGCCACTACCGCAAGCTCAAAGAACTCTCCTGATACCATCTTCGACCGCGCTGCATCAGGATGGCTGGAAGCAAATCGATACAGGAAATGACAACATGCGCATCGGTATTGCCACTGATCATGGCGGGTTCGACTTGAAGGAAGAACTGGTCGGCCAGCTACGCGCGGCCGGTCATGAGATTGTCGATTTCGGCGCGAATATCCTGAGCCCGGATGACGACTATCCGGACTTTGTCACTCCGCTCGGCCACGCCGTGGCGGCGGGTGAGGTCGAACGCGGGGTGGCGATCTGTGGCAGCGGCGTGGGGGCATCGGTGTGTGCCAACAAGATTCCCGGCGTACGCGCAGCCTTAATCCACGATCACTTCTCGGCGCGGCAGGGGGTCGAGGATGATCACATGAATATTATTTGCATGGGTGGCCGGACGGTCGGACCTGCGGTGGCTTGGGACCTGGTCCAGACTTTCGTGGCCGCCGAGTTCAGTTGGGCCGAACGACATCTGCGCCGGTTGGGCAAGGTGGCGTCCCTGGAAGCAGTCAGGCGCGCGCAATGAATGGGGTTGCAGCCGCCATAAGCGACCCCCTTTTGTGGTCGGAGCGCTAACGCCGCTGTTTCTAGTCCCCGCTTTTCGCGAGGGCTACGAGCGACGCGCTTTTTTTGACCCAGACTGCTACAGCGGCCATCTCCAGTCGACGATCGCCGGCTTGTCGATGCCATGCTCATAGGCGTAGTTGCGACAGTCGAGCTGCTCGTTCAGCAACGCCTCGCGCGCATGCGCGCCGCGCACCTGCAGCGACGGGATGCGGTCGATCGCGTCGATCGCCAAAGTAAAGCGGTCCACCTGGTTCTGGATGGCGAGTTCCATCGGCGTATTGATGTTACCCTTTTCCTTGTAGCCGCGCACATGCAGATCGCCGGGTTATCGGCCAGCAACTGCTGCAGAAAGCGGATCCAGGTCTTGCGGATGCCGGTCTCGCCGTCCGGCAAGCGCTTCAGGTGTGGTCCAGTCGCCGCCGCCAGGTACAGAACACAGTGTCGGCGTCCGGCAAGGGGATGCTGCCGACGAAATGGATGATCGGCTTGTGCGTTGGCGCTGCGCTCATCGCGGCTCTCTCCCCTCAACCGACATTCGCCAGATTCCCGGTGGCTGCGAGGCCGGATCGTCCTTTTGACCAGCTTGGGCAATCAAACGCTAACCACGATCCTCGCCAAGCTCAGACCAGCGCCGATGGCGAGCCCACGCCGACAACCAAGCAATACGAGCCGCCATCACGAGCCGCGATCGCGGGACCGATACCAGAGGCGCAGTTGAAGTCCTTCCCGGGTCCGCCAATAACGCTCGGCAGCGCCGCTGCGGCTCATTTGACGTGATCGTCTGGTACAACGATTGCCGCCGTCAAGTCGACGAGACCGCCATCGCCCTCGCCGTTGAGTCGGGGCGACCGGTTCCGATACGCCAGGGAGTCGAACTGGCGCTGGGCTTCATCCACAGAAGCCTGCAGCAACTGCTCGGCCAAAGTTGGCGGCCTCAGACGATTGGTTTACGCACGCGGCGCCTACCGAACGGATGCGCATCGCTGGTTTTTCGGCACGAGCGTCAAGTTTGGTCAGGAGTGCAACAGGATCGTAAGTTTGGCGCGTGACATCGATGTCAGCGTGCCCACCTCGGATCCGGCAATCGCGCGGCATGTTCAACAATATCTTGACACTGTGGCGCCCCGCCCCAATGCCACGATGCGGGACAGCGCCCGCGAATGCATCTATATGACCCTGCCTTCTGGTCTGTGTTCGGCAGAACGCGTGGCCAGGTATCTGGGTGTCGACCGCCGCACATTGCACCGTCATCTTGAACGCGAAGGGGACACTTTCTCGTCGCTGCTCGATGCGGTCCGTGCACCGAACCGGCGACCCGCTACATTGGTAACCACGACCGCCCGCTCGAGTCAGTTGCGGAATTACTCGGCTTTTCTGCGTTGAGCGCCTTTTCGCGATGGTTCCGCGGCCGGTGCGGCTGCAGCGTCTCGCAGTGGCGAGCTTCTGAAGACGGCGCCACCGCGGAGTATGACAGCTCGAGACTGCTCTCAGCTTGACCCCACTAACCTGACGATCCAGCGGCCGCATCAACCTTTTGGCTTCGTGCCACAACCGGACCTTATCGCCGACGCGGTAGGCGTCGCATCGAGTGCCTCGAACAGCGCGTTGGCTTCGGTGACGTCGGGCGCTCCGAAGCCTTCGGTGAACCAGCCGTAGATTGACTGCGAATTGGGCTCGGATGGTGTCAAGTTGGCGATACGAGCTGTGGGTCGGCGGTAATCCGCCCCGCCTTGATCGCATCCAGAAGACCGTGCCAGTCACGCTTCGTCTGGTCGGCGTAAGCCATCGCGAATTCTGCGATCGCTTTGTCGAACTCGCTGTCATCGCCCATATAGCCCGACAGTGCCACCGCATCGCCAGAGCGCGCATGAGCGCGTGCCAGGGTACGGCCACACAGAGCAGCGTAGAACGGCAGCTCTGCCTCGAGGCGAGTTCCGATATCGGCGAGCCGTTCATCCTTGAGTCGCCGGACGTAAAAATACCGTCCGTTCACCGGGTTCGGCGTCCAGCCGAGAAAGATGTCGCTAGCAGCCTGCATCATGCGCTCGCCGACGATTACACGCTCCCCGTGGTTGGGGTAAGCCGACGCGCCGGCGAAAGCTTCTAGCACCGACTGCTGCGCCTCTTTGATCTGCAACAGCACGGGCGCGCCGTCGTCCGAGACGAAGAGCCCTATCGCACAAAATGTGCCGACGCTGCCGACTCCGACGGTCTTGAACGCGACGTCGCGACGATGGTAGCGCTGTAGCAGGACCCGCCGATCCTCCTGCAATGTCTCGGCATAAGACGCTAAACCTTGGTGCGCATGCAGCTCGTGATGGCTCAAATGGTGCACCAGTGGCGGCTTGTCCCTGATCTTCCAATCGCCGCTCTTCTGTTCGACGAGACCGTAATGCTCTGCGGCGCCCCGCAGCACGGCAGCGTGCCGCTTCTCGATTTTCCGCCGGACCTTCGGCGAGCTGATTTCGGTAATGGCGCCGGCGAGATCAATGCGCGAGCTCCAGGCTTCGAGCGGGGACAGAAGCGCCAGCTGTCCAAGGTGCCGACGATAGTTTTTTGTCGCGGTGCGGGCGAGCAGACGGGCATCTCGATCCGAGGCGCCTGCAACCCGGCCGGCGACAGCGAGGCTCGCGGCGAGGCGCTTCACATCCCATTCGAAGGGAGCCGGGAGCGTTTCGTCGAAATCATTGACGTCGAAGACCAACGTTCCCTCAGGTGTCGCATAGGCACCGAAATTCGCTAGATGGCAGTCGCCGCAGGCCTGCACGCGCAGTCCGGTGGTCGGACCGGGAGCGAGGTCGGCCGCCATGATCGCCGCGGCACCGCGGAGGAAAGCGAATGGATTGACCTTCATCCGCGCATAGCGGATCGGAAGCAGTTCCGCGATCCGGGTCTTGCCCTGCCCGATCAGAATTTCGACCGGATCGGTAGGATCTGGGGGCACCTTCCATTCGGCCTGCGCGCTGAGCGGCACCTGCCGGCGCCATTCGGCACCCTCCGCGCGTCGCTCGTCGAGCCTCTGGGCCGCATGCCCATGATCAGAAGGTCTGTCCATGATAGTCCTCGCATTAAGCCGACATTTCCCAGACCTCGCGGCGCGATTGGCCGGGGTTGACATAAAACTGTCATAATATGGTAATTTCCCCGAACGAAGACGGAATTTCGGGATATATACGCGCTCCGGGCGACGCCTCAGTTCACTTTCTATGTGCTCGATACCGGCAGACCAGGCGTACGCGACGGAAGTCAGGGGGATGACGCCTCCCATGGCCGGCCATTGGGAGGATGTCATCGAAGGCGATTTGCCAAATCCGCGGGCACCTAACAGCGGTGCACACTTGCCGATAGGGCTCGACCACGCGGAGCTCGCGGATCGACACCGATGACCCCGACCACGATCGACGATAGGCCTCACTCTGCCTCGATAGCACATCGGCTTCTGCCGATCCTCGGCTGGCTTCCAGGTTACCGGCGCGAGTGGTTGCTGGTGGATTTCCTAGCCGGTCTCGCGGTCTGGGCGGTCATGGTGCCGGAGGGCATGGCTTATGCCGGCATCCTCGGCGTGCCGCCGATCATGGGGCTATACACCCTCGTCCCACCCTTGATCGCGTACGCGCTGCTCGGTACCTCGCGCCTGCTGGTCGTCGGTCCGGACACCGCGACCGGCCTGATCTCCGCGCTGACCGTCGGCGCCATTGCAGCACAGGGAACAGCAGAATTTAATACGCTGACCTCCACCCTGGCGATCTTGATCGGTGCCTTTTTCCTGCTCTTCGGCGCGCTGCGCATGGGCTGGGTGGCTGCGTTTATCCCCACGCCAGTGATGCGAGGGTTCATCGAAGGCCTCGTCTGCGTCACCATCATCGGACAAGTCCCTCATTTGCTTGGCATCGAGGGCACCTCCGGCAACTTTTTCAGCAAACTCTGGTTCATTGTTCAGCATTTGTCGGACGTCTCGCTCGCCCCGGTGCTGACCGGCTTGCTCAGCCTCATAGCAATGCTGCTACTGCGGTATCTGGCACCGCGCGTGCCCGCGGCACTGGTGGTCGCGGTTGCGGCAACGATCCTTGTTAGTGTACTTGGCGGTGAGGCCGCCGGCATCAGCGTCGTCGGCGACCTCCCTTCCGGTCTGCCTCAGCTCGCCGTTCCCCGCCTCGACCCGGCAATACTATGGGAGCTGGCGCCCGGCGCACTCGCCATCGTGCTGGTCGGCTACGCCGAGGCGCTCGGCGGTGCAAAGGCCGCAGCAATGCAGGGCGGTGGTGACATCGATCCGAACCAGGAGCTGATCGCGCACGGGCCCGCCAATATTCTGAGCGGGCTGTTCGGCGGATTTCTTGTTGTCGGCAGCCTGTCCAAGACCTCGGTGGCTATGGCCGCCGGCGCCCATACCCAGCTCGCCAATCTCGTTGCAGCCATCTTTTGCTTTCTGACATTGGTTTTTTTGACACCGCTGTTCCGCGGGATGCCGCATCCAGCGCTGGCCGCCATCGTGATCGCGGCTATGCTTCACCTCTCCAAGCCGGAGTATTTGCGCGACCTGATCGACCGCAGCCGTTTGGAGTTCTTCCTCGCCGCGATCGTTATCGCGACAGAGCTGACGTTGGGCGTCCCGCACGGCATCTTGCTCGGCGTGGCGCTTTCGCTGCTGATGCTGATCTATCGGACCAGCCACCCGCAAGGTGCAGTACTCGGCCAGTTGCCGGGCGAGGAGGCGTATCGCGACGTCCGGCGCCATCCCGAGGCGATCACCTTTCCCGGGTTGCTGATTTGGCGCGTCGGTGGCGACCTGTTCTTCGCGAGTGTCGGTCATCTCGATGAGGGGTTAAAAGCTGCGTTGGCCGCCTGCCAGCCGTCGGCGACGCACGTCCTTCTCGATGCCGATTCGGTGAACTTCGCCGACACTACCGGCTGCGACGCCTTGTTGAGCGCCATCAAGGAGTTGCAGAGCCGGGGCATTACCTTCGCCTTTGCCCGTGTGCGCGACGAAGTCCGAGAGAGGCTTCGGCTTGCAGGAATAGAGACTGCCGTCAACTCGTCCAACTTCTACGAACGTGTGACCGACGGCGTACTCGCCTGGCAAGAGCAAGAACGGCTCACCGCTGCATCCGGGGGCAGCGAAGTCACTGAACTATGATTGTGCGACAAGGGGGCTTTGTGTCCTGGCAGGGCCATGCCGCACGAGCGCTTCCTCACGCACCCGAAGCCTGACATACGACCCCTCCCATTTGGTGCGCTTTGCCGATGCTACAGGCTTTCACTGAGCCAGTACTCAAGCCCGATGTCCGGTTTGGGGCATGGGACTAAACGCTCGCGGTAATTGGTGGCAACACGTGGAGTAGCCGGAAGCAGGCGTCCTGTCTTGAGATTGAGGAGCCTTGAGCCTCACCCAAGACAGGAGCCCCCAATGACCGACAAGGCCCTCAGTCCGTTACGCCGGCGACTGATCGAAGACATGACGATCCGCCGGCTTGGCCCTGGGAATCAGCACCAATATATCCGCCAGGTCAAAAGCTTTGCCGATTTCGTCGGCCGCTCGCCCGACAAGGCCACCGCAGAGGACGTCCGTCGCTATCAGCTGCGGCTGGCGTCGATCGGAACCACGGTGCCGACCCTCAACGCCGGTGCCTCCGCATTGCGCTTCTTCTTCAGGGTCACGCTGAAACGCCGCGATCTTGCCGAGGCGGTCGTCTCGGTCCGCGAGCCGCGCCGCTTCCCCGTCGTTCTCAGCCCGGAAGAGGTCAGTCGGCAGCTCGCGTCGACGACGAACATCAAGCATAAGGCGGCCCTGAGCCTGGCTTATGCCACCGGCCTACGCTCATCGGAGATCGTCTCGCTCAAGCTCCCCGACATCGACAGCGACCGAATGGTGATCCGCGTTGAGCAGGGCAAGGGCAAGGATCGCTACGTGATTCTCTCGCCTAACCTGCTCGATACATTGCATGAATGGTGGCGCGCCGCGCGCAAAAGGGATGGATGCATCCCGGCCAGCCCTGGCTGTTTCGCGGCTACCGGGGACAGCACATGAGTCCGCGCCAGCTCCA
>Ga0310909_10002341_pt1 | contig 11616 bp, 12 predicted proteins | sample GREbulkMGT000H_FD_203449 | JGI IMG/M metagenome (GOLD analysis project Ga0310909, IMG submission 203449) | Lab enrichment of tropical soil microbial communities from Luquillo Experimental Forest, Puerto Rico - GRE.bulkMG.T000H | ecosystem: Environmental > Terrestrial > Soil > Tropical forest >... | reverse complement strand
GCTCCAACCGATCGACGCGCGACTCGCGTCAAAGCTCGCCTCGCCCGCGAGCAACACCACGCGCACCGAATTCGAAGCCATGGTCGTTAAAGCAAAAGAGCTAATCGCGGCCGGCGACATCTTCCAAGTCGTGCTTTCGCAACGCTTCGAAACGAATTTTGCCGGTGAGGCGCTCGACCTTTATCGCGCGCTCCGATTCGGCAATCCTTCGCCTTACATGTTTTGCTTGCGTTTCGATCGCGACTTCGCGGTGCTGGGGAGCTCACCGGAAGTTCATCTGCGTGTGCGCGACCGCGTTGCGGAACTGCGCCCAATCGCCGGAACTTATCCGCGCGGAAAGGACTTAGCAGAAGACGAGCGACTCGCGCGCGAGTTGCTTTTCGACCCGAAAGAGCGGGCCGAACACGTGATGCTAATTGACCTCGGTCGCAACGACCTGGGGCGCGTCGCGGAATTCGGCAGCGTCAAGGTCACCGAGCAAATGGTGATCGAGCGTTATAGCCACGTTATGCACATCGTTTCGCATATCGTGGCGCGTTTGCGCGAAGACAAGAACGTCTTCGACGCGATTCGAGCGACATTTCCAGCCGGAACTGTTTCGGGTGCTCCGAAAATTCGCGCGATGCAAATCATCGCCGAACTGGAAAAAGCGCGGCGCGGATTTTACGCCGGGATTGTCGGCTATTTTGGCTTCGATGGATCGCATGACAGTTGTATCGCGATTCGCTCAGTTGTTTTGAAGAAAGGGAAAGCCTATTTGCAAACCGGAGCGGGAATCGTGGCCGACTCGAATCCGGCGAGAGAATTTGACGAATGCGTCAATAAAGCGAAAGCGATGATGGTCGCGATTGCGCGCGCGACAAACTAATGAAATTGCTCATTATCGATAACTACGATTCGTTCACCTATAATCTCGTCCAGCTGTTCGGCGAGATGGATAAGGTCGATCTTGTAGTAAAGCGAAATGACGAAATTTCGGTCGACGAGATCAAGAAACTTCACCCCGACCGGATTTGCATTTCACCAGGGCCGGGTCGTCCGGAAAACGCTGGCGTCAGTTCAGATCTGATTCGTGAGTTGGGCCCGAACGTTCCAATTCTCGGCGTTTGTCTTGGTCACCAATGCATCGCCCAGGTTTTCGGCGGGAAAATCGTCCGCGCTGACAAATTGATGCACGGCAAAACGTCGCAGATTCATCACGAACGTCGCGGAGTGTTCAAGGATTTGGCCGAGCCGCTCGAGGCGACGCGATACCATTCACTCATTGTTAAGCGAGAAACCGTTCCGGAGTCGCTCAAGATCACCGCCGAGACCGACGACGGTGAGATCATGGGCCTGCAACATCGACAGTTCCCGATTCACGGCGTGCAATTTCATCCCGAATCGATTCTGACCACCGAGGGTCGCAAGCTGCTCGCAAATTTTCTGCACCTTTAAGCGGTGCCGTTGCGCGAGATGACGTCGTGGATCTGGCGGACTTCGCGCACCATTTGTTCGTACTCGTCGAACATCAGCGACTGCACGCCATCCGAGAGCGCTTCTTCCGGCCGCCCGTGCACCTCGATCATCAATCCGTCCGCGCCGACCGCGACACCTGCGCGTGCGAGCGGCGTGACCATATAACTACGGCCGGTTCCGTGCGCCGGATCAACAATCACCGGCAGATGGGAAATTTTCCTAACCGCCGGAATCGCCGCCAAGTCAAGTGTGTTCCGAGTATGCTGTGCGAACGTGCGCACGCCGCGCTCACAAAGCACGATGCTGTAATTTCCTTCCGCCATGATGTATTCGGCAGCGAGTAACCATTCTTCCAGCGTCGCCGCCATTCCGCGTTTTAACAGCACCGGCAACTTCGAACGGCCGACCCGGCGCAAGAGCGTGAAGTTCTGCATGTTCCGCGCGCCGATTTGAATCATGTCGGCGTATTTCTCAACAAGATCGACATTCGACTCATCGAGCGCTTCGCTCACAATCTTCAATCCAAACTCCTTCCGGATGTCGGCGAGAATCTTCAGCGCAGCCTCGCCAAGACCGGAAAACGCATAGGGCGAAGTGCGAGGCTTGAATGCCCCGCCGCGGAAGAATTTTGCGCCGCTGCGCTGAACCACGTCGGCGATCGCAAATGCCTGCTTACTATTTTCAATCGCGCAAGGCCCGGCAATGATCGCGAGCGAACCGTCGCCGATTCGCGCCCCGTGGCCAAGATCTACAACCGTGCGGTCTGGTCGTAGATCGAGCGTGATCAACTTGTACGGCTTGGTAACGCGGATCGCTTCTGCAACGCCAGGGAGATTTTCAAAATGGGAGAGATCGACTGCGCCCTGATTCCCGGTCACGCCAATCGCGGTCCGAGTCGCGCCGGGCATCACGTGCGCGCGAAAGCCGAGCCCTTCCACGACGCGAACCACGTTGTCGATCTCGGCTTTGCCCGCATGGGCGGTCATTACAATAAGCATGGCGTGAAAAGGCGTTACTTACCGAAAATTATACACCTCGGTCAAATTTAACCCATGCTTTTCAACTTCGGCGCGAGCAAAATTCGCGGAAGAGCGCGCTGGATTTCGGCCCGATGCGGCTCGTATTGCGGCGGGAGCTTCAAACTTTCGCCAAGATGGCCCCCCGATTCATCTACGGTAAAACCAGGACCTTCGGTAGCGATTTCAAACAAAATCCCGCCCGGCTCGCGAAAGTAGATCGAATGAAAGTAAAAGCGATCGATCACGGGCGTAACGTGTAAACCGAGATCGACGATTTGTTTGCGCCAACGCAACTGTTCCTCCTCGTCCGCGCAGCGAAACGCGATGTGATGCACTGTTCCCGCGGAATTGATTCCGAGCCGTCCCTCGGCGCCTTTTATTAAATCGACACACGCGCTCGTCGACTTGGAGTTCACCGAGAAACGTCTCCTCGACTTTTGTTCGGCGATCAATTCGAAGCCAAGCGCCCTGAATACGTCTTCGGTCGGCTTCAGCTGCTGCACTTCGAGCGTCGGAGCATGAAATCCGTGGATCGCGGACTTCTTCGGCACTTCGCTTTCGTATTTAAGATCGACATCGTCCAGTTCGGCGGACTCGATCAGTTCAAGCACGAGTCCGTCGGGATCGGTAAAGCGAAGAGCGCTTGCGTCAAAGCGCGCAGGAACTTGTTCACTGAAAACGTGGTGTCCTTCGAAGCGCGATTTCCAATAATCGATAGAATCCTTCGGCACCGCGAAGCTCGCCGCAATCACTTGCCCGGCCCCGCGCGTGCCATGGCGCGCACCCGGCCAGGCAAAAAATGTAATCGCTGTTCCCGGCCGGCCCGTTCGATCGCCAAAGTAGAAATGATAAGTCGATGGATCGTCGAAATTAACGGTGCGCTTGGCGAAGCGAAGGCCGAGGACTTGAGTGTAGAAATCGACATTGCGCTGCGGATCGCTCGCGATGGCGGTGATGTGATGGATGCCGCGCAGTTTCACCGAGCGACGACATTAACAAGTTTCCATCGACTAACTCAACGCATGTATTTGTGGCGAAGGTCGGTCGACGAAACGTGGTGGAGTAAAAACGGAGAGAAGCTGAACGGACTTGCCGGCGACCTTTTAGCAATCATCGAACAGTCGAATCGCAAACGATTGCATCTCGAAGTCGCTTCAAAATCCGAGACCGAGTTAGAACGAGTGGCGGCCCAATTTGGAAGACGAGTTGAAAAACTTTCGCGCGATTGGTTAAGACGCTCGCGCCATCACAAGACCAAACCGCTCAAAATGGGAGACAAAACGGCTGATCATTCCGGCGAGCGCAGCTTTTGGAACAGGCGAACATGCAACGACGGCAATGTCGCGATTACTCGAAAAGTTGACACGCAATTGGACTCATCGCCGGTCGATCGTCGACCTCGGAACCGGCACTGGAATTCTCGCGCTGGCGGCAAAATGTCTAGGCGCTACCGGGTGATCGGAATCGGCGACGACGCCATCGCGATCTCGACCGCAAGAGAAAACGCGCGGTTGAATAAGATTCGCCGAGTGCAATTCCGTTTAGCCGATATTCGTCAAATCAAACCACCGCACGGAACGGGCGTCGTCACCGCGAACTTGTTCAGCGAATTGCTGATTGAAGTCTTGCCGAAGCTCGGATACTGCGCTGGTTAATTCTCTCCGGTTTTCTGCGAAAACAAGACCGAGAGATCAGATGCGCTTTCAGATGAAATAAGTTCGACATCGCCGAGTTGCGGCGACGCGGAAACTGGGTTGCGATCCTGGCGCGCTGCAGGTAGGTTCGGCGACCCTTAGCGGCTACGGTTTTCTGCATCCACGCGGTTTAATCTTAAGCCGCTGGGCTACTGAAATGCAGAGCGAAGAACTGGCTTACGCAATCATTACGCCGTACTCGATGCGCAAATCGCGCACCGGTGGGATCATTGCGCGTTTGATTTCGAGGACAGGTCTCGATCTGGTCGCGGCGCGGATGTTCGTGCCGAGCCAGGAGCTGGTGCGGCGCTATGCCGAGACGGTTGTGAACGAAACGGAGCCAGCGCATCGCGCGACCCAGGAAATAATTCGCGATTACGTTCTGAAAAATTTCACGGGAGAAAAGGATGGTCATGCCGCGCGCGTGGTTGTTCTCGTCTTCCGCGGTCCCAACGCAGGCGAAAAGATGCGTCAGACCGTGGGCCACATTTCTCATGAAGAGACACGAGGTGAAACGATCCGTGACACGTTTGGCGATTACATCACTGACGACTTGGGCAGGGTCACTTATTTCGAGCCTGGGGTCGTTGCCGCATTCGACGCGAAGTCGGTCGAGCGCGAGCTGAAACTTTGGGCGGAATTTTCAGACAGCGATGGCGGCGTTCTCGATGAAGCAATTCAATTTCCAAAGGAGGCGAAGATCGAGAAGACGCTGGTTTTAATTAAGCCGGATAATTTCAAATTCCCAAACATCCGTCCCGGCGGCGTGATCGAAGTTTTTTCCCGCACTGGTCTCTACATTGTTGGATTCAAGGTTCACCAAATGAGCGTTGCCCAGGCGGAGGATTTCTACGGACCCGTGCTGTCGGTATTACAGGAAAAACTCGGCCACGCGAAAGGACGCGACGCGTGGGAAGATATCGTACAATTCATGGCCGGCGCGCGCCCGAGTGACACGCTTCCCGAAAAACGGAGTGAGTCCGGCAGCGAAAAATGCATCACGCTCGTTTATCAGGGCGAGAACGCCGTGAGCAAAATTCGCGAAGTGCTCGGCCCAACCGATCCGGCGAAAGCGCCGCCCGGATCGATTCGAAAGGAGTTTGGGCAGACAATCATGATCAACGCCGCGCATGCGTCCGACTCAGTTGAAAATGCCAAGCGTGAAATGGCAATCGTGCGCCCGGAAGAGAATAATTTTAAAGCTTTGATTGAAGAGTTTTACGGCCGCAGATAATTTGTGTGCTTCCTGAATTAGAAACGAAGATCCACGATGGAAATTTCCGAACGCTCCGCTCAACTGACTCCGTCGCTTACGCTTTCGATCGACAGCAAGGCGAAAGCGATGAAGGCCGAAGGAATCGATGTTTGCGGTTTTGGGGCGGGCGAACCGGACTTCGACACCCCCGAGCATATCAAGGCGGCGGCGATTGAAGCATTGCAGGCTGGTTTTACGAAGTACACACCAAGCGCCGGCATTCCTGAGTTGCGCGCGGCGATTGCGGAGAAACTGGCGACGGACAACGGGCTCACTTATCGGGCGAGCCAAGTCATCGTGAGCAACGGCGCCAAACATTCTTGTTACAATGGCATTCTCGCGACCTGCCAGCCTGGCGATGAAGTGATTATTCCAGCGCCATATTGGGTGAGTTATCCCGACATGGTGCGGCTGGCCGGTGCGGAACCGGTGATAGTGCCGACGATGGAGCGCAATAATTGGAAGCTACGTCCGGAGGACTTTGAAAACGCGATGACGCCGAGGACGAAAATGTTGATCATCAACAGCCCGGGCAATCCGACCGGGGCGGTCTACACCCGTCAGGAGTTGGAGGCTATTGTCGAAGTTGCGAGCGGCGAAGACATTTACATTTTATCCGACGAAATTTACGAAAAGCTCGTTTACGACGATGCCAGGCACGTCAGCATCGCCTCGCTTTCCAAGGAAGCATATGATCTCACGATCACGATCAATGGATTTAGTAAGTCCTACGCGATGACCGGATGGCGGCTCGGTTATCTCGCGGGGCCGGAAGCGGTCGCAAAGGCGGTCGATTCAATTCAGAGCCACAGCACGTCGAATCCCTGTTCGTTCGGACAACGCGGCGCCCTCGCGGCACTAAAGGGCGATCAGCAATCGGTCGCAGACATGCGCGATGAATTTGACATGCGCCGCAACTACATGATGGATCGGCTGTCGAAGATTCCAAATGTCACTGCGGTGAGGCCGCAGGGTGCGTTTTACGTCTTGGTCAATATCAGCCAACTCGGTCTAACTTCACAAAATTTCGCGGACCGATTGTTGAGCAAATCAAACGTCGCGATAGTGCCGGGCGCGGCGTTCGGGGACGACCGGACGATTCGTTTTAGCTACGCGACCAGCATTGACGTAATCAAAAAGGGACTCGACCGATTCCAGGATTTCTGCCGGACGCTCTGAGCGCCGGGATTTGACGGCGATGAAGCTCGCCACCGTTTCACCGAACAAAGCGGCAGTTGTTGCACGGATCAAAACCGAACGCGCGGTCGCTGTCATTCGCACAGATTCAATGGAGCGAGCATTGGCCGCTGCGCATGCGGTCATCGCGGGCGGATTCCGTGCAATCGAGATTACTTGCAGCTTCGCCGGCGCAACCGACGCGATCGCGAAGTTAGCCGAGGCGGACGAGTGCAATTTACTTCTCGGCGCCGGAACCATTTTAAACCGCGACCAAGTCCACGAAGCAGTTGAAGCAGGCGCGCGGTTCCTTGTCAGCCCATGCGTCCTGCCCGAATTGATTGAGGCCGCTCGCGAACTTCAGGTCGTGATAATACCCGGCGCATTTACACCCACAGAAATTTATACCGCCTATCTCTTAGGCGCAGACATCGTCAAAATTTTTCCCGCCGTCCGATTCGGGCCGGAATATTTGAAAGCGGTGCGGGGTCCGCTGCCACACATTCCAATCATGCCGACGAGCGGAGTCGACGTATCAAATGTCGCAGAGTGGTTCCGTGCCGGCGCTGTCGCTGTTGGCGCGGTTAGCGGCGTGCTCGATCCGGAGCACCCATTCTTTAAAAGGCTTTTCCCAACCGAGATAAATCAGTGCACCGATATGATTATTTCAATAAGCAACCGCACGAGAACCCGAGTTTCTCAGAATGCGCCAACGGATGCAACCAAGACCTTATCATCTGGAATCCATGAAGCCAGCGACTGCTGGGCACGCCAAGCATAATTTTTCGTCGTCGTTTCTAATCGCTAGCGCGGGGCAAACATCCGATCCTGATCTCGGTTCTGCTTTTGGTTCTGGTTGTTCCTGCTGTACTGAATGGCCGAGCAATACGGCGTCTGCCGTCTTTGATCCACCCGAAGCGAGCTACAACACGGCCGACGGTTACCAAGCACTCTACATGGCCGACTCAAAGTGTCCGGCCTCGTTGCTCCATGACGGTGATCGAAATCAGGCGATTCCGGAACGGCAGGAAATCATATGAGGGGCCTGGAGTTGAGCCGGTATTCGCCACTAAAGAAGAGGCGATCGGCTATGCCAGGTCCGCGCGTGTTTTCGTTCCGGTGAGATTCGAATTCGGCGCGTGAAAGCTCCGTCTAATCCGTATATATTATATGAGAACGAACACTGTTGCGCGCCTGGAGAAGAAGCCCGTCTCCACTGGAAATAGAACGAAAGCGATGCGGAACTGGCGGGTGCTCCTGCACTTTGCTGCGCTTGTTGTCATGCTCGGTTTAGCCGGATGCGACGAGTATTACGGTTATTACGGCGCACATCCTGGATACGGACCGTATTACGGGAGTTATGGGCCCTACGGCCATGGTTATTACGTGGGCAGGGCCTATTATGTCTGGAGGCCGGGACATTGGGCTTGGCGGCACGGTCAACAAGTCTGGAGCCGCGGCCATTATGTGCTGGTAAGAGGATAAACCTCGGCTTAGCGGAATCCCGCACTTTGACGGATCATTCCGAAGCGGATCGAACATCAGAATCGAGCCGGAGCAGCGTAGGATTGAGCCCGATCTTGGTATTGCCCCCAATTGCACTAACCACTCTGCGAACCGGCTTGAAAACCTGCTTGCGCACGTAAGGTGAAACAGTGAGGCGCAATACCGGCCTGAGATGGTGTGACGATACGGTCCTGGAATGTCTGCGACTCTTACCCAAACTCCTTCCGCCGCCTCTTTTGGCTGCCCTGTGTTTAACCCTGGCGACATCACCACTAGCGCAAGCTCAAGATGCGACCTCTATGACTCTTTCCGTTGGACCTTCCAAGACGGCAACGCCAACTCCCGCGGCGAAAGCAAAACGAACTAGGGTAAAAAGGCACGCAACTCTGACGCCTTTGTCGTCTGCAAAAACTGTGGTCGTTAGCCGCCCTCTCCCCGTGTACCCCTACCAAGCGAAGCACCACCATATCACCGGCGACGGGATTTGCGTTATAACGGTTGATACCGCGAGCGGCAAAGTAACCGATGCGACCATGAAGCAAAGCAGCGGTAATGCGATTCTCGATAAGAGCACGACCGATGCTTTTCGACAGTGGCGGTTCAAACCCAGAACGGTATCGAAGGTCCGAGTGCCGATCAGCTACAAACCCGCTCTTGGCGTAATTCCGGCGCAAATCTTCGCCGATCACGTAGTTGTTTACGAAAATGTTGAATCCCGTTAGGGTCGCCAACGCTTTTCGTTGTGCTAATAATTGCGACGCTTTTTTCGCTTCTGCGTGAGCGCAGTTCCGTGGCCACCCCTAGCGCCTAACCAGCCGATGAAGCCAACGTCCCGGGATGCAATGACTCTGCGCGTGTTTGCTGTCGACCCCATCGTTGGCTTATCTCTGTCTCGTTAGGCCGAACTCAAAAATGGTCACAGATGTATCCAACTCGCGCAGTGCGGAGCGCGACTTCCTATGCACAGGGCCGAAAGCGTTTTTGGTTTGGGGTGTACCGGTGGAAGAGGATTTAGCCACAGTAGAAATAATGGTTAGGGCCAGACTACACCGCACAATGGTTTCGGGTCATTCATGAAAGAAAGAAGGTAAGACCTTTGTCTTATAAGACTTCGACCGTACGCGTTGCCCGATCGGCCAAGGGGTAATTGCCTTCTTTCTTCACGCTGATTTTCGTCCGCGGCGAGGAGTGACGTGCCTAAACGCACCGAATGATGGTCGTCTAAATCGTTCCCTGCCTGTAGCCGGCAAAAGTAAGATAAAATCCGATGCCGATTTGGTTTAAAAACTGAGCCGAACATGGTTGTAACGGAACCGACATGCCTTAGCATTGTTGTTGAGTTAGAGTGAATTAGACGCCGCTTCTTTGGATGCATCATAGCGGGAGGCGGCGTCTCTGTCTCTTCTTTTGCATTGATCTAAATCCCGCCATTACCGATAGCCGAATCATTCCACGCGCGTGCTCGGAGCTTTTTAGGAGAATTTCGGATACGCAAATCAGGTTGGCAGGTCTAGTTCGACGCCATATCGAATCACAAAGGCGGTTCACAACGAAGGGAGGCCCCGGAGCTGTTGAATCTCCAAGGACAATAGGGAATCATGAGACTGAACAAGAAAATCAAGACCGGACTCGCGGCGGGAGCAACGCTTCTATCGCTGTCTGTGTTCGTAGCGGCTCAGCCGCATGGCCATGGGATCGGCTTTGGACCGAAAAACAATCCAAGTCGGGTCACACCAAAGCCGACACCGCCCGGACACCACTTTGGTTGGCAGAAAGGGAAACATAACCCGCACCACCTCTAGGTTGGAACGGACTCCGCTCGCTGCTTATCTAAAGTAGTAAAACGCCAACGGTGACAGAAGAATGCTGCTCGCGCAGTCCTTCTCTGCCCAGCCGTCCAGTTCCACGCGCGAGCGCGAGAGGCGCGGCACCAACCGATTGATTTTTTCTTAACCTAGGTAGCCTTCTCCAAAATGAGCCAACGCATTCTCTTTGTCGAAGATCACGACGACACCCGTGATGTTCTTTCCCGGTTATTGCACCGCCTCGACTATGAAGTCGATTCGGTCGGCACGTATGAGTCCGCGCTAGAGGCATTGAATCGCTCACAATTTCAGGTTCTTCTCTGTGATCTCACTTTACCCGATGGAGACGGTTGTGATCTGGTGCAGGAGGCCAAACGGAGACAGAGTTTGAAGGCTGTCGCGTTGACCGGTCGTGCCGGGGACGGTGATTTGGAACGGGGCGGAGCGGTCGGTTTTGATCACTACTTAACTAAACCGTTCGACATGCACGAACTTCGGTCAGTGCTCGGTCAGGCTCCAGTGTCATGAAGTGACGGAGTCAGCATGGCGCACTACTCCCCGCGCGTGCGCGAGGGAGCGCGGCGCTCCCGAAACTGTTGACGCCATGTTGACGGTATCAGCGTCGGAAATGGCCGCTTGGTGTCGCTGATGTTCGCACATGCACGAGCGGCGCGAACTCGTTAGGCGTATTGCCGCCCAGTCCCACGCGCACGCGACGCGTGGAATGGGACCTGCGGTATTCAGCGACCACCGTTGAATGAACTTGAGCCGGTAAGCACCGATCGCAATTTCTGTCAAAAATCCGTCGCGAGATAGAGAAGGAATCCGCCGAGGAAGCCTAACAAGACTCCGATCAACGGACTGAGTAGCGCGAACCAGAGCGAGAAGTCCCAGTCCGCCATTCGAACGGACTCGTCCCGTGGCGAGTTGGCGATCGTTTGGTATTTCGAACTCATTGTCATCACCCTTTTCACTTTTGTGTGTGTTCGAATACCCAGAGCACGATTTTTCCGTGCGTGTGATTCGATAGCGCGTAGAACTAGACCTGCAAACCTGATTTGTGTATCCGAAATTCTCGTAAAAGCTCGCGTGCGTGCGTGGAATGGGTTCACTGAACCCGAATGAACAAAATTGGATTGCACCGCGCCGCCAACCCCGGTTACGATTTCATCGGACATCGGGAATGACTTCCGAGAGGGGGTCTGGCAACCTGCGATGGAGACGTAAGGTGCTTTGATCGCGAAGAGACTTCGCGGTCGATGTGCGGTGAGAAATCTCGCCGAAATAAAATCTCCACCAAAGTTGAGCAAAAGCCGCCCGTCCTGATGGATTGGCGATTTTTGTTTGTCCGCGAGTTCCTGATTTCCGGAAAGGACAAGAATCATGAACTCAGGTATCAACGAATGTTCAAAAAAGAAGGAGCCGAGGCCGCTAGACGAGAGCGACCTGCTGAAACCGGGCAAGTTGCCGAGCGAGTGGTGGAGGCGGCTCAACAAGGTTCACAGGAACGTGCTCCCGCAGATTTACGGGGAGGGCAGGCTAATATTGAGAGCAAATCCGCCGGTGTGGAAAAAGCCGGGCAACCGGGAAACAGCGGCGAAAGTGGAAAAGCATTTGTTTCAGAGCCGCTAGCGGCTGGTCGCGCTGAACCATTCCGCGCGTGCGCGAGTGTTGAAACTTTCGTGTTTCAGCCGAACAACTAG
>Ga0310909_10002335_pt1 | contig 11623 bp, 12 predicted proteins | sample GREbulkMGT000H_FD_203449 | JGI IMG/M metagenome (GOLD analysis project Ga0310909, IMG submission 203449) | Lab enrichment of tropical soil microbial communities from Luquillo Experimental Forest, Puerto Rico - GRE.bulkMG.T000H | ecosystem: Environmental > Terrestrial > Soil > Tropical forest >... | reverse complement strand
CTGGCTGAACGGGCTCACGGCGCTGTTGCGTACAACCTCATTGCAGATAATTGCCGAGGGCGTCGAGACCGCCTTCCAGGCCGATACACTCAGGGCGGCGGGAGTGCAGTTGGCGCAGGGTCACTATTTTTCAGCTCCGCGATCGGCAAACGACTTCAAGCGTTTCTATGCGGATAAGCCTGACGCACGCGCGGCTCGATCTCACCGATGAAGGACTCGCCACCGCAGCCGGCGCTTGCCGCGCGATGGAGTATCAGGAAGGCACGCGGGCAGTGGACCCTCAGGAAGGACGACTGCTGGATTGAGCCGGTGTCTCCTGTTGGCCGGTGCGCGCCGTTTCGGCATGCGGCACGGGGTTCATCGGTTTTCAGCGTAGAAGTGCTCTACGAATGCTTTTCGAAAACGCTGGTGACAGGCCAAGCAGCTACTCTGCAGCCTGGCGAAGTTCTCGATGACTTCCGGGCCATCGCCGCTTTCAGCGGCTTGGCGCATCGCGCGTGCAACTTCATGGGTATGTTCGTCCAAGTGTTCGAACAGTTCAGAATCAGAGCCGAGCCAGTCGAGGATGAGTTTTCTTTCCGACAGCGGTGGTTCTGCGTGGCGGGCAATTTTCTGGGCGATCTCGGCTACCAGGACCCAGTCTTCTTTTGAGATTGCACCTGTCGTCGTTTGCATGTCACGCCCCAGCGATTTCATGACACTGCGCAGAGCCATGGACTTTGGCGCGCTGGTAGCTTGAGCGAGGCACATTCCGGTATTTCCTGAGATTGCCGCGATCAGAGCGCTGGCCAAGGTCGATCGGAGTGGCGATTTGATCACAGACACCGAATTGAAACTCGTGCATGAGATGAAGGGACCGACTTCATCTGAAGTGTTATGCGTGGGCTGAGAAGCTGCCAGTATGATTCCGGTGCTGATTTCGGGCGGCGGGTGAACCTGGGCCGCGACGATGCAGCGCTGCATCACCAGGTTGGTGCTAGCGCAGTTGGCTGTCCTTGCTGCCGCGGCGGTTGTAGCCGGAAAAGTGGGCGCTGTCCCGATCGTCACTCTCTTGGCAGGCGATGCAAAGGCGCACCCCGGGTACTGCGGTCTGGCGCGCCTCCGGTATGGCGGCACCACAGGTCGCACACTCGCTGAGGGACTTACCTTGCGGCAGGCGGCTTTGGGCCCGACGTATGCCGTCCTTGACGGTCGCGTCGATCTGCTCGTTGACCGCGTTGTCTCCGGCCCAGCCAGTAGCCATGTAGCGCTCCTCAAAGAAGGGTCAGTTTGCCGGGAGATGGTAGTGGTGGCAAATGGCGGCTTCTCAAGCCAGACGTGCCTTCGGTCCCACCCGGAGGGACGCTTCGACGTATGTCACTTTGTGCGTCGCCACTCCACGGTCACGCAATGCATTGACGTATCCGCCACGCAAACCAATTGTGGGCCTCCGCCGATGTCGATCGAGCCGGCATGGCGGTAGAAACTCCAGAGGGGATATTGTTTGTTCGGGCATGCGTCCTTCTGCGGAAAGTTTATCTCAGTCTGATCGAGACAGAGCCGCGGCGGTCCAAGCGCCTCGATCAGGCGCTCGCGGGCGATGCCATTCAAAGAAGAGACGTCCCGCGCGATGCAGGGGGATATGAAGTCTTTGTGTGTGTCGCTGATGGAAACATCAACAAGGCACTGGCGCAGGGTCTGAAGCAACGCCTCGTGAGCGGTGTCGTTGCGATAGTTACCCGGCGTACTGCAGGCAACCAAAAAGGCAGCCAGGGCGAAGAGAGCGGCAGAGACGAATAGTGGGTAACGGGGAATCATCCCGCAATCATGCCACCGCTCGCGGGGATTTGCGGCGCCGGCCCCGAGCTGCCGCGCCAGTAGCGGGGGCCTGACTTCGCTTCCGGCTACTTTTTCTCCGACTCTCAATTCCGGCTTCATCCTCAAGTACATAGGGGGGTCTCCGTGGCGCGAGTCGTTCATCTGCGCAACCGGGTGCGTTGGGCGGAGCCGCCGAAATGCCGGTCTGCGATCAGGCACAGGATTTCGTACATCATCGTCGCACCGACCAGGGCGGTGTTCCCGGTCTGATCGTAGGGAGGCGCTACCTCGACGACGTCGCCCCCAACCAAGTTGAGGCCCCTGAGCCCACGCAGCAGCCGCTGCGCTTCGAGCGTCGTGATGCCTCCGATCTCGGGGGTACCCGTGCCAGGCGCGTACACCGGATCGAGACCGTCCACGTCGAAGGAAATATAAGTCGGGCCATCCCCGACCACTCGGCGCGCCTCGGCGATCACTCGGTCGACGCCGAGCTCGGCAAACTCCTCGATGAACACCACGCGCATCCCGTGCGACTTGGAAAATTCGATGCCGTCGAGAAAATTCTGCGCACCGCGGATCCCGATCTGGATAGTGCGCGTCGGATCGAGCACGCCGGCTTCAACGGCCAGGCGAAATGGCGCGCCGTGCGTGAATTTGGAGCCGAAAAATTCGCCCCAGGTGTCGGTATGCGCATCGACATGCACCATGCCGACGGGCCGCTCGGCCCCGAGGGCCCTGAAGATGGGGTAGGTGATCGAGTGATCGCCTCCCGCGCTTACCGGCAAGATGCCGGCGGCCTTAACCTTGCGGTAGAAGGCTTCGATGTCCCCGTTCTGCCGCTCGAGGTCATAGCGGTGGGAGAGGTGCACGTCGCCGAGATCGGCCACACGGCACAGCTCATATGGATTGACGCCGAGCCCGAGATTGAAGCCGCGCATCAGGCTCGACGCGTTGCGGATTTCGCGCGGGCCATGCCGGGCGCCCGGACGATTGGTGACCCCGAGATCGGTCGGGACACCAATTAGTCCGATGTCGACGTTGTCGAGTGCGGCTGCCAGCGGTGCGCGCATGAAGGTCGCGATCTCGGTGAAACGTGGCTCCTTCATCGGGTCGTAGGGTTTGGCGTCGCCAACGGCAGGTCGCTGGTAGTCCTGAGTGCTCATGGTGCGTATGCCTCAGAGGTTGGGGAGAAAAAACGATTGGAGCGTAAACCTATGACACCACGGCGAGGTTCGCCTGGCACACCGCAGAGTGCTATTCGGGCACGGTCGGCACCGGCGCATCGGGCTGTGATGCTCTGGCGGAGCGGAGCATTGCGATGGCCGCATACGCGATGACACCTGTGACAACCCAGCGCATCAGCGTAAGGTGATCTCCGAGCGTCTTCACGAGCGGAAACGCGGCGATCGTGCCGACGATTCCGCCGATGGTGAGCCCGACAGCGACCGCGGGCGCGAACCGGCCTGAGCGCAGGAAGCCGAGGCTTGCCACCGGGATCAACACGCCGTCGCTCGCCATCATGATCGGGTAGGCGGCGATCGGATGCATTCCGAGGAACGCGAGCAGCGCCATCGAGGGCGCATAGTTGCCGATGCCGACGCACATGAGAGCGCCGAGGACGAAATTTGCACTGACAGCCAGGACGAACCGCCAGCCCGCGAGCCCCATCGCCGAACCGGTCGGCGGGATTACGCCGAGGTTGGTCATCGTGAAGAACCCGGCAGCGAGTAGCAGGGCCACGCCCATGAATACCTGGATCACGCGTCGAGGCATCCGGCTGACGATGCCCGCGCCGATCCAGGCGCCGGCCCCAGCACTCATGACCATCGCCATCAGGAGCACGGGCTCCACCTGGATCGCCGCGACGAAGAGCGCTGCGCTGAAGAGGATCCCCACAGCGTTGCCGACGTTCAGCGTGCCGGGGATCAGCTCGTCCGGCGGGCGCCCGCGCAGCTTGAACAACGCCGTGATCTGCGCGTAGTTCCCGATGCCGAGTGTGTCGAGGAAGCTCGTCACGCCGCCGATGACGATATCGCCCGTTGACGGGCGGACTGGCCACTGGTGCCTGCGCGTCGCGACTATCCAGGTGACGACGACTGCGACCTCGACAGCTACGAGGCAGGCATAGACGATCACCAGCGCCGCCGACATCGGTTTCCCCCCACGGCCGATGTCTCACTTTACCAAAGAATGCCGGCGTCCCCAGGCAGCTTAGCTGGGTTGCCACCGGCTGCTCTCGAGAGCCCTGTCCGGCGGCTGCGTGTCGGTGAAGCTGTCCATCCGACCAGGTTGTCGTACTGCAAATCTCAAAAGGAGCCAAACAGGTTGCCGAGAAGAATGACCGCAGCGAGCGCAATCATCGGACCGATCATTACCGCCACGACTATGTCGAGATAGCTCGTCTTGTGGGTCGCGCCGCATACCGCGAGCAGCGTGACCACCGCACCGTTGTGCGGAAGGCTGTCGAGTGTGCCTGCGCCGATGACGGCGACACGGTGCATGAGCGCCGGATCGATACCGTGCGTGCTCGCGATCTCCATATAAGTGGGCCCCAGCGCGCCGAGCGCTATGGTTAATCCGCCCGACGCCGATCCAGTCAACGCCGCCAGCACGTTCGTAGACACGGCCAGACCTACCAGCGGCCCACCCTCGACGCCCAGCACCCAGTCGCTTACGGTCGCGAATGCGGGAAGTGCTGCCACGACGCTTCCGAATCCCACGAGGCTCGCAACGCTCATCAGTGGCAGTACCGATGCGTTCATGCCTGCGTCGGCCGTGTCGCGCAACGCTCGCAGCCGCCCGCGATTCAGCAGCACAACAACGGTGATCGCCGCGGCCAGCGCCACGATCACCGACCACACGCCGGCGACGTCGGAAAGCGTAATTCCACCCCAGCGCGGTTCGGTGAGGAAGCTGGTATTCATCCGTGGAAGTAGCAGGAAAGACATTATGAGGTTGGTGACGATGACGACCACGAGCGGCAAGAAGGCGAGCACCGGAGGCGGACTTTCCTCGGAACGTCTGCCATGCCGCATCTCCGCCGGGTCGAATTCCCGGGCCGTTGTGGCTCGTTCTCGCACGAGCGTGTCGTTCGCCACCGCGCTCACGTCCACCGTCGGGGTCCCTGACGTCTCTTCGGCCCGACTTGCCGAAACCTCGCGTCGGCGCAGCCACCACAACCCAAATCCAAGCATGATCGCCGAAGCGATCAGCCCTAGCCCTGGTGCCGCGAACGCCGTGGTGCCGAAGTGCGGCATCGGTATGGCGTTCTGAATCGAAGGCGTGCCCGGCAACGCCGACATGGTGAACGTCGACGTGCCCAGCATCACTGCAGCTGGCAGAAGCCGATTCGGAATTCCTGCCGTGCTAAACAGGGCCTGTCCCATCGGAACGAGCACGAAGATCGCGACGAAAAGACTCACGCCCCCGTAGGTCACGAGCGCGCCCGCCAGCACAACGGCCAAAATGGCGCGGCGGGCACCCAGCCGTGTCGTCATGAACTGCGCGATGGCACCGACCGATCCGCTGTCTTCCATGAGCTTGCCGAACAAAGCGCCCAACAGAAAGAGCGGAAAGAACTGCGCAACGAAGCCGCCGGCAGCGAGCATGAACGTCTGCGTCCAATGCGCGAGGAGCGGTTCGCCCGAGGCAGCCGCGGCGACGAGTGCGGCAACCGGCGCGAGGCCGAGCACGCTCCAGCCCCGGTAGGCCATTCCGATGAGCAACGCGAGGCCGAGGAGTATGCCAACCAGTCCCACCGCTCAAACCCCCTCGAGGAAAGCGTCGAGGTCGAGCGATGAGCGTCGCCCCAGATCGCGGCCATGAGCCGCAATGAAAGCGTCGGCACACCGCCGGCCCTCGTCCCGTAGCCTTTGGAGAAATCTCCACTCGGCAATGAGCTTGGACGAAGAGCCCAACTTGACCATCCAATCGCTCGCGATGCGGTGAATGCGCATCCGCGCCCACAAGGCGCTTTCGGCCTTCTTCGGGCACGACACCCGCCGCAGCAGGGCGATCATTCGCAACTCTTTGACCAATGGCGAATTGAACGAGATTTCGTTCAGGCGGTTCAGGATGTCGCGTGCCGATTTCGGTGTTCCAGGCCGCTGGATCGGATTGATCTGCACCAGAATCGTGTCGCTTGCGTTGCACTCGCGAACGAGCGGAGTGATGGTCGGGTTGCCGACATAGCCGCCGTCCCAATAGGGCTCGCCATCAATTTTGATCGCCTTGTACATCGTCGGCACGCACGCCGAGGCGAGTAACGCGTCGATCGTCAGCTCGGCGTTACGGAATACCCGCCCGCGTCCGGTGTGAACGTTGGTGGCGGTGATGAAAATCTTGATCGGCGACTCGCGCAACCGACCGAAGTCGATGCTTTTAGCCAGGATCTCGCGCAACGGATTGAACGCAGCCACACCGAGGTCGTAGGGCGAGAACACTCGTGAGGCGAGATCCATCGCGATGAACATCGGCGAATTGTCGAGCGTCCAGTTGCCGAGCAGCATGTCAAGCGGCCCGCGACGCAGCGGGCTCAGCGCAGCGGCGTCCGATACGCGCCGCCAGAAACGTTCGAGGGCGGCGCGCGCGCCCTCGGGCCCTCCCTCGGCGTAGCCGTCGGCGAGGACAGCGGCATTCATCGCTCCGGCCGAAGTGCCGGAAATGGCCTCGAGTTGCAACCTCGGCATTTGCAGCGCCCGATCGAGGACGCCCCAGGAGAATGCCCCATGGGCACCACCACCTTGAAGGCCGAAGTCGACAGCGATGGCTTTACGGTTAATTCGCCTGGGAGACTTTCGGGTCCGCGTCCGTGCTGACATGCGGGCCATCATACGCTCAGCCTCTTGGCGCTCGTCGCGGTCACCGCTGGCGGGACCTGGAGCCGCGCTGACTGCGCCGGCGGGCCACCGTCCGAGCAGGTTCCGCAACGTGCGTCATCGAGTGCGCGCCGGTCCAGGAATCGTATCGCGGGCACTCCACGTTGGGGCTCGAGTGGTAGCTGAAGTCAGGGAGCGGCCGCCAGTCGAGGCCAGTCCTGGATTCACCCGCGCGACGAGGGATGCGCTCCCGTGGCCATCCGGACGAAAGATCAGAGCTTCGCCTTCCGCCAGGTCCGCAGCCTCGCTGGGGAAAGCCTCCCTGATGTTGGGAGCGTGGGTAATGATGAGCGTGTACGTGCCAGCCTTGGGAGCTTCTGCCACCTTGCCGCGCAGCCACGCGCCGCGGGTGCCGCTCGAATCGGGCGTCACGTTCTGCCCGGCATCTCCGGGCTGGTCATAGGACTGCACTGGGCCGAAATCGGCAAGGTGTGCGGTCTCGAGCGCTCGATAGGTAGGGACAGCACCTGCGCGATCGGTACTCACAGGCGGTGGAACGCATCGCCCATCGCGCGTGCCGACGTGCGACCGGTCTCATCGAGTTGTCGTTCATGGTGCGGGTTCTCGGGATCGGCTTGGGCGGGATCGGGAGGGGTACCTGGCGAACTCGCGTGGCGCATGAGGATTACATAGCCACCTCGGTGCAACGCCGCCGTGAGATTCTTCCCGGTGAGGGATGCCGGACTGCCTGCGGCGCAGAGCACCAATAGTGCAGGTATCGCCGGCAGCAACCGTTGGCGACGGCGAAGCGTGGTGTCCATGGGTACCCACTCCTCCACTTGGTCTGGCCTCCGCGGGCGTCTTATTGTGGCTTAGGGCGTGCGTTTCTGTGGCATCGAGAGGCCCCCTGTCGTAGCAACCCAAAGAACAAGTGGCTGCTTCTGCTCGACAGGGCCGTGAGATGTGGTAATGCCACACCCGACTGCTTTCGGTGTCTGCTTTATGAACGCAGACGCTGACAGTCAACGCCGCCAATGGCCGGCTGTGCTGGCTGCAGCCGACGCGAACATCAGCGTCGTAGCGGGGGATCCGATTTCGCTTCCGGCCACCATTGTCAGGTTTTAGTATCAAGTACTCAACGGCAGTCCTCAGTCACGGCGCATTCCCGGCCAAGCACTACCGGAAACGACTCCATGCAGGACGTGATCATCATCGGTGGCGGCCCAGTCGGCTTTATCAATGCTCTCGGTCTGGCGCAAGCCGGAGTTCGCGTCACTGTCATCGAAGCCGAACCACAAATCATCAATTCTCCGCGCGCGGCGGTGTACTTCTGGTCGGTTCTCGAGGGTCTCGGACGCCTGGGGATACTCGAGGAGGCCGAGGCTGCCGGTGTGCGGAAGCAGGACTACACGTACCTCGTCCGACGCACCGGCGAGCGCATCGAATATTCGATGGAGGTGCTGGCAGGGCATACGCCCCACCCCTACAACCTGCATCTGAGCCAAGATCGCCTGGCTGATATTGCCCTGCGCAAGCTGCAGGCCCACGCGAACGCGACGGTCCGTTTCGGCGCTCGACTTGACAGGCTTCAGCAGGATGCTGATGGGGTCACCGTCTCGGTGGTGACGGGGCGCGAAACCCACGAACTGCGCGCTGGGTGGGTCATCGGTGCAGACGGCGCCGGTAGCACTGTGCGCCGACTGCTCGGTCTCTCGTTCGACGGCATGACGTGGCCGGAGCGGTTCGTGGCCACCAACGTTTATTGCGATTTCGAGCGGTATGGCTATTCGCGCGCAACGTTCGTGATCGACGGACGCTTCGGCGCGGTCATTGTCATCTTGAACAATCAAGGCCTCTGGCGCTGCACCTACATGGAAGATGCGACGCTTCCGGAGGAGACATTCCTGGAGCGACTGCCGCAGGTCTATCAGACGATAGTGCCTGACCAGGGCTCGTTTCAGCTCGAACGAGCATCCCCGTATCGTATGCACCAGCGCTCGGCTCAGAGGTATCGTGTCGGCCGTGTCCTTCTTGCCGGTGATGCAGCACATGTAACCAATCCAACGGGCGGCCTTGGACTGACCTCCGGCTTGCTGGATAGTTACGCCCTCTATCCTGCGCTGGCCGCGGTTGTTCTGGAGGGCGCCGACGATGAAGTCCTGGATCGGTACTCGGCCGCACGTCGCGACATATTCGTCAATCGCGTGTCTCCACAGGCGACTGCAAACAAACGGCTCGTTTTCCATGCCAACGGCGGCGGCAGAGAGCTCGAAGAGGCGCTGGCGGGCTTGCGCCGGCTCGCCACGGATCCGCAATACCGGTGGCAGCGTCTGATGTTCACGAAGACTTTGGAAACACCGCCACTCGTCGGGGCTCCCCGATCCGGATTTGCAGCTTGACGGGTTGAGTACACAGCGGGTGAGGTTGCCATCGCCATCGAAGTGCCCGACCGGGAATACTGGCGCACGAGTCGGCGTTCCGCCCCTCTGTACAGGCGGAGGGAGCAGCGGTGGCGACACCCCCGCACGCGAGTCTTTGAGCTACCCGTCCCGGGGGTGACCGCTGTCGAGCGATCCGCAAGTCATCGCAGAAGGACGGCGTTGGCCGGCTGCTGCCGAATCGGTCTGCGTAGACAGGAGGCGGCTATGTCAACGCCGCTTCGCTTCACGTTTTTCACGTTTGGCTGCGCGCTTCTCGTCAAACGTCTTGGCCGCCTTCTTCCTGGTCTCTTTCTTCCGATCCATGCCCTTGCTCATAGAAACCTCCCCGCATCGCTTGCGATGCGCGATAGGGTACACGCCATCGGAAGGACTTTCACGCGTGCGGCGAGGGGGTCTCGGGGTCGGCGTTTCTCCGACTTCGCCCGTAAATTCTGCCATCCGCTGGAACCGCCGGGTCACATTCAAGCTCACCGTGCGTGGTCTGAACGTCCCGGCGATGATGGTTTGGTAACCTGCCGTGACACCCGGGGCATGAGTCAGGGCCTCAGTTGGCATTAGGGACATCGACACAATTGGACATTGCACCTGCTGCAGGCAGGCAGAACCTAACCAACCCCGAGGTAGCGTTTACCGCCCAGAGCTCTCCAGTCGGCGGCGATATCTTGCCTTGAAATGTGTAGGTAGCGAAATTGAAATTGCTCGAAGCGATGGAAAACGACGTCCTTGTGCACCGAGCGGTTGGAGGCCGGGTAACATTCGCGAACGACACACTGCACTGATATACCACATTCGAATTGCGATCTATCTTGTACGCGCTGTATCGAGTTGTAGGAGGATTAGAGTTTAGAATTACTCTTTCATAGGGCATGATTTCATACCTGGGCAGGCCCTGTGCGATAACCTGCGTCGACGCAGCGAGGCACACGAGCCCGGCACTACCGAGAAGTCTCATACAAACCCCTTTGTTCTCAACGCTACAGCAGAGTGCGGATTGTAGCGCCGGGGCCATCGCGTCGCAGTTTGTGATCCAACGCGGTTATGGCCGGAGGTGTTGCGTATTACTCGAGCAGCCTCGTGTCCAGATCGCGCACGACCTCGGCCAACATTCGACGAATATCCGGATTGCGGCAAGCTGCCTTGGCGACTTGCGCGGTCTGAGCTTGCGAAAGCATTCGCTGCCGCAGTTCAGGCAACCAGCAACCGAGCAATCAAAAGCGCCCGCTGGTACTCAGACCCACCGTTCGCACCCTGAAGGTCGTGGCGTACGCCGGCGATGAGGGGGCCACCGGCCACCGAGCCGGGGCCGCCGTACCGAAGTCGCAAGATCGTGGGGCGGCTGTCGAGCGCATTGGTGACGAAGAGCAGCGACCGCGAGTGAGAAGCCCGCCCCTTAATCGCAGCGGCCACCGCGGCCTGGGCTGCGGTGGCCTGCCGCGCGCCAAGCCGAGAATTCGTGGCTGCTGGGTCGGCTGGATCAGTAACGACGATGCAGGCTGAAGCGGGGAGCCCGCCTGATACGAGCGTCATCACGGCGGCGAGACGCCCGTGCGCACGATCCGGGTAGAATAGGCGCTCAGAAACCCGATTCTGTGTAAAGCCGAGAGGCTCTCGATGTCATTGTTTTCGCGCTTGTTTCGTAGAGCGCCATTGCCCCCTTCGCCCCCGGTAAAGCCCGCTGAGAAAGCCGACAGCGTACTTCCGCAGCGGGGCGTGCCGGATCAGGCTGTCCTCACCGCCAGAGAAGAAGAGGCACTCAGAGCCGCGATCGACGGCCGCGACGCCCAAGTGATTGCGCGGCTGGTCCTCGAGGGCACTTCCACTAAAATCCGCCAGCTCGCCGCCGAAGCGATCGAAGACGATGCGCAGCTTGGCGAACTCATCAGGCAGACCCGCGGCGGCAAAGACAAAAGCGTCTACAAGATTCTCTCGCGCAAGCGCGAGGCTCAGCTCGCGCACCAGCGTCAGCTCGAGCAGCTCAGGGCCGAGATCAGCGCGGTCTCGGCGGCCATCGAGCGGCACAGCCATCGCCCGTACGATCCATCGTTCACGCCGACTCTCGAGCGGCTCGAGGTCCGCTGGAACGCCGTTGCCGCGCGGGCCGAGCTGGATGTGGCGCGGGGGGTTCAGGATGCCACCGATCGCGCACGCGCCGTTATCGCAGGGCATTTCCGCGAGGTTGCGGCTCAGGTGTCGCGCGAGCAAGCGGCGGCCCACGCGGCAGCCGAGGCCGAGCGACTGCGCCAGGAGGAAGAGAAGGCAGCCGCCACGGCTGCCGTGGAGCAGGCGAGGATTCTCGAAGCGGAGCGCAAGACGCAGGCCGAGAAACAGGAGGCGCATGCGCTGGCCGTGCGCCAGATCGGTGGATTGATTCGCAAGGGTCTTGGAGCCCTGAACGATGGCAGCACGGGGCGAGCGGCGGGATTGCGGAGGGCGATAGCCGAGAAGCTACCGGCGGCATCACCGTTGCCAGGTCATCTCGCCCGTCAGCTGCAGCAGCTCGATGCGAAGCTCGGGGAGCTGAAGGATTGGAAGAGCTTCTCTGTCGCGCCGAAGCAAGTCGAGCTGATG
>Ga0310909_10002327_pt1 | contig 11632 bp, 11 predicted proteins | sample GREbulkMGT000H_FD_203449 | JGI IMG/M metagenome (GOLD analysis project Ga0310909, IMG submission 203449) | Lab enrichment of tropical soil microbial communities from Luquillo Experimental Forest, Puerto Rico - GRE.bulkMG.T000H | ecosystem: Environmental > Terrestrial > Soil > Tropical forest >... | reverse complement strand
TATGGCCTTTACCTTCAAGAGCCTCGGCGAGCTGCTCGACACCTATACGCGGCTCAAGGAAATCGGCATCCGCCCGTACTGGTGCATCAACCACGGGCCGACAACCTCGATGTACTACCGCGACCCAGACAACAATCAGGTCGAGTTGCTGATCGACAATTTCGACGACGTTCGCGATGGCAAGGCCTATATGCAGTCGCCTGCCTTTGCCAAGAACCCGATCGGTGTCCCATTCGAGCCCGACTCGTTCATCGCCCGCCTCGATGCCGGGGCCAGCGCTAAAGAACTTGTCCGCATCGACTGACCGCTGCGGCGGTCTCGTTGGCCGTCGCGCAACACCCGCCAAACCGCATCGGATTTCCCTGCCGTACGGGAAAAATCCGGGAAAAAAATCGATTGCGGGTTCACGACCGCCTGCGCGAGCGCCGATAAAGCCACTTGATCAGATACTTAGAGATCCTCTCCACGGGCAGCCGAAGCGCGCGGCAGGGAACTGGCAGGGAAGCCGGTGGTGCATCGGTGTCTTCCGGCCGCCCTGCCTCGGTGGCCGCGACACCTGAGCAGGCACGCATAATATGCTTCGATTTTGGTAGCGATATGCCGGCATGAGTTGGTGTCGGCGCGTCGACCAGGTCCAACTCGTAAATGGTTCCCGCTTCATGGCGATGTGGACAGCATGGCTGCCATGCCGCGAGCCGCCTGTCGCCAAGACGGGGTGGTCCTACCTGCTGCAGTGTAACAGATGGGGTGATGGCATGGCGGAAGACAGCAAGCGCAAACCCGCGCCGGAGTGTATCGATCGGCATTTCGGGGGATGGCGGGTCGTCGTCTCGGCCTGGGCGCTCGTTGTATTGGTTGTGCTCTGTTTTGCCGGTGCGGAAGCCCTGGCTTCGCATCATGCCGGGGCGCCCGGCCACGCGAAGCTCGCCGGCGCCGTCATTCCCCGGCATGATCCGGCAAGTGCCGGGGTCGGCGCCCCGTGTGCCTCGCTTCTTGCAGAATGCGGGAAGTCCGCTGCCGCACTCGGGCCGGAGATGCCGTACGGCTACCCGCTCTGGTAAATTGCTGATCACTCCGACGTCATGCCAAATGCAGCGGCGGGCTGAACCGGATTGCCCCTCGCATCGACCGCCGCGAGCTGTGCAGCGATCCGCGCGCCGGAAATCAGGATGGTCTTCTCGTCGCCCGAGGAGGAAGAGAACGTCACCGCGAGCCCGTCGAGGCTCGTCCGCAGCGCGCTCTCCGGCAGATTCGCGGCGAATTCCTCGGCATAGGAGCAGCCCGCATCGCAGCTGATCTCGTTGCGGCCGATGGGAACAAATGGCAAAGCAGCGCCCGTGCTGTCGCGGGCTGCGTTCCAGCCCCGCTCTGCTCCGGAATAACTGTCGGTGACATAGAGCTGGTGCGCTGTCTCGCCGGTCCGGCGATCGATAAAGCTGCGCAGACAGTAGAAATTCGTCTCCGGAATCTTGAGGAAGCGGGGCGCGTGCTGCGCTTTCGGGCCGGTGAACGTGATAAACCGCTGCGACGAATCTTCGCGAACTTCGATGACGAGTGGGCCGGCGGCGGGCTGCCGTGGAGCGAGCTGAGCACACGAGGTCAGCACCATTCCCAAAGAGGCGGCGAGAAAGGCTCGCCGATGACAAGTCATAGGGTTTGGTCGAGAGTTTCGGCATTGTCCTCGCCGAGCCGGGGCGCCGGCTTGGCAAAGGCGGGGCGGACGCCGTCGAAGGAGACGGGCAACCCCACCAGCGACAAGCTGGGGCTTCCCGCCCATTGTTGGATGATACCGAGTGCTGCGGTCTGTGGGTCGCTCACCACCTTGTCGAGGGTCTGGATCGGGCTGTTCGGGATCCCGGCCAAATCGAGGCGCTCGGCCCAGACCGCCATCGGCGCCGTCCGGAAGAGGTCGCTCAAGATCGGTACCAGCTCCCGACGATTGACGACGCGCTCGGCGTTGCTGCGAAACCGCGGTTCGTCCGCGAGACCCGGCCGGCTGATCGCCGCGCATAGACGGCGAAACAAATTGTCGTTGCCGGCGGCTACCATCATAAAACCGTCGGCGGTTTCGAAGGCCTGATAGGGCACGATCTGCTCGATGCCCGAGCCGTGCCGCGTCGGGATTTCGCCGTTGGCGAGATAGGCCGAGATCGGCAACGTCATCCAGGCGAGCGTCGTCTCGAAGAGCGAGGTGTCGACCACCCCGCCGCGCCCGGTGCGCCGGCGCTCCTGCAGGGCTGCCAGGATGCCGATCACCGACCACATCCCGGTGGCGATGTCGATGATCGAGACGCCGACCCGGACCGGCGGCCGTCCGTCCTCGCCCAACAGGCTCATCAACCCGCCATAGGCCTGCATCATCGGGTCGTAGCCCGGCCGGTCGCGCAATGGCCCGGTCGACCCGAACGCGCCGAGATTGCACCAGACGAGGCTCGGCTTCTCGGTTGTGAGCAACTCGGCCGAGAGGCCGTAGCGGTCGAGCGTGCCGTGTTTGAGGTTATGGATCAGCACGTCGGCACGATCGCGGATCAGCGCCCGCAGGCGGTCGACCTCAGCCGGATCGGCGAGATCGATCGTGATGCCGCGCTTGGCGCGGTTGAAGGCGTGAAAGGTGGTTGCGGTGTCCCCGGTAAAGGGCGGGCCCCAGCCCCGGCAAGGATCGCCCCCTTTCGGGTTCTCGACCTTGATGACCTCGGCGCCGAGTTCGCCGAGGATCATCCCGGCATAGGGTGCCGCGACGCTGTGGCCGATTTCGATCACGGTCAGACCGGAGAGCGGGCGAGTGCTCGACATCAAACCTCCTCTTCATGTGCTCTCTTATTACCACAGAGGCACGCAGGGCACTGGGAAGCCATCGACGGTAGGGCGTCGGTTTGAAATCGCCGTCGACGCGCTCGACCCTGAACCCGCGCAGTAGTTGCATCGACGATCGACCGCTGCTGCACCTGCAGCAAATCTACAGCAAAATCTCTCCTTGTGGTTGAAGCAGTCTTCTGGGCCCGCATTCGTTTCCGGCGCCGCCATCGGTCGGAAATCTGCCATATGATTTAGGCAATTTCATGATGACGATTATCGCAATGATACGCTGTGCCTCCGTGGTGCAAAAATTTCGAACCGCGGTTATGTTGGCTCAATCCGCAGAAAGAGGAGGGCAGGGTGAGCGAATTGCCGACCATGGTCGCCCTCGGCGAGGATTATCCCGAGCTGCGCGAATCGGTGCGCAAGATCTGCGAGCGCTACCCCGGCGCCTATTGGCGCAAATTGGAGGCGGAGCAGGCCTACCCGACCGAGTTCATCACCGAATTGACGCAAGGCGGGTTTCTCGCCTCGCTGATCCCGGAGGAATACGGCGGATCGGGATTGCCGCTGCGGGCAGCGGCGGTGATTCTCGAGGAGGTCAACGCGTCCGGCTGCACCGCGAGCCAAGGCCACGCCCAAATGTACATCATGGGGACCGTGTTGCGGCACGGCAGCGAGGAGCAGAAGCGGCGCTACCTGCCGAAAATCGCGTCGGGCGAATTGCGGCTGCAGGCGTTCGGCGTGACCGAGCCGACCACCGGCTCGGATACGACAAAGCTCAAGACCCGGGCGGTCAAGCAGGGCAACCACTATGTGATCAACGGTCAGAAGGTGTGGACCTCGCGCGCCCGGCATTCCGATCTGATGCTCCTGTTGGCGCGCACGACCCCGGTCGACGAGGTCAAGCGGCGCACCGACGGGCTCTCGGTATTTCTCGTCGATCTGCGCGAGAACCTAGGGCATGGGGTCGAGATCCGACCGATCGAGGCAATGATCAACCACAACACCACCGAGGTGTTTTTCGACAACCTCGCGGTGCCGCCGGAGAACCTGATCGGCGAGGAGGGCAGGGGCTTCCATTATATCCTCGATGGGATGAACGCGGAGCGCATCCTGGTCGCCCAGGAATGCATCGGCGACGGCCGCTGGCTGTTGCAGAAGGGCATCGACTACGCCAAGGAGCGCATCGTCTTCGACCGGCCGATCGGCCAGAACCAGGGCGTGCAATTTCCGCTGGCGCGGGCCTATGCCGAGCTCGAAGCGGCCGACATGATCTGCCGCCGCGCCGCGGCACTGTTCGACGCCGGCCAGGAGTGCGGTGCGGACGCCAATATGGCCAAGCTCTTGGCCTCGGAGGCGACTTGGCACGCCGCCGAGGCGACGTTCTCAGCCTATGGCGGCTTCGCCTTCGCCCGCGAATACGACATCGAGCGCAAATGGCGGGAAGCTCGCCTCTACCAGACCGCGCCGATCTCGACCAACCTGATCCTCGCCTATATCGGCCAGCACGTGCTCGGCATGCCAAGGTCGTACTGACCCAGGGGGGCGTGACTGCCGATGAGCTGAGGCGATATCATGGTTAAGAGGTGCTGAAGAGAGGCTGCCGGAATTATGGCCGCGACCCGCGGTCTCGGCGCGATCCTTGCCGCCGATGTGTCGGGTTATTCACGGCTCATGGGAGCGGATGAAGAGGGAACGCACGAGCGCCTCAAGGCGCATCGCCGAAAGCTTGTCGACCCGAAAATCAAGGAGCACCACGGCCGCATCGTCAAGAGCACCGGCGACGGCGCGCTCGTGGAGTTTCCGAGCGTCGTTGACGCCGTGCGCTGCGCCGCCGAGATCCAGCGGGGGATGCTCGACCGCGATGTCGATCTAACCGAAGATAACCGCATTAGGTTCCGGATCGACACCAATCTCGGCGACATCATCGTCGATGACCACGACATCTTCGGCGATAGCTAAATGTGGCAGCTCGGTTGGAAGCGCTGGCGGAACCCGGAGGCATCTGCATCTCGCGCGTCGTTCGCGATCAGGTCCGCGACAAGCCGCCCTATACGTTTGAGGTCATGGGTAAGCAGAGCGTCAAGAACATTCCGCGTCCGGTGCGGCTGCTGCGGTAGCATCGATGCCTCAAGTTGTGGCCACGGCGGAGGCCCGCCAGCGGGTCGCTCCCTCAACCGCACCCCGGCTGTCGATCGTCGTTCTGCCCTTCGCGAACCTGTCGAATGATCCCGAGCAAGAATATTTCGCCGACGGCATCACCGACGATCTGACGACCGATCTCTCACCGATTTCCGGAAGCTTTGTGATCGCCCGCAACACGGCTATTACCTATAAGGGCAAATGCGTCGACGTGAAACAGGTTGGCCGCGAGCTAGGCGTCCGCTATGTCCTCGAAGGCAGCGTGCGGTGGGTTGGTGACCAGGTTCGGGGTAACGTGCAGCTGGTCGATGGTGAAAGCGGCGTGCATCTTTGGGCAGATCGGTTCGACACCGATCGCGCCAACCCAGCGGAGGCGCAGGACGAGATCACCGGCCGTCTCGCCCGGACCCTAAATCTTGAACTCGTGGAGGCATCGGTTCGCCGAAGCGAGCAAGAACGGGCGGTCAATCCCGATGCGCGCGATCTCGTCATGCGGGGGTGGGCCAAGTACAACCGAATGGCTTCCGCCGCGACCCGGGAAGAGGCTCAGCGGGCTTTCGAGCTGGCCTTTGAGGTCGACCCGGAATCAGTCGATGCGCGGATCGGCCTCGGGGATGTTTTCGGCGGATGTAGCTGGTTGGAGTGGCTCCTTTGATCAAAATATAACGCGTGCCGAACAGTTGCCCTTCGAAGCTCTCGAGCACGATCCGAAGAGATCGAGGGCGCACTTTGTGATGGGGATGATCCGCCAACGGCAGGGGCGACTCCACGAGTCCAAGATCGAGTTAGAGGCGGAGATTGCGCTCGATCCAATCAAGCAAGCGGCCATCGCCAGCTCGGCGTAACGCTGATGCTTCGGTCAACCGGAGGCGGCAATCCCCCAACTCGAGAAATCCAGCCGGCTCAATCCACATGACCCGTTCATAGCCATTAATTATGATACGTTGGTAGGTGTCATCTTTTTTTGGGCCAGGTAGATGAGGCAATCGATCTGCTGAGAAAAGCGCGCGCCACGAGTCCTCGGTACTATTTTATCCATCTACACCTGGCAGCGGCACTTGGGCCCAGGGGTGATCTCAGCGAGGCGAGGGCCGCTCTTGCTGCGGGAGTTAAGCTCAAACCGGAGCGGAACCCGCTGGCGCGATTGCGTGCCTCTGTCACTTCGAACAATCCCGAATACTTGAGGCTTCGCGAGAAAACTATTGAAGTCGGCCTGCGCCGGGCCGGTGTGCCCGACGAATGACCGGCACGCACCGGGTCAACGCGACTCGATCAGCCGGTGATCTCAGCGACAAGTGCGTCTGTGCGGCATTGGCGGCAATAGCCGCGGATGCCGATCAGCGACTGTCGTGACGCCGATCAGGGACTGTTTATGGCGCTCGTATCGAGCCGGATCCGGCCTTACACCACCCGCGCACCCGTCCCGGCTCGCTCCTGCGGCCGAAACAGGCGGGTCGACAGGTCGTCGAGAAAATCGGACACTGCGGGCACATTGTATCCGGTCAGCAATGCCAGCGCCGCCAAGCCGAGCGCATTACCTGTGCCGTCGGTGGGGACCGACAAATTTCCGGCGAACAGGCCGATGACAGCGCCAAAGACAAACCCGAGAATGACATTGAACTTGACCCGACCCCGATCGGTGTAAGACAGCAGCGCTGCATCGGTCCTGCGCCGAATCGCCATCATGCTCGCCGCGGCCGCGCCGATGAATGCGTAGAGACACGGCAAGATGGAGGTCGTGACGCAGGCGAGAACCGAGCTCGCCACGCTCCCGGAATCGCGCGCCAGCAGTCGGATCAGCTCGGCGCACCCGCGCGATTTTCCGTAATCGTCGAAGCGTTCCTGGTATGACCGCGCGATCGATCGGCAAAACTTGTCATTCACGACAGCGCCCACTTCGTCGATCATCGCATCGTCCCAACCGATCAGGCGGTTCAACGGGAACATCTCGACAAAGAGACTATCCCAGGACTTCAGCCGAATATTCTCGGTGACGAGCTGCATCAGCGCCCACTGAACGCCGCGACACTTCGCGACTAGGTTCCAGGCTTTCTCGGCCGAGCTGCCGTCCACGACGGAGGAGGGCAGTTTGTCGGAAACCGTCATGATATCGTCCGAGCCAGCCGACCCAGCCGCCCAATCGACCAAGTGTGCAGGACAACTATGGTCGGGCCGATCGATCGCAACAAAGAGGGGGGCTTTGCCGAGCTGCAGGAGTGAACGGTAATCGTCGTCTGCCGATTTTGCGATTTCTTGGAATTTCTTCAGCGCGCCTTCTTCCCGGTCGATGATCAACCGGCCGACCATCGCGTGAGCCGATAGCATGACAGTGACGATCGTCAGCAGAACCGTGCAGCGTTCGAGCCAGATCAGCTGCCGAGCCAGCCAGTGCCCAGTGTTCCGGAACCGCTCGTCGCTGCCGTTGGCCTTGGCTTTCTGGGCGCATGCCTGAGCGTGGAGAGCTTGCCACCGGTCGCGCCAGCTTCTCGTGGCGCGCTCGGCTCTGGCCCGCATGTACTCACGCGTGATCGAGATCGACTCGACGGTAGCCGGAGCAGCAACAGCGGAAAGGAAATCCTTGCTCCAGCGCAAGAAGGTCAGATCGTCGATTTCCGGCTTGCCGCTCGGTGTTGCAGAAACGCCCGTCTCCCTGATGCGGGTGAGCCGGGTCTGGAAGTCGGCGTAACTCGCGCAGGGCGGCGTCGCGAGCCTGACCGGTCTCACCTCTGGTAGGTGCGTATCGTCAAACTGCGCTTGCAGGCGATTATCGCTCTGCCGCTGCAGATGATTGAGCAATACAAAAATATAACCCACGAGCCGCTGCCAATCGGGCTGGCCCGAGAGATCTCCGCCGCGTGCCTCTGTTTCACCCTTGCTCATCGGATTCGCTCCCCTCGCGAGAGACATGCTGCGGACCATTACGCACGGATCGCAATCCCGGCCTCACGACGCATCAAAGTTAATGCGATCGGCTTCCCGGCACTGTGAGCTAGTTCACAGATGCAGGCGGCGCCGGAAGAAAAAGTTACGTACGGTTACTCCGAGGGAGCGCTTGCGTTTGCTCGAGGCAGTTTCCGGACGATTAACAGCGCCTTCAGCTCGGCCCGCTGAATGTCGCGATCTCTGCCAGGAGCTGATCCGTGCGGCGTTGGCGGCAATAGCCGCGGATGCCGATGAGCGACTGTTCGTGGCGCTCGGCGCTGTCGGTGACGCAGGCGTCGGTGACGAGGGTCACTAGATAGCCAAGATCGCAGGCGTCGCGCACCGCGCTCTCGACGCACTGGTCGGTCATCATTCCGGCAACGATCAGCGAGCGCACGCCGAGATTCCGCAGTACGTAATCGATATTGGTCGAAATGAAGACGCTGCTCGACGTCTTGCGGAAGATCATCTCGGCCTCCGCTGGAGCGATTTCGTCGAGCACGCGCGCGTCCCACGATCCGCGCGGCACGTCGATCCCGGAAATCTTGTAGTCGAGGCTGCGGTCGCGGCCGTCCCCGGTCATGTTTTCGACGGCCGCGTAGACCACCTCGATATGCGCGCGGCGGCAGACGGACTGCAGACGCCGCAGATTGGGGAGCACGGTTTCGCGCAGGCTGGCGAAGAGATAGTGGCGCTGATGCGCGTCGAGCGTGTGCGAGCCGGCGCCGTCCGGATGCGCGCAGTAATTCTGGACATCGACGATCAACAGCGCCGCATGGGCCGGATCGATTGGGACTTCGCGGCTCAGTGTGATCATCGAAGCAAAAACTCGCTGTAGGCGGCCGGCAACAAGCGCGCCAGGCGCTCGGCCCACGCGGCCTGGCCTGTCGGATCGGCGATTTGGTCTTGGCGGATCTCGATTTCGACGTGCGCCAGGCCACGCCGCTCGCCATGTACCGGGACGGTATAGTCGGTCAAATCAGTGACGCGGTAAGGCTCATTATCGCCCACCACGAGACCGTCCTCAGCGCTCAGCAATTTGAAGAGAGGATGCGCGAGGCGCCGATCGCGGTTGTACAGAACCGCGGCGTGCCACGGGCGCGCCACTCCCTTGAAGACTGGGGTGAAGCTGTGCAGCGCGACCAATACCGAGACGCGGCCCGCCGCCGCGCGCCGGTCGAGCACCACCGCGATCGTGTCGTGATAAGGGCGGAAGATCGTCTCTACCCTCGCAGCTCGAGCCGCTTCGCCGAGGCCGCGATTGCCGGGGATCTCGGTGGTCTCGCTGATCTCGGGGATTGAGCTCGGTACATCGGGGTCGCGGTTGCAGTCGATCACCAGCCGCGAATAGGTCTGCAGGACCACGGCTGCATCCAATAGTCGCGACAGCTGCCGCCCAACTTCACCGATGCCAATGTCCCAGGCGATGTGCCGCTCGGTCTCGTGTTCGGGCAAGCCGAGATTGTCGAGCCGGCGGGGAATGGCCCGGCCGGCATGGTCGCACGTCAGAAGAAAGACCGACTGGCCCGCCTCATTGTCGAAGGTCACCGCTTCGGGTTCGTCGGGGTCGAGCAATCTCTCGGCCATTGCTGTCAATAGACCTCGGCGTAGCGGGCGCAGAGTTCCGGGTGGGAAAGCCCCGCCACCTTTTCCGCCTCGACCCGTTTGAAGCGTAGATAGGCGTCGAGATGGGCCGGGCCGAACCACCCTGCGACCGTCTCGCTGGCTGCGAGCCGGTCGAGCGCCTCGGGCAGCGAGCGGGGAAGCGACTGTGGGGCGCCGCTGGCCGGGAGGGGCAGCGCTCGGCGGATCCCATCGACCCCGGCAAAAATCACCGCACCCAATGCGAGATATGGGCTGGCCGAGGCGTCGGTGGCGCGGAATTCGATGTGAAACTGGTGCGTCGTTTCGGCCGGTGTCGCTGCAGCAAAGACCGGGCAGATGCGCAAAGCGGCGCCGCGGTCCTGCCGAACCAGATCGATCACGGTCGGTGCCCAGGCGTTGGGCACGAGGCGCAGGTAGGAAACCGGCGAGGGCGCTGTGATCGCGCAGATCGCCGGCATGTGGTGCAAGACGCCGGCGAAGAAATGCTGCGCCGGCTTGCTGAGATCCATCGGCTCGCCGGGCGAGTGGGTCGCTGGCCCGCTTGCCATGTCGACGAGGCTCATGTGAACGTGCACGCCGTTGCCGACGAGTTCGGGGTCGGGCTTGGGCGAGAAGATCGCGCGATGCCCCAGCCGGTGTGCGGCTGCGCGCGCCATCTCGCGAGTGATCACCGCGTGATCAGCAGCCGTCAATGCCGGCTGCGGCATCACCGTCACTTCGAACTGGCGCGGGCCGTATTCGGCGAGAAAGGTGTCGGGAACCACCCCGGCCGCGCGCAAGGCCGCGATGAAACTCTCGCCGAATGTGCCCTGGCGGCGGAAGGCACCGAGGGCGTAGGCATCGCCCGGACGGTCTGAGGTACCGGTGTAGAGGAACTCCTGCTCGAAGGCGGCAATCATGCGAAGGCTCGCCACCTCTTCGAGTTGTCGGACGGCGCGGCGCAGGAAATCGCGCGGACAGCATTCCCAGGCGCTGCCATCGGTATTGCAGATATCGCCGAGAAAGAAATGCTCGATCGCAGAGCCGTCGGCAAAATCGACGCGCACTTCGGCGGCGGGGTCGGGCACGATCATCAAATCTCCGGCCGTGCCGAACGGCGTGTCCCAGATCGGGCCGAATGGCGACATCATCAAATTGCTGCCGGTCCACCCGATACCCTTGGTCAGGCGCAGCGGCAACTCGCGGGCCGGGAACCCCTTGCCGCGCGCGAGACCCGAGATGTCGCAGGTCGCTACGAATATCAGCTCTTCCCGTATCATTCCGCCGCCAACCCGATTCCTCGCCACATCCGATCGATGTCGGCTAGGATCGCATAATTGCGCAATCTCGACCATGGAGGAGAGCCATGCCGGTCGCGAGCGTCCGCGGCGTCGAAATCAATTACCAGGTGCTCGGCGAGCGGGGACCTTGGGTGGCGCTGCAGCCCGGCGGGCGGCGCGGTCTGGACGGGGTAAAGCCGCTGGGGCAAAAGATCGCCGAGGCGGGCAATCGCGTGCTGGTCTACGACCGCCGCAACTGCGGCGCCTCCGGCATTTCGTTCGACGGCGGGAATTCCGAAAACGAGGCTTGGGCCGCCGACCTTCACGAGCTCTTATTGCAACTCGACGCGCTTCCCGCGTTCATCGGCGGCAGCTCGTCGGGCTGCCGACTGGCGCTACTGGCGGCACTGCGCCACCCCGCCGATGTACGCGGACTCTTGTTGTGGCGGGTCACCGGCGGTGCGTTCGCAGCCAGGCGCCTCGTCGACAACTACTACACCCAGTTCATAGAAGCCGCGGAACGGGGCGGCATGGAGGCGGTCTGCCGCACCGAGCATTTCAGCGAGTTGATTGCGAGCAACCCCGCCAACCGTGGACGGCTGATGTCGATGGGTGTCGAACGCTTCATCGGGATGATGACCGCGTGGCGCCGGAGTTTCAACGAGGGAGCGGACCATCCGGTCATTGGCGTGAGCCCCGCTCACCTGCGCTCAATGACCGTGCCCGCCTGCATCATCCCCGGAAATGATCGGACACACCCCCGCGAACCCGGCCAGATCGCCCACCGGCTGATGCCCAACGCGGAGTATCACGAAGTGCTGACCGAGGACCGCCCCGACCTCGATGTCGCGCTGGAGGATTGGAACGCCAAGGAAGGTCTTCTCGCGGCAATCTTCATCGATTTT
>Ga0310909_10002314_pt1 | contig 11662 bp, 12 predicted proteins | sample GREbulkMGT000H_FD_203449 | JGI IMG/M metagenome (GOLD analysis project Ga0310909, IMG submission 203449) | Lab enrichment of tropical soil microbial communities from Luquillo Experimental Forest, Puerto Rico - GRE.bulkMG.T000H | ecosystem: Environmental > Terrestrial > Soil > Tropical forest >... | reverse complement strand
GGTCCTCGCCGCGGGCCCCCGGGCGATCCGCCTGCAGAAATCGCTTATCCTCGACTGGGAGGAATTGCCGACCGCAGCGGCGATAGAGCGCGGGATCGATTGTTTCGTCGCCGCCTTCGACACCGACGAGCCGGCGCGAATGGCGGGCGCCATGCTCGCCGAATTGCGTTCCCGCCGCCGATTGGCACGGAGACGATGAACGCGAAACGTCGTCGCAGGCCGCCGCGCCCGGCGGGGGCCTCCGACGCTTCGCCGCACTATCACGGTCACCGCGAGCGGCTGCGCCAGCGTCTGATCGCAGCGGGCGCGGACAATCTGCCCGATTATGAGCTCGTCGAGGTAATCCTCTTCGCCAGCAACCCGCGCGGCGACGTGAAGCCGTTGGCCAAGGACCTGCTGGAGCGGTTTGGCGGCTTTGCCGAGTTGCTCAGCGCCGACGCCGACGCGCTCGCCGACGCCGGGCTCGGCCTCGCCGGTATTGCTGCGCTCAAATCGGTGCGCGAGGCCGCACTTCGGCTGATGCGGTCCGAACTGCACCAGCGGCCGGTAGTCGGCTCGTGGGACAAGCTCATTGATTACTGCACGGCGCACATCGCACATGGCACGGTCGAGGAGTTCCACATCCTCTTCCTCGACCGCAAGAACGTGCTGATCAAGCACGAGCAGCAGCAGCGCGGGACGATCGACCACACGCCGGTCTACCCTCGCGAGGTGGTCAAGCGCGCGCTCGAACTGCAAGCCTCGGCGTTGATCCTGGTACACAACCATCCCTCGGGCGACCCGACCCCCTCCAAGGCGGACATCGCCGTCACCAAGGACATCGTCAAGGCCGCCCAGCCGCTCGGCGTGACGGTTCACGACCATCTGATCATCGGTCGCGGCCGGCACACCAGCCTACGCGACCTCGGGCTGCTGTGAGCCGCTTGGGCCGGCCTCAGCCGCCTTCTGGTTCGAGCCCCAGATGCTTTTCTATCCGACGCACCCGCAGGTCGAGGTCGTGGAACTTTCGTGCCGGACCCAGCAAGGTGTAGGTCCGCCCAGGCTGCCAGATGCCGGTCTCGCGGGCAACGAACTGGCCGAGCGCTTCGTCGACGCGCCAGAAGCGGTCGGGTCCCGCCGGCACCCGGCGCGCGACCTCTCGCATGCGCTCCTCGATCGCCGCAAAATCGAATTCCTTGCGGCTCATGGGATCCTTCCCCCCGGTTCGAGCGGTGGCAGCCCGAGATGCCGCTCGACGCGCAGCATCCGCCGCTCGACTTCGCTGAACTGGATGCCGTGGCCAACCACGGAATGGTGATAGAGCGCCACGGTCTCGCGCAGATCGGTGATGTCGTGGGTCACTTGTTCTCGCAACCCGGCGATATCCGCGGCCAATTCGTCGATGCGATTAACGTGCCTATCAAAACGCGCGTCGATCTGCTCGAAGCGCAGTTCCATCTGCTCGAGGCGCCGGTCGATTTGCTCGAACCGCCGGTCGATTTGCTCGAACCGCCCGTCGATCTGTTCGAACCGTCTGTCATGTTCACTCAGTCGTCGGATGATATCGCCTACCTGCTGGGCGACTTCGGTCAGCAGCTGATAGACGGCCGCGATATCGGGGCCGTTGACCCCGCTCATGCGATCCACCGAACCATCCTTTCGCAACCATTCTATACCTGCATTCCGCTCGCGAGAGAAAAGGTTTGAGCCCGAGCCGGCAGTTGCCGCTAATGGCGACGTTGTCGCCGTTGGAGTGAGAGGAGCCGCCGTGTTTGTCAGTCTATCCGACGAGCAACGCCGCTTTGTACAAACCGTCCGTGACTTGGCGCAGCGCGACTTCCGGCCGCGCGCCAACCGCTACATGGACGGCACCTTCCCGTGGGAGAACATGCGCGCGCTCGCCGAGTTGGGTGTCCTCGGGATGGCGGTTCCGGAGGACTATGGTGGGCTCGGGCTGCCGGTCTTCGATACGGCACTGGTCCTCGAGGAAATCGCCAAGGTGTGCTACGTAACCGCGATGGCCGTGCTCGGCGAAGTCGGCGTGCAGACGCGGATCATCGCGACCTATGCGCCCGAGCCGATCAAACAGCGCATCCTGCCGGCCGTGTGCAGCGGCGACTGCCTGCTGGCGATCTGCATGACCGAGCCCGACGCCGGCACCGACGTCGCCAATTACCGGACCAATGTCGACCACGTCGGCAATGCGTTGCGGCTCAACGGTGTGAAGACCCTGATCAGCCGCGCCGATGAGGCCGGAATGTTCGTCGTCTTCACCCGGGTCGACCGGCAGCCGGGCCGTGCCGGGATCGGCTGTGTGCTCGTCGAGAAAGGCGCCCCCGGGTTTTCGGTCACCGGTAGGTTCCACACGATGGGCGGCGAAAACCTCCACGAGATCCGCTTCGAGAACTGCGAGCTGCCGCCAGAGAACCTCGTGCTGGAGGACGGGTTTCGGAAGCTGCTATCCGCCTTCAACACGCAGCGTTGCCTCAACCCCAGCATCTCGCTCGGGCTCGCCGAAGGCGCACTCGAGGAGGCGGTCAAATACGCCAAGGAGCGCAAGGCGTTTGGACGTGCGATCGGCGAGTTTCAGGGCATGCGCTGGAAGCTCGCCGAGATGTATCGCGACATCGAGGCGAGCCGCAGCATCCTCTACCGCGCCTGTGCCAGCGCTGACCCGTTCCCCGACCCGCTTCTTGCCGCCGCCGCCAAGGTCACGGTCAACGAGATGGCCTTGCGGGTGACCAGCGAGGCGATCCAGGTCCATGGCGGCTACGGCTTTACCGACGAATTCCCGGTGTCGCGTTTCTATCGCGGTGCGCGCTACGGGACATTAGGCGGCGGCACCACCGAGACCCTGCGCGAGCTAATCGGCAAGCGCGTATTAGCCGGCGTCGATCCGGTCGACGGCATCTTCGGTCTCGGGGCGTTCTGATCCGGCGCGGAGGGTTCTCGCCACCCGATAATAGGCCCATATCAGGGCAATTTTTCCTTTGCGGGTCAAACCCGGGCTTGACTTTGGTCGGCAATCGAGTGTAAAATCAAAGGGTTAGATCGAGCCCACAACTCGGTCTCTTCGACGAAAAACAGGGGGCGATTTTCAGCCTTGCAGGGGGCGAAATTAGCCTAACAGGGTGGAAGCAGGGGCGAAAAGAAGACACCGAGGATCACCCAGATTGGGTGGAAACCGATTGGTTGGACGAGGACGAGGAAAGCACGCTTTGCCCGCTGAAGGCGATCCATCTAAATAGTTGGGGTCCTACAGCGCCAGTGAATAACGCGGGTCAGCCGCCAGGCACTCGGCTTCGGTCAGACCCAGTTCCTTCCGGACGATGTTCGTCCCGAGCACCATCGCGACCATCTTGTATTGCGCGTGGCGGCGGCCCATGCCTTCGCGGCCCATGCCGCAGTCGGACGAGATGACCAGACGTTCGGCCGAGATGTGCTTCAATGCCGCACGGATGATGTTCGCAACCTGGTCAGGCCGCTCGATCTGCAAGGTGTGGTGGTCGATGACGCCGATCACCACCTTCTTCCCAGTGACGATCTCGCCGATCGCCTTAAGGTCGCCCGTGCCCGACGAGCAGGTCTCGAAGGTGAGCGCGTCGGCATCGACCTCGTTGAGCGCTTCCAGGGTCGGCTGATAGCTCTGGACGTCGCGAAAGATGCGCTGCTGTGCCGGGTTACCCCAGCAGGTGTGACACCATACCTCGGTCTTGCCGCGCAGCCCCTTGACCGTGTTGTTGAAGATCTTCACCAGTTCGGGGATTTCCAGCCGGCCGAATGGCTTGCCCCGCGCCGGCACCATGTGGATTTGCGGTTCCTCCATCTGGATCACCGGGCAGCCGGCATCAGCGAGCGCGTTGAGCTCCTGGTTGATTGCCTCGCTGAACGCCCAGACGCGCTCGACCGGGTCTTTGTAATAGTCGTCGTGGACCGCAGCCGCCAGCAGCTCCGGCATGATCGTGCCGAATTTCACCGGCCGCCTGGTCAGCCGCTGCGCGACCTTCCACATCGCCGAATATTGCAGATTGCCCGGCCCGAGTGGACCGGTGATGCGCGGCAGCACGCGGGCCTCCAGCTGGTCGTGTAGGATCATGCCGCGCGGCGCCGCGGCGTTGGCGACCGCCGGTGGCGTCAGCGCCACTTCTTGCGAGAAACCTGCCATATGGGTCAGCGGGTAGCTTTGCCAGCTCCAGCCGCCGATTTCCTCGTCGTAATGCGCGTCACCGTCGGTGCAGATTTCGAGCCCGGCCACCTCCTGCGCGCGTAGATGGGTCGAGACCGCGTCCTCGTACTGTTCGCGCCAGCGGGTATTGACCATCGCCTCGAGGAAACTGCGCCGGCCCAGCTGTGCGGTGTGCCAGGCCGGCCGCGGCAGCGAACCGATGATCGAAGTGGGCAGCACGATGCCGGCGGATGCTTTGTACACGGCGTTGTCTCCCTGGAAGGTTTGTTGCGAGCCTTTGCCCCCGCCGCGACCCTCGATGGACATCCGACTTCTGACCCATCGGTCATATGTCATAGTGAGTCGGTGAAAGTGCGGGGTGGCTCTCTGGAGCCTATCCTGGATTCAAGTTGGGAGTGTAGAGGGATCTTGTCGGTAGCGGGATGGCAAGGGTCTAGCTTAAGCGGAAAAGGAGAGCCCGACGCCGGATCCGCCGACCTCTGCTTGCGAGGTAGTCAACCGCGCTCGACCTCGCCGCGGCGCTGATCCTAGTGCACAACCGAGTCAAACAGAAAAGTTGCCCTTATCCCAGTCGATTAGATGCTGGATTCGCTGACCTGGTAAGCGGATGGTAAGCCGCTTCTCTTTGGTGTGGCGGGCATGTTCGTAGCCCTCGCGCCATTCGGCAGCCGATTTCCTGTCCTGTGCCGGATGGACATTCGTTCACCCGCAACCCGTTGCGGAAAGCGCGAAAGACCCGACAACACGCTAATTCTGCTCGGGGAGCAGGCATATCCCGGCGTTCGCGTAGTCGTCTAATGGATTTGCGGAACGTCGAAACCTTTTGAGTCGGCGATCTTCGGTCTTCGTGATCCATGCGACGCTCGCATGCATTAATATTTTCAAAATGGATACTGCCTCAGGGTTTTGCAGAGCCAAAACCTCTTCCGTAAGGTCATTCACTGTTTTGGTGTGCTCTCGGTGAATATCTTGCGCTCTTTATCTTTCATTCGAACCGGTTGATCTCTCCATTGATATTGGAAAAGATCACCAATACCCATTTCATCAGCAATCCTTTGTGCGTCAATCGACACTCTCGGCTTCACGAATATTTCGAGATTGCATATTATTTAGTCCAATATGTATCGGTAATACCAAGACAGCGGTTCCTGCGGTTGCGCTTGGATATTCTTTACGAAAGCGAGGATGATAAGTGCCAAATCTGGCGTAACCTTTCTAAGGACAGGGGAGGATAGACAGGTTGACCTTGATCCATATGATTAGTCGGAAGCCGCCCCAAATAAATCGTTCCTGGTAACAGCATAGCAGATCAACCATCCACTTCGCCAACGGATAGGACATGCCAGACGATCACCACCTCCTAATGCCGCGACGTAACCCCGAGGACATCGATCTCGGTGCGATCAAGGCCGACCTGAAGTTCCTGATCGAACGGGTCACGCGGTTCCGCAAGGAGCAAGCCCTCAAGCCGCTTTATACGATGATCGGTAGTGCCGCGATCGTCATCGCGTGGATCGAGCTTTTCTGGCGGCACCGCATTTGACCAACAGCCACGGTGATGATTTTCCGGTAAGGCTCCCATATGGCACAGCCGGTCATCACATCGACGCGGCTCTGAGCGCCCTCGCGTCCGCGACAATGCTCGACGAACTATCCAGCTATCAAATCAGGCCGCAGCGTTGCCGGTCTATGCAAGGCGCGCCAGGCTCGGGATGATCGGCCGGAATTGCTGTGCGATCAGGCTCCGCGGGGAACGGAAGCTCGGAGAACTCCTGGCGACGACCCCGAGGCTGCATGGTCGTCCGAAAAGTTTTCCTGACCGGGACACTTTGCCCACGCTGTCCGATTTATGAGGCGACCGAGTTGTAGTTGAGGCTTGAGTAACAGGGAATTAACCGGGATGGTCTGAGAGTGCGGATTTCCCTTGTGTTTTGGAAGGCCGGAAAACCGGCAACTGTATCCCGCCCTACATCCCGACTGTATTCCAAAGCGGGGTTGCCGCCCCCGAGCGCGACCTTTTTGCCGAGTCGGGCAGGTGTTGGCTGCGGATACGGGATACCAAGGTGTTGCCGATCAACATTGGATGTCATAGAGCCGCGAGGACATCAATTGGGCGCGGTGCTGGGGCTTGGCGGTCGGCGGCGGGTGGCTTGGATTCTGGCGGGGTTCCGTCAGCCATGCTTCCCGAGTTATGCGGTATTATGTAGCAAGCGCGGCACCATCCACATTTAGGGGTTCATTGACACAATAGCACAATATGTATATGTTGATCGCGACATATGACGATAGCGTGATCATGTCGAACGATATATCGATTTACATCTCCCTGGTGCTTCTCGCAGCGGTAGTGTTTGTCGGAGCAGAACGAGCTTTCTCGCCATCGTTCCAAGCCTGTTTAAGTCAATCTGTAGCGAGTGGAGAATGGATCGGCGCAACGGTAAATGGTTACGTCTATTGCAGTGGTAACTTCATTACAGAAAATAAGGATGCAATTACGGCGTTTGCTGACCTTGTCGCTGCGGTATTTACGATAAGTTTATGGGCAGCAACCAATCGGCAAGAACTATTTACGAAAGAGGCTCTGATATCAAATAATTGTGCTTTTGTGTTCGTTCACAACTTTGCTCAATTTTGGAAACATGATGAAAAAGTCGGTCATTACAACTGGCGGCTTCGCCCCATCTTACGTAATAGTGGTAACACGCCCACAAAAAATATGACGATTTTTGTCGAATGCGAAATCCGAAACACGCCAATACCTCCTGGGTATCCATTTACCCCGGACCCTCAAAATACCGTTGCGGGGATGCTTCCTCCAAACCTCGATCTTACTGGCGGGGTCGTGCCCAGGACGCCAGGAGCCGCGATCACTCCACAAGATATTATTGACGCTCAAAGTAGCAGAAAGTTCATTTATCTCTGGGGTGTTATTCGATACTCCGATGTATTCCCTCGCACCCGCCCGCACATCACCCGATATTGCTATTTGATAACTACTACGGGTGATCCCTTAAAGTTCGTTCCAAATACGCCGGGGCAACCACCTACACCGGGCACTCTCGCCGTCCAGATGATTCACCATTCAGAAAATAACTGCATCGACGAAGGCTGCCGTTAATCTCGCACCACGAAATATGCTCACGATCCCTGACGGAGCCACATTGTGATTATCGGTTAACCGCCTCACTTGAAGGGGATGGAGCTTGACTTAACCGATGATGAAGCGGCAGCGCTTGAACGGCTGCTTGGCGACGCAATCGACAGTACCGCTACCCGCTTTCGCCGCGGGTGAAACTGCTGAAAGGCATAACGATGAAGCAGCTTGATGCGGTTGTCGCTGGCGTCGCTTTTGGCGTGACGCTGTTCGCGGCCATCGCCTGCCCCCAAGCCCAAGGCATCATTACCGGGCAAATCACTTCTTTGCGCGCCCATTCTGGCAATGCCAGCGCTGGCGACAGCAGCAGAAATTGCATGGTCTTTCAAATCGGCGGGTCCGATACGATCGGTCCCGGAACCCAGACCACCGGGCCAACCGGCAAGTATGCGATCGATCGAGCGGACCCCGGCTATACCGACGAGAAAGAAGCTCTCGAAATCGCGTTTGCCGGTGCCGCAGGCAACCAAGTTCAACTGCAATTTTACGATAGCGGCACAACCGATCCCAACTGCGGCGGCACCGAATATGTCACTTTTCGTTGTTGTCAATCGCGTGTTGCCATGAAACGTCGCGCGCTTGCTGGCATGATCGGCCTTCTCGCCAAGATCCGCCCGGAGCCGCCGAAGACGTCTCTAGCCCCGAAGGGGCTGGAGCCGAAACGCGAACCGTGCCGCCGATAAAACATTATGAACCGCCGCGGACAGCCCGCTATCGGCGACGATGAAAACCTATTCCGGCCCGCCGATGACACTCTGGAACGCGGCTGCTGGCATGTTCGCCCGATTGTCTGGTGCCGATCTAAACCGTCTATAAACTGCGCCCATTGGGCGATTGGGATTTCACACACGGAGATCTCGAAACGAATACCGTATTTGGCGAACCCCCGGCCCGGACTGATTATGCTGACCCCCAAACAAAGACTCTACCACCAAATCATAAGTTTCATTGGAATTGGCATTTATCTTTTTTTGCTGTTTGGAATACTCGCCCTCCATGAAGCGGTCGTATCGGCAAAAGATGGTATAGAATACCATTTCTATGGCTTTGCCATTGTCAATGATCTCATCTTTGGAAAAGTCATACTTGTTGCCGAGGACTTTAGATTTGCGGAGTGGTTTAGAGAGCGGAGACCCATCTACGCGATATTGGTGAAATCTGTCGCGTTCACCATTTTATTGCTGATATTCGATATAGTAGAGGAAGTGGTTGTCGGAAAATTCAAGGGCAAGACAATAGGTGAGAGTTTCCCACACATTGGTGACGGTCTAAGGCGTTCCTTTTCGTCATTATTATCTTTTTTATCGCATTGATACCATTCTTTTCGTTCAGGGAAATTGGCCGGGTATTCGGTGAGCGCGAGTTGCGCGCCCTCTTTTTTACACCGGCAAAACGATAATCGGCGACGATGAAATCCTATTCCGGCCCGCCGATGACACTCGGGAATGCGGCAGCTGCCTGTGTTCGCCTGATTGTTTGGTGCCTCCCCTTAGGGGGTGCCACATGGCTTTGCCGGGTGCCGAGATTGCGGCCATCGAGTTGAAGCCGCACCCGCCGAAATGGCAAACCGATACGGCCTCGAAACTACCCCCGAAGACTGGGGGTGTGCGCGCAATGGTGACGGGGTAGCATACCTTCCGATACACTTCCGTGAGGCCCCGCCATGACTGACGGGGATCGAGGCCCTAAGAGCCCCGTGGCGCACGCAATGCCGCGGCCCTATCGCAGACCCGCCACACGCTTTCTGCGCCTACAGGCCGCTGGCGCGGCTTCTGACGGTGTTCTGAGGCGAAGTATGTCCACCCTGTCGGTTAGACTTCTCTCCGCCTACCCCAAGCGACAAGGAAGATCATGAAGGGATTTACCGCCGTGGTTGGGGGACGAATTGCCACATCTCTTATGGGATTGGCCGTGGCGCTTCGTGGTGCCGCCGCACAGCAAACGCCCAGACACCATATTGTTCCCCTTAAGGACATCCCATCACAACAATGGACTGAAGCAGTCCAGGGCGATATGGGTATCCCAGGTCAGCCCTTCGTAATCCGCATTCACAGTGATGCGGGCTATATCGTCTTGCCGCACACACATGTCGAAGACGAGAATATTGTCGTGGTGAAGGGAATTTGGTTGCTGGGGATGGGTAGTCAATTTAGTTCGTCCGATATAGATACCGTTACTGTCGGTGACTATTTGTTCGTGCCAAAGGGAATGGCTCACTTTGCTTTGTCCAAGACAGAAACGATCATACAGGTGCACGGTATCGGACCCTTTGTGGTCAATTACGTCGATCCCATCTATGTGCTTCGTGACCAGGGCATCGGCCTAGTCAGGACAGGGGGCAAGATCGAGCAACTTCAAGAGTCGGTCCCCTCCGACTGTTTCACGCTCAAAACTGGGGAACACGTGCGGGGTTCAACCGGGGAGGGTGTTGTCGTGTATGGCCAATGTTCTCCGGCTAACCACTTAACACAGTATTGGGTCCAGACGGCGAGCGGGAAACGTTTTTGGGCGACGGCAACAGACCTGATGAAAGAGTAACATTTTGGAATGCCACGCCAAGGCCGATCACTAGTTAAGCCGCGCGGCCATGCTGGCCTTGCCGATCACGCAGACGATGCACGACCCGAACCTGTTCGGCAAATGGTTCGCGGGCGGCACCTTTGGCGTGCGACCTACCCGTTCCGGCTTGGTCAAAGCGCCTCGTCGGTTTGGTCTGCGGAAGCCATGATACCGACATGGTGCTGCCATGATACGGACATGGCGGGTGACCGGAACCGAACGGCGGTGAATCGGTCACACCGAGAGACTGGTTCCCGTTGACCGACAGAGCTTTGCGTCCTTCATCGTAACCAACGGTCAACCATGATCTGGCAGGATCAATCTCATGCCAGACGATTACCATCCCCTGATACCACCGCGTGATCCCGAACGAGTAGATCTCGGTCGGATGCAAGCCGATATTGAGTTCCTGATCCAGCGGATAGAGCGGCTCCGCCGTCTACACGATGGTCGGCAGTGCCGCGATCGTCATCGCCTGGATCGAGCTTTTCTGGCGGCACTGTTTGTGAAAAACCCTCATCTACAATCAATCGAGGCTACATGCGCAAAACCCTTACGGTCACGATCGTAGCGCTAATCCCGACCTCGGCTCTGGCAAATTCTGGTCATATCCTTCAGGTCCATCATGGTGCTGATTGTGTCGAGTTCGCCCTCGTAGAAGACGCCAATAAGACTTGCGGTCCCAATGTCTACGTCGGCGGCATTCTAAATCCCGAATGCACAGCACTTATACCCTGGTATGGGATTAGTGCGGGAGAAGGTGTCGGCCAGACTCCTCTGACAGCTTCCCAATTACCCTTCTTCCTCGACGCCTCCAGTGCGATCGACACCGCCTACCGGCTCTATCAGTCCGAATTGCAGCTTGAGTATGCTCAGGCCGGTATTCAGGGTGTCATTGTCATTGACAACCCATCCGAAGTGGCATCGCTCGACACCACCAGTGCCATCGGGTTTACCGTAAATGGTACCTTAACGTGCAAAGACATTAGCGCAGCGTCTGGAACTCATACAGTCAATAGTGTCGGGAACCTCAACACTCCCCCAACATTCTACCAGATCCCCTAACACGAGCGCCGGTCAAGACCAACCTGAAGTTCCTCATAGAGGTCTGGCTGCACTGGCTTTGAAACTTTCCGACGAACGATCTCCCGCAATATGTGCCGATTAATCGCCAGCACGCCGCCTCCGCCAAATATTTAACCACAGGTTGCGCCAGTATCTTCGGAGCAAGAACATGTCCTGGCGTTTCCCGGTTAGCATAACTACGCCCACCAGCGTTCTATTGCATTATCTCGCTTGTGAAGGCTGTCGAAGCACCGCAATAACCACACAGACCAAGGCCGCAAACGTCACAACGGCATTGGCAGCGTGCGAACATTCACATTGGCTACGCAACTCATTCCAGTTCTCAGGCACTACGGTCCAGTTGTTGGTCGCTTGATTTGTCGGAAAGGTCCAGACGAAGAAAATGACAAGGCTCGCAGCAATGAACAAAAATGAGGCGAGCGCATAGCCACATGATCGGCCCACCTTGGGTAGCACGATCGCGTGCGCCAGATTCGCCGCCAAAGCGCCGAACAGAACAATACCGAAGAACGCCCATCCAGCGTAGACCTGCTGGGCGACGAAATAGGCTGCCTGCGCCATTGCCATCTTATTCGGCATTGCGGCGAGATGCGCCCCGCTAGGCACCAGCGCCAGCGCCGTGAGTATAATCGCTAGAAACTGGATAAGTCTCAAAGCCATCACCTGGTACTCCCCCAAGCGAGCCGATTCGTCAACGC
>Ga0310909_10002309_pt1 | contig 11670 bp, 9 predicted proteins | sample GREbulkMGT000H_FD_203449 | JGI IMG/M metagenome (GOLD analysis project Ga0310909, IMG submission 203449) | Lab enrichment of tropical soil microbial communities from Luquillo Experimental Forest, Puerto Rico - GRE.bulkMG.T000H | ecosystem: Environmental > Terrestrial > Soil > Tropical forest >... | reverse complement strand
AAGATCCCGATGGTGACGCCGCGACCCTCGACGTGCTGGCGGCGCTGGAAAAATTTCGCGGCCTGCGCCCCGACCCGGAGGCGTTCATCGAGGCGCTCGATCCGATGCAGCCGCGGCTGTTTTCCATCGCGTCTTCGCCCAAGGTCGCCGGCAAGCGCATGGCGCTCTGCGTCGATGGCGTGCGTTACCGGGTGAGGGGTCGCACGCGGCTCGGCGTCGCCTCGACGTTTCTCGGCGAGCGCGTCCGCACCGGACAGCCAGTCAGGTGCTACATCCAGAAGGCGCCGCACTTTAGCCTTCCACGCGATCCTGCCATCCCAATCATCATGATCGGTCCCGGCACGGGAATCGCGCCGTTTCGGGCGTTCCTGCACGAGCGCATGGCGACGAAGGCGTCCGGCCGCAACTGGTTGTTCTTCGGCCATCGTCACAGCAACTACGATTTCTTCTATGAGGACGAGCTTGCCGGGATGAAAGCCGCCGGTGTGTTGACGCGCCTGTCGCTCGCGTGGTCGCGCGACGGCAGCGAGAAGTTTTATGTCCAGGATCGCATGCGCGAGGTGGGCCGCGATCTGTGGGCCTGGCTCGCCGAGGGCGCGCACATTTATGTCTGCGGCGATGCCAAGCATATGGCCAAAGACGTGGAAGGCGCGTGGGTGGAGATCGTCGCCGCGCACGGCGCGCGCACCACCGACGAGGCGATTGCGTTCGTCGCCAATCTGAAGAAATCCGGCCGCTATCATCAGGACGTCTATTGATGTCGGACCGCGAGCCGGAACGCCGGCCAGCCGAGCAGCGTCCGCCGCGGATGGAGACGCTCGCGCGGCTTCCGGTTTTTCTGGCGCTCGCCGGCAAGCGCGCGCTGGTCGCTGGCCATGGTGCCGCCGTAGCATGGAAGGCCGAGCTGCTATCGGCAGCCGGCGCCAACGTCGAGGTGTTCGCGGCGCATCCTTGCGAAGAGATTCGCGCGCTCGCGACGGAGACTCCGGGCGGAGCGATCCGACTGCATCGGCGGGAATGGCAAGCCACGGATCTTGCGAACGCCGCGGTTGCCGTCGGCGGGTTTGCGGATGACAGCGAGGCAGAAGCCTTTGCCAGTGCGGGACATGCGGCCGGCGTCCCGGTCAATGTGATCGACAAGCCGACGTATTGCGACTTTTCCTTCGGCACCATCGTCAATCGCTCGCCGCTGGTGATCGGCATTTCAACCGATGGCGCCGCACCAATCTTCGCGCAAGCCGTGCGCGCCAAGCTCGAGGCGATGATCCCGCGCGGATTTGCGCACTGGGCGCAGGCTGCGCGCCGCTGGCGGCAGACGGTACGCGCATCCGGCCTCTCGTTCGCCGCGCGCCGACGTTTCTGGCAAATGTTCACGGCCTTCGCGGTTGCCGATCCGGACCATGAGCCGGCGCAGGCCGATCTCGACGACCTCATCGCGCGCACGCGGGAGCAAGCGGCAGCGGCCGAGGCCGGTAGCGTCACTTTGGTGGGCGCCGGCCCAGGCGACCCGGAACTGCTGACCTTGCGCGCGCTGCGTGCGCTGCAGTCGGCCGACATCATCCTGTTCGATGATCTCGTTGCCCACGAGATCCTCGATTTCGCGCGCCGCGAGGCAAAGAAGATGCTGGTGGGCAAGACCGGCTACGCCGCGTCGTGCCGCCAGGACGAGATCAATGCGCTGATGATCGCGCTTGCCAAAAGCGGCAAACGCGTGGTGCGGCTCAAGGGCGGCGATCCGCTGATCTTCGGCCGCGCCGGCGAAGAGATTGCCGCCTGCCGCGCCGCCGGGATTTCGGTCGAGGTGGTTCCGGGCATCACCGCTGCGCAAGGCGCCGCCGCGAGAATGGCTGTCCCCTTGACGCAGCGGCGCGACGTGCGCCGCCTGCAATACATCACCGGGCATGCCGAGAACGGCGGGCTGCCGGACAACCTCGACTGGGCGAGCCTTGCCGATCCTGGCGCCACGACCGTGGTCTATATGCCGAACCGGACGATCGGCGCCTTGACCGCGCATGCGGTCGCGGAAGGACTGGCGCCCGACATGCCGGCTGTTGCGGTTGCTAATGCGACTCGGCCCGAACAGACAATCATTCAAGGCACCGTTGCGGATATCGCCGCAAGGTTGGCAGCACGAGGAGTATCAGCTCCCGTACTGGTGTTCTTCGGACGCGTGTTTGAAGATGCGGCGGAAGCTGCCGATCCATCGGCGCTACCGCAAAGGCTTCAATTCTCCTGAAACGCCTCCTCGCGCCGGCTGCGGATCGCCGGCAGCGCCACCAGCACGCAAAGCGCAGTCGCGGCAATCAGCAGGCCCAGGCTGATTGGGCGCTTAAGGAAAATCATCGGATCGCCGCCGGAAATACGCATCGCGCGGCGCAGGTTCTCCTCCATCAGCGGGCCGAGCACGAAGCCGAGTATCATCGGCGCCGGCTCGCATTCGAGTCGCGCGAAGACAAAACCGGCGACGCCGAAGAACGCCGCCAGCAGCACCGCGGCCGAGCTGTTGCTCACGGTGTAGACGCCGATGCCGCAGAACAAGAGGATCGCGAGATAGAGAAACCGGTACGGCACTTTGAGCAGCTGCACCCACATGCCGATCAGCGGCAGGTTGATGATCACCAGCATCAAATTGCCGATCCACATGCTGGCAATCATGCCCCAGAACATGCCGGGGCGTTCCGTCATGATCTGCGGGCCAGGCTGGATGCCGTGGATGGTGAGCGCGCCTATCATCAGCGCCATCACCGCGTTCCCCGGTATTCCCAATGTCAGCATCGGAATGAACGAGGTCTGCGCGCCGGCGTTGTTGGCGGATTCCGGTCCCGCGACGCCTTCGACCGCGCCGCGCCCGAACTGCGAGGCGTCTCGTGCAGACTTTTTCTCGAGCGCATAGGCGGCGAATGAGCTGAGCGTCGCGCCGCCACCAGGCAGCACGCCGAGAATGGAGCCGAGCGCGGTGCCGCGCAGTACCGCCGGCCAGGCGCGGCGGAAGTCGTCGCGCGTGGGCCACAGCCGGGTGATCTTCTGTGCCACCAGCGAGCGCGTCTCCTGCGGCTGCGTCAAATTGGTGATGATCTCGCCGATGCCGAACACGCCGATGGCGAGGGTGGCCACGTCGATGCCATCGGTCAGCTCGGTGATGCCGAAGGTGAAGCGCGTTCCGCCGGTATTGCCGTCGGTGCCGACCAGACCGATGAGCAGGCCGAGAATGATCATGGCGACCGCCTTGATCACCGAACCGTGCGCGAGCACGACCGCGGCGATCAAGCCGAGCACCATCAAGGAGAAATATTCCGGTGCGCCGAACGACTGGCCGACTTTGGCGAGCGGCGGCGCGAACAGCGCGATCAGCAAGGTCGACACGCAGCCCGCGAAGAACGAGCCGAGCGCCGCCACCGCCAAGGCGGCGCCGGCGCGGCCTTGCCGCGCCATCTGGTGACCGTCGATGCAAGTCACGACCGATGACGTCTCCCCGGGCAGGTTGACCAGAATGGCGGTGGTCGAGCCGCCGTATTGCGCGCCGTAGAAAATGCCGGCGAGCATGATCAGCCCGGAGGTCGCTTCGAGGTGAAAGGTGAGCGGCAGCAGCATGGCGATGGTCGCGATCGGGCCGATCCCGGGGAGCACGCCGATCAAGGTGCCGATCAGCGCGCCGGCGAGCGCAAAAAACAGGTTCGCCGGCGTGAGGGCGATGCCGAAACCCAGCGCGAGATGGTCGACGAGCTCCATCTACCACTCCGGCCAGACCGGGATGGTAAGTCCCAGTCCGAGGATGAAGATGCCCCAGGAGAGGACGATCAGCACCAATGCCGCCACGAGCGTTTCCAGCGGCCGTAGCCCGCGCGCCGCCAGCGCGCCAAGGCCGATCAGCAGCAATATCGAAACGACCAGCCCGAGCCGCTCGATGGTCAGCCCAAAGATCACCAGGCTTGCGGTGACGAAGATAACCGAGCGCCATGTTGCCAGCGCTCCCGATGACTGCAGACCCGCAACCGGCGCTTCGCGCAATCCTTGGACGAGCACAACGACACCCAGTCCCAGCAGCGTCCAGCACAGCAGCCGGGGCACATACCCAGTGCCCATGCGCAGCGCCGTTCCTATGGGATAATCACGCGAGATGTAGAGACCGAGCAGCGCCACGCCGATGAATAGCAGACCGGCAAGCACGTCCTTGCGCGCAAGCATGCCCCGCAGCGCGTGTGGGTGTTGCGGTTCGCCGGATGACATCGCGCCGAGACGGTCCGTTCCCTTCAGATTTTACGGAATGATCGGCAGCAAGAGATATGATTCCTTATCGCCGCCGGAGTAAATCGTGTTGGTCCCAACGTTATAGTCGGCATGATAATGCATGTAATTGGTGCTGCCGATGCCGTCGCGCGGCTGCACGTCGAGACGGATGCGGTGTCCCTTCTTGAACACCATCGAGGTCGGCCAGATCTCGACGTGCACCTCGACCACCTCGCCGGGCGCAAGGTAAAGCCGCCGCTGGTGGCGATGATACGGTCGATAGGGCAGCGAGAGCTTCTCGTCGAGCTCGCGATGCGACACGCGGAGCCAACCTTTTGCCACTGGCACCTGCCGGCCCTGTTGGCCGGTCTCCATCACGTCGCTGCCGTCCGGAGCAATGTTGCGGATGGTGAGGAACAGATCCATGTCCTCGCTCGAGCTGGACACCCACAGCACCGCCGCGATGGGACCGGTGACCTCGATGTCGTGCGGGAGCGGCGGCGTCTCGAGCGAATGCCCCATGTCGGGCGGTGGCACTCCTGTCATCACTTGGGACGACGCTGCCGAGGTTGAGCCCATCGAGCCCAAGCTGGTGGCCGCGTATGTCCGCGAATCGCACTTGTCGGGATTCTTCGAGACCAGTTCGCCCAGCGCCGGTGCGGGCTTCGACAGGTCGAAATAGAATTTGGTCCACCGGGTGCGCTTGAGCGGCCACTCCTGCTCGTGGCGCCATTCGAACTGGTCCGCACCCGTGCGAATCGCGAGCTTGACCGGGGGCTCGTCCATCACCCCGTTGTCGATGCCCTTGAGCCAACAATCGAAGAAGCGCAGCTGATCTCGGCGCCCGTCCTCGCTGTAGAACGGATGCACGTGGGTTCCGGCATGGATGCGCAACTTCTTGTGCGGGCCTGCCGCGCGCATGAATGCCTCGGTGTTGCCGCGCAAGTGCAATCCCATGCCGGTCCAATTCCCGACGCTGAGCATCGGCACCGTGATCTTGTCCCATTGCGCCTGCGCGCCGCGAAAGGCGCCGCTGTCGAGACTGTTGTGCAGCCAGAAATGCAGCGCATTCACTTGCCAGGCGTCGGGGATGTGCCGAGAAGCGCGGCCAACGAGATGGTGCATGAAATGCGCCAGGTACCAGTTCGGCATGAACAGGCTGAGCAGCCCGCCATGAAACAGCGCATCGCGGTAGAGATCGGCAAAGCCTTCCCACGGGATGATGGCCGCCAACGACGGCGGCTGATGATTGGCAACGAACCATTGGTTGATCGCGAAGTAGGATATGCCGGACAGCCCTATCTTGCCGGAGCACCAGGGCTGCGCGGCGGCCCATTCGATGGCGTCGTAGAAATCAATCGACTCCGCGAGCGACCACGGCTCGCATTGGCCCGGCGATTTTCCGCTCCCGCGCCCATCGACGCGCACTGCCGCATAGCCCTTCGGCACCCACCAGTGCGGGTTGATGGTCTCCCAATTCATCAGCGGGTTCGGCTTCTCCTCGAGATTGTCGGGGGGAATCCAGAGCTTGTCTTTTTGATACGGACCCAGATTCAAAATGGCGGGAAACCGGCCGGCGGCATCGGGTCGGAACACATCGGCCCTAAGGCGCGCGCCGTCGCGCATCGGCACATCGACGTCCTTCTCGATGACGATGCCATAGGTCGGCGCGGTCGCAGCCGTCTCATTTCTCATTGAGGACGCCCTGCTGCGCCGCTACGAGCGCCGCTCAATCCGGCAGCTCGACCTTCACCTGCTCGGTGAGTCTCTTCCAATAGGCCATCTCCGCGCGATTGAACGCCTGGGCATCGGCAAGCGAGGTGCTCGGGGTCGGCTTGATCAGCTGCTTTTGAAAGGCGGTGGTTACCGGCTCGGATTTGAGTGCCTGCTCGGCAGCCGTGCGAATGGTCTCGAGAATATCGCGTGGCGTAGCCGCCGGCGCATACAATGCCGACCACAGGCCTTTCGCGTTGGCGTAGCCCAGTTCGACCAGCCTCGGCACGTCAGGATATTCGGGCAAGCGCTGGTCGGACATGATCGCCAGCGCCCGCACCTGTCCTGCTTTGATGACACCGAGCGAGCTCGCGGCGTTCACCAGCGCCACATGGGCGTCGCCGGTGACGAGATCATTGGTGATTGCGGCGCCGCCGCCTTTGTTCGGTAGATGCACCAGCTCGATACCGGCCCATTGGGCGAACGCCTCGGTGTCGTAATGATTGTTGCTGCCGGTGCCGACGCTGGCGTAGCGCACCTTGCCGGGGTTTGTTTTGGCGTAGGCAATGAACTCGGCATAGGTCTTCGGCGCAAAATCTTTGGTGGTTGCGGCGAGCACGAGCGGAACTTCGCTCAGCCGCGTCACCATGGTTACGTCCTTGTCGTAATCGATCCTGAACTTCTTGCGGTAGATGATCGGCGCGAGCGCATTGGTGCCGGGATTGCCGATCTGCAGCGTATAGCCGTCAGGACGCGCACGCGCCATCTCCTCGATTGCAATGATGCCAAACGCACCAGGCTTGTTCTCGATCACGACCGGTTGGCCGAAAATTGGACGCATCTGCTCGCCGACGATGCGCATGACGATGTCGGTGGCGCTGCCCGGCCCGAACGGCACCACGACGCGTACCGGCTTGCTCGGATATTTCTCTTGCGCGCCAGCGCTCGTTGCGATGGCGACGATGGCTGCCAGCAGCAGCAACGCCATCCGTTTCATGACCCGCCCTCCCCGGCTGAGCGTGTAACCCCGAACGACGGATGTGGCGCCCTAATCCGTCATTTCGATTTTCACCTCGGCGGTGATCTTGCGCCACGAGGCAATCTCGCCGTTGAGCCAGGATTGCGCCTCGTCGAGTGACTCGTTCGGCTTGACGCTGACGAGCTGCTTGCGAAACGCTTCCTGCAGCGCCGGCGCCTGGGCAGCCTCCTTGATCGCGCCGAACAGGGTCGCGAGCACCGGCTTCGGCGTGGCGGCGGGTGCGAGCATACCCTGCCAGTGCAAGGTGCCGACGCCGGGATAACCGGCCTCCGCCAAGGTCGGCACCTCCGGATATTCCGCCAAGCGCTGCTCCGCCAGCACCGCAATCGGCCGCATGGTGCCGGCCTTGATCATCGGCGCGGTGCTCACCGCATTGATGAACGCGATCTGTGCATCGCCGACGACGAGATCGTTGATCATGCCGGCAGCGCCGCTCTTGTTCGGTATGTGCAACAGCTCGATCCCGGCGCGGCGCGAGAAAATTTCCATGTCGAAATGCGGGAAGCTGCCGACACCCGCGCTGCTGTAGCGCACCTGGCCCGGATTTTTCTTGGCATAGGCGACGACTTCCGCCACGGTCTTGGGCTCGAAATTTTTCATGGTCGTGACGAGAAACGAGGGGAAGATGGCAAGACGCGAAACCGAGACGACGCTCTTCTCGAAATTGATCGAGAACTTCTTCGGGAACAGAACCGGGGTGATCGCATTGGTGGTGACGTTGCCGATCATCAGGGTATAGCCGTCCGCCTTGGAGCGGGCCATTTCCTCGATGGCGAGAATGCCGAACGCTCCCGGCTTGCTTTCGACCACGAATTGCTCGCCCAAGCTCTGTCGCATCTGGTCGCCGAACAGCCGCGCGGTGATGTCGGTCGCTCCTCCCGGCGCATAGGGCACGACGATCTTGACGGGCTTTGCCGGATATTTCTCCTGCGCCGAAGCGACCGCTGAGCCCAGCGCGAGGCACAGCAAAGCCAGAACGAATCCCGATCGTCTCACGACATCCTCCCTGGCATGAGCGCGTAGTTTACCGGCGCTGCCCCGGCCGGCACCGCAATTGTAGCCGGCGCCAGTCAGCCGAAACAGGCAACCCGGCGTGCGATATTGTCGCCCCTCTCACGCCGCCTTGACGCCGTGCAGGCCGTGCGAGGCATCCTTGCAGGTGAAGAACACCACATCCGCATCGGGCGTGGCCTTGCCGGAATGCACGGCATTGGCGGGGATATAGATCACGGAGCCCGGGCGCGCCTCGACCTCCTTGTCGCCGATCTTCGCCCGGAAGGTCCCTTCAAGAATGTAGATCCACTGTTCGTTAGGATGGGAATGCGGCTCGGCGCCGGTGCCCGCCGGCATGCGCATCAAGCCGACGATCATGCGGTCGCCTTCGACGCAGGCACCGTTCGCGGTCGAGTAATCCGGCCCGCCCATGATCTTGTTCACTTTGGTGAGATCGAACAGGTATTCGCCGGCACCCGCGCGCTTGGCGCCGGGCGTTCGCGCGGTTTGAGCTTGCGTCATGTGGTCCTCCATTATTCCGAGCTTGATCGTTCAGGCGAATGCGCGCGCTAGCGTCCCGATTCCGGCCTTCGCACACCCTTGCGGCAGCCTCGAATGCGAACTTCGAAATCAAAGGGACACTAGCAACTCTATGGTTCTAGTGCCGCTTTTGAACCCGAAGTTCGCAAACCCGCTTGCGGCACGGTATGTGCGAACTTCGGGTTCGCGGCACTAGCTTGGGCAGGGCTCGTGCCCAACAATCGTCGCGCCGCGCCGCCGAGAATCGTCTCCTGATCGGCAGCCGCAATCGAAAGGCCGCGCACCTGCGACACGCCGTCCGGCGTTCCCATGTCGAAGGGATAATCGCTGCCCAGCATGACGCGGGCGGCACCGGTGCTGCCAACGAGGAATTCGAGCGCCTCGCGCGAGTGTACGATCGTGTCGAAGTAGAAGCGCTGCAGCGAATCCGTCGGAGAAATGGAAAGGTTGCGCTTGGGTTCGGTACGCACGTGCCAGCCGTGCAAGAAGCGTCCGGCCTGATAGGGGACGAAGCCACCACCGTGAGCGAGGCAGATTTTCAGCGTGGGATGGCGCTCGAGAACGCCGCCGAAGACCAGGCTCGCCGCAGCAATCGTCGTATCGAGCGGATTGCCGATGAGATTGGTGAGATAATAGGAGGACAACCGGTCGGCGCCCGCGACATTGATCGGGTGGACCAGAATGAATGCGCCGAGCTCGGCGGCTGTGCTCCAAACCGGGTCGAGCTCGGGATCGTCGAGGTTCTTTCCCGCAATATTCGATCCGATCTGCGCGCCGCGCAAACCGAGCACGCGCATGGCATGGCGCAACTCGTCCGCGGCGTGCTTGGGCGACTGCATTGGCAGCGTCGCAATGGCGAGGAAGCGGTCAGGCCGAGCCTTCACCAGCTTGGCAAGCTGCTCGTTCTGAATGCGAGCGAAGGCAGCGGTAAGCTCGGCAGGTTGCGCATAGAGAAAGGTTTGCGGGCAAACTGAAAGCACCTGGATGTCGACGGTGGTGGCGGCCATGTCCTGCAAGCGGCGTTCCAGGTCCCAGCCGCCGCGCGGGAAATTGCGATAGCCATGCCCGGCAACATCGAGCGTGCCGAACCGATCGTCGACGTCGGAAAGTTTCGGTGCCACTTTCGGCGCCTCGCGCTGCAAGAACCGGATCGTGTCTTCGGTCAGGATATGCGCGTGAATGTCGATCGTCGGCTGGGCCATGGGTCAATTGCTCATGTGGAATGAGGTGGTGGCGGGACCGCCAGATTAGTGCAGCGTGCCGAATAGATCGAGAGCGATGCCGAGCCGCAAGCATCGTGATAGTGTCGGGGGGCCGGCAAACCGCCTGCGCATCGGGAGTCCCGCCGCACATGCTCGATCAGCCCGCAAGCGTGCAGCGCGCCCAATTGCAATCCCGCCGGCCGCACCTCGATTTCCAGGAGCATCTGGCCGATCTCGAGGCCAACGGCCTGCTCGTGCGCATCGAGCGGCCGATCAACAAGGATACCGAGCTGCACCCTTTGGTGCGTTGGCAGTTCCTCGGCGGCGTGCCGGAAGGGAAGCGGCGCGCTTTTCTTTTCACCAATGTCACCGATGCGAAAGGCCGCTGTTACGACATGCCGGTCGTGGTCGGTGCGCTCGCGGCCTCGCCTGACATCTACGCGATCGGCATGGGACAGCCGGTCGAAACGATCGGCGAGGCCTGGATGCGGGCGATCGCCAATCCCGTGCCACCGGTGCGCGCGACGTCGCCGCGCTGCCAGGAGACCGTTCGCACCGGCAAAGATCTTGCGGCGTCGGGCGGACTGGCGCGGCTGCCGGTGCCGGTATCGACGCCCGGCTTCGACTCGGCGCCCTATCTCACCGCGACGCTGTGCATCACACGCGATCCCGACAGCCGCATCCAGAACATGGGCACGTATCGTGCCGCCTTGAAGGCATCCGACCGCCTGGTCGTGCGCATGGTGGCCCGCGAGGCGAGCGGGGCCGGCGGCTATCTGCACTGGCTGAAATATCGTCAGCGGCGTGAACCGATGCCGATCGCAATCGTGATCGGCTGCGCACCGGTGGTCATGTTCACGGGCCCGCAGAAGCTAGCCATCGACATGGACGAGTTGGGCGTGGCCGGTGCGGTCGCCGGTGCGCCGATCGAGGTCGCGAAGGCGGTGACCGTCGATCTCGATGTGCCGGCCTCGGCCGAGATCGTCATCGAGGGACTGATCGATACCGACAAGCTCGAGCCCGAGGCGCCGTTCGGCGAGAGTAACGGCTACGTCGCGCTCGAAGCCTACAACATGCCGATGCGGGTCACCGCGATCACCCATAAGCGGACCCCGGTGTTCACCTCGATCATCAGTCAGGTCACGCCGAGCGAATCGAGCGTGATCAAAAAAGTAGCGTATGAGCCGCTATTTTTGAATCATCTGCGCGAGCGCCTGGGAATAAAAGGCGTGCGCCGCGTCGTGATGCACGAGCGGCTCACCAACCTACGTCCCGTCATTTTCCTGCAAATCGCGGAGAGAACGCCGCGCAGCGAGGTGTGGCGGGCGCTGCACGGCGCCGCCACCTTGCAGTCGAACTGCGGCAAGATCGTCATCGCGGTCAGCGAGGATATCGATCCCGCGAGCATGGATGCGGTGCTGTGGTCGCTCGCCTATCGCACCAATCCCATCGAGGATGTGCATCTCGTGCCGTACCGCGGCGGCGTGCAGGGTGCGCAGTACGGGCCGAAAACGTCGGATTCCGGCATGCTGGTCGACGCCACCCGCAAATATCCGATGGCGCCGCTGGCTTTACCGACGCGCGAATACATGGAGCACGCGCGGGCCCTGTGGGAGGAGCTCGACCTTTATCCACTCAACGTACAGTCGCCGTGGCACGGCTACGGGTTGGGCGACTGGACCGACCGGTGGGAAACGTTCGCGCGCCGCGCCGCAGCCGGCGACTGGGAGCTCACGGGTCGCGAGACGCTCGCGTGCCAGCGCTCAGGCCTGACGCCGGAGGCGCCAGCCCGGTTCGACGATCGTCCGAAGTCCGCTCGTCCCCGCGAAGGCGGGGACCCAGATCGGCAGCCCTGAGAAACGTTCTCTGGATTCCCGCATAGCGCGTCGAAGACGCGCGTGAACGCGCTTATGCTGCGGGAATGAGCGGGCGGCTCGGCACTCTGCGAAATTCCGG
>Ga0310909_10002289_pt1 | contig 11718 bp, 10 predicted proteins | sample GREbulkMGT000H_FD_203449 | JGI IMG/M metagenome (GOLD analysis project Ga0310909, IMG submission 203449) | Lab enrichment of tropical soil microbial communities from Luquillo Experimental Forest, Puerto Rico - GRE.bulkMG.T000H | ecosystem: Environmental > Terrestrial > Soil > Tropical forest >... | reverse complement strand
GAAGCCCGGCTGGCCGACTCCGGTGTTCTGGCTATTGCTCGCCGGCGGCATCGCCGTAGCGACTTATTGCTTTGTCGCGATCCCCGACCAGCGCAGATTTGTAACCGTCTGGAACCTTGTGTTTCGCATGTCGATCGGGGCAATGTGGTGGCAGGCGACTCTTTGGAAACTACCGCCGTCATATACTGACGAGCCTGGCCAAGCTTTTGGCCAGACGGGCCTTGCCTTTTGGATGATCCGTTTAGGCAAAACGGCTGCGTTGCGGGTCCAGGCTGATTTCGTCAATGATATCGTCCTCCCGCATTTCTATCTCTTCGCACCGATTGTCTACGGCCTGGAAGTGTTGACTGCGGTGTCCCTAATTCTCGGCCTGTTCGTTCGATTTTGGGGGGTCATCGGTGCCCTGCAGGCACTCAATCTGTGGCTCGGACTCTACAACGACTATTACAATTGGCCGTGGACTTATTTCTTCATCGTGGTGTTGATGATGATCTTCGCGGTGCACCGGTTTGGCCGCAGCCTCGGCTTTGACGCAGTCATCGCTGCTCGGGCGTGGGGCCGAGGTTCGTTTGCGCGGATTGTGCTCGGTCTAGCGAGTTGAGTTTGTCGGCACTTCCCAGGAAGGGGGGGAAGGACCGCTGACCATCTCGCGAGATGGTATCATCAAGCGCTGACCGGTCCCGCGAGTGCACGCCCAGAAACCCCGACGTTAGCAGTAGTTACAGCCGCTGCTCAGCCATCGGACCGAACAAAGAGACCTGGCCGATGTCGAGCGCGAGCGCACTTTGCCTCGAAGCCCCCGCGCGCGCTGCGGCGGCAATCGCGCCGAGATGCGTTGCGAGCTGTACTGAACCAGCCAAGCGTGTTGGCGCCCATCGGTTCAACGAACAAGGTTTCCGCTTCGATGACCGGCCCGCGCGTCCCATTGCTAAAGAGACATGCTCGGGACGGATCCCGAAGACAATCTCGCTGCGGTCGTCACACGGGACGCGGAATGCATAGCCGTCGAGCGGGCTTTCATCGGTTTCGATCAGCGCTTGCGGCGCTGACGCGTGACCGGAGATGCCGGCATGGCACAGTGGCCCCTGCATCCTTGCGGCGAAAAACGATGAACGACCTGCCGCTGCGCCCTGCCGCCTATATCGGCGCTGTCGAGGACCGGTTCTTCAACTTGCGCAATTTTCCGCTCACCGACGGCACGGTCATGCCTGAGGCGACGGTCGCCTACGAGACCGATGGCCGGCTGGCGCCGCCCAATGGATCAAATGGCGGCCGCAACGCCATCCTGTGCACGCATGGCTACACCGCCAGCCACCAATTCGCCGGCCGCAGTCCGGCGAACGGCAACCAGCCGGGCTCGTGGGACGGCCTGATCGGGCCGGGCAAGGCGATCGACACCGACAAATTGTTCGTCGTCGCCTCGAACATGCTCGGCTCGTCCTTCGGCTCGACCAATGCCGGCAATATCAACCCGCAGACCGGCGAGGCCTATGGCCCCGATTTTCCGAACATCATGATCCGCGACATCGTCGCCGCGCAGAAAGCCTTGCTCGACCATCTCGGAATCCGCCATCTGGTCGCGGTCGCCGGTCCCTCCTATGGCGGCTACCCGGCGTTTCAATGGGCGGTCGCCTACCCCGATTTCATGGATGCGATCGTGCCGGTCAACACTGCGCCGTGGGCCTCGGTCAATACCGACAAACAATTGGCCGAGGTGCAGGCGCGGCTTGCCAGCGACCCCGAATGGCATGGCGGCCGCTATTACGGCAAGGCGGCGTGCAAGACGGTGTTGACCAACATCCGCGTCGAGACATTGAAGCGCTACGGCATCGAGACCGCCTTGGCGCCGCGTTTCCCCGACCCGACGGCGCGCGAAGCGGCGATCCGCGAGCAGGCCGCGAACTGGGCCGCCAAATGGGACGCCAACTCGCTGACCATTTTGCGCCGCGCCCTGCTCGGCTTCGACACCAGGCCAGATTTCGCGAGGATCAAAGCCAAGGTGCTCTACATCCTGTGCCGCACCGAGGCATTGTTTCCGCCAAAGATCGCGCCCGATGTCATCAAGGCCTTGACCGCAGCTGGGGTCGGGGCGCGCTATTTCGAGCTCGACAGCGATCTCGGCCATTCTTCCATTGGGTCCGAGCACGCCAAATGGTCGCCGGTGTTGCGCGAGTTCCTGGCGCCGCTGGTCGCCTGGCTGAACTGAGGCGCTTTGGTCGCGCCGTCTCGCTTCGTCAAGCAGGGGCGGTCAGCCGCGCCAGGTCAAAATTGTACAGCCGGGCGGTGTTGCCGCCGACGATGCCGTCGGCGCGACGCACCCGACCGCGACCCCAGCGTTGGGCGGCGGCGGGGCTGATCGAGCTCCAAGACGAATACCGCGCCTGGCTCGACAGTCTACCGGCGAGCCTGGAAAGCTCGAGGCTGGCAGAGAAGCTGAACACTATCGTCGAGTTCGATCTCGAGGAGCTGCAAGCGATCGACCTGCCGCGCGGCTACGGCCGCGACTGACACAGGAGGTTCACCACCGGCTTCATCCAAACGCCATGGTCAATTGCTGAACTTGACGCACACAACTGTCACGTCACCGACGCGCCTGTTGTGCCAAGGGCGTTTTGGAGGGATTTTCGAGAGGCGACACGTCTCTCGCGTGATACTTTCGGCGGAAGGCAGATTAGCAGAAGGAGGCAAAGGCGATGGTTTGGCAGCTTTCTGGTCGGAGCGTGGAGCTCTGCAGTTGTAAAATGTTGTGCCCATGCTGGCTTGGTCCGGAGGGGACGCCTGACCAAGGCTGGTGCGGTGGCGCACTTGGTTTCGACATTCAGCGCGGCAATTCCGACGGCATCGATGTCGGCGGAACCAAGGTCGCTTTCACGGCGGAATGGCCAGGCAATTTCTTTGGCGGCCAGGGAACGGCTCGTTTGTACATCGGCGACAGTGCAAATGCCGAGCAGCGTCGCGAGTTGGAGGCGATCTTTTCGGGGAAAAAGGGTGGCCTGTTCGAAGGATTGTGGGGTGCGGTGATCAGTAACTGGCTGCCCACCGAGACGACCACAGTCGAGATCGGATGGGGCGACTCGCCTTTCCTCAGCGTTGGAAGTTTCGGACAAGCGACGCTGACTCCCTTGAAGGATCAGACCGGAAAGCCGACGCGGGTCGAAGGTGCGGCGGCCCAAGCCGCATTTCAGTTTGCCAGCATGGATTTGGCCAGCAGCAAGGGTAGCCGGTGGTCTGATCCGACGCTGCGCCAGTGGCAAGGAGATTCGGGGACATTGCACCAGTTCAACTGGAGCGGTTGATCAACACTGGCGCGCGGGCTCAATCGAGTCGAGTACAGCGACGCGCGCTGCTGGATATTGACTGAGCTTCCCCTTGCTGGCGGCGTCGCGAACATCCTGTGAATCGCCAGATTTGCGAACTTGGCCCCGCTGGACAAGGCAGTGCCGGCCGACCGTCGCCTTGTGGGGTGCGGCGATGTTCCACGCGTTCTGACATGACGAAAATTCGCGTCGCCGGTTGCGGCCAGAGGCCGATTGCCAAGAGCACACTCCCGCATTCCCTCGCGTGTGACCATGGCGGTGGCAGTGCACAGTTCGCCCGCCAGCGACGGGCCAAACACCGACAGGATGAGACGGTCTGATCGCTGTCGCCGCAGAAATGAGGAATATACAATGAAGCAACCCAACCGCGTCAAAGCTGCGTTGCGGGCCGGACGCAAGGCGTACGGCTACAACCTTTCCTTCCCATCCCCCTGGGTGATCGACATTCTGGGGAGGCTCGACTTCGATTTCGTCTTTATAGACGGTGAGCATGGGCCGTTTGGCCTGGACCAGCTCGAGGACCTCTGCCGGACCGCCGAACGCCATAATTTGACAACGATCGCCAGGGTGCCGGACATCGGCTCGTCGACGATCCTGCGCTATCTCGATCGCGGGATCATGGGCATATTGGGCCCCCACATCGCCACGGAGGCGGACGCAAGGCAGCTCGTGCGGGCGTGCTATTTCGGTCCGCTCGGCGAGCGGTCATTCGGGGCCAACCGCGGCACCGACTACAATGCCGGGATTGCCGATAAGGCGGCGTACTACCGTGAGGCAAACGACGAGATGCTGGTGTGCGCGTTGCTGGAAGACGCCGCCGTACTGAACAACCTCGATGCTATTCTCGCGGTGCCGGGCATCGACCTCTACAGCATCGGCCCAAACGATTTTGCCCAAAGTCTTGGCTATCCTGGCCAGCCCGACCATCCGGAAGTTGTCAAGACAATGCAGGAGATCACAGGTCGTATCCGACAGGCTGGGCGCACCATGCAACTGGACGCGATGCAAGGGGCGTGGGTCAGCGATATGTTGCTCGACGCGGGTCGTCGCATTCTATCATCGTAGCCTGGATGAGCGCTGCAGTTCGATCCGGTATCGCCTCGTCGATCCTCAGTGGGTGGCTTCTCAGGCAGGGGCGGTCAGCCGCGCCACGTCAAACTTGTAGACGCGGGCGGTGTTGCCGCCGGCGATCTTGGCCTGTTCGTCGTCCGGCACACCCTGCAGGATTTCCGCCAGGATCTTGCGCGATTGGGGAAACGTCGACTCGCTGTGCGGATAGTCCGAGCCCCACATCATGTTGCCCGTGCCGATGACGTCGCGCAGACGGATGCCGATGGCGTCCTCCTGGAAGCTCAAGACGACGTTACGGTGGAAGAAGTCACTGGGCCGCATGCCGTCCTTGAATCGGTAAAGCGCTTCGCCGTGACGCTCGCGGTATGTGTAATCCATCGAGGTGAGCACATTCGGCGCCCAGGACAGCTCAAACTCGACGATGGCCAATGTCAGGCGCGGATGACGCTCGAAGACCCCGGAGAAGATCATGTCGCACATCGACAATGCCGGATAGAACGCCTTGGTCGCCCGGCTGCTGGCGTCGCGCAATGTTCCGGGACCGGCCCCGCGGATCTTGCCCTGCCGCCGCGTCGCGGTGTGCAGGCTCAGCGGCATATCGAGTGCGGCAGCGGCGGCCCAGAACGGCTCGTATTCGGGTTGGTCGTAGCGCCGGTCCTCTGCCGGATACTCGGTGATCATCGCGCCGGAAAGACCCAGGCGGGCGGCGCGCTCCAATTCCTTGACCGCCTCTTCGACGTCGTCGAGGTTGATCATCGCGATGCCCTTCAATCGGGCCAGATCAGTGCGGCAGAACTCGGCGAGCCACTCGTTGTAGGCGCGAAAGATGGCGGACATCAGCGACGGGTCCGCCACCTTGAAGTAAAAGAGCCCTTGGCTCGGATAAAGGACTTCGCCCGCCACCCCATCGAGCGCCATGTCCTTTAGGTGCTGTTCGGGGTCGTAACCGCCGCGGAGCACGTCTTCAAAGCGCCCCTGGGGGGAGATGGTCTCGGGAGCCTCGAACCGCGCGCCGGCATTCGAGATCAGGCCGATCCCGGAGAGGACCTGATCCGCCTCGACGACGACGTGGTCACCGCCGTCGATCCGCTCGATCCGCGGCGCCCGATTACGGAACGCTCGATCGATGCGGGTCTGCCACAGATCGGGTGGTTCGAACACGTGAGAGTCGGACGAGAGGACCACGGGCAGCATCGGCATCTCCTTTCTCACATATGATCACAGACAGCACCTTTGGCGGCCGGCCCATCGCCGTCAAGGTGAGCGCGGGTAGATCAGCCGCACAATTGTTGTCGAGGGTGTACGTCGACGGGAAGAACGCGTCGACATGACGGGTGAACTCTTGTGCATGAGACCGATTGTCCGGTGGCACCCCAGTCAAGGTGTTGTAGCCGTAATACCCGACGATCTTGCCTAGCGCGCCAACACGAGCCCAATCGGCGCGGGGTGCCAGCACGTTCAAGTATCTGACGTATTGTGTCCGAAGAACCTTTTAGCGGCAGTTTTTCGATATCGAGGACAATCGGCCCAGGGTTCGCCATCTAAGTGGCGACGATCGCGTCGAACGCGCTGCGGCTCGGCAGCCCACCCTGATTCCGATCCCGTTTGCACTGGCCTAAAAGCAGGCCGGATTTGCTTGAGCCGGTGCCCAATCCGCCGGTGACCCGCAATCACGTCAGACTATTGAACTGCCGAGCGCGTCCCGGCTGATCTCCCGCATTGCGCTCACGAATTCGGTGTGCGAGGAACCAAACTGTCTTGTAGGTAACGCCGAGCATCCTATGGAGCTGGTGAGCGCTCATCCCCTTCTTGCTTGACGCCATCAGATGAACGCGAGCGCCCGTTTCCGATAGAAAATGTGACTGCTTTCCATTACACTGCCCATCTTGACCGTGAACGGTTCTCTGCAGGCGTTACATTGTAGAGACCAGGACGATGGGACTTGCCGCCGAGCTTCGTTGCGCTCCCCCGTTGAGCCGCAGTGCGGGCAGACCGGACCATCCGGCCAGCGGATCGCCTCGAAGTGATCGCGTGCTACAGTCTCGTTAATGAAGATCGGATCGGTAAGGCTGAAAGTCTCAGTCATGGTCTAACTCTTTCACCGAAATATTATGTCTAATCTGTAAATGCCCCTCGACATGGCGATCGATCCAAGGCGCGCGGCCTTGGCCGTCGTCGCGCATCAACGTTAGATAGCCGGCGCCTTGCTCGGCCACCAGCACGTCGCCGTTGGGCAGTACAAGCAGTCGCGGCGGGTTGGCGAACGGCGTCGCGGTGAAACCGGGCGAGACCTGCAATGTTTGCCCGTGAAATGGCACGGTCAGCGATCGGTTGGTCACGATCGGCTGGGTCTTTGGCGCTGGCAGGTCGTTGGGGTCGACACGGAACCGCCGGCCGATCTCATGCTCGGCCGCGAAATTTTGCGCCAGCTCGTCCTTCGAAGCGGAGCTTGACCTTGGGCCGCGTTGCGGCCCGGCCCGGTATCGGAGAAAGGCGAGCGCGGTCGGGTTGCGCGTGCCGGAGGCGACGGTCGACTGGTTTGAGCCGTCGGCATCGAAGCGCTGGATCGCTGCTGTGGGCTCGGGCTCGACGCCGAGATTGCCTGACGAATGGACCCCGACATAAAGCGCGCCGCTCTTCGGGTCGATCGCCAGATGGCGATTCTGGTGGCCCTGAATGATGACGAAGACGCCCTTCTTGGTCAGCATCTCCGCGCCATATGCCCCGGGCACCGGTTTGCGCTGATCGGGCGGCAGCTGGTCGGTGGGTTGCGGCGGCACCGGGCGGACGGCGCGCCAGATGCCGTCCTGGTCGGTGACCAGGGTCTCGTTGCCGCGCAGCGCGAGGCCGTAAGGTTTGTTGAGATCCTCGACGTGGCGATCGACCCAGGCGGCATGACCCGACCCGTCGTCGCGCAGCAAGGTCAAATAGCCCGCACTCTGCTAGGCCAGCAGCACGTCGCTTGTTATATCCAAACGATACGCCGGCTTATTCGTTTGGACTCAGGTGGTCGGTTTCTGGAGAAAATGGTCAAGGAATGCTCGATCCAGAACCGAAAGCGCGGACGTACAATCTGAAGGGCGGCAAAGGTTATTGCAGACCTCTGGTCCTCCCGGCGCCGTATCTGTCCGGGTCACCACGACGAGGGGGATCTTGGCACTCAGTAAAAGTTCGCGAAGATCGCGCCAAAATCCGTTCTGCTCGCACAGCCGGCCAGCCTTGAGCCAGGTCTTGCGCGACGAGAAGCGGTCGCGGTAGCGCGTCTGTGATCGTCGAATTGATCGAGAATGATCAGCGGCAGCCGACCGAGTTTTTCCGGTATCGCCGCTGTAACGGGATAGACGGCATCCGATGTGGGCGGCACCTTGAGTGCCAACACCACACGCGCCCCTTCATCGAGCGCGGTCCACAAGCCAGCGGCGAGAAAGCGCCGCGGGTCCCGCTCCCAATCGGCCCCAGCCAGGCTCTCCACGTAAATCGGCAGCAGCTCCGGACTGTTCTTGAGGCTCGGGACGAGGCCGGCCTGAAGCAGGGCGGATTTGCCCGCGCCCGAGTCGCCCTCAAGAAACACCAGCGTGTGCTCGTGGCACAGCCCGATGAGCTATGCTATATCGTCGGCGCGGCCGATCAGATGCGTGGGGTTGGCACGTTCGAGACGCAGCGCTTCAGGACGCAGCAACACCGAGCGGCGTCGGCGCGACAGGCGAAAAAGCCAAAGGCTGAGGGCGACAAGGGCTACGGCCGCGAGGCCGAGCTGCCACTCGTCGAAGCAGGCGTAGATCCCGACGGTTTTTCTAACCGTATCGGAAAGACCGTTGACCGCCGCAAACAGCCCGCCGACTACGCTCGTTGCCAGCAGGATGGTTCGCGCGAGGCTGGTTTTGTCCTTGTCCACTGGCTGCGGCTCGACGGCGCTCCCTTGTGAAGAGCTTATCAGGAGCGCGAGTTTGACGGTATTGGCCAACCCGAAAGAGGCCGGGAACCCGAGAGTTGATTTACGCAGACGAGTGCGGCCCGTTCAACTAGCGAATGGGAGCGGGTTCCTAGCCGACAATTTTCCCTGGTTGGGCGGTCGCCGATCAGCGGCCCGCGGCTTGGCTCTTCGCCGCCGACCCCGGGTTCTCCGCTGGCGCAGCGGCGTGTTCGGCCATGCCATTGTAGGAAATGCGCCAGATCGTGCCGCCGGTGTCGTCGGCGACGAGCAACGAGCCGTCCTTGGCGACGGCGAGGGCGGCGGGACGGCCCCAGACCTCGGCGCGCTGTTCGCCGGATGCCCAAAATCCGGTCGCGAAATTCTCGTAATAGCCTTCGGGCCGGCCGTCCTTGAACGGTACGCGCACGACCTTGTAGCCGGTCGGTATGGAGCGGTTCCAGGAGCCCTTGAGTGCCACGAACAGGCTGCCCTTGTACTCGGGCGGGAACTGGTCGCCGTCGTAGAAGACGAGGTCGAGGAGCGAAGAATGCGCGGTGAACAACAGATCGGGGGTGATCGACGCTTCGACCTTGTCGAGGGCGAGGTTGGCGAAACCGGGCATCGGGTGCTTGCCGATATAGGCGTAGGGCCAGCCATAGAACCCGCCTTGCCGCACCCGGATCAGATAATCGGAGGGCAGATTGTCGCCGAGGCCGTCGCGCTCCTGCACCAACGCCCAGAGATCGCCGGTGTCGGGGTGAAAGGCGAGTGCGGTCGGGTTGCGTGTGCCCGAGACGACCGTTGCTTGATTGCCGCCGTCCGGATCAAAGCGCTGGATCGTCGCCTTTGGCTCAGGCTCGACCCCGACATTGCCGACCGAGCCGACCCCGACATAGAGGGCGCCGCTCTTCGGATCGATCACCAGGTGCCGGTTCTGATGGCCCTGGACCACGCCGAATACGCCTTTCTGGGTCAGCATCTCTGCGCCATAGGCGCCGGGCACCGGCTTGCGCTGATCGGGCGGCACATCGGCGACGCGCTGCGGCGGCACTGGGCGGCCGGCGCGCAGCGCGCCAACGACTAGCGGCACGCGCCAGATGCCATCCTGGTCGGTGACCAGCACATCGTCGCCCCGCAGCGCCATGCCATACGGCCTGTTAAAATCATCGGCAAAGCGATCGATCCATTTCGCCGGGCCGCCCTGGCCATCGTCGCGCAGCAAGGTCAGATAGCCGGGGCCCTGCTCGGCGAGCAGCACGTCGCCGTTGGGCAGCACCAGCAGGCGCCGCGGATTGGCGAGACCGGATGCGAAGAGTGTCGCCGTAAAGCCCGGTGGTGCCTGCGGCGCCTGTCCTGCATAAGGCAGGATCAGCGACCGGTTGGTCACGACCGGCCCGGTCTTGGGCGGCGGCAGGTCGTTCGGGTCGACATGGAAACGCCGGCCGATCTCGTGCTCGGCAGCGAAATTTTGCGCCAGCGCGTCTTTCGTGTCGGACGGCTCGCCCGAGCCCGCTCGCTGCGAGACAGCCGATGAGAGTGCGATTACTCCCGCGAAGAGGGAAGCGGCAGCGACTACCAACATTCCGGGGGTTTTTGCCATGGCTATGCTCCTGACCCGACGGCGCAATTTAACGCTCGGCGGCATCAATCCGCACCAACGAAAATGAGCAAGCCGGGCTTCCCCTGTTATTCCGCTGCAACTCGGCTGAAATTCCTCTGCAAGCGTCGAAAGATTCCGCTGCTTCGCGCACCCGCCAGACGCCCTCCAAGTATCTGATCAGACGGCGAAATCGCTCATCGCCCTGGGCTGGTACTAGAGGATCCGGAAAAATTCCCCTGCGTGCAGGGGAATTCAGAGGAAGCTGTAGGGGTCGATATCGACCTGAAGGCGGACCGAACCTTGAACCCTGACACGGGAGAGCCAGGCGCGCAGCGCCGCCTGCAGGTTGACCTCGCGGCCGGCCTTGACGAGAAACCGGCGGCGGTGGCGGCCGCGTAGCACCGCGAGCGGCGCCGGTGCCGGGCCGAGCACCATGACACCGGGGAGTTGCGGCGCCGAACGCGCCAGCGCTCGCGCGGCGAAATCGGCGGATTTGGCGTCGCCGGCGCTGATGATCAATGCGGCGAGCCGGCCGAAGGGCGGCAGCCCCGCGCCGCGCCGCGCCGCGGCCTCGGCTTCGAGAAAGCGGTCTCGATCGCCGGCGGCGAGCGCCTTCATGACCGGCTGGTCGGGCATCCAGGTCTGGATCAGCACTCGACCCTTGTGCTCGGCGCGGCCGGCACGCCCGCCGACCTGGTGCAACATCTGGTAGGTCCGCTCCGCCGCGCGCAAATCGCCGCCCGTCAGCCCGAGATCGGCGTCGACGACACCGACCAGAGTCAGCATCGGGAAGTGATGGCCTTTGGCGACGATTTGGGTCCCGATCAGCAAATCGTGGCGCTGCTCGATCATCGCCTGGGCGAGCTCGGCCGCGGCGTGAGGGCCGGGCAACAGATCGCTGACCATCAATGCCGCGCGGACCGCCGGAAAACGCGCCGTCACCTCCTCGAGCAGCCGTTCGACACCGGGCCCGCACGGCACCAGCGCGCCGGCGGCAAGGCATTCCGGGCAGCAAGCGGGGACTGCCTCGGCGTGGCCGCAGTGGTGGCACAGGAGACGCCCGGTAAAGCGATGCTCGACCAGCCAAGCCGTGCAGCTCGGGCACTGAAAACGATGACCGCAGGCACGGCACAGGGTCAAGGGTGCATAACCGCGCCGGTTCAGAAAGAGCAGCGCCTGCTCCCCGGCCTCGAAGGTCGCGGCGAGCTCGGCGACGAGCGGCGGCGCTAGAAACCGTCCGGCCTCGATCCGCTCGCTGCGCATATCGACGAGCCGCACCACGGGAAGCTCGGCCGTCGCATGGCGGCGCGGCAATGTCGCCCGCCCATAGCGGCCGCGCGCGACATTGACAACCGTCTCGAGCGACGGGGTCGCCGAGACCAGCACGATCGGGATTTCGTCAAGCGAGGCGCGCAATACCGCCATGTCGCGCGCCTGATAGATCACCCCGTCTTCCTGCTTGTAGGAGGGATCGTGCTCCTCGTCGACAATGATCAACCCGAGCTCGGGAAACGGCAGGAACAGGGCCGAACGGGCGCCGACGACGACCCGCGCCCGACCGGTGATGACCGCCCGCCAGGTGTCGCGCCGCTCCGCCCCGCCGATGTCCGAATGCCATTGCGCAGGCAGTGCGCCGAAGCGCTTGCGGAAACGCTCGAGCCACTGCGCCCCGAGGGCGATCTCTGGCAGCAATACCAATACCTGCCGCCCAGCGGCGAGTGCTGCGGCGAGTGCCGCGAAATAGGTCTCAGTTTTGCCGGAGCCGGTGACCCCGTCGAGCACGGTGACATTGAAACCTCCGGCGGTGACCCCGTCGA
>Ga0310909_10002283_pt1 | contig 11730 bp, 17 predicted proteins | sample GREbulkMGT000H_FD_203449 | JGI IMG/M metagenome (GOLD analysis project Ga0310909, IMG submission 203449) | Lab enrichment of tropical soil microbial communities from Luquillo Experimental Forest, Puerto Rico - GRE.bulkMG.T000H | ecosystem: Environmental > Terrestrial > Soil > Tropical forest >... | reverse complement strand
GAGATGGCCGCCATCAACATCAAACGCGCCGAGTTCCACGGCGAGTGGAACTACACCATCTCACCAAACACTCATCCGCCAAATCGCGCATTAATCTTGTGACGGGTCCTAAGCGAAGGCCCTATGCCCCTGGGGCGGCGGTCATTCCTCCGGCATCCCGGCCTTGCGCAGCCCGGCAAAATAGGTTCGGTCCTCCAGAATGCGTATGCTTGGCGGTGGCTCTGGGTCGGCCCGGTATTGATGGGCCTTAACCCAGGCAATGTTAAACGTATTACCTCTAGACATCCTCCGAGCTTCGGCAAGTTCAAACGCGGCACGTTCTGTTTCGCCGTTTAGGGCATAGGCGGAGGCGAGATGCAAATGAACTTCTCTAAGCATTGCGACCGGACGCGCGGGCAACAGCGCTCTTTTGAACCAGACGATAGCCTCGTCGGTGCGCGATTGGAGTAAATGCACGTACCCGATCCGGGTATACAACGTGCCGAGAAACGGGTCGCGGGGACTGAGGCGGACGGCCTGCTCTTCCAGCGGGATTACCTCGTGTATCGATCCCGTCAGAATTTTGCACCGGCCGAGATTTCCATACGCAGGCACAAAGTTGGGATTGGCGGCAATCGCCCTCTCGAATTCGGGGATGGCCTCCAAGCATCGGCCCTTGATACGAAGGACTTGACCTCTAACATAGTGCCCGAAGGTGTCACAGGCGAGGTGGCGAGTACTTGGTCGACCAACTCATCTGCGCGCATAACATCAACGGCAGCCGTCTCGGTCTGGCGACGAAGGACACGGTTCACCAGCATATTAGCCAGCAAGCACTGTGCTTCTGTGGAGTGCGGATCGAGCGCCAGCGCTTGCTCGAAAAACCCGATTGTACGGGAATAGTTGTCAGGCGTCCACCCGCTGTTTGCGGCGGCTCGTCCGCGAAGAATGTTGTCCAGCACATCGGGATGTTCGGTTGGCCGTGCGGCCTCCGCGGTAATCAGCTGAGCGCTGAGTACGCTCGCAATGCCTCTCGTTATGTTGTCTTGCACGGCAAATAGATCACCCACATCGCGGTCGAACCGCTCTGCCCAAAGGTGCGCGTCGGTTTCAGCAGCGATGAGCTGAGCATTGACGCGGACGTGGTTGCCCGACTGACGAACGCTGCCTTCCAACACGTAACGCACGCCCAGCTCGCGCCCGATCTGCTTGGTGTCGACCCGCTTGCCCTGATAGGTGAACGCGGTGTTGCGCGAGATCACGAACATGTGGGGGATGCGCGACAGATCGGTCGTCACATCCTCGGTGATCCCGTCGGCGAAATACTGCTGCTCAGCATCGGCGCTGAGATTGGCGAAGGGCAAGACGACGATCGACACGTGTGGCGCAACGGTAGGCTGCGAGATTGGCGGCGCTGACGGCACACTTGAGGCCGGCAGATCGGCAACGGCCCCCAGGCGCAGCGCATAGACCCGAACTGGACGCGCGATGTTTTTGACCTGCTGCGCACCCAGATCCTGGAAGGTGTAATCGAGCTTATCGCGGACCTGATCGCGCACGACGCGGCTGACGCAGATCCCACCGGGCTCTGCCAAGGCTTCGAGACCCGCCGCGACATTGACGCCGTCGCCGAAGATGTCTTGCTCGTCAACGATCACATCGCCGACATTGACCCCAATGCGAAACCTGATCCGCGCTCTTTGGGCACCTCGGGCTCGCGCTCGGCCATCCCGCGCTGGATCTCCACAGCGCAGCGGACGGCATCCACCACACTCGCGAACTCTGCCAAGAAGCCGTCGCCGGTGTTCTTTACGATCCGGCCCCGGTGCTCGCCGATCTTCGGATTAGCCAGTTCCTGGAGATGGGCTTTGAGCCGCTCGTGCGTCCCTTCCTCATCCGCACTCATCAGCCGCGAGTAGCCGGCTACCTCCGCTGCAAGGATGGCGGCGAGGCGGCGGGTCTGGCTCATGTCTCCTCGCCGGCCGCCAGGCGCAGGCCCGACAGAAACAGCTCGCGGAGCTCCGGGTTCCGATACCGGGTTGCGGGTTCCATCACAACAGGCGTGATCGCGCGCAATCGTCTGACGATCTCTCGCGCCGCGTCGAGCCGTCCCATATGCGCGTAGCAGGACGCAAGGACGCGGTAGGTCACCGGAAAGGTCGGCGCCAGCTCAAGCGAGGCCAGCAAATTTGCCACCGCCTCGTCGAAGCGCCGGGTGAAGAAGTAGGCCTCGCCAATCACGTTCAGATGCGTTGCCATGCGGTCGCGCGGGCAGAGCCGTAGATAGTTCTGAAAATGCTTGATCGCGACCTCGGGTTGGCCGGCAAAAAGCCTGAGCAAAGCACTCCAATGCCAGCCGCGGGCGCAGCTCGGGTTGAGCGTCAGGCAATGGTCGATCAACCCGACCGCGACATCGGTGCCTCGCCGAAGTATCCGAGGATGAAGGCAGCGAGCGCGAGGACGTCAGGGTCGTCAGGGCTGATCCGAAGTGCCTGTCGAGCAAGATCGAGACTGGTGTGCCGGGTCGTCTCCAGGTCCTCGGTCCAGCCTCTCGCTTCGAGCCTTTGGTGACAATGAGCCGCCAAGGCGAGAGCCGGGCCGTATTGAGGATCGCGTTCTATTGCTTGCCCGAGCAGGTCGAGCGCGCGAAGGATGCGGTTCTTTTCGAGTGAGCCCCAGTGCGGGAGTGCGCGTAGATAGAGGTCGTACGCGGTCAGATCATTGGTCGGGCGTTCGGATGAACGTCGGATCTCGGCCGCCTGTAAGGTCGGCTCGATCACCCCGGCGACGCTGATCGCCACCTTGTCCTGAAGTTCGAAGACATCTTCGAGCGAGCCGTCGAAGCGGTCGGCCCAGAGATGCGCGCCGGTCGTCGCGTCGATCAACTGCGCCGTGATGCGCACCCGACCTCCGGCTTTGCGCACCGAGCCTTCGAGCACGTAGCGAACCCCCAACTCCCGCCCGACCCGCGTCACGTCGACCGCCTGGTCCTTGTACGTGAAGCTCGAATTGCGCGCGATGACGAATAGCCAGCGGATGCGGGAGATCGCGGTGATGATCTCCTCGACCGTGCCGTCGACGAAATATTCTTGCTCGGGATCGCCGCTCATATTGGTGAACGGCAACACTGCGATCGACGGCTTGTCAGGGAGCGGGAGGCCGGGCGGTGTGGCGACCACCGCTTCCCCAAGCCGATCTCCGCGAACGCGATAAACCCGTAGGGGACGTGGAATGTTCTTCAGTTGCTGCTGGCCCATATCCTCAAAGTTCAGGTCGAGCTTGCCGGCAGCGTCTACCTGCACCCGAGCCGAAACGCAGATCCCTCCCGGTTGAGCCAGGCTTTCAAGGCGGGCTGCGATGTTCACAGCATCCCCAAAGATGTCGTGTTCCTCGATCACGATATCCCCTTGATGGATGCCGATGCGGAACTCGATGCGCCGGTCCTCGGTGACCGTGGCGTTGCGCTTGGTCATGCCGGCTTGCACCTCGGTCGCACAACGGAGCGCGTCCACCACGCTCGCAAATTCTACTAGCAGCCCGTCCCCGGTATTCTTGACGATGCGGCCCTGGTGCTCCCTGATCTTGGGATCGAATAGCTGCCGGAGGTGCGTTTTCAGCCGCTCGTGCGTGCCCTCTTCATCCGCACTCATCAGCCACGAGTAGCCGACGACATCGGCGGCCAGTATCGCGGCGAGACGGCGGGTCGAGGCCATGGCTGCGGCAGGCCCCCTGGGCGAAGATCGAGTAGCCTCAACTTACCACAACCCGCGCGGCGCGACAGGGGCGTGGCGAGCAGCCCCCGGCGGCGCATCTGCGACGCAAGGCAGGTGCCCGGTCCCGCCCCATCTCGCCACTCGGCCTTCCCGCCGCGAGCGGCTCTTCATGTCCCGTTGCCGTCATTGGGGGAGCATCTCAGCGGGCGCACTCAGACATTCTGTGGAGGCCCCCCTTCGATAACACGGAGAGCCGGCTGGGTGCCCGCGAGCGGCACATTGTAGGCCACGACCGGCTGGGTGAGGCCCTTGAGGGCGAGCGCACCAACTTGTTCGGTGGCGACGCTTCCCTTCAGCACGACGTTGACGCGCTGACTGAGGAGAATTTGGCCGTCCTTGGCCTCAGCGCAGAGCCGGGCCGCGACATTGCACACGGTGCCGATCGCGGTGTAGCCAGAGCGTTCGGAGAACCCGATCTGACCCAGGGTCGCGTAACCCTGCGCGATGCCGGCGCCAAAGCCCAAATCGCGACCGCGCTCACGCCAGTCGGCGATCAGCTTCCCCGCCGCTTCGCGCATCGCGACGGCCATCTTGACCGCGCGCTCGGCCGGGTCGGGGCATGGGACTGGGTCGTTGAAGAAGACCATGATCCCATCGCCCGAGAACTGGTCGAGCGTTCCCTCGAACTGGGAGACGAGCGGCCCCAAAGCGCCGTGATATTCGCGAAGGAAGTCGAGGACTTCCTCGGGTTCGGCGGTTTCGGTGAAGGCGGTGTAGCCGCGAAGATCGCAGAACACGACGACGATCTCGCGTCGGTGGCTTTCCAGGATCTTCTCGTCGCCCTGCGAGACGATCAGCTCAGCTAGCTGCGGCGCGAGAAACCGTTTCAGCCGCCCGACCTTCCCGAGTTCGTCGACCTGGGCGGCAACACGCGTTTCCAGGTCTCTGTTCAAGGCGGCGATCTCCTCGTTGCCCTGCCGTAATTCGTCCAACAGCCGAGTGTTCTGGATCGCGATTACGGCTTAATCGGCGAAGGTGCAGACCAGCTCAATCTGCCGCTCAGTAAAGGGCTCGACATGATGGCGGGAAAGAACGAACACGCCCATCGGCTCGCCATCGTGCAACAGCGGTACGCCGAGCATCGTCCGGAGCCTGCCGATCGTGATGGCCTCCGGTATCATCAGCTCGGGATCAGCAGCTGCGTCGGGGATATGGACAGTTTGACGTTCGAGCAGAGCCCGGCCGGTGATGGTCGCGCGGGAAGGGGTGAAGAGTTGCCCTCTGAGAAATCGGTCGAACTCGGACACGAGGGCGGAGGTGGCTCTGACGCGATAGGCATCACCCTCGCGGGCTGATAGCGCCCCGAAATCGGCATCGCACAGCCGCGCTGCGGTCTCGCAAAGTGTGTCGAGGACTGGTTGCAGGTCGAAGGTCGAGCGGCTGATCACTTTCAGCACATCGCTGGTCGCGGTCTGGTATTCGAGCGACTGTTCGAGATCACTGGTCCGCTTGGCAACTCGCCGAGCAAGCGCGCATTTTCCATTGCGATGACCGCCTGCGCCGCAAAGTTCTGCAGCAGCGCGATCTGTTTGTCGGTGAAGGGCCGCACTTCTCGACGAACGGCCGAGATGTGACCGAGGAGCACGCCATCCTTGCGCAGCGGCACGAACAAGGCGGTGCGGACGCCAGTGGCGTCGACGACCTCTCGTGCTATCGGATGGTCGATCTCCGCAACATCATGGGTGTGGACAAACTGGGCGCCGTCCAACAACGCTCCAGTAACCGGATCGAGCAAGGGCAGCCCCTCGCGCAGCCGTTCGGCCCAAGCTTCAGAATAGGCATATGTTGCTACAGCGCTGAACCTGTCGCCGTCGCGGAGCATCAAGCTTCCGTGGTCTACGCCGCAAAGGCCGTGTGCCTTTTCTAGGATCGCGTCGAACACGGGCGAAAGATCGCCGGGCGAGCTGTTGATGACCTGCAGTACTTCGGCGGTCGCGATCTGCCCGGTGAGAGCCTCATCACGCTCGATCGTTCTCTCAGCGAGCTGCCGTTGAGCGTTGTCCCTTTCGGCTCGGCATTCGGCAAGCTGACGTTCGAGATCGGCTATCCTCTGATCGGGATTGGCTATTGTGCTGTCGGACGTCGCGCTCATTTGCGGACCTCGTCGGGACCGACCTTCCGGGCGGATCATACCGTGATCGACGCGGCCACCACAGGTTGTTGATCAGGACGATGACCGCAGCGCCGCTAAACGACCTATCGGCCAGCCCCGTCGGCCGGTTACGGCGCTACCTCGTAGTTCGCCCGGCTCCAGAGAGGGAGAGGAACCCACCCCGAGGGGACCAGAGAGTGCGACTGGCGCGGGCCTCAGTGAGCTGAGCTATGCTGGGGCTTTCCGCCTGCGCGACCAGGTCGATCCTCTGCGCGGCCGACAGCCAGTGCCCCAACACCGTCTCGGGCCACGGTGCAGGCTATTGAGCCGCGCCCGGGGATGCGGCTCGCAGCGAGCGCGTAGGAAGGAGCGGGCCTGGTAATCGCACTTTGCCTCCCTGGCAGCCAGGCCCCAACCTCCCAGGCGTCGGGCTTCGGCTCGGCGCCTCTTTGTGTGCTGGCGATCAGCGCCACGACCTTCAGTGCGCTAATGGGCTCGCGGCCGAATAGGATCTCGCGGTCCTTTGCGGTTACCTCCCTGCGGCCTGTGCGGGCGGCGGGATCGGAATAGCCGTCAGAAGCCGGATTTTCCATGTCCCCCCCTCGCGCACATCGACCGCAGTGTACCGCCCATCGAGCTTGGTGGGGCCGTTCGGCCCCTGGCCAGCGAGGTGGTACTGGCCAATTCGGATATCAGCGTCGTTTCCAAGCGGTGAAATTTGTTCGATCGTCTGCCCATTATGCTGGGGAAACGTTTTGATCGCACTTTCGTAGGACTGCTCGATTTCTTGGGTTCCACTTCTTACGCCCATCGCCGTGACCAGCACACCGTCTTTCGCATAAAGACCCGCAACGCCGGCAGCGTCGTGTTTGTTCCAATTCTCGACGTATGCGGCGGCAATCCGCTCGATTTGCTGCCGGTGGTTCTGATCGACCTCTTGGGCAGACGCTGAGGTAATGAGACCGAAAGCGGCAAACGCGGTAATGATGGAAGAGCGCATGACCTTTTTCCTCCCCTGCTGGCCTTGCCTTGCGTAATTGTTCAACGTTCTACGCAATCTCCAGGACCCAAGCAAGGGCGCAGCCACGTGTGAGGTGCGTTAATCTGATACCTGCGTGAGCCCTGGGATTGTCCAGTTATTGTCCCTGCTTGCACCGGAAGGCGCGGAGGCTTGGTCATTCAAGCTGTGCCCCGATCAGTTCCTTTGTCAGTTCGATCACCTGGGCCACGTCGCCGAGGTCAATCTCCGCCCACCGGGCATGAGCCGCGTAAGTCCGCAACCCAGCGCCAGCCAGAGCGCGTTTCGCCTTAAGCGCTGTCAGAACGTCTCGGTTCGTAAGTTCCGTTATCAGCGTATCCAGCTTGATGCCGTTCTCGTCAACGCCCAAGACCCGGCAAATGCGCCTTATGGTGTCCTCGAATACGATACCCGCGATGACGCCCTGCCTCACTGGGATCGCGGTGAGCACCTTGATCATCTTGCTTTGAGCATCTTGGTCTCGAGATATAAAGCTATATATATCAAATAGTTATAGAAGAAATCACTCTGAAGAAGCCTCAAGGTGCTCAACGTGATCACCTTCCGGGGTCTGCGCATCTTGGCCCCCGCTGGACCCGTGGCTTGGCGGGCTATGGAGGCTCCACTCCCAGTGGTCCGGCATCTTCTCCGCGACCACGCCCAGATCCGCTTGGCGCGGCGCAGACTGGCCAGAAAGATGCGCTGCTTCCGGGTCGAGCGCCCGCGGCATGGATGCGATCTACGTCGGCGGTCAAATCGGAGCAACGCTCCCGCCGATCCGGCAGCGCTCGGCACCGTCAACAATTCATTAACAGCTGCGTGGCAAATCTCCTCCGGGGTTAGTGCGACGGGGGACGGCGCCATGGACAGTTTGCCAGCTTGGGCCTTGTGGCCAATCACGATTGCCGTTGGGGTAAGTCCGGGGCTTGCGGTGCTTTCGGCAGGCGCGATCGGCCGGTTTCTTTCTCGCATGCTGGGGCCGCCCCCGGAGGTAGCGCCTCGGCCTGGACGCGAGGCAGCAAGGGAGCTCGGCCGAAGTTGCCGCTCCGCGAGGGTGAAAAGGTGGCCCGAGGCCGTAGAAGCCCTAGTTTTCTGGTGGTATGAGAAACACACGTGCCGAGCGCGACCGCGCTCGGGGCGTCCAGATGGGGAAACCGGCGATGTGATCCGGGGGCTGGGTCTGGACCGCTCGGGTACGCATCTAACAGCGAGGCTAGCCTAGAACTGGCGGTGGAATATTCGGGTGTGGCTTCTTAAACGGGGAGGAACGAATGACATCGAAAAGTAAGTCCATCCTGTTAACTTCAGTACTTACAGTCTTTGTTCTGGTTTTGAAGAGTGAAACGAACTATTCAGCAGCGGCCGAGAATCTACCCTTTCATGCGGTGTTCCACGGCCAAGCCAATCCTGTCCCCACTGGAGAATGCACGCTTTCCAATACAGAGACCGGGTCCGGAGTCGCGCTGCATCTCGGAGCGTGGACGTGGTCGGATAAGGAAAGTGTCGAATTCGTTTCCTGCCCGCCGCCAGGCACGGGGATCACGGTTTCGGGCCAATTTGTAATGGTGGCCGCCAACGGCGATGAAATTGACGGTACATTCGAAACGGCCGGAACACTCGATCCGGTCCAGGGTGTTGCCGTCCAGGGTAGCTATAGCTTTGTTTCCGGTACAGGACGCTTTGTGAATGTGACCGGGAGCGGCGCTATTGCGGCTCACGGTGCGCCGCCGCCTTCATTTGACTTTGTCGCCTCCATGGATGGGGTCATCAGCTACCCCCGGCGATAATCTCGGCCTCGGCGCCGTCGTCGGAAACCCTTCACGACGGCGATCTATCCGCGATTTCGCTTGAGAACGGCAGCAGTGGGTGGAAACCCGACCTTCGCTGCGGTGCTTGGGAGTAACCGAGTCGCGCCGATTCCAGACCTTCCCGCCCTCGCCCCAGAACGGGAGAGTTCGACAGGGTAGGGACAGCTGCGACCGCCGAAAGGATTGACCACCATGGGGTAATATTCGCCGCTTCGCGGCCTGGAGGCCGCTAGCGTCGGCGGCATGCGGAAATCGGAAAGCTGGCGCATCGCGGCCAAAATACGGCATCACCATCGAGCCGTCCACGCGTGAGAGATGGAGCGCCGATGACGGATCGAGCGCGCACTTCAGGCGTTTGTCTTCGTCTTGTGGCACCCGCCTCTGCAAGGAACTTCCGATGAGTAATCTTACGACCCACCAGCAGACGATGCTGGCCGCCTGGCAGCAACACACCTACGCCGAATTCGGACTCAAGGATCCTGAGGCAGCCCTCGCTTCAATGACCGAGGACCCGTACGTACTCAACATTCCGTCCGGGACGGGCGGGGTAGGTCGCGCAGCCGTGCATCAGTTCTATGCTGATCAAATGCTGCCAAATCTACCTCCGGATCTTGAACTTGTTTCCCTTTCTCGGATCTTCGGCGACGATCGAATTGTCGAAGAGTTCGTGATCCGCTTTACGCATACCCTCAAGATGGATTGGATGCTCCCGGGCGTGTCGGTCACGAATCGCAAAGTTGAATTCGTCCTCGTGGGCATCGTTGGGTTCCAAGGCGGCAAGGTGGCCAGCGAGCATCTTCTTTGGGATCAGGCCACGGTGCTCTATCAGTTGGGAATTCTGGATCACCCAACGGCAGCGGCCGGTGTTGGAAGCGCAGCGCAACTTCTCAAACTGTCGCCTCGGCCGGTGACTGCCTGAGAAGCGAGCAGGCCGACTGAGCTCGCCCAGATCGGGACGCCTCAGAGATCGGCACGAAGTGAAGGATTTAGTGGGGTTGGGCCGGTAAAGTCTGACGGGTGCCAAAGGTCTCCTTTCTTTCCATCCACCTGCGCTGATCCCAATGCGTGTTCCGAATGGCAGGTATGGGGCATGGGCCGGCATTGCTGCGAGGAAAGCGAACGACCGCTGAGGGTGATCCGCCTCACGATTCCAGCCGCTGTTGAGGTGTTTGGCCCAGCACGGGCAACGCACCACCCGCCAGGCTACGGCCCCGCGAGGCGTCAACTTCTTTTTGTGCAGGGCCGGCGGACGTTACGCTGGTATGAGCCGGGCGTTTTGACGACCAGTTTTATGTCCAAGACCAATTGGTTCTCACCAGCATTCACAATCCGCTGAAACACCCTTGGCATGGGCAGCTCTTCAGCGCGCCTAGTGGCGGCCGACGGAAAGCCGAATCGGATTGCAGCAACAATCGGCGCGCTGAACTGGCGTCTATGTGGCAGGGTGAACACCTAAGCTCGCAATTCGTCGAATGGCGGCTGCGCACCGCCAGGAACGATGCTTCGATCGTAGTATTCACGACAGATCATGATCTCACCGGCCTCGTTCACCTCAAGCACCCCGATCGACCAGCCGCGGAAGGCCTTTTGGGTTGCCTTCATCTTGCCTCCGCCCAAATCGCCGCCCGAGAACGTGCCCTCAGCCGTCACCTCCACAATAACAGTACGAGCCGCCACATGAATGTGCCGGGCCGTCATGACGAAATCGGGCACTGCTTTCCACCAGATCTCGTGGTGCATGCGCAAGAAGCTTCGTCCGGTTCGACGAATGCCAAACGATGGATCTACGTACTCGCCATCAGGCGTATACAGGCGCGAAAAGGCTTCCGAATCGCGAGAATTCCATCCTGCGACCCAATTCCGGCCGACTTGTTCCAAGTTCATTCTGTTGCTCCTTCTACGATGTCATTGACACGACAAGCGCTTACTCATTTGAGGCTCACCCCGAGACAGTTGTGGTTGACGACGGGCTGCAATAAGCCGGCGATCCGTCATATGATTGATGACGAAGCGTGATAAATCGCGGGAGGCAACCGCACGACCAAGCCAAATCAACCACATTCAAACCGGACTTGGAAAGTCAGGCATCGCCCCGGCTGTCGTGCCGATGCCGCGCTCGCGTAGTTTCGGTAGCCGCTCGATCGCTCCCGGCCAGCGAAACGTCGTGATTTCCGCTAACGGCCCTTAGCAACGTAGGTCGAACTCCCGCTTCGGGTCCAGACCGTGTGAAAACGTGCGCGAGCCAAGAAAGCGGAGAATCATTTTCTCTATTGCCTTCTTCGGACAGCCGTCGCCGAAACTTTTGGTCTTCAGATTGACCAAATCGAGAAGAACTTTCTACACGCCCATTGAGCGCGGGAGTTTTCGCACATGGGGTAATTCCGGGAGCGAGCCAAACCAAGGGCACTGGGAATCAGCTCCCCAGGAACCGACGAGGCCCACCTTATAGGGCCTTGTAATGATGGAGGGCCGCATGGAGCACTACGTCGGACTGGACGTGTCGCTGAAGCTGACAGCGATCTGCATCGCCAATGAACGAGGAAAAATCCAGTTCAGCGCTCAGTTCTTCCCGGGCAAGGAGAAATCCTACCGCGAGGCGTATCGCGGGCTTTGTCAGGTTAACCGGATAGGCAGGAATGAGGGTAGGCTAGCGCGATGGCTGAAATAGCCGTCTCCTGCTCGCGCGACGTCGAAGTTTGCTGACTCACCGCTGGAGGGGAATGGATTCGAACTTTCAGTTCCGGTGCGTCAGGCCAAGCTGACGCGATCGTGCCGGTGAAAGACCGGCCCCGGTAAGGCGGTAGCGCGCCGCCGGGAAGCGAGTGTTGCGCAGTCGTCGGCGACGGCGGATGCGAAGCGTACACAGTGATCGGATGGGGTGGGGGATTGAGCCACGAAAGGAAGAATGTTGCGGAGGCCGAGACGCTCGGAACCGTCGAAGGCAATATGTGCGGCATCGCTATGCGAGATGCCGTCGCTCCGCCGGGGTCGAAGGTCCCATCACGTCCGAAAGGAGCGCGTCGGAACCTGAGAGATCTCATGTCCGGCCACAGGCTGCAG
>Ga0310909_10002269_pt1 | contig 11755 bp, 10 predicted proteins | sample GREbulkMGT000H_FD_203449 | JGI IMG/M metagenome (GOLD analysis project Ga0310909, IMG submission 203449) | Lab enrichment of tropical soil microbial communities from Luquillo Experimental Forest, Puerto Rico - GRE.bulkMG.T000H | ecosystem: Environmental > Terrestrial > Soil > Tropical forest >... | reverse complement strand
AATGGGCTCGAGCCATTACGGCGCGTCCATGATCGCATCATCCGCGTTTTCTGGCCAATAAATTTTGCTCACAAACGGTAACGAGTCCGTTCGTAAGGGACTAAGTAGTCCTAACCCGAATATCCGGCGCCGGCACCTCCAGAACGCCCGCGAGCGTCTTCCGCGCATCGGCCCTGTGCCGCTCCAGGGCCGTCGACCATCGCTGTATCTCTGACTATGGCAATCGCTCTCATTCTCTTCGGCCGCACGGCGTCAGGTGATGCGGATTGCTTTGGAAGCAATATTTCCCGTGACTGCAAGTGGGCGGAGAAAGCTGCGGTTTCGAAACCGCCTCCTCGAGCTTGAGCGGATCGTCGATGATGATGATATCGGCACCTCGCCCGGTCAGCACCCGCCGACCGCGGTGATGATGCGGCAGCCCTGCGGGGTAGTCTCGAACTCGGGCACCGGCTGATGCCTCGCCGAGAGGCGGGTCGGGAAAAGCCGCTGGTACCGTTCGCTGGCCACGATGCGGCGGCCGCCGCGCGACAATTTCTCGGCGAGGTCCTGGCCCCCGGGCTACTCTCGCGACCGACCGTCGCGGTTAAACCCGGGCGTGACGCAGAGGATCTGAATGATCGGGTCATGTTCGAGAGACCAGGCCGGAAAGGCGACCGAGGCCAAGTGCGACTTCAGATGGCGCGGCGGCACGTCGATGATCAGCCGGCGGATCCGGCCCTCGCGCACCGCCGCCTCCCCGCACGCCCGGCCCTTGAGGGCGGTTCCGGGGATCGCCGGCCATGACCCCTACATGCTAGTTCATCGCGAAGCGGGGCAACGGACTTCGGACTTTCCGAAAGTGACCCCGAGCCGACCTGGCGAGGCGCGTCGAAGGTTGCTCCTTCAGGAAGGAAGCTTGCGCAGGAAGGCCCGCATCACGCTGTTGAATTTCTCGGGCCTTTGCAGTGGTGCGAAATGGCTGACACCCGGAAGTAGGATGAATTCAGCCCCGGAAGCGTCTAGCAGCGCCATTGCCTGCTTGAAGTCCGGTGTATTGAAGCCCTCGGTGAACCAGCAGTAGACCGATGCGAGAAGATCGTATCCGTCCGCGCACTGCCCCTGGTCGCGCCCCGAGCTGGACGAGGCTCGCGGGCGCGCAGTTCCCTGAGCTTGGCCTCCTGGGCGATGCCCAGGGCTTTGCAATAGATTTTCTCGGCGGCCTCGCGATGCCCTTGGCATAGCAGCTGCTGGGCTTTGCGCTGTATAGCTCTGCTGCGCACCAGCGCTCGCCGGTCATTTCGACGAGCTGCAAGGCAGCATTGGCTCGTCGGAGGCAATCGATCTAAGGGTTTAGAGCCGAGAGCAGGGCTTGGGCCCCAGTGAGTTCAGGGAACTGTTGGGTCGGGGGGAAGTGCTCGGCCGCTGGCGCCAGCACGGCGTGCGCATCGGCGTCGCGATCGGCCGCGCGATACAGCTTCGCCAGAGACAGCGCGGCGCGCAGTTCGAAGCTGCGCGCCTTTTGCGACTGTGCGATCGCGATCGCGGCCTGCAAGGACTGCTCGGCCGCCGCGGTGTCGGCCAGGTCACGCTTCAGCAGAATCTCGGCGCGGATGCGGTGGATCTCCGCTTCGTACCAAGGCTCCTCGGTGCGCTCCAATTCGGCGAGCGCATCGTCCAGGCGCTGGAGCCCGGCATCGGTCTCGCCGGCAGTCGCTTCGGCTTTGGCCAGGGCCGTTGCGAAATTGTGCAAGTAAAAAACAAAACCTTGCTCCCGATGGATGGCGAGGCCGCGTCGCATCTCGGCCAGGCTCGACACTGCGGCACTGCCGGACCAGTCTGCCCAACCCTGAAAAAATACCACGAGGCCGGCGATATAGGCTGGGAGATCGTATCGAGACGCGATATCGGCCAACGCTTGGCTGATGGTCGCGACCGCTTTGGGGTTGTACCGAACAAACTCAAGCAACGCCGCCACTAGGAGCGCAAAACCCATCGTCGGAGGATGCGCTGCCGACTCGGCGTCGGTGAGGGCACGGTCGGCAAGACGTAAAGCCTCGTCGACTCTCCCGAGCACCCACAGCGCGACAGCATCATGGGCTTCTGCTGTGGCGCGGGAATCCTGGCCAAACCGGTGGGCGGAATCACTGTGGCGCGCCTGGTCGTAGAGCTCGATGGTCTTCTGAAGATGCTCATGGGCGCCGGCAAAGTCGCCGAAATACCAGCAGGTCACGCCGGAAATGCGGTGCGCGATCAAGGTCTCGGGGCAATCCGGCCGGTCCGTGGCCTCGCGCCGGAAAAGCTCGGCCATTTCGCGCAGTGGTGCGGGTTCGCAGCGCGTAAGGTGCCCGACCCACAGACCGTAATAGACGGAAAACCGTTCCGCGGCGTCCTCCACACGGCTCGCCAACTCGCGGGCGCGCGCAAAGGCCGCGCTGGTTTCCGGCGCGTAATATCCCTTGGCCCAGATCAGCGCATTGCCGAGGCTGGTCTGTAAGTGCAGCCGGTTGCTGGCCGGCGCGGCGCTTGGCGCCGTCGTGGCGAGCTTGTCGGCCAATTCAATTGCCTTGCCGAGATGGGCGGCGGCCTCCTTGAAGGCCGAGCGGCGCAAGGCTTGGTCGCCGGCTTTTCTCCACCACTCGATCGCCGGCTCGTCGAGCCCGGCCTCGGCGCAATGCTGCGCGAACAGCTCTGGCTGGCTGTCCATCAGTTCGGGGGAATGGGTTTCGAGCGCCTCAGCGATCTCGGCGTGCAACTGCCGGCGAGCATTGCGTAGCAGGCTGTCGTGCGCCGCGTCCTGCACCAGCGCGTGCTTAAAGGTGTAGACTGCCTCGGGCGGCGTGCCGCGCTGGAAAACCAGCTCGGAGGCGACAAGGTGGGCGAGCGCGGCTTGCAGCGGGTCCTCGGGCAGAGGTGCGACGGCACGGAGCAGCGCGTAGGAAAACCGCGCCGATCTGCGCCACTCGCCGCACGGGCGCCAGGCGGTCGAGCCGTTCCATCAGCGAGTCGTGCAGTGTCGTCGGGATGGCGAAGGGCGGCAGCGCACGATCGAGCACATAGCGGTCCGCCTCCTCGCGGAGTACGTCGCTTTCCAGAACGCTTTTGGTCAATTCCTCGACAAACAGCGGCACGCCGTCCGTGCGCTCAACGATCTGGGCGACCACCTCGTTGGGCAGCGCCTTGCCGCCGGCGATCCGTGCGATCAAAGCCGTCCGATCGCGCCGGTCGAGGCGATTGAGCGCCAGCATCGTCACCCGGGGCTGGCCGGTCCAGGGCGGCTGGAACTCCGGGCGGTAGGGTCACGATGAGCAGCACCGGCAGGCTGGGGACACACTCGACTATGAGATCGAGCAGCTCGCGCGAGGTCGGGTCGCTCCAATGCGCATCCTCGCAGACCACGACGACCCGCTGCCGGCGCGCCAATCCCTCGATCTGGCGGATCAGCGCCTCCAGCGTCGTTTCCTTCTTGCGCTGCGGGCTGAGGTTTGGCAGCGGATGGCGCTCGGACGCCGGTAACGACAGCAGATCGGCAAGGAGCGCCACATCCTCGTCGGGCGGTGCGGCGCGGGCGAGCACGGCTTCGAGCTTCTCCAGCCTGGCCGCGGGCCCGTCGTCGTGGACGAACCCCGCCGCATGGCCGAGCTGGTCGATGAACGGGAACAGCGCGCTGTCCTGATGATAGGGCGAGCAGAAATAGCGCAGGCGCAGATGCGGCTCGGCCTGGAGTTGCTCCTCCAATGCGGCGGCGAGGCGCGACTTGCCGATGCCCGGTTCGCCGGAGAGCAATACGATCTGACCTTCTCCCGACCTGGCGCGAGCCCAACGCCGCAACAGCAGGTCGATCTCCTCGTCGCGGCCAACCAATGGGCTCAGCGCCGGCCCCCGCAACGCCTCGAACCGGCTCTCGACGGTACTCTCCCCCAGCACCTGCCAGCGGCGGATCGGCTCGTTGCGGCCGGCGGTTTCGATTGGCCCGAGTTCTTGGCAATCGAACAGATTGGCGATCAGACGCGGGTCGACGGCTCGATCGCCACCGTATCGGCCTCTGCCGATAGCGATAGCCGGGCGGCGAGGTTTGGCGGATCACCGACCATACTTTCGCCCCGCGTCGCTCCCGTTCCCGACAGGTCGCGACACCGACCCGGCAGCGCACCGGTGCGTCCGCATCGGGTCGCAGGGTCCTGACCGCCGCACATAATTCCAGGCCCGCACGGATCGCCTGCTCGGCGTGGTGCTCGTGCGCCTCGGGGTAACCGAACAGGACGAGTGTGTTACTGGCGAGATACCTATACACGAACCCCTGGTGGCGCTCGACAGTCTGAGAGACGCAGCGTTGAAAATCGCCGACCGCCTCGCGCAGATCTTCAAGAGCCGCACCGTTCGACCGCGCTGCGTTGGAATTCTGTCTCGCCGACGCCTTTCACCCGGGATGCGAGATCACCTGGCCCATTCGTCACACGACGATGTTCATGGCGCCGTTTCGCATTCGCCACCGCCATCCCAGATCGCTGCCGTCGGATTACGGCGATGTGCTGACGCCGGCGGTGGCGCTCGGCCCGGGTGGTCCGCTATACGCGCAGGGCGCCGGCGGGCTGAGCCGATGGATGGCAGTTCCGTGGCAAGCCGATACGGCGAGCTGTCGCTCCGGCTACGACCCCGATTACGATCCGTATCTGCCGACATTCTGGCCGGCGCGAGTTCCCAATCAGGTCCTGTATGAGCCGAGACTATCTGATCGCGATCGATCCGACCCAGCCACCGGAGGCGCGGCTCGCCGCGTTCAACCGGCGCCCGAACTGGTACGACGCGATTCCGGGCGGCAACTATGCAGAACAGCTCGCGGCGATGGTTTCCTGCTTTCCGTATCTGGGCATCGTCGAGCAGCGTCCGGGGGTGACCGACGATCCCAACCTGCCGCCGACGATGCAGGTCTCGACCTTTCCGCTGCTGCTGAAGTTCCCGCTTGAGCCCGCCCCCACTGCCGACCAGCCCTTGGCTGCGGTGGCGGAAGCGCATGCTCGGGCGATTGCGGCTCCGCGCGCCGAACTTTCCGACCCTTGGGCGGGCCGCTTCGCCTGGCGCAGGAACGACAATGGCAGCTGATCCGGCGGCTCCACGGTGCGCGACAGTAAACCTGATGTTGTCATCGTCGGCGCCGGGCCGGCGGGGGCGGCACTCGCGTACCGCCTGGCGACCGCGCATCGCCTCGATGTGCTGGTTTTGGAGCGCGAGGCCGAGCCCAGGTTTCGCATCGGTGAAACGCTGCCCGGCGCGGCCGGGCCGGTGCTGCGCGATCTCGGATTGCTGACCGGGTTTATTGCCCGTTGCTATCCGAAAAGCCTCGGGCGGGCATCGATTTGGGGCAGCGAGGAACTGGTTCGCACCGACTCGTTCAACGATCCCCAGGGCTCGGGCTGGCGCCTCGACCGGCGCGATTTCGATACCTGGCTCGTGGCAGAGGCACAGCGCGGAGGTGCCGATGTCGTCAGGTCGTGCCGACTTACCGCGATCCGCCGCACCGGCCAAGCGTATTTCCCATGGGCTGTCGCCGCCGCCTTGCCGAACGGCGACAAGGAGATTGTCGCTACGCGGTTCCTTGTCGACGCGACCGGCAGACGAGCCGCGATCGCGCGACTCCTGGGCGCGACCACGACCCGGATTGACCGGCTGGTCTGCACTTACGCGGTGCATCCCGCCGGCGCGCCGACCTGCCTCGACGGGTTCTCGGTCGTCGAGGCCGCGCCCGACGGGTGGTTTTACGCGGCGCGCTTGCCCTCCGGCGCACGACAGCGATCTGACCTCGCCGGTTTCCTGGCAGCGCGATTTTGCCGATGGCGTGAGGGCCACGGTCATCGCCCGGGCATTTCAATTGCCGGACGAGGACGATCCGCCATCGCCGCCGTTGCTCGCGCGCGTCGCGGCGTGGAGCGGCTGCTCGGTGGCCGCCGTCGGTGATGATTGGGCAGCGGTCGGTGACGCTGCGTGCTGTTTTGATCCGCTGTCATCGCAGGGGTTGTTCAACGCGCTCAATGGGCCTTGAAGCTGGCCCCGGCGATCGCGAGCAGCTTGACCGGCGACCGGCGCGCGCTCACCGACTACGGCAAGCGCCTCAACACTGTCTGGACGGCCTATCGGCGTCACTAAAGCGCCTTTTACCGGCTCGAACGGCGCTGGCCGGATCGCTGCTTCTGGCGCCGCCGACAGATGCTCGCCATGTAGCACGCCTGCTACTCCCGTTCGATGTACTTCGGTTCCTCCCTGCGCCAACCTCCCTGATTGCGACCCTGTCCGGCTCCATCAAGCGATATGCAGTGGCTTGAAGCTGACGTTCCTGATCCGAAGCCGAGCGGCCGTTACCTGTGCGTGCTGACCGCGGCGCCCGACTTGGGTTGCCTGGCGCGAGATCCTTGTGCAGATCCAATGAATTCATAAATCCACAGGGCTTCCCCCTGAAGCGCGTAAGGGCTCGCCCGTGCATCGGATTTCCACTCTACTCGTTGGTGCAGTGGCAGTAGTTCCATTTTTGGGGCTGCAAAGCCGTTCCCGGGTTCCCGACGCGAATGAGGGGTCGGCTGCGGCGGTTTGGGGAAAACCCGGTGAAGGTGGGCTTTTGGCACATCTCGGCCATTAAGTTGATGCTGCGACTGTCCGCGAAGCAGTGACATCGCGTGGGCGGTCTTTGAGCCGCTGATATGACTCGACTACAGCGGCGGTCACAACGACCGGAGGAGGCCTAGCCTCTTTGCCATCACCGACAACGGCTCTGGCCGCTCGGTTTGCGAAGCGCCCGCCTGCTGGGCTTCGTAGCGTTGTTTGTACAAATGCCAGATCCCCGCGTTGGAGGTAGGGCCACTGCCGGCTTGCTTGAACCAGTCGAGCATCTGTGCGGTCGAGTCGACCTGGTCGTCGTGCTTGCCGTTCGGAAACACCGTCAGCTCGTGCAGGTATTCGGCGAGCCAAGCCGCCTCTTTTGGCAGATGGACAAAACCGTTCTCGATCATCGCCGTCTGCGCGTGCATGCGCATGATCTTATCGGACTGCGGCTGGTAGCGGGACCGCGTGCAGGCCCTGCTCGACCAATTCCTGGATGAGCTGGGTGCCCGAGGCCTTGTCCTCGATCAACACCACACTCGCCGCGAATGCCTGGCACTGCTCGCGCACCGCGCGCTTCAATTCGGGATATTCCATGCGCCGGCGCAGCACGTGCAGCAGATAGAGGTCCTTGCCCTTGATCCCCCAGCTGGTGCAGACGCTGAAATCGCTGAGCTCGCTCGCCTTATTGGCGGTGTCCCAGCTCTGCACAATGCGGTCGAATTTCTCGGGCCGCTCGTTGGATGCGTAATTCCGGAACCACGCCGACTTGACCATGCCGCCGCCCTGTGGTGCCGGGGCCTGCTGGTACTGGCCGGCGAAATTATATTGCCGAGCGTGCGGCGGATCTGCTCGATCATCTCTTGTGGCTCGCGCTCGGGATGCAAGGCCTCGCCCGCTTTGCGGCCAAAGGATTGCCGGCCGAACACGGTCTCGACCCGGTGCAATTCCTCCTCGTCGGCAATCGCCGGGAGGCGCACGACTTCCCACGGCTCTTGCGCTAGCACGTGACCGGCGAGGTCATCCTCATGCAGCCGGTGCATGATCAGGACGATGGCACCCGTCAGCTTGTCGTTCAGCCGGCTGTAGAGGGTGTGGTCGTACCATTCGTTGGCCGACCGGCGTTGCGCCTGCGACAACGCCTCCTCGGGCTTTAGCGGGTCGTCGATGATGATGATATCGGCACCCCGCCCGGTCAGCACCCCGCCGACCGAGGTGGCGATGCGGCAGCCCTGAGCGGTCGTCTCGAACTCGGGCACCGCCTGATGCCGCGGCGAGAGCCGCGTCGGGAAGAGCCGCCGGTACCAGTCGCTGGCAACGATGCGGCGGCAGTCGCGCGACAATTTGTCGGCAAGGTCCTGGGCATAACTGAGGCAGAGGATCGGCATGCTCGGGTCGTGCCCCAGACACCAGGCCGGAAAGGCGACCGAGGCCAGGTGTAACTTCAGATGGCGCGGCGGCACGTTGACGATCAGTCGGCGGATCCGGCCCTCGCGCACCGCGGCGAGCTTCCCGGCCATGAGCTCGAAGTGCCAGTTCGCCGCAAACGGGATGCGCGGGTTGAGCTCGCGAAAAGAGCGCGCCGCAAAACTCGCGAAATCGTCGCGCAGCAGTGCCGCGTACTCGGCCAGCGCCGTGTCCCCGGCGACGATCGCAGCCGGCATCGTCAACAGGGTGGTTCGGAAGCGTCGGCGGCCGCGGCTTCGTCCGCCTCGGCCGCGATCTGGCGGCGCAAGCGCGCGACGAACAGCTCGACCACCTCGCGGTCCGGCGGGGTCAATTTGGCGGGCTCGGGGGCCACCGCGCCGGCCTTCTGCTCGACCTCCTTCATCATGTCGAACAGCATTTTGGTGGCACGCAGATTGGCGCTTGCCGATTCGTTGACCATCTGGGTGATGATGGCTTGGCGCTTGGTGATTTTGCGCCGCTTGCCGTCGATCGTGGCATAGACCGGCTCGTTCAGGGCCGCGATTAACAGCGACGACATGTCCTTGCGGCGCGGGCCGCGCGGGTTGCCGGATTGGCCCTTCTGGAATGGCCTGCCGCGCGGCGGCTTGCCATAGCCGATTTTGTAATCACGCTTTGCTTCGGACATCTTGCCTCTTCGATTTGCTGGAATGCTGGTGCTTCCGGCCACCTGTTGCGCCGGCCGAGCGTGCTCCTATATACACGCTTCCGTGCTATTTTGTCAATTCTCAAGAGGCGCCATGACATGTCGATTCGGCAAGCGCGAATCATGCCGCTGAATTCCCCTGCCGGTCCGCTGCCGACCGGCGCAACAGGGGCTCGATTTCCGCTGTCGGCCGGCTCGGCCAGATGCATTCAAGAGGCTGATTTCAACCAGATCTTTGATGCCGGCCCAGCAATTCTCGAATGCGTAAACGGATTTTTCCGCTGCCGACAGCGGAAATGCGAGCGGCCCGGCCATGGTCGGAACCGTGATCCGGATCGTCGAGGCGCGCCGCCGGCAGTTTTTCTCACCCTTGGCCGCGCATGGACTTCCGGTGGGTTGGCGCAGAAAATGCTTGCTGAGTACGATACCCGATCTCGGCTGGGCAGATGGAACTCTCGATCCTCGACGGTTACGATCCGCAGAGCTTTTACTGCGAGATGCTGCGCAGCTCGGCAAGCCGCGTCATCCGCGAGCGCCTTTCCGGGCTGTCGATAGAGGCGCTCAAGCAGCGCGCCGCCGCCGCCAATGCCGAGCTCTACAATTTGGGGATTACCTTCACGGTCTATTCCGATGCGCAAACGATCGACCGGATTCTGCCGTTCGACGTGCTGCCCCGTATTCTCTCGGCCGAGGAGTGGCGGCACATCGAACGCGGCATCGTCCAGCGGATCACCGCGATCAACCTGCTGCTCGACGACGTTTACCACGACCAGCACGTGCTGCACGACGGCGTGGTCCCGGCCGAGCTGATCCTTGGTAACCGCAATTATCGTCCGCTGATGCGCGGCATCGACCTGCCGCACAAGACGTATGTCAACATCTGCGGCACCGATATCGTGCGCGACGAGCGCGGCACCTTCCTCGTGCTCGAGGACAACGCCCGAACCCCCTCCGGCGTCAGCTATGTCGTCGAGAACCGGCACATGATGCTGCGCGCTTTTCCCGATCTGCTCGACGACGTCTCGCTGCGCGAGATCGACCATTACGGTGCGAGGTTAATCGCCGCATTGCAGGAGGTGGCGCCGGCTGGGGTTGGCGATCCGCAAGTCGTCCTGTTGTCGCCCGGCACCTATAACTCGGCCTATTTCGAGCATGTTTTTCTGGCGCGCGAGATGGGTGTGCCATTGGTGGAGGGGCCCGATCTCCTTGTCGAGGATGATCGTGTCTACATGCGGACCACCGACGGACTGTCCCGCGTCGACGTGATTTATCGCCGGATCAACGACGATTATCTGGATCCCGAAGCGTTTGTTCCCGAGAGTATGCTGGGTGTGCCGGGGCTGATGCGGGCCTATCGCGCGGGCAATCTGGCGCTTGCCAACGCTGTCGGCACCGGTGTCGCTGACGATAAGGCGGTCTACGCCTATATGCCGCGAATCATCCGCTATTACCTCGACGAGGATCCGATCCTACCCAACGTCGAGACGCATATCTGCCGCGAGCCGAAGGCCTTGCGCTACACTCTCGACCGCCTCGGCGAGCTCGTCGTCAAGCCGGTCGGCGAAGCCGGCGGCTATGGGATCACTGTCGGTCCGAGGGCGAGCCTGCGCGAACTCGACGAATGCCGGGCCAAGCTCGTCGCCGATCCCGCCAACTACATAAGTCAGCCCTGCGTCAACCTGTCGGTCGCGCCGACATTGGTGGACGGCCACATCGAGCCCCGCCACGTCGATCTGCGTCCGTTTGCGGTCACCGGCTCGAGCACCTGGGTCTTGCCCGGCGGCCTGACGCGGGTGGCGCTGAAGCGCGGCTCGCTGGTCGTCAATTCATCGCAGGGCGGCGGCTCGAAGGACACCTGGGTGATTGGATGAGGGGGTCGTCGAGTGACGTTCTGCTCGCCCGCTTTGCGGACTGCATCTTTTGGCTCGCGCGCTATATCGAGCGCGCCGAGAACCTCGCGCGCATCCTCGATGTCAACGAGACCTTCTCGCGCGACAGCCGGGGCGGCCAGAACTGGCGTTCGATCGTTCAGCTGAATTCGGACGAAGAGCGTTTTTTCGCCACCCACCCGGCGGCCACCGCGCAGAGTGTGGTGAAGTTCTACGTCATCGACAGCGCCAACCCGACCTCGATCGTCAGCGCGATCCGCTATGCCCGGGAGAATGCGCGCACGCTTCGGCCGTTGATCTCGACCGAGATGTGGGTGCAGCTCAACGTGTTCTACAATCACCTCGCTGCGCTGGGCGAAGACGACCTGACGCCCGGCAGACTCGCGGCCCTATTCGGTTCGATAAAGGAGGCCTGCCAGACACATACCGGGATCACCGAAGGCACCTTTTTCCGAGATCAGGGTTGGTATTTCTACCAGCTCGGACGCTACATCGAGCGCGCCGACCCGACGACACGGCTGCTCGACATCAAATATCACTTGCTATTGCCAAGCCCTACCGACGTCGGCTCGCCCACCGATGTCGGCCAGTGGAACGCGCTGCTGCGTTCAGCCGCTGGGTACCACGCCTATCGGCGCTTGCACACGGCCAGCACGACCCCAGCGCGGGTGGCCGGTTTCCTGCTGCTCAATCAGGCCTTTCCGCGTTCGGTGCATCATTGCGTGCGCGAGGTCAGCCAATTGCTTAGCGAAGTCAAATCGCGTTATGCGCTGCGCCACGCCAACGACGCGGCCGAAGAACTCGACCGTTTGCGCGCCGTCCTCGGAACTCTCGACATCTCGACAATCCTGAGCGACGGTTTGCACGAGTTCCTCGACCTGATGCAGCAACAATTGAACGCCGTCACCCGCGACCTCTCGATCGCCTTCTTCGGCTATTCGCCCGAGGCCTCTCAGGCGCAGACGGCAACACCGCAATAGGCGAGCCGATGTTCGTCATCACCGTCCGCCACCTTACCACCTACCGGTACAAGCAGCCTGTCGCGTTTGGCGAACACCGCATGATGTTGCGGCCGCGCGACAGCTACGACCAGAAGCTGCTCGATGCCAAGCTCGCGATCACGCCTGAACCGGCCGATGTCCGCTGGGTGCACGACGTCTTTGGTAATTGCGTTGCGATCGCCCGA
>Ga0310909_10002252_pt1 | contig 11788 bp, 8 predicted proteins | sample GREbulkMGT000H_FD_203449 | JGI IMG/M metagenome (GOLD analysis project Ga0310909, IMG submission 203449) | Lab enrichment of tropical soil microbial communities from Luquillo Experimental Forest, Puerto Rico - GRE.bulkMG.T000H | ecosystem: Environmental > Terrestrial > Soil > Tropical forest >... | reverse complement strand
CTGTCAAAAGTTACAGTCTACCGAGAGACGCCATTGCCTTATTGTCTTGCTGTGCCACGTGCGTGCTGACTCAATAGCCTTCGTCGCCTTAGAACTCACGCACTTGACTGGTGGCGGAGCGAGGCAAATACTCCTCGCAAGGTGGTTTCTATGTGGACCATTCGTGTATGCTCAATTCTTCTGATGGCCGTGGTCGCGCTGGCTGTTCCCACCGTCGGCCAATCTGTGATCTCGACACGTTCCGGCGTTGTCTACTATTTCGACGGGTTCGTTTACCTGGACGATCAGCAGCTGGAACCTCATCTGGGTAAATTTCCGAGCGTGCCTCAGGGTTCCGAATTGCGGACCGAGCTAGGGCGTGCGGAGGTGTTGCTCACGCCCGGCGTGTTCCTGCGCTTGAGCGACAAGAGCGCCATTCGTATGCTTGCGAACGATCTGGCGAACACGCGAGTGGAATTGCAAAAAGGCTCGGCCATCATGGATTCGGCCGCACCGAATTTTGGCACTGCGGTCACATTAGTATTCCGGGATTGGCAAGTCCGCTCCCCGCAGGCGGGGACCTATAGGATCGATTCAGATCCGCCGCACTTGTGGGTTCTTAAAGGCCAAGCGGAGGTGGTCGCAGGGGCAGCAGGGAAACCGGTAACAGTGAAACAAGGAATGGATCTGCCGCTCGCGGCGTCGTTAGTGCCGGAGGAATCGACCGCCGAGCCTGCCGACGGCCTGAGCGATTGGGCCAAGGGCCGCCGCGACTCTATTGACGCGGACAACATGATCACGCAGCAAATTGACGCGGATCCTGGTGCCTCGCAACCAGCGGATCTCGGTGGCTTCAGTTATTTTCCTTTAGTAGGCCTTACCAGTGCTGGCCTCTCTTACAACCTCTACGGCTCAACCCAGCCGAGCCAGGCAGGGTTCTACTCGATATACCTGCCCGGTTACACTTACCCACCTGTGTTTTGGAGAGTTATGGTTGGAGGGAGTGGCAGACATTTTCCGGTGTTCCCGCCTCGAGTCCATGTTCCACCGGTAATTGGTGGTACGGCCAGCCCGCATCCGTCGATGCCGTCCCCTGTACCCACGCATCCCATAGTGCGTACCCCCGTTCCCACGCATCCTATAGTGCATCCCGTGCCACGCGCCCCTAGGGCTCATTGAGCAGGAAAGTAGTAACCTTGACGCCAGTGGGTTTTGAGGGCGGAAACGCCGCTCGGCTGAGCAACCTTCACTTCCACTTTGCGATATTTTCCGTCGTGCGTCCCGTTCTTTGGGTAATAACCGAGGACATACTGATTGCGCAACTCAACGGCAATTCTGGCTGCGACGCTGGGCAGATCGCCGTTTAACGACGCGTCGAAAGCTCGCCCGCCCGTTTGCGTCGCGATTTCGGATAGTAAACGCGGCCCCGAAATTTCCTCCGGGGTCAGCCCGAGAGAGAACAACGGCTCGAAAACCCCCATCGCGTAAATTTGCACGTCGGCTTGGCGAACTAAAGCTTCGATCTGCGCCGACGTGTACCGGCTGTGATTGTCTCCGCCATCGGAAACGATCACGATCGACTTGCGAGAATTCTTGGCGTACTTCATCTCTCTTAGAGCAACGTTGACGGCATCGAGCATCGCAGTCAGGCCGCCAGGCTGAGCCGTCTTCAACGCATTCTGAATTTGATCGGCGTGGGATGTAAATCCGACGGAGAGCTTGGCGTTGTCGCTGAACTCCACTAGAAACGCTTCATCGGCAGAGGTGAGAGTCTTCATGAATTGAACGACGGCCGCTTGAGAAGCCGAAAGCTTATAACTCATGCTGCCGCTCGTATCGACAGCCAATCCGACCGAAATCGGCGCATCCTCACCGGAGAAATGCTTAATCTCTTGTTCGATGCCATCTTCGACTAGCTGGAAGTCCCCTTTTTGAAGCCCCAGAACGAAACGATTGAGTGAATCGGTGACCGCGACCGGTATCTGCACCAGCGTCGTTTCCACCCGCAATGTATGATCACGTTCTTGTTCTTGAGGGGCAGTTTCCCCGAAATGGCCCTCAGCTAGTCCGCAAAGCAACAAACACAAGCCCACACTGACATAGGGTGCGTATCTCTTTGCCTGCATAAAACACCCAGGCGCAAGCGCGAGCTTACCACAGGGATCATCCATCCTGCTTACTGGCACTTCTAACAGTTCAGCCTGTGCGGGCCGCCGACTACCCTGCCGAGGCGGTTTCCTCAGGTTTTCGTAGTGCCGCGGCAGCTTTCCGCCGATCTTCGTCGTTACATCTTCAAGCGTAAGGGCCTCATGCAACAGATCGAACCGCGCGACATCCAGCAACTCGAAAAGAGCCCGCCCCCACCTTGATTCTTTATTTCGTTGCCTTTATCCGGTCATTGTCTCTGGCAGCAGGGCAAGCAGCCGCCGGACCCATGCGAAGGAGGCGTCAGAATCAACTTCTGTCCCTGGTGTGGACGAAATCTTGAACAATACTACATGTCGCCAGAATCGTTTACAGCCGAGGACGAACCGTAGGCATATTGGATTCAGTACCCAGTTTCCGGTAAGCGGAACTTACGAGGCACTTGGTTTGTTCATCCCGTCACAGCCGGATACTGGGGCAACTCTTCGTATCTCAGCGCAACGATCAGATCTACGCGCATCGCCCGCCGCGTTGGCAAGTACGACGCGAGCAGCGTTACTACCATCAGAATTACAGCCGAGCCGCCAAAGCTTAATGGATCGCCCGAGCCGACTCCAAAAAGCCAAGCGCCCAACAATCGTGTAGTTGCAAAGGCCAATCCCCCACCGAACATTACGCCCGCAAGCACAATGACAAATCCCTGGTGGACAAAGAGTTGAACCACTTCGCGAACGCTCCATGCTCCATTCTTCTTGACAGGAAACGTCAAGCGCGTTAAAACCGCAGCCAACAGCCATATTGGCATTCCAGGTGTAAGGATTCCTAAACCGAGACAGGGCGAGCAAGTCCGGGGGGCTTGTCCTGAAAGAGCGACGGATCTCGGTCCAATACAAGAGTGCAGCCGGCTTCCAGCACCAGCTTCTGGGCAGCTCTTAGCATTTCCAAGGTGCTTGCAGCAAGGCAGCGGCGAGGGTGCCGCCAGTTAGCTTTTTACTTTCTTGAAGGGGGGTGTTGAATCTATGAAACGTCTCGCAGTTGCAATTCTGCCTGTCTTAGCGTTCGCTAAACTTCTTATACTCGTTAGCCTCCTCACTTTCTCGACTGGCCTGGCGTTAGCACAAGGCGGTGCTACAGGTGCGATAACAGGAACCGTTCAGGACCCGTCCGGAGGGCTGATTGCCAGCGCCAAGGTCCAAATTGTGAGCGAAGCGACTGGGCAAGTCGCCCGAGATCTAACAACGGACTCTTCGGGCTCCTTCACTGCCACTCTTCTCCCGGTGGGTTCTTACTCCGTCGCGGTGAGTGCAGCCGGCTTTGCCACGACGAAGTTTACGGGCGTCCTGGTACGCTTGACGGAAACCACCCAGATGACGGCAGCGATGAAAGTAACCCAGGCGACCGAGACGGTTTCCGTTTCGGCGGAAGTCGCCACGATCAATACGGCGAATGCGGTAACGGGGGAAGCCCTCGATGCTGCAACGGTTTCCACCCTCCCTCTCCCGACTCAAAATTTTCAGCAGTTGCTCTCGCTTTCCACGGGCGCGTCTTCGGATATCAACAATGGCGCCGACTTGGGCCGCGGCAGCGCGAGGATCATGGTGAATGGTCAGCGAGAGACCAATAATAATTACCTGATCGAAGGAATCTCTTCCGCCGATTTTGCCAGCGGACAGTTGACCTTCACCCCCATTCCGAATGCCAACGCCATCGAGGAATTCAAGGTCTCCACCAGCCTCTACGACGCTACGCAAGGCCGTAATGGCGGCGGCAACATCGACGCCGTGTTGAAAAGCGGGACAGGAAAGTACCATGCCGATGCCTGGGAGTTTTTTCGCAACACCGACCTCGATGCGAATGACTTCTTCCTCAACGGGGCGGGCCAACCCAGGCCCCGGATACAGCAAAACATTTTCGGGGCAGACGGAGGCGGACCGGTTGGACGGAACGCGCAGTTGGGCTACCTCTACTTGAATTATCAGGGTTCGCGCCAGCGCGCAGGCGGCTCACCGGGAACCCTCATCAATGCCACCATCCCGGTGATGCCCGCGCAGCGCGACGAGGCGACACTGATTAAGACTTTTTTCCCCAGCGGCCTTCCTTCCGGCGTGACCAACCTCGATCCGGTGGCGGTGAAGCTACTGAACGCACAGAGCAACCAGTTTGGTGGTCCCTTCCTCTTTCCTACGGTGCCAGGCGTAGCGGGGTTCAACAATAGCACCGGTGAGTTCAATACCGGCACGCTGACGATCGGTTCTGTCGGGAAATTCACCGAGAACCAGTTCATGGTCAACTGGGACCGCCATTTCCGAGGGGATAAGGACAGCCTGGCGTGGCGCTTCTTCTGGTCCGACTCCGAGAAGTTTCAGCCCTTCGGCGCTGATTCCTTCCAAGTTCAAACCGGCGGCCCGGCGGCCGCGAACAATCTGAATTTCCCGCTCACGATTCCACTTCGCGGGCGTTTCGGCAGCATCACCGAGACCCACATCTTCAACAATCATCTGGCGAACGAGTTCCGCTTCGGCGTTAACATCATCCGTAACGACCTGCTGGGCCAAAACACAGCTACCGCCGCGCAACTGGGCATTGTCCAGCCCGGCGGCAGCCTGGGAATCGATCGCTTCCAGTTCGGGAGTTTTGCGTTTGGCCCGTTTCCTGGCAGCGGTCAATTCGAGCTCTCGGATTCCTTTATCGTGGAAGACACGGCGAGCTGGACGCGCGGAGCGCACACGTTTCGCTTCGGCGGCGAGTTGGACCACACCAGCCTTCGCCGAATCCTTAACGTTATCGGCAATCCCTTGGTCTTCTTCACGCCCCCTTCCAATCCCGCCCTGACAGACTTTCAGAACTTCCTAGTGGGCTCCCCTACGTTTGCTTTGGGCAGTGGCGGCGCGGCCAACCACGACTACCGCCTCCCCGCTTATGCCCTCTTCGGGCAGGACGACTATAAAGTCACCGGGCGCTTGACGCTGAATCTCGGGTTCCGCTTGGAGTTGGTCGGCGCGCCCTACGACGAGCTCTGCCAAATCGCCAATGTGGATACAGCGGCGGCGTCAACCGGGCAGCCTTTCGTGTATGGCTCCTGCGTCAGCCGGTTCAAGATTCCCGGTTTCACCGGGAACCTTGACCGCACGGTCCTGCGCAACAATTACGCCACTGTCCCGGAGCCGCGCATCGGCTTCGCTTACGACCTCTTCGGCAATCACAAGACAGTGGTCCGTGGCGGCTACGCCATTTACGCCAACCGGGAGGACATAGGTGCCGTGGACAACCTGTCCTTTAACCCTCCTTTTTTAGTTGTCAGCGTTCCCGCCGGGCCGCCGCCGGGAAGTTTGTCCTGCCTCTTCTTTGTAAACCAGGATTGCAGCGGCGCGGCGTTAATCCCTGGCCCAGGCCAAGTGAGCCCGGCTTTTGTGCCCGTCCCGTCCTTCTTTCAGGGCTTCCCGGCGAGTTGCACGCTGGCGAATGGGAACGCGTCGACGGACCCAACCCAATGCTCCCCCAACTTCTCGGGCAACGTCGCCTCATTCGGTGCTCTGGCGGTGCCGCTCCACTGGATCTCGGCAACGACCCAGCAGTGGAACCTGTCCGTTCAGCGCGACCTGGGAAAAAACTGGTTCGTCTCGGTAGGCTACGTGGGCACCAAGGGCACGCATCTGCGCGTGACCTACGATCCCGACCAGGCCAACCTGGCCAGTCCTCAGAATCCTATTAAGGTGACTGCGCAGGGCGGACAGACATTCACGATTACGCAAAATACGACCTCCAACGCCCCGGCAAGGGCGCCTTTCCAACCCCTTGCACCTAGCGGGTTCGAGGCTTTCTCCCCTATTGCCAGCTCCATCTACCATTCCATGCAGCTCACTGTTGCGCATCACTTCGTTGGGGGCCTCTATGTGCAGAGTGCCTACACCTATTCCAGATCGATCGACAACGACTCAACGGTCAGCGTGGCGTTTGTCAGCTTTTTCAACGATCAAAACAATCCGCGCGGCTCCCGCGGCCTCTCGGATTTCGATCATCGGCATCGCTTCATCACCAGCTTCGTATATGAACTGCCTTATTACAAAAACACAGGCGGAATCATGGGGCGAGCGCTGGGTGGATGGCAGACCAGCGGCGTGCTCACGGTGCAATCGGGTGCGCCTTTCTCGGTTCTGGATTCCTCCGGAGGGAGCGCCCTTGCCCTAGACGGCGGCACGTCATTCACGCCAGGTTTCGCCCCCGGATTCAGTTGCCGCAACGCGGTCACCTCTGGAAGCGATAAATCGCGGCTAAATCACTTTGTGAACTCCGCTGCCTTCGTGCCGGCGCCGATAGTTGGGCCGGATGGGTCGACGGGTTTTGGGGACGTTCCTCGCAATTGCTTCATTGGACCACATCAGGCGAACATGGACTTGTCGATTGGCAAGACCTTTCGCATCGGCGAACGGCAAAGCGTGCTGTTCCGGACCGAGTTTCTCAACGTGGCTAACCATCCTTCGTTCGCCAATCCGCCAGCCACGGACATCCAGAACCCTAGTTCGCTGGCAAAGATCAACTCGATGGTTGGCAATCCTCGGCTCATTCAGTTCTCTCTGAAGTATTCGTTCTGAGGCATATCTTGGAGCAGGCGCTGCTTGCAGCCGACCAAACTTTGTGCCGATGGGAAGTGCCATTTGTTTGGGAATTATACAGGTTTAAGTGACTACGGCTATCGACCGTTATGCTTCGGGTAGAGCAGAGTAACGTGCTTTTGTCACTGGGGATTTGCTTTTGGTTGACGCATGGCTTGCCAGATTTCGACAAACGCATTCGAGCTAAAGTACCTTTTTCGTGCCGGTTGTGCGCGGGCCTATGGCGCGAACGGGACAAGCGACGTACCATGAAGAGAACGATAGTACTGTCTGCGAATCCACGACCTAATGTTTTTGAATCGCACGGCTTCGAGAATTCTTCTCGCGCTCGCGGGCTTCTCCGCGGGTTGTAGGCAGATGCCACCTTCCGCTGCTACGCAGCAAGTGGCCGCGCGCGCTGTACCCGCCTCCACAGGGGTACAACACGCCTCACCGCAGCGCGAAACTTCACCGTCAGACACATCCCAAGCAGGCCAAGCAGCCCGAGTTACGGTTGAGCAGCCAAAAGTCGAAGACGTCGAAGAGCGCAAAGGCCCGTTTACGATTGGGGGGGCAGACATTCACGGTTGTTCAGCACTTGAAGCACACGGAACAGGGCGACGCCGGGGACGACACCATCGCGTTGCTTGAGATTGTCGACAGCGGTGGAGTTGTCCGGTATCGCGACGACTTCGCCTACGCTGTCGAGGACGGCGGGTTCTGCAGGGCGAGTGTGAAAGTGATTTCGGGAAGCAACGGTGCGGGTTTCTTACTGGAGATGACGTGCGCGACATCCGCGCCCGAGGGCGGTGGCCCCTGGCAGATCCTGAGCGTAAGCAATGGGAAAATCTCGGCGCTCGGAAAGCCGTTTTCCGCAATGGGGGAGATGGGCGATTTCGTTCCCGGCAAGATCAATAAAATTGGCAACGCCACGCAAATTCTCTCTGACGAGCTGAGGATTCGCCTCTTTACTGGATATTTCTACGTTTCCGTTCCGCTTCGCGTGCGCTGGGACAGCGGACTGGCTTTGGCACAGAATTGTTTCTCTCAAACCGGTCACGGGTTTGCGCCAGACGGGTGCGAAATGCCTGTGGAACACGCCGAACGCCAACCCATCGAACAGGAATTGACGTTCGTGCGCATGTTCAGCGAGTCGAACACCCAAACCGTAATACCGGAGCACGTTGTGGTTAAGAAAGATTCACGAGTGGAAATTCTCGCCGGCAAGGTCTTCGTGACCCTGGAAGAGGAAGAATCAAAGACCGGAATCCATTTGGGCGTTGGCCCGGATATCTGGGTCAAGGTCCGTGTGGACGGCAAAGAAGGTTGGATTCACACCGAGGAAGATCTTCAGGCCGTCGGCCTTTATGGCCGCTGACTCCCAGCTGTGACCTTCAAGCATGTTGAGCAGGGTACCCACAGACTCCTGACTCTGTGAGATAAGAGAGTTTACTTGCCACCACTAACGCACGGCCGTCAACGGTACCGAGGCTCTCCAGCAGCTGTGGGTTCGGTAAACCTAAGAGCCGGGTGACCGGACACGAGTACGATTCTGGTCGTATGGTCCGCAAACAAGAAACTGAGAATTTGATCCGATGACTTCCGAATCGCCCGTCATCCGCTGATGTAAATCGGCGCCTCCCACGATACACTTTGCTTGGATTCAATGCCGCAGGCGGCCAGAGTCCGGTTTGGGTATGAATCCTTGCGCCGATAGAGGCGCGCGGGATGGGGCGAGGTGGACAAGCGTGGATACGCGCCTCGATCGCGTTGTTACGCTGAAGTGTGGAATATCAAATCAGCGATGGAACTCTTCTCCAAAGTCAGTTCGTGGAGAGAATTGGCATGAAGCCTGGTGAATTGATCCGGTCATTTCTGCTTGGAAGCCGCTCGTGGGAGCAATTTTCGATCCTGCTCGCCCGCATTTCGCTCGGGGTCTTTTTCGTTGTTTCGGGAGGAAACAAGCTCTTCGTTGCCAACCGCACTCATCAGATGTATGAAACGCTCGCCGTCGCCGGGATACCGCTTCCGCATTTCATGACTTATTTCGTCTCCTCGGTTGAGTTCATCTGCGGCTGCCTGCTCGTCATCGGGTTGCTTTCGAGCCTGTGCTGCGCTGCGCTTATCATCCAGATGATCGTCGCCATCTCCACGGTGCGCCTTGCGATGATTCCGGCAGGGCTCTCGTTTCTCGACTGGCTCGACGATTTCCTGTATCTGCCGGAAACCATGTACATAATCATCTTGATTTGGTTGATCTGCTCCGGACCGGGAAGAGTCAGCGTCGACGAGTGGATTTTCCGGGCGTCCGAGTAATCGGGCACTGACGAAACGTCTGGGGCTTACGAACGGGTGTCGTCTTCCAGTGGAAGCACTGGCAAGCAACGCGATTTTTCCGGTGGAGCGAGTGGATTTTGTCCTGTTGCCCTCGCGTCAGAACTTAGGAGGAACATGCGATGAAAATGAAGATGGTAACTGGCGGATCTTGTGCGCTCCTCATCGCACTGACAACGCACGGACACGCCCTCAAGGCCGCGTCGTCGTGCGAGAGCTTGTCATCCCTAAGGCTCCCGAACACTTCGATTACCCTGGCCCAGACAGTGCTGGCCGGAGCATTCACTCTGCCTGGAACGGGCCCTGCAGTGCCGCAATTTAGCCAACTGCCAGCCTTTTGCCGTGTGGCGGCCACGCTTACGCCCTCGTCGGACTCGGACATCAAGATTGAAGTCTGGCTGCCGGTCGAAGCGTGGAACGGCAAGTTCCAAGCAGTCGGCAACGGCGGTTGGGCGGGAACCATCAGCTATGGCGCGCTGGCCTCGGCGCTGCAGGAGGGTTACGCGACGGCATCGACCGATACGGGACACGTCGGTGGAAATGCCTCGTTTGCGATCGGACATCCAGAAAAGGTCGTAGATTTCGCGTATCGCGCCGTCCACGAGATGGCTGTGAAATCGAAGGCCATTATTGCGGCTTTCTACGATCGCGCGCCACGGTTCTCGTACTGGACGGGGTGCTCGACAGGCGGGCGGCAAGCTCTGATGGAGGCTCAGCGCTATCCAGACGACTTCGACGGGATTATCGCCGGCGCTCCTGCGAACAATCAGACGCAGTTGTGCGCCTGGCGGATCGCGGTGGAAGCGCGGACCCTCCAAGATCCGGCGAGTGTTGTCCCCGTCGCTAAACTCGCCCTCGTCAATAGGGCTGTACTTGCCGCTTGTGACGCACTCGACGGAGTGACGGACGGACTCCTGACAGACCCACACCAATGCCACTTTGATCCCGCAACACTCTTGTGCCGCGGGGTCGACAGGGATGATTGCCTGACGGCGCGACAGGTAGAAGCCGTGAAGATGGGCTACGCGCCCGCTACGCGAAGGACAGGCGAGTTGATTTACCCCGGCTTAGTGCCTGGCGGCGAGCTGGGCTGGGCCATGCTGACAGGCGCCAAGCCGGAACCCGGAGGGATCGACGTGGGCATGTTCAGGTTCGTAGCGCACGAAGACCCGGCGTGGGACTGGCGCACGTTCGACCTGGACCGCGACACCTCGCTAGTCGAGAAGAAAGCGGGGTTCATCGACGCTGTGAATCCGGATCTTTCGGCCTTTCGGGCTCGTCGTGGGAAACTTCTCATCTACCACGGCTGGAACGACGGCGGCTCGGGTGGGGCGATCTCGCCGCAGAATAGCGTCAACTATTACTCGAGCGTGTTGGCAAGAATGGGGCCGAAGCAAGAGGACTGGCTGAGACTGTTCATGGTGCCCGGTATGGCTCATTGCGGGGATGGGCCAGGCCCTAACCAGGTGAACTGGATGGCCGCGATGGAGCGTTGGCGCGAATCCGGAATAGCACCCGACCGGTTGATCGCTTCACGAGTCAGCGACAACCGTGTGAACATGACACGGCCGGTGTGTCCGTATCCGCAAGTCGCACAGTACAACGGCGTGGGCAGCACGAACGACGCGGCAAACTTCGCGTGCAAGTTGCCTTGATCTCGTCTTTGAACAAAGACGTTAGGCTGTGGTATCGCGTGGGCGTCCAGGACGAGAATTCTGTCCGGATGGTCGGCAGGGTCGAAAGTCGCGCTCCCGGTGCTGAAAACAATGCAGTTACAGAAACGACTTTCATCATAAGGTTTCGCGGGCCGGAGGCCCTTAAAGGACAAACAAGAAACTGAGAATCGATAACTTCAGGATTGCCCGTTCAGGGCGATACAGCACTAATAGCAAAGTATCGTCGTGTTCACATCAGCCTCGCCGCGCTGCCTCAATCGTGGCGATGTCGATCTTCCTCATCGTCATCATCGCCTCGAAAGCACGCTTGGCCTCACCTCCACCCGCCGCAAGCGCATCGGTTAGCGCGCGCGGGGTGATCTGCCAGGAGAGGCCCCAGCGGTCCTTGCACCAACCGCACTGGCTTTCTACGCCGCCATTGCGGACGATCGCGTTCCAGTAGCGGTCCGTCTCTTCCTGATTTTCCGTCGCGATCTGGAAGGAAAAGGCCTCGCTGTGCCTGAACGCCGGGCCGCCGTTGAGACCGAGACAGGGAATGCCAAGAACGGTGAACTCCACCGTCAGCACGTCACCCTCCTTGCCGCTCGGATAGTCACCGGGCGCGTTGTGAACAGTGGTTACTTTACTGTCCGGGAAGGTCGCGGCGTAGAAGCGTGCCGCCTCAAGCGCGTCCTTGTCGAACCAGAGGCAGATCGTGTTCTTTGGCTTCATGTTTCTATACTCCTTGTGCTCGGTCAGGGCAAACGCCAGTGGTCTCCAGGTCGGTCCGTTTCAGTGGCCCGCTAATTCATGTGATGATCTGCCGCAGGCGGCGTTGCAGATTGTTCGCATTTTAGCCCCCAGAAAGCGCACTGATCGTAACGTAATATCCGTCCGGATCTCGGAGCGAGAACTCCTTCGTTCGAGTGTTCGCATTGAGGTGTGGCTCTTCTTCGAGGCGACTGACGAGAGAGCGTGCCCTTTGGAGTGCCAGGTCGAAATCATCGACACGGAAGAACAATAGAAGGCCGTTGCCAGGTGTTCCGTGATCGGGGCTCATCAATGAGGGATGTTCGTGGGCGC
>Ga0310909_10002234_pt1 | contig 11829 bp, 8 predicted proteins | sample GREbulkMGT000H_FD_203449 | JGI IMG/M metagenome (GOLD analysis project Ga0310909, IMG submission 203449) | Lab enrichment of tropical soil microbial communities from Luquillo Experimental Forest, Puerto Rico - GRE.bulkMG.T000H | ecosystem: Environmental > Terrestrial > Soil > Tropical forest >... | reverse complement strand
TGGCGATATCGACACCATCATAGAGGATCTCGCCGGCCGTCGGGCGCTCAAGCCGCAGGATGCAGCGGCCGGTCGTCGTCTTCCCGCAGCCGCTCTCGCCGACCAGCCCCAGGGTCTCGCCCCGCCGGACCGAGAAATCGATGCCGTCGACGGCCTTTACCTCGCCTATCTTGCGATGCACGACGATGCCTTCGGTGACCGGGAAGTGCATCCGCAGCCCTCTGACTTCGAGGAGCGGCTGTCCGTCATTCGCGGCTACGGTCATTTTCGGTTACCTGTCGAGCCAGATGGTCGCCAAATCCTGATTGACGTAAAAGCTCGGGCTTATCTTCCAGCCCTTGAGATAGGAGCGGTGGGGAACGATCCGGTGCTGCCACAACACGAATAGTTCATGGGCTTGCTCGTCGAGCACGAATTTCTCGAAATTGCGCACCGCCTCGCGCTGTTTTGCCGGATCGGTTTCGTGTAGCATCTTCTGATAGAGATCGATTTCACGCTGATCCTCGAAATTCCCGTAATTTTCGGTGAAGACCGACCGCGGCAGGTACTTCTGGACATCGAGAACCGGGTTGATCACGCTCTGACAATTGCCCTCGAGGGTCACGTCGAAATTTTCGTGGCGCATTGCCTCGAACCACGGACCGACCGGCACGATGCGCTGCGTCACTTTGAGGCCGACCTTGCTCCACTGATCGACGAGCCAAGTCCCGAGATATTTAAACGGCTGGTCGAGATCCCGGTTCAACAGCTCGAAAGAGAGCCCTTCGGCCCCTGCTTCTTGCATTAGACGTCGCGCTTCGGTCCGCGACTTATCGATATCCGGCCAGAAGCCGGCAATGCCCTCGAGCTCCTCCTTTTTCGCTGCCAGCGGCGATCCCGGAAAGACGATACCGCCCACCGTATGCACGACAGCGATCTTGGCGAGCGCCGCTGCGCCGTTCCAGCGGTCCACCGCGAGGGTCAGAGCCCGACGCACCCGCGCGTCGTTGAAGGGCTTCTTCTTTTGATTCGGCGTGAAGATATTGCCGCAGTTCAGATCGCACTGCTGCACAGTTATCTTGTCGCCGAGCGCACCAACCAGCTCGTCGCGAGCCGCGGGCGGCAGATTGCGGAAATCGATCGCGGCCCGATCACTGCGGATCGCATCGACCCGGACGGCTTGCTTAGGAGCATAAAGACCAGTGAAGCCGTCGAGGTAAGGCAGCCCTCGCATGTAATAATCAGGGTTGCGTTCCCCTCTGATTGACTGCCCGGCCTGGTATTCGACGAACTTAAACGGTCCGGAACCCAGTACATTCTTTTCATACCAGCGTGGATCCTTGTCGAGGATCTCCTTCTTGTAAATCCAAGTGAAGGGATCGGCGAGCGCCGGCAGAAAGGCGCTGGTCGCGAACTTCAGGTGGAAGACGACGGTCTTGCGGTCGGAAGCTTCGACCTTGTCGACCATTATAAAATGGCTCTGGCGGGCGCTGGTGACGCCTTCGGGGGGGTCGATGATCTTGTTCCAGCTCGCTGCCACGTCATCGGCGGTCAGCGGCGAGCCGTCATGCCACTTGACGCCGTCGCGGATCTTGAAGGTGTAGGTCCTGCCGTGATCGGTCGGTGCCGGTACATCGGTGCAAAGGTCACAGACGAAGTCGGAGGCCGAGCCGGGATTATTCGGGTTGACACGGATCAGCACGCTGTAGAAGGGCGCGCCGGAATAGACTGTCGCGAAGGTTCCCTCGCGGTGGGCATCGAAGCTTGGCGGCGCATCGGCGGCGATCAGATAGGTCAGTGTGCCGCCGTGCTTCGGCTCCTCGTCGGCCAGCGTCGGTGCAGTAAATAGTCCTGCCACCACCAGCGCCATCCCGTGGGCCTTCAGCCCACGGACTAGTTCCGCGGGGAAGGCCGGGACCCATGGCTGAATTCGGCACCGGCTTTCGCCGGTGTGACGGGATGATGCGGTTGACTTCGACCTCATTTATCCAGCCAAACCGTCGCCAGGTCTTGGTTGAGGAAATGGCTCGGACCGATTTTCCACCCCTTGACATAAGAGCGGTGCGGGACGATCCGGTACCACCACAGGGTCATGATTTCATGTGTTTGCTCCTCGAGCACGTACTTCTCGAACTGCCGCATCAGCGCGCGCTGCTTCGCCGGATCGGTCTCGTGCAGCATCGACTGATAGAGATCGATATCATGGGGGTCATCAAAATTCCCGTACTGCTCGGTGAACACCGAATGCGGCTGGTACTTGCTGACATCGAGCACCGGGTTGATCACACTCTGGCAATTGCCTTCGATGGCGACATCAAAGCTGCCATTGCGCAACCCCTCGAACCATGGGCCAGTTGGCAGCACGCGCTGCGTGACTTTCACGCCAATCTTGCTCCACTCGTCGACCAGCCAGATGCCGAGGTATTTAAAGGGCTGATCGACACTGCGGTTCAATAGCTCGAAGCTGAGCCCGTCTGCTCCTGCTTCCTTCAGCAGCCGCCTCGCCTCGACGCGTGACTTCTCGGTGTCGGGCCAGTACCCGGCGATTTGCTCCAGCTCTTCCTTGGTCGCGGCCAAAGGCGAACCGGGAAACATGATGCCGCCGACCGTGTGCACGATCGCAATCTTCGATAAGGCCGGCGCGCCGTGCCAGCGGTCCATCGCCAAAGTCAGTGCTCGGCGGACGCGGGCATCGTTGAAGGGTTTTCTCTTGTGGTTTGGGGTGACGATCAGAGCGCAGTTCCAATCGCTGGTCTGCACGGTGACTTTGTCGCCCAGCGCGCCGACCAATTCGTCGACCGCCGAGGGCGGCAGACTGCGAAACTCGATCGCGGCACGGTCGCTGCGGATCGCCTCGACCCGGACCGCCTGCTTGTCGGCGTAAATGCCGGTGATTGCGTCGAGATAAGGCAATCCCTTGTGATGATAATCTTTGTTGCGCTCCCCCTTGATCGACTGACCGGCTTGGTATTCGACAAACTTGAACGGACCAGAGCCGAGGATGTTCTTCTCGTACCAGTGGGGATCCTTGTCGAGGGTCTCCTTCTTGTAGATCCAGGTGAACGGGTCGGCGAGCGCCGGCAGGAATGCGCTGGTCGGGAATTTAAGACGGAAGACCACGGTCAGTGGATCGGGGGTCTCGATCTTGTCGACCATGATATAAAAACTCTGGCGCGCGCTGGTCACACCTTCGGGTGGATTAATGATCTTGTTCCAGCTCGCGGCCACGTCGTAAGCGGTCAATAGTGAGCCATCGTGGAACTTGACGCCGTCGCGTATCTTGAAGGTGTAGGTCTTGCCGTCATCGGTCGGCTGCGGCATAGCCGTGCAGAGATCACAGACAAAGTCGCTCGCGGAACCGGGATTGTCCGGGTTGACCCGGATCAAGACGCTGTAATACGGCGCCGCCGAGTGGACCGTCGCATAAGTCGCCTCGCGGTGGCCATCAAAGCTCGGCGGCGCGTCCGCCGGAATCATATAAGTCAGCGTACCGCCATATTTCGGTTCCTCGTCGGCCGCCGCGAGCGTAGCCGATGCCATTACTCCGATAAAAGCGGCGCCTGCCGCCGTTTTGAGTTTCACTATTCCTCCATTAATTCTCATTTATCAAGCCAGATCGTCGCCAAGTCTTGGTTGAGATAATGACTAGGGCTGATCTTCCAGCCCTTGACGTAAGACCGGTAGGGCACGGTCCGGTACCACCAGAGCAGAAAGATCTCGTGCGCCTGGTTGTCGAGCACATATTTCTCGAAATCGCGCATTAGACTGCGTTGCTTGGTGGCATCAGTCTCATGCAGCATTTTGTCGTAAAGTGACAGCTCCTGCTGGTCGTCGAACTGTCCGTAATTCGCAGCATAATTCGGCAGGTACCGTTGCACGTCGATCAACGGATTGACGACGTCCTGGCAGTTGCCCGCCAGTACGACATCGAAATTGCCGTTGCGCATGGCATCGAACCATGGACCGGTCGGCACCACGCGCTGTGTCACGCGGAGCCCGATCTTGCTCCACTCGTCGATGACCCAGGTCGCATTATACTTGTAGGGCTGGTCGATATTGCGGTTTAGCAGCTCGAAACCGAGGCCTTCGGCTCCTGCCTCCTTCAACAGACGCTTGGCTTCCGCCCGCGACTTCTCGATGTCGGGCCAAAACCCGGCGAGATCCTCCAGCTCCTCCTTGTCCGCCGCCAGCGGCGAGCCGGGGAAGACGATGCCGCCTACAGTGTGTACGTTGGCAATCTTGGCGAGCTGCGGCGCGCCACGCCAGCGGTCGATCGCCAGGGTCAAGGCCCGGCGCACCCGTGCATCGTCGAACGGTTTGCGCTTGTGATTGGGCTCGATGAAACTGCCGCAGTTCCAGTCGCTGGTCTGCACCGTGATCTTGTCGCCCAGTGCATTGACGAGTTCGTCGCGCACCGAGGGCGGAAAGCCACGGAACTCGATCGACGCCCGGTCGGCGCGGAGCGCGTCGACCCGAACCGCCTGCTTGTCGGCGTAAATCGCTGTGAACCGATTGAGATAGGGCAGCCCCTGGTGATAATAGTCGGGATTCTTCACCCCTTTGATCGACTGGCCAATCTCGTATGAGTCGAATTTGAACGGACCCGAACCCAGGATGTTCTTCTCGTACCAGCGCGGATCCTTGTCGAGGATCGCCTTTTGGTAAATGAAGCTGAAGGGGTTGGCGAGGGCCGGCAAGAATGCAGTGGTCGCGAATTTCAGATGGAAGATGACGGTCGTCGAATCGGGCGCCGCAACCGTGTCGACCATCTGGTACCAGCTCTCGCGCGGGCTGAGAACGCCTTTGGGTGGATGAATGATCGCGTCCCAGCTCGCCGCCACGTCAGCTGCCCTCAGCGGCGTTCCGTCGTGGAACTTCACGCCCTCGCGGATCTTGAAGGTGTAGGTTTTCCCGTCGTCGGTCGGCTGCGGCATTTCCGTGCACAGATCACAGATGAAGTCCGTCGTCGAGGACGGATTGTTCGGATCCACCCGGATCAACACGCTGTAAAAGGGTGCCGCCGAATGAATGGTCGCGAACGTCGTCTCGCGGTGACCGTCAAAGCTCGGCGGCGCGTCCGCCGGAATCACATAGGTCAGCATGCCGCCATGCTTAGGCGTTTCCTCTGCCGCCGCAGCAAGCGGGACTGCGGCGATGGCAACGCCCAGCAGTGGCGCCGCAAGCTCTGATCCGATCTTCATTACCTCCTCCTGTTCAGCCGAATTATTTATCGAGCCATACCGTTGCCAGATCCTGGTTGAGATAGTGGCTGGGACTGACCTTCCAGCCCTTCACATATGACCGGTAAGGAACAATACGATAATACCAAAGCAGGAATATTTCGTGGGCTTGGCTGTCGAGCACGTGTTTCTCGAAATCCCGCATCAGCGCTCGTTGCTTCGTGAATTCGGTTTCATGCAGCATCCGATCGTACAAATCGATTTCCGGTTGGTCGTCGAACTGGCCGTAGCTCGCGACATAGACCGAATGCGGCAGGTATCGTTGCACGTCGAGCAGTGGGTTGACCACACTGTTGCAATTGCCGTTCATGGCGGCGTCGAAGTTGCCATTCCGCATCGCTTCGAGCCAGGGACCGGTCGGCAAGACCCGTTGCGTGACGTGAAGCCCGATCTTGCTCCACTGATCGATCACCCAGGTCGCGTCGTATTTGTAGGGCTGGTCGACGTTGCGGTTCACCAGCTCGAAGCTGAACCCCTCGGCCCCCGCTTCCTGCAGCAGGCGCCTTGCTTCTGCCCGCGATTTTTCGATGTCGGGCCAGTACCCGGCAATGTCCTGCAATTCCTCTTTGTCCGCTGCCAGCGGTGAGCCCGGAAAGACGATGCCCCCGACCGTGCGCACGTTGGCGATCTTGGCCAGTTCTGGTGCTCCATGCCAGCGGTCAATCGCCAGGGTCAATGCCCGGCGTACCCGGGCATCGTCGAACGGCCTCCGCTTGTGGTTGGGCGTGACCATTTGGCCGCAGTTCCAGTCGCTGCCCTGCACGGCGATCTTGTCGCCGAGCGCGTCGACCAGCTCGTCGCGGACCGAGGGCGGAAGCCCGCGAAACTCGATCGCGGCCCGGTCGCTGCGCAGCGCCGCGACGCGTACAGCCTGCTTATCGGCATAGATGCCGGTGAACCCGTCGAGGTAGGGTAGCCCCTGGTGGTAATAGTCGGGGTTTCTGACCCCTTTGACCGACTGGCCGATCTCCAACCCGGCGAATTTGAACGGACCCGAGCCGAGAATGTTCTTTTCGTACCAGCGCGGATCCTTGTCGAGTATCGCCTTTTCATAAATGAAGCTAAAAGGGTCGGCGAGCGCAGGCAAAAATGCAGCCGTCGCGAATTTCAGATGGAAGATGACAGTCGTCGAGTCGGGCGCCTCGACCGTATCGACCATCATGTAGTGGCTCTCGCGCGGGCTCAATACACCCTCCGGCGGGTGGATGATCTCATTCCAGCTCGCCGCCACGTCGGGTGCAGTCAACGGCGAGCCATCATGAAACTTGACGTTCTCGCGGATCTTGAAGGTGTAGGTTTTCCCGTTGTCGGATGGCTGCGGCATTGCCGTGCACAGATCGCAGACGAAGTCGGTCGTCGAGGACGGGTTGTTCGGATCGACGCGGATCAGCACGCTGTAGAAAGGGGCAGCCGAATGCACGGTCGCGAAAGTGCCCTCCCGGTGAGCATCGAAGCTCGGAGGTGCGTCCGCCGGGATCGCATACGTCAGGATGCCACCGGGTTTCGGCGTCTCTCCCGTCATCGCGCCGACCGGGACCGCGCAGAGGAACGCCGCGAGGCTCGCCGCCAATAGCCCCGATCGCATCGCCATCCGTCCTCCTGTTCAGCTATTCTTTATCGAGCCAGATCTGCGCCAGGTCCTGGTTGATGAAGTGCGTCGGGCTGATCTTGAACCCCTTCACGTAAGACCGGTAAGGCACGATCCGGTGCCACCACAATATCCAGATCATGTGACTCTGTTCGTCGAGCACGTATTTTTCGAACTGCCGCATCAACGCACGCTGCCGCGCCGGATCGATTTCGCGAAGCATCTTTTCGTAAAGGTCGACCTCCTGCGGGTCGTCATAGTTGCCATAATTCTCGCTGTCTACCGAGGCCGGAAGAGCCTTCTGGACATCGAGCAGCGGGTTGACGAAGCCGTGGCCGGGGGCCTCGAGAACGACGTCGAAATCGCCATTGCGCATCGCCTCGAACCACGGGCCAGTGGGCACGACGTGCTGCGTCACGTGCAACCCAACCTTGCTCCACTCATCGATCAGCCAAGTGGCGATGTATTTGAACGGCTGGTCGACATTGCGGTTGAGAAGCTCGAAAGAGAGACCTTCGGCCCCAGCCTCCTGCAGCAGGCGTCGAGCCTCGGCCCGCGATTTGTTGATGTCGGGCCAGAACCCGGCGATCTGCTCCAGCTCTTCTCGTGTTGCGGCCAGTGGTGAGCCGGGGAACACGATGCCGCCGACGGTTTTAGCGATCGCGATCCTTGATACTGCCGGCGCGCCGTGCCAGCGATCGACCGCCAAGCTCAGTGCGCGGCGGACACGCGGGTCGTCGAACGGCTTTTTCTTGTGATTGGGCGTCACCGCGCTGGCGACGTTCCAGTCACTCTCCTGCACGGTGATCTTGTCCCCGAGCGCCTTCACGAGCTCATCGCGCGCAGCCGGAGGCATGCTGCGAAATTCGATGGCGGCGCGGTCACTGCGGATTGCCTCGACCCGCACCGCCTGCTTGTCGGCATAAATACCCGTGAAGCCGTCGAGGTAGGGCCGCCCCTTATGGTAATAATCGGGGTTCTTCTCGCCCTTGATCGACTGGCCGACCTGATAATCGGCGAGTTTGAAAGGGCCGGAGCCGAGAACATTCTTTTCGTACCAGCGCGGGTCTTTGTCGAGGATCGCTTTCCGGTAAATGAAATTAAAGGGGTCGGCGAGCGCCGGCAGAAATGCGCTCGTGGCAAACTTCAACTTAAAAACAACGGTGCTTGAGTCGGGGGCTTCGACCTTGTCGACCATCAGGTAATTGCTGGAGCGCGCGCTCAGCAGTCCGTCGGCTGGAAAAATGATTTTGTTGAAGCTCGCCGCCACATCCGCCGCAGTCAATGGTGAGCCGTCGTGGAATTTGACATCCTGGCGGATTTTGAAAGTGTAGGTCTTGCCTTCGTCGGTCGGCTGCGGGATCTCGGTGCAAAGATCGCAGACGAACTCGGTGGTCACCGAGGGGTTTACCGGGTTTACGCGGATCAGCACGCTGTAGAAGGGCGCCACCGAATGAACCGTCGCGTAGGTGCTCTCCCGGTGACCGTCAAAGCTCGGCGGGGCGTCCGCCGGGATCATGTAAGTAAGCGTACCGCCGTATCTCGGCTCCTCGCCGGCTATAGCCGGCGTTGCGAACAACGCTGCGGCGAGGCCCGCCGCTAGGATCGCTGCTTTGACCTTCACCAATGGCCCCGCGGCCGCACTATTTATCCAGCCACACGGTAGCCAAGTCCTGGTTGATGTAATGACCCGGGCTGATCTTCCATCCCTTGACATAAGACCGGTAAGGGATGATCCGGTACCACCACAATACCCAAATCTCGTGGGCCTGGGTGTCGAGCACGTATTTCTCGAAATCGCGCATCAAACTGCGTTGCTTGGGGAAGTCGGTCTCGCGTAGCATCTTGTCATAGAGCGCGACCTCTTGCGGATCTTCATAGTAGCCGTAATTCCCGCTGTTTATCGAGCTCGGCAGATACTTCTGCACGTCGATCGGTGGGTTCGGCACTCCGTGGCAGTTGGCTTCGAGGAGAACTTCGAAATTGCCGCTGCGCATCGCGTCCAATTCCGGGCCGGTGGGCAGTATGCGCTGGGTGACGTGGAGCCCAATCTTGCTCCACTCGTCGACCAACCACGTGCCGACATATTTGTAGGGCTGGTCGACACCGCGGTTCAACAGCTCAAAGCTGAGCCCCTCGGCTCCTGCCTCCTTCAATAGCCGCCTCGCCTCGGCCCGTGACTTTTCGATATCGGCCCAGAAGCCGGCAATCTGCTCGAGCTCCTCCTTGGTCGCCGCCAGTGGCGAGCCCGGAAAGACAATGCCGCCAACAGTGCGGACATTGGCTATCTTCGAGAGCGCTGGTGCTCCGTGCCACTGGTCGATCGCAAGGGCCAGAGCGCGTCGCACCCGGGCGTCGTCGAAAGGCTTCTTCTTATCGTTTGGGGTTACTAGATTGCCACAGTTCCAATCGCTTTCCTGAACTGCGACCTTATCGCCAAGCGCCTTGACCAACTCGTCGCGCGTCGCCGGCGGCAAGCCGCGAAATTCCATCGCAGCGCGGTCGCTGCGGATCGCATCGATCCGAACTGCCTGTTTCGGTGCATATATGGCGGTGAAGCCATCGAGATAGGGCAGTCCCTTGCGGTAGTAATCGGGGTTGCGTACCCCCTTTATCGCCTGGCCGGTCTCGTATTCGGCGAATTTGAAGGGGCCCGAGCCCAAGATATTCTTCTCGTACCAGCGGGGGTCCTTGTCGAGGACCTCCTTCTTGTAGATCAAGGTAAAAGGATCGGCGAGCGCGGGCAGAAACGCGCTGGTCGCAAACTTAAGCCGGAAGATGACTGTTGATGGGTCGGGCGCCTCAATTTTGTCGACCATTTCGTACCAGCTTTGACGAGGGCTCAACACACCTTCAGGCGGGTGAACAATGTGCTCCCAGCTCGCCGCGACATCATAGGCGGTTAGCAGCGAGCCATCGTGCCACTTGACGGTGTCGCGGATCTTGAAGGTGTAGGTCTTGCCCGCATCGGTCGGTTGCGGCTTGGCCGTGCACAGATCGCAGACGAAATCGGTCGTCGAGGACGGGTTCTCCGGGTTTATCCTGATCAGCACGCTGTAGAACGGGGCGATCGAATGCAGGGTCGCGAAAGTGCCCTCACGGTGAGCATCAAAGCTCGGCGGCGCATCGGCCGGAATCGTGTAGGTCAGGATCCCGCCGCGTTTCGCTGGGGCTTCTTCCTCGCCTCCCGCCGCCTTCGCGGCCGAGCTGCCGAGCACGACACCAAGACCAGCGGCCAACCACCATGAACCGATCGTCATCTTCGCCTCTACTTAGAAATGAGCAACCCGCTTGTCGGTTGACGCAGGCGGGCTACCGCTCCCGTCTCGATCGCGATCTCATGGCGGCGCAAGCACGCGGCGAGGTGATGAGCATCTCCGGCCGGTTCGAGCGGCGGCCGCGCCGCGGCACAGGCATCGAGGGCAAACCGGCAGCGCGGTCGGAACGAGCAGCCGGTGTCGAGCCGGGTTAAATCGGGAGGTTGACCCTCGACCGGATCGAGCCGCGCCTGGCGCGGCCGGTCGAGCCGCGGCACCGAGCGCAACAGGGCCATCGTGTAGGGATGCCGCGGGTCGTGGTAGATCTCGGCCGCCGGACCGCTCTCGACGATCCGCCCGGCATACATGACGTTGACCCGGTTGGCATAGCGCGCCACCACCCCGAGGTTGTGGGTGATGATGATCAGCGCGACGTCGAGCCGGCGCGTCAGCTCCTTCATCAATTCGAGGATCTGGGCTTGGATCGTCACATCGAGGGCGGTCGTGGGCTCGTCGGCAATGATCAGCTTCGGGTCGCAGGCGAGCGCGATCGCGATCATGATGCGCTGGCGCATGCCGCCCGATAGCTGGTGCGGGTACTGCTTGAGGCGTCGCGCCGGGTCGGCGATGCCAACTAGGTTAAGCAGCTCGACCGCTCGCTTTTGCGCGGCTGCCCGGTCGGAGCCGCGATGTTGCTCGAGCGTTTCGGTGATTTGCCGGCCGATCGTCAGGACCGGGTTCAGCGAGGTCATCGGCTCCTGAAAGATCATGCCGATGTCACTGCCGCGCACCTGTCGGATCGCCTCCTCCGACAGGCCCAACAGGTTGCGGCCGGCAAAGATGATTTCGCCTTTGGTGATCCGCCCGGGCGGATCGGGGATCAGGCGGAGGATCGACAGAGCACCGGCGGTCTTGCCCGACCCGCTCTCGCCGACGATGGCGACCGTCTCACCGCGATCGACAGTGTAAGAGATGCCGTCTACGGCCGGCACGACGCCGGCGCCGGTGCGAAATTCGGTGTGCAGGTCCTTGACTTCTAGGAGCGGTGGCAAGACACCTGCTTCCTTCCTCCCGTCAGCCGAGCACGTGTAAGCTTCGTGTAAGAATGCCGCTGCGTGGTAGCGACCCTGACAGGTGCTGTCAACCGCGGCAAGGGAGACTTCACGCCTTCACCATGTCCCGTTAAGATCGCCCCGGCATTAACGTCAGCGACGATGAGGAGGACCAAGCCATGCCCGTCTCGATGTACCACGCATCGGTGCCGGTATTCTTACAGCTGCTCGGCGGCCTCAAGGGGGTGATCGAAAAGGCCGAGGCGCACGCGACCGGGCACAAGTGGGACGAAAACACCATACTGAACGAGCGGCTTTATCCCGACATGTTCAGCCTTGCGCGCCAGGTGCGGCAGGCGAGCGAGCACGCCCTTGGCGCCGGGCGCGCGGCCGGTGTCGAGGTGCCCAACCTTCCCGCGATCGACAACAGCTACGCCGAGATGAAGGCGCGGATCGACAAAACGATCAGTTTCCTCAAGGACCTGCGACCCAACCAACTCGACGGCAAGGAGGACAGCCAGGTTACGATTACCGCGGGTGGCCAGCCGCGTACGTTCAAAGCGCAGAACTATCTCTATCACTTTGCAATGCCGAACTTTTATTTCCACACGACGACTGCCTACAATATTCTCCGCAGTCTCGGGATCGAGATCGGCAAGCGCGACTTCATGGGCCAGATGCCGTCCTAGCCCATTCTCGCGATAGCGTGCCGC
>Ga0310909_10002231_pt1 | contig 11835 bp, 9 predicted proteins | sample GREbulkMGT000H_FD_203449 | JGI IMG/M metagenome (GOLD analysis project Ga0310909, IMG submission 203449) | Lab enrichment of tropical soil microbial communities from Luquillo Experimental Forest, Puerto Rico - GRE.bulkMG.T000H | ecosystem: Environmental > Terrestrial > Soil > Tropical forest >... | reverse complement strand
GCCTCCCGTAGGAGTCTGGGCCGTGTCTCAGTCCCAGTGTGGCTGATCATCCTCTCAGACCAGCTACGGATCACAGGCTTGGTAGGCCGTTACCCCACCAACTACCTAATCCGACGCGGGCCCCTCCCTCTGCGATAAATCTTTCCCCCCAAGGTCTCCCCCAGGGGCGCATGCGGTATTAGCCGAAGTTTCCCTCGGTTATCCCCCACAAAGGGGCAGGTTCCCACGCGCTACTCACCCGTGCGCCACTCCCTTGAGGCCGAAACCCCAAGAGCGTCCGACTTGCATGTGTTAGGCATGCCGCCAGCGTTCGTTCTGAGCCAGGATCAAACTCTCAAGTTCATCCCGGGTCGACCAACCGTCGACCCCACTCAAGGGCCTCCTTAAACGCTCGCTTCCATGCGCAAGCTAAAGACGGCCCAACGCCGCCGCCCGCGCATCCCTTCCTACCTTCTCCACCTTCTCAATCAACACACCCCAAGACATACCCGTCCCAAGGGGCGGCGCTTATAGGCCCGCTAAAACACCCCGTCAATCAAAATCCGGCTCACCTTCGCATCGGTTCGATCAAGCCACATCAGCACCATAGTACAAAATAACCGTGTGTTTGGCTTCGGCGAAAAAGAGCCAGCGTTCAGCGATGAGGCCGAGCGCCGCACTTGCGACGCCGAGCCCGGCCACGATTCCACCGGCCACCCCCCCAAGCAACAGGCCACAGAAGCTCGCGAGCGCGGGAACCGCGAAGCCGGCGAGCCGGGCGATGCGGCGCAGCTGCCTTCGATGGTTGCGCGCGACGCGAAACCCCATCTCCTTCAGCAGGTAATTCTCCTCAGTATGCGGCGCTTCGAGCATGCGCACTCTGCCGCGGCTACCGAGCGAGGTGGCACTCGCAACGGTGCTCCGCGCCGAGGTAGTGTCGATCAGACGCCAATACCGTTCTTTCGTCCACCAGGCGGCAAGCACGACGACCGAGGTCAGCAGCGCGACACCCCCGTAGCGCGCCGACCACAGCCGGATCAAAAAGTCGAGAACTAGGCAACCGCTCATCAACGCCAGCGCCAAATAGTTCGGCACGACCCATTGATTGTGCCATTGATGGATCGGTTTCAGCGACGCATAGATCATGCCGGTGCAATAGATCGTCGCTGCCGCAAGCCCAGCGGTGAGTACCCCGCATAGGCCAATCAGACCGTTAGTGGTGCCGAAGAAGACCCAGCCGATGCCGAAGATCGCCGCTGGGAGCGAGGTCAGCACCGAGAGGATGCCTTCGCGTGACAGCCAGGACGATCGCCATTGCGAGAAGGCGCGCCACGCGCGCTCCGGCCGGCCGAGATGAAAGGCCGACGACGCCAGCCCGCCGATGGCAAACAACGCTGCGACTACTATGGCCGCACAGCCGAAGCCTTCATTTGGCGGCAATAAGCCGAGCGGTGCACCGAGCCCAAGCAAAGTCAGGAGAGCGAAGCCGGCACCCGACGAGGTAGTAAAAAAGACGATTGAAAGCGCCGGATGCATGCGTGCTCCCCGGATGTGCTCGCCCTCAAAGGGGCAGACACCGTCTCAGTAGGCACCGTCGCCGGGGCCGGATGGTTCGCCCAGCAAAGTCACAATTGTCTCCCACGCCCGGTGCCCGGTCTGTACCGCAGCATTCTCCGCGAATCGCCGAGGGAGACCGGGTTTTCGAGTAGTGGGAAGGAGGGAGCCGCAATACGGGCCTCGTTGGGCGCCACTCGATCGATCTGCACGCGCAAATCGTACCAGGCCGCCTGGCCGGTAATAGGGTCGGCATTGGCATGGTCGTAATCCCCAACCGGCGGGAGAAGCTCCGAGATCAAATGGTTGAGCAGGAATGCGCGCTGGACCTCGGGCGCGGACGGATCAAGGTCCCAGGCGCCGGCACGCTTTCCAATCGCGTTCCACGTCCACACCGTATCTGGATTCATTCCATCCATTAGCTTGGTCGGGACGCGAACCCGGCCCTGACGACTCGACAGCCAGACCCAGTCGTCCTCTGCGAGCCCGAGCGCCTGACCAGTCGCCCGGTGGATGAACAGCCGATTGTTGCCGAGGATTTGCCGCAGCCATGCGTTCTGAGAGTGCCAAGAATGGTACATTTGCATCGGCCGCTGAGTCAGCGCATGCAAAGGAAAGCTTCGATCATCGATCCGCGCTTCATCAAGCGGCGCGTACCAGAACGGCAGAGGATCGAAATAGGTTGCAATCCGTTCGCGATGTGTCTCCGGCGGCACCACTCTCCCATGCCCGCGGGCAGCAAGGCGAAAGCGCTGAAGGGGCTCGACATAGAGCTGCAATGTGATTGGGTCCGCGGTATCAATGAAACCCATCGCCGCGGCGGCTTCTAAATAGGCTTTGTTGGCGTGCTTGAAATACCGCTGGTCTTCCGGCAGCTCGTGCTTCCAGAAACAACCGTTCGCGATATAGCGCTCGAGCTGACGAGCGTTAGGCGCGCCAAGGCCTGGTTGTTTGCCCTCGGCGCCGCGCCAGCCGCCGAGTGGCCCGATACCCGGCCGACGCTCGTGATTGACGATGTAGTCGGGATAGCCCCCGGGATAACGCGGCGTCCCTTCTGATGTAGTAAAGCCGGGCAAGCCGAGCCGTGCGCCGATTTCGATCAGGATGTCCTGGAACGGTCGGACATCGCGGTCCGGGGCCACTATTGGTTGGCGGATAGCATCGGCCGGCCCTTCGACCCTACCAATCGGGCGATCGAGAAGCGAAATGCAATCCCAGCGTTCGAGATAGGTCGTATCCGGAAGGACTAGGTCGGCGTACCCGACCATCTCGGAGTAATAAGCATCTGAATAAATGATCCGCGGGATACGGTAGTCGCCGGTCGAGGGATCCTCGTCGGTCAGCATTCGAATCGTCTCAGCTGTGTTCATCGCTGAATTCCAGGCCATGTTGGCCATGTACATGAAGAGGGTGTCTATCTGGTACGGGTCGCCCTTCCACGCATTGGTGATGACCATGTGCATCATGCCGTGCGCAGCGAGCGGGGCGTCCCACGAGAAAGCCTTGTCAATCCGGACGGGTCGGCCTTCGCCATCGACGACCAGATCCTCGGGGGAGAGCGGGTAGCCAAGCGGCATTCCCGGCAGCGGTCTTCCTGGGTCGACCTGACAAGGTTTGCCCACAGGTTTCGGCCCGGGCGGGCATGGCTTCGGATATGGCGACTTGTAGCGCCACCCACCAGGCACATCGACCGTGCCGAGGAACATCTGCAGCAAATGCAGCGCGCGACAGGTTTGGAAACCGTTCGAATGGGCGGAAATCCCGCGCATCGCATGTATGGATACCGGCCGGCCGCGCATCGAATTATGGCGACGGCCTGCCCAGTCAGTCCATGGCACGGGAAGTTCGATCTGCTCGTCGAAAGCGGCCCGGGCGAGATCGGCCGCCAGTCGCCGGATCGTCGCGGCCGGAATACCGCAGGTCCCAGCAACCGCCTCGGGCGCATAGCAGGGGTCAAGGTAGCGCTCGGCGACGAGCTGAAAGACCGGGGCGGCGCGTCGGCCATCAGGCAACGCAGCTTCACCGACAAGACGGGGCGAAACACCCACCGTCATGCCGCTTGCAATCGTTCCCGAAGGCCCCAGCACCAGCGGCTCGCCAGCGTCGCCGCGAGCAAAAAGCCCGTCATCAGGCGAGCCCGGTGCTTGGATCACGAGCCAAGCGGCATTCGTGTAGCGGACCAGATAATCGAAATCGACCCGATCGTCTTTAAGCAATTCGTGGACCAACGCGAGCACAAAGAGCCCGTCAGTGCCGGGTCTGATCCCGACCCATTCGTCAGCGATCGCCGAATAGCCGGTGCGCACCGGATTTACCGAGACGAACCTTGCCCCGCGACGCCGCAGGCCCGATAGTGCGATCTTGATCGGATTCGAATCATGATCCTCGGCAACGCCGAACATCATAAAGAACCGAGTGCGTGCCCAGTCAGGTTCGCCGAACTCCCAAAAGCTGCTGCCGAGGGTGTACATCCCGGCCGCTGCCATATTGACCGAGCAGAACCCGCCATGCGCAGCGAAGTTCGGAGTCCCAAATTGCGCTGCCCAATAGCCGGTTAGCGACTGGCTTTGATCGCGGCCGGTGAAGAAGGCGAGTTTCTTCGGGTCGCGGCCGCGGATCGACGATAGCCATCCGACAGCGGTCGCGATCGCCTCCTCCCACTCGATTTCTCGGAACTTCCCGGAGCCACGTGCTCCAACCCTCCTGAGCGGCTTTCTGAGTTTGGCTGGGGAGTGCTGCTGCATGATGCCTGACGCGCCCTTGGCGCAGATCACACCGCGGTTGACGGGGTGGTCGCGGTTACCCTCGATGTAACGGATGCCGCCGTCCTTTAGGTGAACTTTGATCCCGCAACGGCAAGCACACATGTAGCAGGTGGTGCACTTGACCTCATCGGACACCCGTGGCGAAGTCTCGACCCTCTGTCGGGGCGAGAAATAACTGCGCGCGAGCTCGCCAAGTCTCATGCTGTCTCCCTCTGTCCTATCAGCTTAGCCACGCTTATGGTCTTACTGCTTTTACAATGCAAAATGAGTAAAAGCCGGCGCGAGGTCTTACGTCAATCCGGTGCTCCGGGCGGCCCACTATCTTGGACTGGGAGTCCCGCCTGGCGATAGAACCGTAAAGCTCCCAGATGCAGCGGCACGGAAAGATCGTCGAGAGCATGTTCGAGGCGGACACCCTTGCCGATGGGATCGTGCGCATCGAGGAGGCGCTGGGTTGCTCCGTTCCACAGGGCTTTGGTGATAGCATAAATCAAGGGTTCCGAGGCGTCGACTGAGACTACCCAAAGCGCGTGGAACCCAACGGTCGATGTTGCTACGTTAACCCCGGGATAGGTGTCAGCGGGTATTACGGATTGATCATAAGGGCCGTATTTCTCCCGCATTTTCAATAACACATCTTCAGGGATCGGAATGAGCCTAATCGGTGTAGTCGCGGCAAGTGCGCGAACCGCCGGGACTGGGATGCCGCCGATTAGGAAGAAACCTTCGAGGGAGCCGTTTGCTAGGTCAGCGGCAGCGGTACCGGAGCGCAGGTATTCAGCCGACAGATCCGGCTCAGTGAGCCCACTCGCGGCGAGCACGATCCGGGCATCGGCGAGAGTTCCTGACCCGGTTTGTCCCAACGAGATGCGCCTACCCTGTAGATCGGGCAATGTCTGAATCGGGCCGTCGGCGCGCACGACCACATGGAGGTTCTCCGGGAACAGACTTGCGATGGCCCGCAACTTCGTCAGCGGTCCTGTTTCAGCAAAGACCCCCGTTCCAGCGAAGGCCCAGCTCACAACATCCGATTGGGCAATCCCGGACTCGATCTGGTCGGAAGCGACCATGCGAAGATTTTGCACTGAGCCTTCAGTTGCCTGCGCCACGGCGATCAGTCCCGGGACGCCGCAACTGCCGCCCTCCTCGCAAGGGGGCGAATCTACGGGCTTGGAGATAGCGCTCGCCAGCACCCCGCCGATCTCGAAGAAGCTGCCCGCGGTCGCAGCCGCTCCGATACGGAAGAAATTCGCTTCCTCTGCACTCCCTGGTATCGTCCGCCAGACCAGCAGAACGATAACCACAACTCTTAGCGGACTGCGGCAATGAAGACCCAACATAGAGAGCATCGTCTCACGAGGTGAGACCTCTACTTTTGAAGACAACACGGATCATTTCAGATTGCAACACCGCGGCGGCCGATCCGGGAACCCGCTGATAGCGGCGGAACAGCGAGGGCGCGCTAGGGCCCCGGAGCGCCAGAAACCGGGAGAACTCGCGGAGCCTTCCGAGTTGCGCGTATTTGCTGACCTCACGACCGCAACTTGACGAGCGCGTTATCTTCAGAGCCGTCCGGCGGTTGCGTCGATCCCAACGAGATCCACGCCCGGCTGCGTGCAAAGATCCTATTCTATCCGACCATTCGGTGGATATCAGCATTCTGGCGACGGGCTATCTACGGCGTGTCGATCGCGACGACCAGTCCCTTGTAAAGGCGATGTCAATTGATCACCTTCAAGTTGGTGTCCCGTACCGTCGTGGGCTCGACCGTCACAACCGATCCCAAGCGAGGTAACGTGCTCATCTCCCACAGAGTTTGGAACAGTGCGAGGCGTTTGGCGATCGGGAGCGCGATGGCGTTGGGGCTCGGCATCCTCGGCTTTGGTAGCTGGCCCTTACGCGCAATCGCGGTCGAGCCCCGAGAGGCCCCGCGGATCGTCGGTCCCGCGGCGAACCCGCCTGAAGTCGGAACGTCAGGAGTGACCTCCTTTGTCGGTAATCCCGAACTCAAGGCACGGCTTGATCTCCCCGGGAAACTGACGGTGGCCAGCGAGCGGGTGCATGACCAGTTGTTGCGGCGTTTCTATACGGCACACGGCTATCAAACGGTATGGACCAACCACAAGCTAGAGGCGAGTCGCCTGTGGAATGCAGTTATGCTAGCCGGTAAGCAGGGCCTTGACCCCAGCCTATTCCACGGCACTTCACTGGCTGCGCGCAGCTCAACGCTCTCCACGATCGAGCGGGACTTGCTGCTGTCTGATGCGTTTCTCTCCTACGCAGACGCGCTGTCTCGGGGCGCGATGCCGATCGAGGACCGAGCCGATGACGAGGACCTCACGCCGGAGCCAGTCGATGTCGTCGCCGTGCTCGACGCCGCGATCGCTAATCCAGACCCGCCGAGGCTTATCGAGGCACTCGCCCCGTCCTCAACCGAATACCTGACTTTGCGCCGCGCCTATGCCGAATACCGGGCGGCCGCCGAGGCCGGGAGCACAGGACGAGCCTCGGAGGGTCCGAAAAAGCCCGAACCCGTTTCAGCGGATCGTCGTGCGGCGGCGGAACGTCGAGCGCGGCAGCTGGCGGTTAATCTCGAGCGGCTACGCTGGTTGCCTCGGCTCATTCCGCCCGATCGCGTGGTTGTGAACTCCGCAATTGCGCGGCTTCAACTTTTCCGCAACGACCGGCCGGTGTTCACGACGCGCGTTGTCGTAGGGGAAACTGACAAGCAGACACCCGAGTTTCAGTCGACAATAGACGACATTCTGTTCAACCCACCTTGGAACATCCCCCGCTCGATCGTTCAGAAAGAAATCGTGCCGAGGCTGGCGGCCGATCCGGATTATCTGAGTAGCCACCACATGAGGTGGCGCGCCGGCGGGGCCATTCAGCAGGAGGCCGGGCCGTACAGCGCGCTGGGACGGCTCAAATTCGAGATGACGGACCGTTACGACGTCTATCTGCACGACACGCCGATCAAGTCCCTCTTCCAATCGGCCGATCGCATGATGAGCCATGGGTGCGTGCGCGTCGAGAACCCGCGCGTACTCGCGCAACTGCTCCTTGAACAGAGCCCTGAGGCAATAGACAAAGGAATTTCCCGCAGTTACACAAATCGGCGGCCTTTGCCGACACCAGTTTCGATTTTGATCGTCTATCAGACGGCTTTTGTCGAATCGGATGGTTCGATCCAGTTCCGCTCTGACCCTTACGAGCGGGATGACGAGATTTGGCAGCACTTGACGCGCGCGCAACAGCCGCCGCTTGCTCAGGATTCGGCTGTAGGCCAACGGAAAGGGTGATCAATAAATATAGCAGTTCAACCTACGTTAAAGATGTCGTTAAAAAACCGATCGAGCGCATTAAATTTGGCTGATCGGGGCTTGCATCCCCAGTAAACAATTGTTATGGCCGTCCCCGGGGAACTGGGGGAGTTAGCCATTGCACGCGTCTTCTTTATTGAGCCGCCGCCGCCTTCTCGGCGCGGCAGTGGCCGCCGCCGCTGTTGGTCTGGTAGACCCGCTCCCGGCCGTTTCTTTCGCTCCGCGATCGGTTGCGCTCTACAACATCCATACCGGTGAATGGCTGCGGACAGTTTATTGGGCTGACGGTCACTACATTCGGGAGGCAGTCAGGGACATCAACTGGATCCTGCGGGACCACCATTCCGACGAGATCCGGCCGATGGATGCCGGCGTTCTCGACCTGCTTGGAATGTTGCGGGATCGGCTCGACACCCACGATCCTTTCCTTGTGGTTTGCGGCTATCGTTCACCGACCACCAATAGAAAGCTCTACCTGCATCACGAGGGGGTAGCGAAATACAGCTATCACATCAAGGGCATGGCCGTCGATCTTCGGTCGGAGCGCCGGGACCTGAACCAAATCCGCGATGCGGCGCTGAGCCTCAGATGTGGCGGGGTCGGCTACTACCCGCGCTCAGACTTCGTTCACGTCGATTGCGGGCCGATACGTCGCTGGTAGAGTACCGATCACCGCGGTCCTCGCCGCAACACATCGAGCCGCAGCGGCAATGGCGTACCGAGCCAAGCAGCACGTCGGGTGTGGTCGGCGACGGTGTCGCCCGTAAGCGGGTGCACCAGGACGTTCAGCCCCTCGCGGTTGAGCATTAGCCAGGGCACAAGAGTGGGGAATTCCTCAGCCTCGAAGGCCACTTGATACATCGCCACGAGGTGCGGTCCGACCGGCTCGTCGTGCCAACTTCCGAGCCGAGCCTGGAAGCGGTCGCCGATTGTAGCGCGCACGCGCTCCGCGATCACCCGAGTTTCGGGAGCGTAATACACGTGGGCGTGATACCCCTTGATGTGGCCGGGATCGGCCGACGCGTCAGCCATGCTCTACTCCTCTGATGATTGAATCTGCCGCCTCGGGTGCCGTGGTAGAGCCAGGACCGAGGGCCCGCTGCATCAGGACGATATCGACCCAGCCGCCAAACTTGAAGCCGACCGCGGGCAAGGTGCCGGTCCAGGTGAAGCCCAGCGCTGAGTGCAAACGAATCGACGGCCAGGTTTCGCTGCCACCGATGACCGCGACCATCTGCCGGTAGCCGAGTTCGGCGCAGCGGTCGAGCAGGGTCGCGAGGAGGACTCGGCCGAGGCCGCGCCCGACCTCTGCCTGATCGATGTAGATCGAATCCTCGACAGCGAAACGGTAGGCCGACCGCGTCCGGTATGGTCCGGCATAGCAATAACCGAGCACACGTCCCGACCGTTCAGCGACCAGATACGGCAGGCCGCGGCCGAGGATATCGCGGCGGCGGGATGCGATCTCGTCAATGTCCGGCGGAACCTCCTCAAAGGAGGCAAGGCCGTGGAGCACATGGTAAGCGTAGATCGCCGCGATTTCCGCGACATCCCCCTCGCGCGAGGGACGGATCACTACGCCATCGGCGCTCATCTCGGCTCAGATTAGAGCCACAGGCTCAAATGACGCGAACCGGCTTGCCGTCGAGGAAGGCAACCACATTCTCGACAATTTGCGGATAGGAGCTGCGATAATTCTCCTCGGTCACATAACCGATATGAGGCGTCAGGATAACATTCGGAGCCGTGCGCAGCGGGTGGTCGATCGGGAGCGGCTCCTTATCGTAGACATCGAACCCGGCATAGGCCAGGCGTCCCTCCTTCAGCGCCGCGATGATAGCCTCGGTGTCGCAGATCGGCCCGCGCGAGGTGTTGACGAGGATCGCGCTCGGCTTCATCAGCTCGATCTCGCGGGCCCCGACAAGGCCGCGGCTGCGGGGGCTCAGCACCAGATGCACCGAGAGAATGTCGGAGCGGCGGAACAGCTCGTCCTTCTCGACACGCTCGACCCCCTGCGCCGCAGCCTTCTCGGCAGTCAGATTCTGGCTCCAGGCGACCGCTTTCATGCCAAAGGCGAGCCCGACACGAGCAACCGCGCTGCCGAGCCGTCCGAGGCCCAGCAGGCCTAGCGTTTTTCCAGCGACGCGATGGCCGATCCGGGTCTGCCATCCGCCTTGCCGCATGAACTGATGATCCTCGGCGATGCGCCGCGCGGCACCGAGGATGAGGCCCCAGGCGAGTTCAGCGGTGTCCTCGTTACCGCCGCCGGGACCGCCGGTACCGCACACAGTGACGCCCTGGTCCTTCAACGCCGCCATGTCGAACGAGGCGTTGCGCATGCCGGTAGTGATCAGCAGCTTCATCTTCGGCAGTCGTTCGACAACGGATTTCTGAAACGGTGTACGCTCGCGCATCGCTGCGACGAGCTCGGAATCGGCGAGCGCCCGCACCACCGCCTCTTCATCGGCGAAGGCGTGGCGCTCGACGGCAATCTCGACAGCCCGATTCCGTACCGGCGACCAATCCGCCATATCGAGCGCCACGCCTTGATAGTCATCGAGGATACTGAGCCGCATCGTCGTCTTCCTTTCCCTACGCCTTTACGACGCCATCGCCTTTTGCAAATTTGTGTCGAGCTTGCCGAGAAATTGGTTGGTGGTCAGCCAGGGGTGATCGGCGCGGATCAGGATTGCCAAATCGCGCGTCATGTCGCCGCCTTTGACCGTGTCGATACTGACCTTCTCCAAATTTTCAGCGAAACGGATGACATCGGGAGTGTTGTCAAAGGTGCCGCGATAGCGCAGCGCCCGCGTCCGGGCGAAGATCGAGGCAATCGGGTTGGTCGAGGTTTCCCGGCCCTGCTGGTGCTGGCGATAGTGCCGGGTGACCGTACCGTGCGCGGTTTCGGTCTCCACCGTCTTGCCATCAGGGGTCAGCAGCACCGAAGTCATCATGCCGAGGGAGCCGAAACCCTGCGCCAAGGTATCGGACTGTACGTCGCCATCGTAATTCTTGCAGGCCCAGACAAATCCGCCGTTCCATTTTAAGGCCAGCGCAACCATGTCGTCGATCAAGCGGTCCTCGTAGCTCAGCTTGCGCTTTTTGAATTCGGCGGCGAACTCGTTGTCGTAGACCTCCCGAAACAAGTCGCGGAAGCGGCCGTCGTATTGCTTGAGGATCGTGTCTTTGGTCGACAGGGACAGCGGCCAGCCGCGTTGCAACGCGAAATTAAAACTCGACCGGGCGAAGCCGCGGATTGATTCGTCGAGGTTGTACATCCCCATCGCGACCCCGCCGCCGGGGAATTCGTAGACTTTGCGGGTGACCGGCTCGCCTCCCCCGGCCGGGCTGAAGGTCATCGAAAGGGTGCCCGCACCCGGAACAACGAAATTGGTGGCAGCGTACTGGTCGGCGAAGGCATGACGGCCGATCACGATAGGTTGCGTCCAGTTCAGCACGATGCGCGGCACGTTCTGGCAGACGATCGGCTCGCGGAAGATCGTGCCGCCGAGAATATTGCGCAGCGTTCCGTTCGGTGACCGATACATGCGCTTCAAGTGAAACTCGTCCATGCGGCCCTTATCGGGTGTGATACCGGCACATTTGACCCCAACTTCGAATTGCTTGATCGCGTCGGCGGCATCGACCGTCACCTTGTCGTCGGTGGGCTGCCCTGGGCGGCTCCACCTGATGCCGCGTCAGAGAGCAGCGAGCGCAGCGTTCAGCGTCGCACTCGGCCGCATCGCCGCCGATGTCTTAGCCTGGTCGGGCAGATAATAACCGCCAGTATTCACCGGCTTACCCTGCGCGGCAATCAGCTCAGCATTAATCTTGGCCTCGTTGGCCGCCAGCGCCTCCGCCAGCGGTTTGAAGCGGGCTGCCAGTGCCGAGCTGTTGCCCCGCCCGGCCAGCGCCTGTGCCCAATACAGCGCCAGGTAGAAATGGCTGCCACGATTATCCAGTTCGCCCACCTTCCGCGCAGGCGAACGGTTGTACTCAAGGATCTTGCCGTTGGCCTCATCGAGCGTCTCGGCCAGAACCTGCACGTCCTTATTCCCACTTGTCTGCGCCAGATGTTCCAGCGAAGCGCCGAGCGCCAGGAACTCGCCCAGCGAATCCCAGCGCAGATAGCCTTCGTGCTGGAACTGCTCCACATGCCTGGGCGCCGAACCGCCGGCCCCGGTCTCGAACAACCCGCCGCCCGCCAGCAGCGG
>Ga0310909_10002214_pt1 | contig 11860 bp, 8 predicted proteins | sample GREbulkMGT000H_FD_203449 | JGI IMG/M metagenome (GOLD analysis project Ga0310909, IMG submission 203449) | Lab enrichment of tropical soil microbial communities from Luquillo Experimental Forest, Puerto Rico - GRE.bulkMG.T000H | ecosystem: Environmental > Terrestrial > Soil > Tropical forest >... | reverse complement strand
CACGCCGTGGGCGTTTACGAACGGTGTCTCCGCGTGCCAGACCGCGTCGGAATACGCCTCGGCGAGGGCGCGCGGGGGCACGGGCACCGGGTGGAAGCTCGAGCCCGAGCGCTCGGCCTGCGCGCGCGAACTCCGACTCGTCGTAAGCCGCGTCCTCGAAGCAGAGCGTGAACGCACGGATCGGGCGGTCCATGTGGAGCTGGGCCAGACCGAGCACCGAGCACGAGTCGATCCCGCCCGACAGATAGCTCGCGACCTCGACGTCGGCGATCAGGCGCTCGCGCACGGCGTCGTCGAGCACGTCGCGGAAGCCCGCGACGACCTCGGCGTCGGTGCGGTCGTCGGCTGCGATCTCGGCCGCGGTCGGAAACACGAGGTCCCAGTACGGGTAGACGCTGACCTCGCCGCGCTGCGCGATCGCGTAGTGACCCGGCGGAACCGTGTAGATGCCGTCGAAGATCGAGTGCGAGTGCGGGCGGAAGTGAAAGCACTCCTCGAGCACCGCCTCGCGGTTCCAGCGCGCGGGAACGCCAAGCGCGAGCAGCGCCTTCACCTCTGACGCGAAGTACACGTTGCCCTCGTGCGCGGTGTAGAAGAGCGGCTTGATCCCGAAGCGGTCGCGGATCGCGAGCATCGCGCCGTTACGGCGGTCGGCGATCACGGCCGCGAACTCGCCGCGCAGGTGGCGCCCCAGGGTCATGCCCTCGCGCAGGTAGAGGTGCAGCGCGATCTCGCTGTCGGATTCGGTCTTGAACGGGCAACCCTCTGCGCGCAGGCGATCGCGGATCACGCGGTAGCCGTAGAGCTCGCCGTTCACGACGATCCGGACGTCGCCGGCCGCGTTGGCGATCGGCTGGTCGCCGTTATTCAGGCCGATGATCGCGAGGCGCGTGTGGCCGAGGAACCAGCGCCGGTCGGACGAGATCCAACGGCCGACGCTGTCGGGGCCCCGGTGATGGAGCGTCTCGAGCGCGCGGTCGAGGCGCTTGGGCTCCACGGCGTCGCGGAGCGGCCCGGCTACGAATCCGCAAATGGTCGCCTCCCATCCGGGCGGGGTCCGGCCCCGGCTCGGTCGGGATCATCCTGCCCCATTTCGGAAGGCGGGTGTGAAGCAATTCACGCCTGGGTCGTTACGAGCGGGCGACGGGTGGTGATGTGGTTTCCTCCCCCGCGCCTTCGGCCGATTCAGCCGCGCCGACACGGCGCGCACCACAGGACCGGACTCGGACTGGCCATCGTTGACACCCTCGCTCAACGCAACCACGGCACGGTCACCGCCCAAACTGTGCCGCCGGCGGCGCCGAGATAACCATTCGGCTTGGTGCCGCGTCTGCGCAGCCCGCACAAACTGTGACCAAGAAGTAGCGACGCGCGCTCGATTGGGCGACTCGACTAATCTACTATCTACGTATGGATGCAGATAAGCGGGGAGATCCGATCGACGACGATCAGGTCCGGCTGGTGGTCGAGGTCTTTCGAATGCTGGCCGACCCCACTCGGGTCCGGCTGCTGTGGACGCTCGTCGACGGTGAAATGTCCGTCAACGAGTTGGCCGGCCGCATCGACAAACCAGCCGCGTCGGTCTCACAACACCTAGCGAAGTTGCGGATGGCGCGACTGGTCAAGACCCGCCGCGCCGGGACAACCATCTTTTACAGCCTGGACAACGAGCACGTCCAACGCCTGGTCATCGACGCGGTATACAACGCTGAGCACGCCGGGCCGGGCGTACCCGCCCACCACCGCGCCGACGTCCAGGTACTGGGCCCCAACCGGGACCGAACACGGCGGGTGGGGCGGCGATGACCGGCCAGAGCACCCACCAACATCATCACGACCATGACCATGGTCACGACCACGACCATGACCATCCCAAGGGCATTCGCGGTGTCCTGATGCAAATTTTCGCCCCGCACAGCCACGACGCCGCCGACAGCGTCGACAGCGCACTCGAAACCAGCGCGGTCGGCATCCGGGCGGTCAAAATCAGCCTGATTGGACTGGGTGCAACCGCAGCCGTGCAGGTGGTCATCGCCGTCGTCTCGGGATCGATCGCCCTGGCCGCAGACACCATCCACAACTTCTCCGACGCCCTGACCGCAGTCCCACTGTGGATCGCGTTCGCGTTGGGCCGCCGCGCGGCGACCAGGCGCTACACCTACGGCTTCGGGCGCGCCGAAGACATCGCCGGTTTATTCGTCATCGCCATGATCACGCTGTCGGCAATCATCGCCGGGTACGAAGCCATCCGGCGGCTGCTCCACCCCGTCGCCATCGAGCACGTCGGCTGGGTCGCCGCCGCCGGCGTGATCGGCTTCCTCGGCAACGAAATCGTCGCCACCTACCGGACCCGGATCGGCCGCCGCATCGGCTCGGCCGCCCTGGTCGCCGACGGCCTACACGCACGCACGGACGGATTCACCTCGCTGGCCGTGCTTTTCGGAGCAGGTGGCGTCGCCCTCGGCTACCCGCTAGCCGACCCAATCGTCGGCCTGATCATCACTGCGGCGATCCTGGCGATGTTGCGCACCGCCGTGCGCGACATATTCCACCGGCTAATGGACGCCGTGGACCCGGATCTCATCGACACCGCCGAAGCATCCCTGGCCGCCCGCCCCGGCGTCCGTGGTGTCCACAGCATCCGGATGCGCTGGATAGGGCACCGCCTCCACGCCGACGCCGAACTGGACATCGATCCCGATGCCAGCCTCGAGGACGCCCACCGCATAGCGCACGATGCCGAACACCAACTCACCCACGCCATACCCAAACTCAGCAGCGCACTGGTGCACGCATACCCCGCGCACACCGGCGATTCACAGGCGTAGGCCTCGCGCTTAACGCCGCCGCCGGCAGGCGTCAGCGTCTAGAGATGCGGCGCGGTAGCGGCCCTGGCAGCCGCAGTCAGGGCAGTGCGGAATCCGCGGGTAACCGGAGTGCAGAAGATCGTCGCGACCTCAGCCACCGCCAATCGCCTACGGAGAATCGCGGCCGTTCGCTGGCGGAGAACTCATTATTCGGGCGAACATCGGCTGGTTAGGCACGCTGTGGAACGCTCCGACGGCAGGCCGGACCTGGGATGCTGTGGGGGCTATCCGGCTACGCCGAACCCGCCATTCAACGGAAACATCATGGATGAGTGCATCGGATCCGTTGCGTCGAGCTCTACCGCGGGGACGATTGGATTGACGAACGACAACATGGAGCACGGCAGCAGCGGGGCACCGTGGATTACGGCGTGGAATGAAACTGCGCCGACCCATGCCAATGGGCTCCAGAGCTTTCATCTTCACGACGGAGACACGACTGAGTATGGGCCTTACTTCACTCAGGACCTTAAGGGGCTGATGGACTGGATCGCGAATCCGGCGAATCGGCATTAACGAACAGCACTAAGAAGGTGCGGCTGCCTCATGAGGGCAGCCGCACTTCTTTTGCGGCATAAACCTATTCACTAATACTGCAGCCGGTGCGCTCGGTGATCAGGAGGTGAGCGTCGGGTTCCTCCGCGCCCGTCTACGCCGGATAGACGCTCACGCAGCCGCCGGAACGGGGAAAGTCGCATCCCCCTGCGCGGCCAGCAGCTTCGTGAAGTTCGCGATGGTGATGCGGAACGCCTGGCTGGGGCAGACGTTGGGAATCTCGGTGCCCCAGCTGGCACCCCACGACTGCCGGAACCACAGTTCTTCCTTCTCCAAGTCGCATCCGACGCACCAGAATTCGTGCCCGCCGTCCACCGTCCCCGTGGGCTTGACGTAGAAGTTCTTGTCGGGGTTGAACATGCCCTTGGTCCAGTTGGTGCCGACGATGCACGGGCCGGTCTGCAGGCCCGAGATCAGCTCCGAGATGGACAGCGAGTGCTTGTATGAGCTCGCGAGCCCCAACTTCTGCAGCGACTTGGCCGCGGCCAGACCGGATGACCCCGTGTCGTCGGGCGGGTAGGTGCCGGGGTAGCCGTCGAGGACGGTGTTCTCGTGGTAGATCTTCAGCGCGTATGCCTCGTCGGCGAACACGCCGTGCCCCAGGATCTTCTCGCGGATCTGGGTCCACAGCTCGCAGTTGATCAGCTGCGCGGACGCGTTGCCTGTGCAGGAGCCGACCTGGCCCTGGTCCAGGCCGGGCGCTTCGGTGGGCCAGTAGGTAGTCTTGAGTTTCGTCTTGGCCATCGCGCGCACCACGAAGCGCGGTTCCTTGGAACGCGAGTCGTGCTCGACATGGCGACCCAGGCGGGGATCGCTGGGATCGAACCGCTTGTGCTCGACGACGAAGCTAGATGCGCCAGCCACGTATACCTCCGTGCTCGGGACCGAGGATGTGCCACGCCAAGACTAGGCCGGCACCGCACGCTACGCCGCACGCCACGCCTATCAAAATGGCGGCCGACTGACGCGCATCGCCCAGATCACCGGATTGGACACCGACCGGACGGCCGACATGATCGTGGCATGGTGGCTACTCAACGGAAGCAGAGCGCGTACAACAAGTACCGGGCCTACTGAAAGTCACTGATTGGTGGTTTCGAATCTGGCGGTCATTGCCTGCTGATGATCGGGTATTCCGCTACGCGTGCGTCTCCGCCGTCGACAACGCCAAGATGGACTCGGCGTCCAACCCATTCGCGGCGGAGGAGGCGGACATGTAAGAAGTGAGGCCGGCCAGCGCCTGGTGCAACGGCGAAGTGCGCGACCTGACACCACGGCGCAGCCGCAACACCACCGCGGCGCGATAAATCGAATTGCGTCACTTGCATGCCAAACAGGCTATGGCGCTGGCGATTTCGTTCCTCGGTTGCAGTGTCGATCACCATGGACGAATGTCAAACCATCACGGAGGCCCACGGTTTCGTTAAGGTGCAGATATGAGTCCAACCACAGTCGCACAGGTCCTCGCGCGCATGCGAGACATCGCCTCAGACCTGCCAGCGAGCGACGGTGCCGGCGTGTTCAACGGCGTATATCTAAAGGTCACCGAAATGATGCGAGACCAGCTGGCCAAAGGCGGTGTTTTTCGCGACGGCGCATTCGTCACCGACCTGGACGTCCGCTTCGCCACCTACTGGTTCAGCGCGTACGACGCCCCTCGCGATAAACCCAAGGCGTGGGCTCCCCTATTCACCGCTCGCGCGAACAGAAAGATAATGCCGATTCAATTCGCGCTAGCCGGGATGAACGCGCACATCGAACACGATCTGCCGCTTGCCGTCGTCGGCACGTGCACGGCGCGAGGCCGCACTCCCGACGACCCAGGCGTACGAGAAGATTACGACACAATCAACAAGTTGCTGGCCAGCGTCGAAGCCGAAATCCGGCGGTCATTCCTGACAGAAGTCGAAAAATCCATCGACAACCAGTTGGAACCCGTGGCGCACCTGATCTGCTCGTGGGACATCGAGAAGGCGCGTGATGTCGCATGGCTGACCGCACAGACACTGTGGGAATTACGACGGGTCAATGATCTGCTCGACGCATTCGTCGAAACACTCGGCAGCACTGTAGGAATGGGATCACAGCTGCTGCTCACCCCGGTAATCCGGTAGTCACTCCCATAGCGGCAACGTCGTTTGTGGGGACAGACTGGCAACTGGCCAATTACGTTGCTGCCGCATCCACCACGCAGTGAGTGCGCACACAGACTCCAGTTTGTCGGTCGTCCTTCATCCGTCTGGCCGTGGTGATGTGACTCGGATCCGCGATGGCATCAACCCGGCATTACCGCGGACGCCGGCGAGAAGACGTTCCCGGTAACCGGATCACACGCACTTCCCGTCGTTTACGACCCCGCCGGCATGTGCGCAGCAGTAGTCAACACCCTGTTGAAGGCTATTGCGGCAAAAGTCGTAAAAGTTGTGGTCGTAATCGGCGCGCGCGATGGCAGGCTGTGCGAACGGGCTGACTACGAGCGCGAGCGCCGCGCTAAAAAGGGTGGCGCACACAAGCCGACGCACACGTACGTGACGAGCAAGACTGGTCGTCGGGCAAGTAATCATTATGGGGACTCCTTCCGGGTAGTCGGCCTTGTGTCGGTTCTCATGCGTTTCGCTCTCCATGCGCGTCATGCCGACAGCGGGACCGCATCTGGCACCCCGTTTTGGGCCATGTCTGGCGCCGGTGTCGGTGGCTCCGCGGGCGAGTCACCATTCGGAGTTGCCGCCGCCACTGGGGTTTGGGGCTGCGGGCGGCTGCCGTCACCAGGAACCTGCATGGCACTCACCGCGATATTGCGGCCGAGCTCCGTGTAGGCGGCGAACTGGCCCTCGGAAAACCACTGGTCCGATGTGTTGTCGTGTGGAAACTCTGCGCCGCCCTTTTCCGCGGCATAGGTCAAAATCCAATCGGGCAACTCGTGCCACAACACAGCTTTGGCGACGATGAGCCATCCGGTTCTGGCCTCCTCGTCCCCGATTCCAGCCGCCTTGGGATACTCTATTTTCCCCCTGGCCACAGCGCTTTTGGTGATGCGGGAGTTAAGGCTGCAAAACGCATGGGAATCGGCGTACTGTTCGCCGGATCCCGGTGCGAGATTCTCGACGCCGAACTGCCCGCCGTTCTCCATCGTGATCTCGACGCCGAGTTCGAATCTAGCGAGCCTGATCGCGTCGGCGAGACCGGACAGTAGGGGTGGAGCATCGCCGCCGCCGTCGATGCAGTAGATCAATCGGCATCGCCGGCGTAGGGCTTCGACGAGACCAAGGTTTTCGTAGTGTCCGCCGTCGGTGACTTGAACAAGCCGCGCGTCAAACTTATTGATACCCAACAGTTCGCGGTAGAAGTACCCGGCACCGCGCACCGATGGCAGCGCCTTAGGGAAAGTCGGGTGCTTAGCGTGGCGTTGAGCGTTTCTCACGAAAGTGGGGTTGGGAAGCCAGGTTCCCAGCCGCGCACCGGACAACGCCAGCAGCGTCTGAATTCCTTTGGTCTGTCGTCCCATCGCCGAGGCGAACGCCGCTCCGCTGACCGCCATCGCTGCCTCCACGGTCAGGTCGCGTTCGATGCGCGCGGGTGCCGCTCGGCGCAGTTCTGCAGTCTTGAGCCAGCCAAGGGCCGGTCCCCCAACGTAATCGGCGGTCATGACAAACGACACGGCGTTGAGGCCGGGTGCAGGCCGGATGTCGCCGTCAGAGATGGCGGCGGCCGCGGCGAACACGAATTTCGGGCCACCTGCCTGTGCCTTGCCGTACTCGTCGAGCCACGTCCCTTCGCTACGCTTGTATTCCACGGCCTTCCCGCGGATGCGGCGGACAGCGAATGTGCGTGCGAGTCGTTGCCGATAAAACGGATGCAGGCTCAGCGAGGTCACGTCGAAACTGCTCAGCAGCAGCGCTAGCAGCGCGATCCCTCCCAGGTATAGCCACTGAACGTCGGAAGTCAGTGGCTGGCCGGGATTGGGGATCAGCTCAGTGACCTCCGCGTTGTAGACACGCTCGGCGACGATGCCGAGCAGCAGCAGCCATCCAACCAGCATCACAGCCAGGGTGAACAGCACTAGGGTGATGCGCACCACTCCCGACGGCACGAGTTTCCTCCACCGGGATGGATTCAGAAAACTGTCGTTCTTCGACATCATCGACACCAGCGTCGTCGCGTATTGTAGGACCACGACGGCCCCGATGCCGCCAATCGCCCCCAGAAGCCCCTTGTCGGGTCGCTGTAGACACAGCCACATCAGTCCGGGCCCGGCAAAGCTGAGAACGAACACCAGCAGAGCCAGTAGTGCGGCTTTTCGACCCAACCAGCCGAAGGCAGCTTGCGCGTTGGTGCTCAACCGCGAGGCGGATGCCCACTCGCAGATCAGACTGCCCACGATGCAAATTACCACTCCCGCAACGGGAATCGCGATGGCCGCAAGCCCGGCCTCAGGGCGGGCCTGCAGCGCTTCGATATGGGCGCTATCGGGCGGCACACCGCCTCTACGGGGAACAACGGCCCTAAACGGAAAATAGGTCACGAAGATCCCCAGCAGCCATCCGAGAATGACCGCAGACGAAGCCAGGATGAGCGCTGACGCCAGGAGGTTCTTCAGCACCTCGGCGAGCGCCCGCAGTAAAGCGAGCGGTGAATCAGCGATGTAGTCGCAGCGGCGACGCATGGAGTCGAATTCGACTGAGCCCGGGCTGAAGCGCTCGCAAAGGGGCGCGATCGCACCGCCGGCTCGACCGTCCTGGGTTGCGTCGCTCTGCACGCCAAGCACCCGGGCCCCGGCACTGAAACCGCCGCCGGACACGGAGATCACGTAGTCGAAGTCGTCAAGCACCGGTGCCCGCTGCCACGCGTCCGGAATGCAATCCCGCGGGCCGGCGAGCTTCTGCATCGCGCCCATCGCCACACAGGCAGAGCGGATTCCTCCGCCGGATAGGCACAGTGCCGTGGGCGCCGGTAGGGGCCCTTGTCCGTCGTCGGTCTTGAGCACCAGTGGTGCGGCGTCGGGAACGAAATACGCCTGATGCCAGGCCGCCTCGGTGTCGGCCTCGACCGGCTCCGGCGCCGGCTGCGACAACGCGGCGTCCCACCAGTTGGCGTGGTATCGCCGCCGGTACCTATGCAGGCGCAGGTGCGACAGGATCACCCGGACCACCGAGAAAACAGCTGCCGGTATCGCCGCGACCGCCACAACCAGTGCACACCATTTGACGGTGGCCATCGCCGCGGGCGCGTAAATCCAGAACGAATCCGGCAGAGCGCCGAGGCGCCCGGGTCGGTCGATCACCCACTTGATCAACGCGTCCTCGAGGACGTGTGCGACTACGGCGACTACCGCTGCGGCAAGGAGGTAATGGCTGAGCTTCTTGCCGGACTTGGAGAACGCCAGGTTCGTGAAGACCAGGGCGCAGGTAATCAGCACCAGGAGATAACCTGGTATCACCCACCAGTCATGTTCGAGCGCCCGCCCCAGACCCTTCATCAGGGTTCCCGGTAGACCACTTGGGTCGGGAGGTGTTTGCACCTTCCTCAGGTAGTCGGGGTGCCCCGAGAAGCCGATCATGAACATGTATTCCGGATCAGCCTGCGCCCAGTTCTTGGCGAACATGTACACGCCCACGCCGATCGGGATGCCGACGGATGCCACCTTTGCCCAGGCGTTTGTGACGATGGACCAGCGTCGATGATGGATCGGCACGACAGTGTCTGAGTTCTCCGCTGTCGTCATGATGGTCGCGCCATTCGACTAGTGGTGCACGGGATCCGCGGCCCTTGGACGTCCATGTCAACCCCTTCACAAGCGGCGAACGACTTCTGTGTTCGCCACGCTCCTTTAGGATTCCGCCGCGGGCGCCGGCTCAATAGGGTAGTGCGGTACTCGAATTCCTCCGACCGCGCGCGGACCGCTCGGTGATCCCTACCGTCGGGACGAGTACACCTCGCCACAGCGTGGGGCGCTATCGGTGCAGAAGATTCGGTCCTATCCGCCCCGGCGCTTCATCGTTCCAATCAGATGCAGTTATTTTGCGAGCACCTGGCGTGAGTCGCCGAAGGTGATTCCGGTTTGCCGTCCGTCAACCAGTAGAAGGCGGGGTGTATGTCTCGGCGTAGTACTTTGGTCGAATGATCTAGAGGTCGAGAGGGCAAATGCCGCACCCTATGCTGCAACAATCAATTGACGATGCGATAAGCACCACTACTAACATTGCTTGGTCTATCTGCATCCGAAATGGTACCGGTCAGGAATTAGCATCCCGCAACCCTGATACTTCGATGAGGATTGCCAGCGTAGGTAAGTTGTTGCTACTAGCCGAGGTCGCACGACAATGTGATGCCGGTGAGATAACCGGTATGGAATTACTTGGTCGTGATCCAGAGCTCGTGGTTGCCGATTCGGGTATCTGGCAGTACCTGCAGGTCGACAAACTGTCCATTCACGACCTCTGTGTGTTGGTTGCTAGCGTCAGCGACAATGTAGCTACAAATGTTCTACTGAAACACATCGGATTTGAGAGGCTTCGCGATCTTTCCGATGCGCTTGGATTGCTTGGCACGGCGTTACTTGATTATGTTCGCGATCATCGTGGCCCGGGTGACGCCCCGACCTTTTCGATAGGCTCAGCCGCGGAGTTGTCTTTTCTGATGAGTCGGCTGGTCAGAAAAGAACTCATATCACAAGCAATATCGGAACAGCTAACTGCATGGCTGGCGATGGGTGTGGACTTGTCGATGGTGGCGTCTGCGTTTGGTTTTGATCCGCTGGCGCATGCCGAATCAGATCGGGGCTTTTCCATACGCAACAAAACTGGCACCGATACGGGAGTCAGGGCAGATGTTGGCGCTATCGGATGGAAGAACACGTGGTTCTCCTATGCCGTTATCGCCAATTGGGAAGTAGCCGACCCCGGTTTACGTGATACGGTACTTTCGAGAATGAACACTATCGGCAAGATGCTCAGGGATGTGCTCCAAGAAGATTTGTAATGAGGCAAGCGGGATCGAGCGCCCATCAAAGATCCTGCCTGCTGACAACTTCGAGGTAATGCCATGTCAATACGAGTGCTGCGTCCCGTGCTCGTGGCAGCGCTCGTCCCGTGTGTGCTCGCGATAACGCTCGTCGGGTGTTCCGCCTTCCGACCGTGGTGGCACGAGCTCAAGCCGGCTGAGGGTGGCTCTTGCCCGACAGTGGCGCCGCCAGCGGACGCCGCGGGCCGGGTCACTTTCGACCCATCCGAGCTCGTCGCCGGCGACGCCTCGAACTCAGACGTTCGGGACGTCATGGACACCATCGTGGCATTGCACCAGTCCTGGATCGGCGCTGATGTGGCCGCATACGTGGATCGAGTCACCTCGGACGTGACGCGCCTGACCTCGTGGTCCGGAGGTATCCAGTCCGGCCCGGAGGAGCTGGCGCAGGGGCTGCCCGGCGAGTGGGGCTTCCTCGAACTCGCTCCCGACGGTCACACGCGCTCCGCGAGAATGACCATCCGCCGCGCCGAAGTGTCGGTCGAAGGCCAAACAGCCAAGGCCCTCTATTGGGTCGATATGGCCTCCGGTGAGACGACGAGCATCGCCAACCATGTCAGCGATTGGGCCTACGGCAACCGCGGCCTGATCCTCCAGGCGTTCGTGAAAGAGGGCGGTTGCTGGAAGCTCTCGCACGAGTCGGACTCTTGGTGGCTCGCCTACGACCCGGTGGCCAAGATGCCGGCGAAGTCGGGCACGGCGAGCTTCCTCTACGACTTCACCTATCCGGTCAATGACCTCGCGCGCGCTGTCCGGTTCTACTCAACGTTCCTTGGGCAACCGGAGGTCCAGAGTCCGACATACGCCGCATTCGACATGGGCGGTCCGCGTCTGGTGCTCGACAACACCGGCCTCGACGGATTCGCGCCGGTCCGGCCGGGCCTCCCGAACGGATACAACACGATATATGTGGACGATCTCGCCAAAACCGTTGCGCGCCTTGAGGCCGCCGGCACCAAGTTCCTCACCGGCATACGCCATCGAGGCCCCGACCTTTACACGATTGGGAGCGACCCCGCCGGAAACGTCTTCGTGCTCATGCAACGCGTCTACCCCGTCGGTGACCAGCCCGCGCGGGGCACACCGCCCGTGGAGGCGGTGGACGGCACGCCTGCGGGCGTCGTCGCCACGGTCCGACAGCTCGCGAGCGCCTGGCTGCACACCGATGAGCGCGGCGTCATGGCGGCGGGCATAGGGAACGACAGCCGGTGGTTCGATAGCAGCCGGCTCAACAACCGCGGCATCGATCGCGGCCCAAACGGCATCCGCGACGGTCTTGCTGCGAACTGGAATCAATACGACCGCTCGAAGTCCGGTCTGGCCGCGAGCATGACCATCCGATCTCTCCGCGCCAAGCGCTTTGGCGCGGGCGCGATCGTGACCTACCAGCGAGAGCTTTCCGGTCAGGGTGAGCACCC